>Ga0247611_10000084_pt1 | contig 178291 bp, 314 predicted proteins | sample 177DNAGHGhighgp2_FD_192422 | JGI IMG/M metagenome (GOLD analysis project Ga0247611, IMG submission 192422) | Sheep rumen microbial communities from Palmerston North, Manawatu-Wanganui, New Zealand - 1770 DNA GHGhigh gp2 | ecosystem: Host-associated > Mammals > Digestive system > Stomach >...
GATAATACTGCTTTATAGAATTTTAATTATTTAGCTAAAGATGGATTTACTAAAGATGAAATATCAAGGCTTAGTGGTAATAAATTTTTAGAAGGAATAACATTTGACGAAGACCCTAATAATAGTGATACATTCTTAGCTAGAAAAACTCCTGGAAAATCTAACTATTAGGATATTTTAAATTCAACAACTACAAAACCAGTTGCTGAACAAACTACACCAGGAATATTACCTGGGGGATTTAAAAAAGCTACTATTAACTCTGCTTAGATAAATCCAATAAATGAAATACAAGAAATAAATTAGGATGTATTAAACAAAAATAAATATAAGGGTTTAAAATTAGAATCTGCTAAAAAAGGAAATAAAATTATGAATAAATATCAATAGGGTGGAGATATGGCTCCACAATAGGATGACATGCAATCCCAAATAATCCAATTAGTACAAGCTGCTATGCAGGGGGATGAACAAGCAGCACAATAGATTGAATAGATAATGCAAGCTGCTCAACAAGGAGACCAACAAGCTGCTCAAATAGCACAAATGATTCAGGAAGTTGTTCAACAAATGTAGGGACAAGCTGCTCAAGCTGCTAAACAAGGTGCTAAATTAAATTACATTAAAAGACTTAGAGGTGAATGTAAACCTGATGAAGAATTAGTTTACTTTAAATCTGGTGGACAAGTTTGTAAGAAATGTCAAAAGAAAGCAATAAAAAAAGCTTGTGGTGGAAAGAAAATGTTTAGAGCTGGAGGAACTTTATTAATGAATGATATTCTTACTGAAATTTATGCTAAAGGTGGTGGTCTTCATACTGCATTTGGTGGTAAAGTATCTAATCCAGAAGGAAGATATGGTGGTCGTAAAGCATTTAATCCAAATGGAACACATCAATTAGACCAACATGATAAACCTAATAAATTTACTGCATTTGGTGATGAAGGTAGAAAAAAACCTACAAACTCTGGATTAACAGGACATCATGCAACAGGAAAAGCAGGTAGAATGCAAAATAAACAAAGTGCTGGAACAACTTATAAAGCAACAGCATTTGGAGGAGATAAACAAAAAAGAAGTCATAAAGGAACAGGTGGAGTGCCTCGTTCTGGATTAAGAACTATTCCTGGATATCCTAAAGGACATGGTGGAAAAACTGGAATAGGCAGAATTTAATAAATAATGTTACATATATTTCAATATAATAATGTTAATGGAAAAATTGAACTTGAAAAACCAGAAATTCTTTTAGTAAAAGAGTTTGCTGAGTTAATGAATAATGAACGAAATAAATGTAAAGAGGATAAAACTGGAGAAAAACATTTAAGAGCTTTTCGAGAGTTTACATATATATGGTTAGCATTAGATTGGCAATCACTCTATTCTAACTATTCGGAACAAGAACGACATCAGGAAGCATTAAAAGATTCTGGTCTTTCTGAAGATGAGTTCAATGATCCAAGTTTCAGAGCAGCTTGTAGAAAATATAGAGCTTTACAAGAAAGTAATAGAACTATACGAATGCTACATGCCGCTCAAAAAACTGTAGATAAGTTTACTGATTATTTTGAAACTATCGACCCATAGGAAAGAGATGTTCAAACAGGTAAACCTATTTATAAAGTAAAAGATATTATGTCAGAAATTTCACAACTTTCTAAAGTTAATGAGGAATTAAAAATATTAGAAGGGCAAGTGAAGAAAGAATTAGCTGAAGAATCAAAACTTCGTGGTGGAGCTATTGAAGGATTTACACCTCAAGGATTTTAATTATGGAAAAGAAAAAACGAGGAAGACCAAAGAAAATAGAATTGCCAGAAGAAGTTCAGGAAGTGCTTGATATTATAAAGGAAACTAAACAAAAAGAAGAAAATGAATTTCATTAGATAGTAGAAGAAAGTAAAACACAACATAGAAAAGGAGAATGGGATGTTCCTATAGATTAGGAAATTAAATACTTTGATTCTAGACTTTCTTACGAATTAACAGGTTATAAACCAATTAATGATACTCAAGGTTTAGATTTTGATCCTGAATGGTTTGTTGAAGCTAAGAATACATTTGAAAGACATGGTAAATATTGCTAGTTTGCAAATGGAACAAAATCTTATAATGATTTCTGGCAAAAAGAATATGAAAGATGTAGAGATGGAATGACTGTTAATGGATATACAATAACTGGAGACCATTACTACTTTTTAAATTATTATAGACTTGAAGATTTAACTTCTGCAACAAAAGCAGGTGGTGGTAGACGAGTTAGTTTTCCTCAATTCTTTGTAGCACAATATGAGTATTTTCATTACATAGAATTATGTAAAAGATTAAGAAAAGATGCTATAGGGTTGAAGGCTAGAGGAGTCGGTTTTAGTGAAATAGCCGCTTGTATTGTAGCAAATACTTATAATTGTAGAAGAGAAAGTATGTGTGTTATAGCAGCATAGCAAGAAAATTATGTTTCTAAAACAATGTCTAAAGTAAATCTTTAGTTAGATTTTTGTAATGAAAAAACTGATGGAGGATTCTTTAAATTAAGACAAAAGAAAAATACAGAATTAAATAAAAGAGCTTCTATTGTTAAAAAGATAGACGGACAAGAAGTAGAAACTGGTTGGATGTCTGAAATAAATGCTATAATTGCTGATAAACCAAATAAAATTAGAGGTGATAGAACTGATATATTATTATATGAAGAAAGTGGTTCTTGGCCTAATTGGAAAAAGGCATATATTCAAGGAGAAGCATTAGTAGGTATTCAAGGTTCCAAATTCGGAATTAGAATGGCTTGGGGTACTGGTGGAGACGCTGGACCTGCTTTAGAAGGACTTGCTGATGCTTATGAAAATCCAGAGATATATGATGGATTACCTTATAAACATTGCTTTACTCCTACAGGAGAAGAAACTATAACAGCCTATTTTATTCCAGCATATGCAATATTAAATAAACCTGGTTATATTGACAGTAGAGGATATTGTAATTATGCTAAAGCTAAAAAGTATTTCGAAGACGTTAGAATATCCAAAATGAGTGATAGAAATGCTTATTTAATCTATTGTGCGGAATATTGCTTTACTGCTGATGAAGCCTTAGCTTTGGAAGGAACTAATAAATTTAATAAAGTTTTAATTTCAGAATAGATTGCTAGAATTAATCTTTATAAAGAAGGTCCTGAAGTACAACATGGTGATTTATAGTTTCTTTACAAAAATGGAAAACATGATTTAAAAAATATAAGTGGTGTTAGATGGGTTTAGAGTAATTTAGGAAATATACACATAATAGAAAAACCTTTATGGGAAATTCAGTCAGATGACGAATCTTATAAAGAAATGAGAAATTTATATATAGCTGGAATTGATGGTATAGATATCGGCCAAGAACAAACCTCTGAATTTACTAAAGATCCTTCTAAGTTTTGTATAGTAATTAAAAAAAGACAATTTGGAATGTAGTCTCCAAAATACGTAGCTTATTATATGCTAAGGCCTGATGATATTAGAGATGCTTATAAAGCAGCAATTAAATTAATGATGTATTATAATTGTATGTGTAATATAGAAGCAACTAGATTATCATTTTGGAATTGGTGTAAAAATAATGGTTGGGCAAATTACTTTATGAGAAGACCTAGAGCTACATATCCAGAGACAGCTAAAAAAATAAGTAATTCTATAGGAACTCCTGCAACAAAAGCAGTAATAGACCATCAAACAGATTTAATAGCTGCGTATGTTGAAGATTACTGTTCTGAAATATGGTTTCCAGAAATACTTGATTAGTTAAATCGATATACTGATGAACATAAAGGAAAATTTGACCTTATTGCTGCAATGGGAATGGCTGAATTAGCCGATGAAGAATTATCTGGAGTGGTTCCTACATAGTTAGAACCTGAGGATGAAAACAAATGGCAAGATATTGGTTGGTATAAAGATGAATATGGTATAAGAAGATATGGAATAATTCCATAGAAAAATAAAATTACTACTAATTTTAATATGAGTATAGACTATTATGGAGGATTTAACAGAACAAGCGATCCTCGATTCGTTTGAGGAAGTATACAATAAAAAATATATAGGAACCCTTAGAATAACAAAACTTAAGCCTATCGGATATAATGTTCGATTAGGAATGAATAATGATGATAAACCTATAAATATTTCAGCACAATTGGATGCTGAAAATTTTATAAAGTTTTTTAAATAGGAAATAAGAGATAGAAGCTGGAATCATGTTAAATGGTTTTTAGGCTATAAAATGTATCCAGATAATGGTAGTCCAATTAATTCAAAATGTTGCCAATGAAAAAAGATCAAGAGTTAATTGATTATACTAATAAGACAATAGCAGAACTTGTGTATCCTAAGTGGAACTTACAAAAGGCATATAATTACTACAATGGTATAATGGACGCCGATTAGTTTAGATACTTGGAAGAAAACTATGGAATTGGTAATCCAACTTCTGTAGAATTTATACCTTTAATAAAAAAACATGTTGATGCTTTAGTTGGAGAGTATTTAGGAACTCCAATCTTACCAAAAGTATCATGTAAAGATTCTGCTACTTTAAGTAAAATAAATAGAGAAAAAGAATTAAAAATAGCTAATGACGTATTAGAATTTCTCTAGAAAAGATTGAAAAATAAATTATTATAGTTTATACAAGAAGGTCAATAGAATCCAATTGTAGATACTTCTATACAACAAGACATAGATAATCTAAAAGAAGAGTTAGATTAGAATTTTATATCTGAATATGAAATAGCTGCTCAAAATGTTGTTGAATATTTAATGCAGTCTAAAGAAACAGATATGCTTACTAAATTGAAAACTCTTATATTAGATTTATTAATTACTGGGTATACTTTTTTTAGAGCAAAACCAACAGTTGGAAACAACAATGTTACTATAGAAGTATTAAGTCCTTTAAATACTTTTCCAGAAGAAAATCCGGAATCTCCTTATATTAAAGATTCAAAGAGAATAGTAATTAGAAAATGGCTTACTAAACAGGACATTTTAAATACTTATGGAAAGAATTTAAAAAAGAAAGATATTGATCTAATTAAAGAATCGTGGCAAGATGCCTTTGATACTTCTACCTATTACGTAAGGTCTTTTACTAATTCTAATGGAACTCCAGCAACTGAAGGTTTATAGGCCGGAAGGGAAATAGTTCCAGGATATCCAACGGGTCCTTATAATAGTTATAATTATAAGTTAATTCCTGTATATGAAGTAGAGTGGATAGAAACAGATAAAGACTTTGTGATGCAAAGATACAGAACTGTTAGAATAGGAGAAAGTATTTATATTCTTTATGGTAAAGATGATAATGTAATAAGGAGTATGGATAATCCAACAAAGTGTTCTTTATCTGTAAATGGAGTATACTTTATTAATAGAGGTTCTAAACCTTATTCTTTAGTATTAGCTTGTGCTTCTTTACAAGATAAATATAATATCCTACATTTTTATAGAGATAATTTAATAGCTAGTTCTGGAAATGTTGGAGATTGGATTGATGTTTCTATGCTTCCTAAATTCTTAGGAGATTCTTTACCAGAAAGATTACAAAAATTCTTAGCTTATAAAAAATCTGGAATTGCTCCAATTGATACTTCATAGGAAGGTAGGTTGGGTGCTGGACAAGCTCCTATAAATACTATCTTTAATGGATATGATGACACTGTTAAAGCTCCTATGATTCAAGCTATTCAAATAGCTATAGATTCTATAGAGCAAACAGCCTCTTCTATAACAGGAGTATTTAGAGAAAGATTAAACGGAATACAACAAAAAGATGCTGTAACTAACGTACAAACTTCTATGAATAATTCCTTTACTATAACAAAATAGTATTATCATTAGATGGATTTAGTTGTAGAAGGAATTCTTTCAGACTCCTTAGATGAAGCCAAAAGAGTATTTAAGAATGGATTAACTGGAACTATAATCTTAGGAGATAAATATTAGAGAGTTTTTACAGCTCTTCCAGAGTATTTTACTCTTAGTGATTATGATATTCATATTGTTACTAGTGACATAATAACACGACAATTAGAACAATTAAAGCAATTAGTTCCAGATTTAATTAAATCTTAGATAATGGGTCCAGATTTAATTGTAGAAGCAGTAACTACTAGAAGTATTTCTGATTTTAAATATAAAGTTCTTAAAGCAATTAAAAAGCAGAAAGAAGAAAATAATCAATTAGCAGAATTACAATAGTAGAATGATTAGATGAAACAAGAATTATAGAAATCACAAAAACAAATAGAACAACTTCAAGATAAGGTAGAAAGATTAAATGAAGCTAAAATTAAAATTGAAGCTGAAAAGAATCAAATGCAAAATGAAGTAGACTGGTTCAAAGCTCGTACTGAACGTACTTATAAAGAAGCTGTAGCAAAACAAGATGCTAGGAGAACTGATATTGAATTCCTTCAATTGCATGATGGAAATCCTTATAATGATGAAGTTGTAAATGCTAGAACATAATGAGAAATTGTGGTTGTGTGGAAGGCGCAGAGCCTCCAAAAATTAATATAACTAGTTGTGCTATACAATTGGAATGTGGAGATTATATATTACAGGAAACTGAATGTAAAATTTTACAAGAATGAGTTGTACTAATCTTAAAATTAGTGAAATGCCTTTTGCACATTGTTTATCAGGAAAAGAGTTAGTTCCTATTGTGCAAAATGGGGAAAATAAAGTAACTACTATTGACCATTTATTCCCTAATCCTTGTGATAAGAAAAATCCAGATTGGAATCCTAATTGGGCTCCTTGTGGGGACAGAGGTCCTTGGGAAAATGAACCTATGTTTAGACCTCATGAAGATGATTTAGTGAAAAAAGCCTTTTCTAAAGCAACTGTGGCTCAAGCAGATTCTGAATTAGCTTTAACTAAAATTCAAGAATTAAATTTTGAATTAGGAAAATTGAGAGCTGCTAATTATGATTTAACTACCAGAGTTGCTGAATTAGAAAGAAGATTAAGTAATATAGGAAATAATACAAATTAGAATAATGGTTAATAATTGGGAAGACTTTGTAAATCAAAACCCACCTCAATAGCAAAGAATTATGGAAGAGTTAAAACGTGGTATTCCAAACAGACCACCTGTTCCACCAATACCTCATATGCCAGATGATGACAGAGCAGCTTTATACATATCAAGAGAAGCCTTAGAAAAAGCAAATATGGCTATGGCAGATGCTAATGTGGGAATGAATAAAGTTAGAGAAATACTAACAGTTGTTGAAGATTTTTTAGTCAAATATGAAGATTTAAAAATGAAACTTATAGATGCCAAAATAGAGATAGATTATTTAAGAGATAAAGTTAGATCTTTAAGTGTTTGGAAAGGACAAACCAGTACAAATAGTAGTGCAATAAATACTATAGAAAATCTAATAGGAATTCCAGATGGAAATACTGGACCTATATTAGATAGAATAGCTGCATTAGAAAGAGAAGTTTTTCCTCCAGAAACACCTGAATTAACAGATTAAATGATTTAAAAATTTCTATTTAGGTAAAAATTAATGAGTTTCACATTAAGAAAATTAGGAAATAATAAGGTTCAAGTAGTGGATTCTTTAGATGGGTATTTGTCAGAAGATTCTGATTTAATTCCTTATAAAAAATTTAAATATTCTGAAACAATATCTCTTAACGTTTTAATGGAAAATACTTCTATTATATCTTACTTTATATCTAAACATGATAGAGACAGTGAAACAGTTTTTCAACTACCTCATGATGGGAGATATACAATATATCATATAATATTACCAACTGAAACATGGATAAGAAAAATATCTTTATCTGATGCTATTAGGTATAATTATATATTTACCGTAATAAACGATATTTTATATAAATATAACATTCATACTTAGAATGTAGAAGAAACAGAAATTGAAGAAATTTTACAAAATTTAGAAAATGTTATATGGTCTAGATTAGAAGTATTTTCTATTGATTCTTTTGAAGAAACAATAAAAAATTTAGCTACTGAAGAAAATTGTTATTGTAATTCAAAACAACTAAATTTTGAAAATTGTTTAACTCTTTATGAAATGTTAAAATATTATTTAGAATGTGAGGACTTTGATAAGGCTGAAAAATATCTACCTAAGATTTCTTCAAATTTAAGAAAAAAATCTAGTATTAAATTTGAAAAATATAAAGTTCCTGAAATTCCTAAAGAAGAACCTAATTGCGATTGCTATGAAAGAACATTGCTATGAACCTATTGTAAAAGTCGAGTATGGTTGGAGAATAGATTACAATCCATGCAGACATTATAATACTTTATATATAACAATAGATACAAAAGAATTATTATTTAATGGGGTATCCTATAATAGATTTAACATTTAGGACATCAATTATTAGAATGGAACAATTTACATAAATGTAGGAAATAGACTGTTAAGTTGTAAACTTCCAACTGCTACTACTAGTTGTCCTGGATTAATGTCCCCATTAGATAAACAACAATTAGATTATATATTTCAACTTTTATAGGATGGAGTAGATTCTATAAATATTTCAGAAAATACTTCTTGGGGAGTTGGATTATTTAAAAATACAGATAAACAAATACAACCTATAGTTAGTCCTGTTACAACCTTAGAAGAATTAAAAAATCTTCCAGAAGATACAGAAAAGCTAGTTTCAGCATAGTTATTAAAAAGATTGATAGAATTAAACGGATTAATATATGAAGTAGATGATACTCCTTTAACATATGATGTTTCAATAACTATAGGGGAAAATACATATAGAGGTTCTGTAGAAGAAGGAAATAGTATTTCGTTTGAACATATTGCAATACCAGAAGGATATGAATTAAGAAATTTACCAGAGGGGTTCATATACAATAATGGAATTTTGACTATTTCTAATGTTACAAATACTATAGAAAGAAAATTAACATTAAGTACAATAGTATATACAATAACAGTAGGCGAGAATCTAGAACCTTGGAATATAAGTCAAAATAATATTGATTAGTATACTATCGAAAGTGCAGATTTTAATTTAGAATTTGAATTAAAACCTGGGTATGAAGGAGCTTCAGTAACTTATAAAGTAGGAAATGAAAATCCTATTCCAGTTACTTCTAATAATAATGTATATATTATTAGTATTAGACGTGGGCAAATTGGTAATATAGTTGTTACATTAAGTGCTAGTGAATCTGTAATTCTTAATAGTATAGAAGTTTCTGGTTCTTATGGATTAAGTGATATTAAAATTTATTCTGGAGGAACAAACAAAAAATCTACAACTTGGAATACAGGTACAGTAACTGCGACATATTCAAATGGTACACATGCTACTGTTACAAGTAGTGCAACTGTTACATTAAGTTCATCTAATGATTCAATTGCAAAAGTTAATGGAACAACAATTACTGCAGTTGCTCAAGGTGAAGCAACAATTACAGCACACTATTCATATACTGAAGGTAATATAATTAAGACAGTTGATAAACAAGCAACAATAACAGTTACTCCTAAAGCAGTCACTTCAATTAGATGGGCTGAAACAAGTACAGTCACAAGAACAGTTGGGGAACCTCTTAACTTAGGTAATATTATAGTAACATATAATAATACTGATACTGAAAACAAAGTATATAATGCAAATGGTGTAACATTATGGACAAATCCTGAAGGAACAAATTCATTTAATAATTCAGAAGTTGGCACACATAGATTATATGCTAAATATGATGATAAAATAACTACAAATAGTAGAGAAGTAACATTAAGACAGGTAGTAACTTATTATTGGTATGTTGGAACTACTGTGCCAACAAATCCTACAAATAATGATGAAAACACTGGATTGAATAAATGGACTAGTTTAGGAAGCAGTCTTCCAACATCAAGTATTAAAGTAACAAAAGTGGATGATACCTACAACTATCATACGTGGTATATAGCTGCTCCTAATGCTGCAAACTTTGTATTATATAATGCAACAAATGTGGCATCTAATGAAGCTGGTTGGAATAAAACATTATCCGCATTTACAGTTGATTCAATTCCATATACATTATGGACAAGTAAAGCTACAAGCTATCAAGCAGTTGGATATTTACATAAATAAAATTAAATATATAAATTAAATAAAATATGGCAACAATTCAACAAAATAATATTACATTTACACTAAATGCTGACGTAGTAGCTCCATTTAGTGGTAAATATACTAATGATACTAATTATGATCCGTCTACTGAATTATATAACGTAAATCAAAATAAGTTAGATAATGCTGGTGTTGGTAAATCTTTTAATGCAGTAGAAATAGATTGGAATGGTGCAAAAATTAGATTAAAGGGAGATTAGGCAGATAGAACTATTGAAAATACAGGACAATTACTCAAGGCTTTACAAGATGCTTCTAATTCTGGACAAACTCTTCAAGAAGTACTAGGATCTAATCCTTTAGGAAGTTTAAATACTCCTATTTACTGGACTGGAGCTAGTTTTGCAGCAGCTCAGAGTTATCCAGGAGATGCTACTACAAATTCTTCTGGATTAATGTCTGCGGGTGATAAAGAAAAGTTAGATACTCTTAATATTTTAAGAGCAGCTACTTCTAATGCTTTAGGTGGTATAAAAATAGGATATATTGATAATAGTAATAAATATGCTGTTCAATTAGACGAAAATAATAAAGCATTTGTTTCTATTCCTACTACTATAAACGCAACAATTAATACTCTTTCAGATAATGAATTAGTAGTTACTGATAATAACAATAATGAAAAATTCAAAATATAGTTAACAGAGTTAGCTCTTCCAAATAATTCCAGTGGAACCATTGGAGGTATAAATCTTGTTGTTGGAAATGATAGTATACATACTTATTTACCATCTTTCCGTGTAAATTCTAATAATAGAACAATTACTTATATAGGTTCTGATGGAAACGCTACTGATGGAGTTATTAGATTTGGTAGCTTAGAAATAGTAGATGTTTTAGATGGACTTATTGCTAAAGATAATTAGGGTGAATATTATGTTGGAGTAATAGTTGATGATGTAGATTCAGCTTATGATCCTACTGTTCATTTAAACTATCCAGTTTATATTGGAGATTTATTTTTACAACAAATAAATGTAGCAGAATTAGGACAACCTGAAGAATTAGAATATCACTTATTTGTATGTAATGATTTTAGTTCAGATGAAAATCCACAAGCTCCATTTAATGGAAATGCTTATTTTGAAGATTTAGGAGTATTCCCTGGAAATAATATAACTATAGAAGCTACTAATATAAATTTACAAGATGGTGGTTTCAGTATAGGAGAAACTAATATAAGTAGTGTTCAAGACGCAATAGATAATACACTTTACTATGAAGTAGTAGGTGATATTGGAGATTTAGAAGAAGAAGATAACGGCGCCGATGAAGAAGATAATGGAAATTCTGGAGAACCAGAAAATCCTGGAAATTAAAAAAGATAAAGATTAATCATTTAGATTTTTTAATTTTTTATAAATTTTAAATTTTATTAGTTATGGAATCAAAAATTATGATGCTTCCAGAAAACAACAACAACGGTTTCTTAGGAAATGGCTTCGGTGGTGGAGTTCTTGGTTTTATTTTAGGTTTACTTTGTGGTAATGGTGGTTGGTTTGGAAACGGATTCGGCGGAGGAAATGGTGCTGGATATGCAGTTCAAGCCAACAACACAGATTTAATTATGCAAGCAATCAACGGAACAGATTCTGATATTCGTTTATTAGCTACAACTTTAAATGCTGATGTTAATGAAACTAGAAATGCTATAAACGCAGTTCAAGGTGCTATTTCCCAAGTAGGTGCTTAGAATGGAATGGGATTCCTACAAGTTGTAAATGCTATTCAAAGTGGCAATGCTGCTTTATCTAGACAGCTTTGTGAATGTTGCTGTGAAAACAGACTTTTGACCACTCAGTAGAATTATGAAAATAGAATTCAAGGAGAGCAAAATACCAGAACTATTACAGATGCCATCAATAATCAATCAACCCTTATTACTAAAGAATTTTGTGAGCTTAAAGAACGTGAGCTTCAAAATAAGATTGATGCCCTTACTGCTGATAATGCATTACTTCGTTCTAATGCTAATAATGCAATGCAAACTGCATTTATTAATGAAAAATTTGCACAAGTTCAAGCAGAGTTAGCCGCTATTAAAGCTTCTCAGCCAGCTACAATTACTGTTCCAAACAATAATTGGACCGCTGTTCCTACATTACTTGCTAATGCAGGTGCTGATTTCATTTCAAGTTATTGGGCTAATAGATTAACTCAAGCAGTTACTCCAGTTACTGGTGGAACTACAACTCCAACTCAACAAGGTTAATTATGATTATTTACGAATTTAAAGAATCAGCTTATAATAAAGCATTTGACCTTTTAGATGAGATTAAAGAACATGGAAAAAAGGTTAAAATGGCAGTATGTGCCCTTGAAGATGCTTTATATGATTGTTATGAATCAGAAGAAGATATAATGGAAGATGAAGATAATTTAGACTCCAATTTAAAAGATGGGGAAATGTATAGAAGAAATATGAAAATGCGTAGACGTAACATGCGTAGACGTAGATATTGATTTTATACTGAGAAGAGGATTAATTTCCTCTTCTCTTCCTTTTTTTAAAATTTAAAAGAATATGTTTTCGTCAATGAGGCCTGGTTCTACTATCTATATTTTAGATAAGAGTGAAAAACCAGCAGTAAAAATAGGTCATGTTGAAAATGTAACTTAGCCTAGAGCAATGTATCCAACTTATAATCCAGCATTAAGTTTTGGAACTAATATGCAAACAGTTGTTGATATTGCTGTAAAAGTGGATAATGAAAAGAAGGATATTATAGGAATACCTAGCAACGAGACCTTATACTCTAAAGGAGATTTTGTAATTAGTGAGACTAGAGAAGCAATGATTTCTGAAGTTGATGCTATGTTACAAAATAGCAAAAATGTATTAGATAGTATAGATAAACATAAGATGATTATTGAATCTTGTGAAGACATTCTAAAAGATTTAAATCCAATTTATGCTAAGGATAAAGAAAGAGATTCTATTATAGAAGATTTATCTTCAAAAGTTAATAATATGCAAAATGTTTTGACTAGATTAGAAGCTTTTTTAAACAATACTTAGAAAAATGGAACGAACTAAAAGTTTTAGAAAATATTTAAGACTATATGGACCGCATTTTAATAAATTATTATGTTAGTTTGCAGTTAGTATGATGGAAACGGAGAATGGTCCGATTCAACCATATACTAAAGAAGAAATCGATTCTAAATTAAAGAAATGGAACATATAGTTACAATATAATAAATACGAAGATTATGTTTTCGTTGCTAATATGTGTAAGGCAGATTTTCTTGGAAAAAGTATTGTTGACGAACAACATTTATGTATTTACATAAAAAATGTAATAGATGACCCAGATGGTTATACTGGACAACCTTTTTATAGATGGTTAACAGATATGGATTGCTTGGGAATTACAATTGATTGGGAAGAATTTATATGATTGCTCAATATATAAAAGTAGGAGATTGGAATCTTCTCATCTATTACAATGCTTCTTTAGATAATAGAACAGAATTAGAAGATGCTTTATTATCTTTAGGAGCTTCTAAAAAAGAAATTAGAAAAGCTTTACAAGTTTTACGATATAAAAATACTGGATTTACTTTCAGTAGTTCAGATTAGAAGATGAGTATAGTTTGTATTGGAGAAGCCGAAAATAATCAATAGTTTTTAGATACTATTGTTCATGAATTAAAACATGTACAATCACATATTTGTGAATTTTATGATGTTGCTGAAAATTCTGAAGAAGCTGCTTATTTGATAGGCTATATGATTCAAAGAATGTATAAATTTATAAAAATATTTATTTAAATGACAAATATAGTTTTATTAAAAGATAATCAAGGAAATAACTTATATCCAACTAGTCATTCAAGTGCTATTAAATATGATAAATCTCAAAGTAGATTAAATGCGGAGAATGTACAAGATGCTATTGAAGAAGTAAATGGGAAAGTTGAGCAAGGTAGTGGTTTAAGTACCTCTGCTATTGATGCACTATGTAATATATTGCAAAAGAGTGTCTATACACAAGACCAATATACTGCTATTGAAACATTAAGAGTCTTGTTAAAACAGAGTGCTATTATTGTAGCAACTCCTATCATATCTCAAAGCGGCAGACAAGTTAGTATATCTTGTAGCACTTCAGGAGCAAGTATTTATTATACAACTAATGGTTCTGCACCAACCACAAATAGCACTTTATATACAGGTAGTTTCACTCCTTCGGAAGATTGCACTATTAGAGCAATAGCAATAAAAGATTTGGAAACGTCTCTTGAAGCATCACCATATAGTTATTTAATTCCTTATGATGTTGCCACTCCTATTATAACATTATCTGGAAGTACTGCAACTATTAGTTGTGATACAGCAGGGGCAACTATTTATTATACTACAAATGGTGACACTCCTACAAATGAAAGTTCTGTTTATTCAGAGCCTCTTTCTCTTACTAATGGAACTACTGTAAGAGCAATCGCATATACATCTAATGATGGTTATTCCCGTGAAGCTACTCCAGTTACTTATAGTGTTGGTGATTTGGTTGAATCTAATAGTGGGTGGGAAAATATGACGGCTGCTAAATCTGTTCTTGTTACACAAGCAAAACCTTTTAATTTTGAAGATAGTGTTCGTGTATATGAAGTCGATGTTAAAATATATAGTTTCAATTTAGGTTCAATAAGTTCAGGAATTGTAAAATTATATAGACTTACTATTGATGATACTAATGATTTGGTAACAAATACCGAAATATTAGGAGAATGCTTAATAACAAAAGGTTCTAATACTATTACACAATATAATAACGGAACTCCTTTGAATTTTACTTTGGATTCAAATCAAACAATTTTGTTTAGTAATTGTATTAATAATACTGGGCAACCTTTGATTTATTTTACAAATACAGACAAAACAAAGGAAATGTGGAAATTCACTATAAGTAATGATGTAGCAACACGAACAGATACTGATAAGACTTATAAGGATAGAGTAGCAATGAATATTAAAGGAACAAAAATAATAAATAGTTAAAATTATGACATAGTTATATAGTGAACAACAACAAATAAATCCTAAAACAATAGCATCAGAAGTTATACTTACTGGTGGAAGTAATTTACAAACTTACATTAATAATGGTGGGGGAGGGAATTCTACACCTTCTTCTAAAGTTTATTCTGCATATGCTGCAATAGGAGATAGTATAACCTAGGGTGTGGGAGATGCGCCAAATACTTTCAGTTACGCTAACGATGTAGCAACAATGCTTGGAGTTACAACATTCAATAAGTTGGCTGTAAGTGGTACAAAAGTATATGATTCTGGACAAAGTGATTATTTAGGACAATGTGGTAATGAAGGCTCTTATAAAATTACTGCAACTCCTGATTTGATAACCATTATGATGGGAATAAATGATGCACCAGACATGATAGGTAAAAATGGTGCTTCTCCAGTAACACCTATTGGAAATGTTGCAGATGTTATTGCTTTAACATATACTCATGATAGTACCAAAACAGCAAGAGCTGCCTACAATAGTGTTATTACATCTAACCCTAATTCTGCTTGGGAAACATTTTTAGGTAAATTTAGATTTGGTATTGAATTTCTAAAAAATAAATATCCTAATGCAAGAATAATTGTTATTACTCCTATACAATGTGCAAGTAAAAATTCTGGTGGTTAGAATGGAACTGATGAATCTATAATAAGAAACCCTATGAGAAATGGAGAATATATAATTGCACAAAGATGTGGTGTTGAATGTCTTTATATAACAAAAGACACTTTCTTTGGAGAGTATTTTACTCCATATTTATACGATAAAACTATTCACCCTGGCACAATAGGACATCAAATACTTGCTAAACGTATTTATCAATATATTGTTTATGGTGTATAAGGCATGAAAAAGATTAGAGACATACTTAAATCGGATACTTATTTGATATAAATATATTATTAATAACTCTTAATATTGTAAATACAAGTTTTGATTTTTATAATAATGTTGTTAGTAATTTTATTAATTTAAATGTATACTAATAGTATTTAAAGTTTAAATTCATAGATAATATAAATATTAAATAATATAAATCTTCTACAATAATCTAACAGTAATTAAGATTTATTAGTAGGAAATTTAGTTGCTATTATAAATCAAATATTTTCTACTATATTAAATTCTACATAGATTTATTAGTTAGAAGACACTAATAATGATTAAAATTTATGGATGTAATTTTAAAAAATAAATAGGGTAATTCTGTTTATCCGATTAGTCATTCAAGGGCTATTAAATATGATAAATCAGAAAGTAGTTTAAGTGCAGACAATGTGCAAGATGCTATTAAGGAATTATATGATCAAAGTGTGAAAACTGCTACTTGGAGTGGCTATATAGGTACAAGCAACGTTACTGAGAAAGATAATGTGAGCTTAAATAACCTTACAAGTTATTCCAACAAGTCGGGAAATATAAACATTACAATTTCCTCTACTTCATATTTATGGTTTGCCGTAAACAGAGAAGTAAGGATTGAGAGCTTTGGTATTGAAGTACCTGTTCAATACATGGGTATAGGTGAACAAAATGGCTTGTACTATTACAAAACATACGAGCAAATATTACCTTCAATGATTAGTGTAGAACTTATTGCTACAGATGCTTCGCAAAGTGATAATAGCAGTGGTAGTGATACTCCTACCCCAACTCCTACGGCTCAAAAACCAACAATTGTAACACCTCCACAATCTGCTACATACAATGAGGGTTCTATACCTGTGGCACTTACTGTAGTAGCAAAAGTTACTGATGGGGGTACTTTATCATTCCAGTGGTATAAAGGTAATGGTGCACTTGGTACTGGTACAATAACAAATGTTGATAACGAAATGCAATCATCTTCTATTACACCAACGTCAGATGAAACTGCTACTTACTATTGCGTAATTACTAATACCAAGAGTGGTGTAAATTCAAACACAAATCAAACAACACCTGTGACTATTACATTTAGTAGTTCTTCTGAATCAGAAGAAACAAACTTAAGTGAATTTGTTGAAGGTTATTGGAATACAGACGGACAAAAAATTGAAGATTCTAATTATTTGTCAAGTCCATTTATTGACGTATCTACCGATAAGAATTTTGTTGTATTCAACGATATATCAAAAATAGGTACTACTACAAGTCCAACTCATATTTTGTCACTATGGACGAACGAAAACACTTGTAGAACTGCTTGGGAAGGTTCTGATAAAGGTAGAAGTGGAAGTGCTAGTTCAGAAGACACTTATATGAGGTTCGTATTCCCTAACGATGCAACACGTGCTGATTATTGTTTTATCAAAATTGGAAATAATTATCCTTTTAAGGGTAGTAAGATAAAAAGTGATTTTTTATCAAAGATTTATGCCTTTGGTAAGAGAATGTCTAATAATGGCGTAACAAAAGGTAGTGATGTTAATATAGTAAATAATAATAACATGAATCTTAACTCAGATAGAAATTTTACATTTATTGCTGGCCCATTTGATTTACAGAGTGGTCATACTTATACATTTGAGACTGGTCGTACTTCAAACGGATCACCTGAACTTGATGTAATCACTTATGTTGATGACAATAATAAATTGGTAGCTTATCAATATAAAAACATCAACAGTTTTCCAAATGTTAATGTAAAAACAATTCCATCTGGTGCTACTAAATTTTATCTTACTTGCGTTTTCAAATATATGCACAATTGCTATCTAAAAGATAATGGTGTGTATGTATGGTATGGTGCTAATATTGAAATTTAAAGAAATAACGAATTTAAAAAAATAACGAAGTCATGGCAAATATATTAGTAAATGGAACGTTTAAAAATAATACTAAAGATGGCACTATTGCTTATGCGAGTCAAATAAAAGCTGACTCTGACAGAATGCAAGATGCTGTTAATAGAAATTTTGATAGCAGACTAACAGATTTGGAAAGATCTAGTGGAGGTGGAGGAAGTTCTGCTGATATTACTGAACTTGAGAATAGAGTATCTACTTTAGAGAGTGGTGCTGGTTTGAATGAATCGTATTGCAACTATGTTGAAGGTGGTTACTATAAGTATAATAGTGGTAAGTTAGTTTATAATAAAGATTATGCTTTTGTTGATGAATATATTCCTGTTGTTGGAGGTTCTACTTATACTTTTAATTTAGGTAAGGCAGGAACTATGGGAAAAACATCTGCATGCATTGCTACTTATAAAAGTGATAAAACACGTGATACAGAATATAGTTGTAACGCAGATACAAGATAGATTCCGCTTCATGCTCAAGCAGCATTCGTCAGATTATCTTTTCCATTAGGACACACTGATGAGGTGAGTATATTAGACTCTTTAGGTAACGTTATTTGGCAAACAAAAAGATTTGCAGTGTCAACACCAGAATTGCTGAATAAAGATAGGCTAACTTTAAGGAATATCTATAATGCAACATCTGATTTAAGGCTATTTTTCTTTAGCGACATTCATGGTGATAATCTTGCTTTCCAAAGAATCATTGAAATGGCTAACGGCTGGAAAAATGCCAACCTTATAGATGCAGTTTTGAATGGAGGAGATACTACGGAAGAATACACAAATACCACAGGAGTTGATTGGTATAATGCGCTTGTGCCGACACTTGATGCTCCTTTGCTTATGGTTCTTGGTAATCATGACACAAAAATAGGGTTGAGTTCCGTTGATGCATATAATACAGTAATGTCAACATCTATGACAAAATTAAGTTCATTAGTTGGTGACAAATTATCACAGCCATCAGATGCAGCTACGAATGGAAAAAATTATTATTATGTTGACTTTGATTCGCATGTCAGTGGTAGCACAAATAAAATTCGTGTGATTGCACTTGATTGTATGAATGTTGATTCTTATTGGGATTCAGATGAATAGCAATGGTTGTCAAATGCTTTGTCTGATGCTAACACGAATGGATATTATGTTATTATATTAACACATGCCTCTCCACAAAGTAATTATACTTTAATTGAATCAAATTTTACTAATTCAAACATAGCATATAATACTGGAACTTGGAGTTTAAAACAAGAAGCTATAACAGAAGTAAATTCTTTTATTTCAAATGGTGGGAAATTTATCTGTTGGCTATGTGGTCATACTCATGTAGATTATCTTATATATCCTAAAAATGGTAGCACGATATATTCTGAACAAGTTATGTTTGTAACAAGGTGTGCAAATTGTTCAAAAGGAGATACTGCCCCATATAAAACTTATGATAAGAATGATGTGTTTAGGGATTCATTTAACTATATTACTGTTGATATATAGAGGGGTGTATTTAGAATTATTAGAATTGGAAAAAATTATGATAATAGTTTTGTATCAAAATCAATTATGACTTATGATTTCATAAATCATCGTGTTTTCCCATCCGATAAAACAGTGAAATGGAATGGTTCTGCATGGGTAGAAGAAGATGGTGCAAAGGCTGGAGTAAAAAGGAGAGGAACAACGTCTGAAAGACCTAATGCAGCTGATATTTATACTGGATTTGAATACTTTGATTCTACATTAGTAAAGACTATAATATGGAATAGTACGAAGTGGGTTGAAGAAGATGGTGCAGCTGCTGGAGTGAAAAGAACAGGTACAAAAAATCAAAGACCGCAATCAGAGAATATATATGCAGGGTTCCAATACTTTGATACTACATTATCAAAGATGATTGTTTGGAATGGTTCTGCATGGACTAATCTTGATGGTACTTCTCTGAGTTAAATATAATTAAAAAATATAATAAATGAATTGTGGACTAAAAGTTGAGAAAGGATTGCGAAAATGTTACAATCCTTTCCAACATTTAGATACTTTGTATATAGCAGTCGACACTAAAGAAATTATTTTAAATAGATATTATTAATGATTAAAGTAAATATTTCTAATAAAGAAATAAAATTTTTTAAATGAATCAAATTATAAAAAAATTTAAAGAATTAATATTTCAGCTTTAGATGGGGTACCCAGTAGATTTATCTAAAATAAAGTCTGAGATATTATCTTTAGATTATGATTTTTCTGAATTTTCTAATATTGACTGTAATTGTAATATACATCTATGTAAAACTGCAGATGAAAATGCATATGTACATATCTTACTTTTAAATTCAACTGAAGATAAAAAACTAATAGCTATAACATATAATAATAATGGAGATTAGTTAGATGTAGGTCCTATTGATGATGGATATTACACATTAATTCAATTAGAAGTCTATAAGGAAGTAGATTAGGAAATATTGAAAAAGTATGGAAAAATATACGTTTCAGATGGAAAGAATCTGTATAAAGTAACATCTGAAAATACAGAAATTGTAAATCCTTTAGAAGTTTATTATGATAAAGATTTTAAAGCAAAATCTGAAGAATCTTTCTTTTCTATTTGTTTTTTAAAAAAATGTTTCATATATTTATGTGAATAGCTTATAGGTGATGAAATAGAAGATTTCGTCTATAAAAAGAAAGAAAAAGAAGAAAATTTCAAGAAGGATTTTGTCTGGATTACATACAAAATACTTATTTATTTAATAAATAACTGTAGATATATAGAAGCTTAGTAGATATTGGAAATAGTTGAAGATTGTAATGGTTTTTGTCCACAAGAATATGACTGTGGATGTAATAAAAATTAACAAATATGAGTTGCATAAAAAATAGATTCTTATAGGAAGTCACTGATGAGAAATGGTTTCCTCCTATAAATATTTGTGATTGCCCAAAAAGAGAAGATTCTACAGAATTTGATGGTTTATCCAAAGTAATTTTAGAAAAAAATATACAACTTAGAGTTAACCATTGTGGTAGACCTGAAAAATATAATTTATTAACTTAGGATTCTTTTTCTACTGAAAATACTATATATATTGTATAGTATGATTTTGATTTAAATGGTGGAATTATAAGAATGCCAAAAAATTGTACCTTAGTTTTTTATGGGGGTTCTATTGCTAATGGTACATTACTTTTAGATGAAACCTCCATATATCCAATGTTGGATTTAGATAAGCTTGTCTTTTGTAGAGTTTCTGGAACTTACAAAAAAGGACAATTAAAAACTGATGAGAATGGAATTTATTACTGGAATGGGTAGGAATGGAAAAAATCTTCTACTACTTCTTAGGAAGGAAGTTCTGGCTCTATTTCAGGAAAAGAATATATAGGCGGAGTAGGAATCTCCGTTGAAGATAATGTTATAAATCTTAATACTGCTGGAAACTATAACTTAGGAGGTATAAGAACTAATTATACGGAAGAAGGAGATAATTATGCTGTAAGAGTAGATGAAAGTGGAAATGCATATGTAAATGTCCCACAAAATCAAAATGAAACTGTTTTCTCTTTTAAATCTTATGCCTTTAAAAGAAGCACTGTAAAACCTACTGGGTCAAATGAGCTTCCTTTTGGAGGAAGTTACGATAATCCTTCTCCTTCTAGAGACTCTGGTTGGAGTGATGGAATACCTTCAGGTACAGAACCTATTTGGGTATCTATAAATACTTTTAGGTCTGATTATACTAGTAGTGGTTGGTCTAGTCCTGAATTACTTGCAGACTCTTCAGATATGGATGTTTGCTTCAGTAGTAAAGAAATACAACCAGACCCTCCAACAAATCATGGTACTCAATATAATGACAATTGGCATAATGACGGTAGAGAAGAAGATATTTGGATGGCTGTATCTGTATATTCTTCTGGTTCTTGGGGAGAATGGCAAATAGTTAAAATCAAAGGTGAGCAAGGTCCTAAAGGAGACAGTGGTTCTGATGGTAAAAGTATTAAAGTAGTTGGAAATTATAAAGATACTGCTGAACCATACTTACAATATATAGAAGGAACTAGTATATTTTAGAATGTAGATAATTCTGAAATGACTGTTGATGTGACTGAAATAAATGCTGGAGATTGTTTAAGAATAATTGGTGGGAATTTTGATGGACATTTAATGTATTGTATGGATACATATCCATAGTGTGTTTGGATGGATTTAGGTAAAGTAGAAGGAGCTGCTACGTATGTTCATATTAAATTTAGTGATGATAGAGAAAATTTCACAGATAATAACGGAGAAACTCCTGGAGATTATATTGGATTCTTAACTGATACTAAAGTAGAAGCTTCACCAGTTTTTTCTGATTATACGTGGACTTTATTTAGAGGAAATGATGGTTATGGTTACTGGTTTATTTATGCTAAATTGAATCCTGATACTACTCAATGGGGTTATTATAGAAATAATTTTTATTATCAAAATTCTACTGGAAACTTTGAAGATGGTCTCAGAAATCGTTGGTATGATGAACCTCAAGAATTATAGCCTGGAGAATCTCAATATGTTTCTTTTATAAGAGAACCTTTACAGAATGGCAAAAAATGGAGTTATCCTAAATTATGGAATAATTATCCAGCTACATATACATTAAGAGTTTATAATGATAATGATGCTATTTTAGATTTAAATGATTCAAATGGTTTAAATTAGAATAAAACTATTTCTTGGAAATTATATTTAAATGGAAAAGAAATTTCAGATTATTATTCTTACTATTTTATAGCATCTGTAGGTGGAGCTACATTTACCATTACCAACGGTAATACTTGGAATTTAAATAATGTAGGTCGTGGTACTAAAAAATCTGTAATTACAGTTACAGCATTTAAAAAGCCTACTACAAATACTACTGCTTTATGTTCAGCTGATTTAAATATTCCTATACAAGGAAAAGACGGATAGAATAAAGAATCTTCTGGATTTAAAATAGTTCTTTCTAATGATTTAGGTGTTATGCCTTGTAATTTAGATGGGACAAGTGTTGTTGGAGCAACAACTTCCACTCTTATACAGGCATATTACAATGAAACCTAGTTATCTAATTCTGATTTTGGAGTTACTTTACCAAGTGCTTCTGGATATACTGCATATCTAGAAAGTAGACCTAAAGGATATAATCTAATTGTAAGTAGACTTAATGGTGCTACTTCTTCTGTTCCATTTATCGTAACTTATAATGGAATTTCATATGAAAAAGAATTTAAAATATTTAAGGATTTAGAGGGGGATTCCTATGAATTAGAAGTATTTCCACAAGTAGTAACCTCTGAACTTTCAGATGTTTCCGTAAAAGTATTTAAGACTTTTGATAGAGCTACTAACTAGGTTGTACGTACAGAGATAAAGGATTTAAGAGCTAATAATTTAGTATTACTCTATTATGATGATAATGGAGATGAAATTGAAGTAAGTAGAATTCCAGATAATCATACTTTCCATGTACAGGGAAATAATTATATATCATTAACAGAAAATACAGTTACTATTGATACTTAGTATATTACTTATATAAATACTGGAGAAGCTTCTCAAGGTTTATCTGGTTGTGTACTTAGATTCTGTGGTGAATGGGAAAGTGGAAAATCTTATGTAAATCAATTAAATGATACTTCTGTTGGTGCTTCTACTATAAGATGGATTGATTATGTTAAAGAAGGAACTGAATATTATTTAGTTGCTCCACTTCTTAATGGAAAAAGAATAACAATGAATCGCCCTTCTCAAAGTAGTGGAACAAATGGGGATTGGATAGTAGCAGAAAAAATGGATTTTGCTTATATTCAAACTTTAATTTCTGAATATATATCTTCAAATAGTGTTCAAGCCCATTAGGTACTTATAACTAAAGAGAATTCAGGTATTACTAATATAATTGCTGGAATGCATCAAGGTAACGATTAGTTTTAGGATTCAGAAGATACCATTATATGGGCAGGAACTAAAATTTCTTAGCAAGATTAGTTAAATACTTCTTAGGCTCCTTTCCAAGTAAAAGCTGATGGTAGTCTAGTTGCAACTAAAGCAAAAATTACTGGAGATGTTGTTGCTAATACATTCACTTCTGGAGAAAAAAACCAACCTGGAATAGCAATAATAACAGGAGATTTTACAAGTTATCAAAATCCAGATACAAGTAAAGTATATATAGCAAAAGATTCTAGTAATGTTAATTTTTATATTTATTTTAATGATTCTTGGAAAAAGTTTAATTTAAATTCTGAACAAACATTTGTTTCAGTAAATTCTTCTAAAAAGTTTTATTTCCTTCATGGGAGTCAAGAGTAGTATGATACTCCTATTAGTGGTAGTTATGAATGTATACAAAATTCATAGGGTAAATTCATAGATAATGGAGGACAACTTGTAACTCAAAATAACCTTTGGGAAGAAACTCCACAAAAAATTATATTTATAAAAAGTACTAATTCAACTGACTTACTTCAAGGTGAATTTTTAATATTAACTAATAATATAAGAATTTTTAAAGGGGTTTCTATTAATGGGGGAGTACTTAATAGTAATAATTAGGTTAGAGTTTTTGTATAGGGACATCCTTAGTCTGATGGAGAAAATTCTGGAAGTATGACTGGAAATTATTATGAATTATTTGGAATGAATAATAGTACAGATATTGAAACTTCATCACTCAATGCTAAAGTTAAAAGATATCGATACTCTAATTCTGGTTATTCTTATGAAATTTTAGACAGTGCATCTGAAGAAGACAAAATTAATACGGAGGGACTAGATTCTGAAGAATCGATATTTCCATTATATTATAAGTCACCTTAGACTTAGCCTTTAACAAGAGACTCTGAAATATCCTATTGCGAAAGAAGTAATAATAATATTATATTAAATGATGGATCCCTTATATAAACATAAAAATATTGATAGTATTTTAGATGAATACTACAGATTAAAAAGTAAAGAAGTAACTACCAATACTCAAAGAACTCTTGAGAAAGTTCCTGATGGATTAAGTTTTTTTAAAAATGATGTAGGATATATAACTGAAAAAGAAATTAAAGAAGTTATATAGAACTTTAATTCCGCTTTACAACTATAGGCTTTTCCGCCTATGGTTGTGAACGGAGAAGTTTGGGAAGCAGGAACTTACAGACAAGGTATTACTTTAATTTTACATCCAAATACTGGATACAAAATAACAGATATACAAGGAATAGGAATATATAAAACAGATAATTAGGATGGGACTTGGACAATATCCGGAGAAGCCCTTGAAGTTAACGTTATTACAGAAAAAATAAATTAATTATGCAATCAGTTAAATGTTGTAATTTAGACGAACAATATAAAAGTGTTTGTTTTAAGGACTTAGAAGATTATTAGAAGAAATATGATTATATGGCTGGGTATTCTGAACTAGAATAGGAACAAATCAGAAAAAATTTAGGAATTATAGATCCTAGCTGTGTAGACCCTTATTTAAGTCCAACCTCAAAAAATCCAGTAGAGAATAATGTAATATTTGCAGCTTTACTTGGAAAAATAGATATTGATAAAGTTTCAAAAGTAACTTTTACAGGAAATTATGAAGATTTATGTAGTAAGCCAATGTTTTTACCGAATCCTAATCCACTTACTATTAAAGGTAAAAATCATCTTGGAATAGATGATCAGTTTATATATGATGGAAGTTATCCAGTTATGGTCAATCTTCCTACAAAAGTCTCCCAACTTGAAAATGATAAAGGATTTGTCAAACTTGCTGACGTAGATGAACAAATTCCAATAAAAACTATTTCTGTAAATCATGAAGTTATTACTCCAGATTATACAAAAAATGTAAATATTAATATTCCTACTTTAGCAAATATGGGAGTTCTTATTGATGAATACCTATATAGAAATAGGAAAATGCAAACTGTTCAAGTAGATCAACTTTATAGTGCTGGAGTAGCAATAGCTAGAATACTTATAGACGGAGAAGAAACTAGAATATATGCTCCTACTACAAATAATCAAGGATACAATCCTTATACTGAATTATCTTGTGGAGTTAGACCTGCTTCGTATAATAGTCCTTCACAATATGGTAACACTATATTTACAGCAGGAAATGGAGAAATTAATGGAGCTTCTAGTAATATATTTATGATTACTGATAATGGTGTATATGTAAAAGACCAAAATCCTGAAAGAAACGGAGAATATGTTAGTTTACAGGAGATTATCGATTTTATGAGGTAGATGTAGGCTTCTAATAGCCAAATTCCACAAGATAATTGATATTTTTGATTTTCAATTTTTATTTTTGAAAATTATAAATATCTTTGTATAGAACCACAAAATATATATTGAATTATGGGAAATGAAGTAATGGACATTGATTAGTTAAATTTTGACGAAGAAGATTATACTCAAGAAGAATAGACAGTTGAAGAGAATTCATTTGGAATTCCTGATAACTATTCTAAAGAATGGATGGAAGGAAATAATACTCAGACAACTGTTTAGGTGGAGGACCCTTCTTTAGAAGAAAAAGATGGCGAAATTTCTGAAGATATATTAACTTATCTCTTAAAAGAGAAAGGAATTAAAGACCCTTCTCAGATTAAATTTGAAGGAGAAAACGGAGAAATTGAAACAAGAGATTGGAATGATTTATCTTTAGAAGAGTAGTATAATATACTTAATACTCCAAAAGATACTTCTGATACAGATTTAGATGACCAAGAAATCCAGCTAATTAATCAGCTTAGACTTAGAGGAATTACTCCAGAACAATTCTATGAATTAGCCAAACAACAAGGAGTACAAGAATATACTGCGCAATTACAGGATGATACTCCTTATGTAGTTGACGACTTTACTGATGAAGAATTATTCTTATATGATTTAAAGGCTAAGGCTGAAGATATGAGCGATGAAGAGTTATATAAAGCTTTAGAAGCTGCTATGACTAATGAAAGTGCTTTTAAGAAACAAACGGCTGGTTTAAGAGAAGAATATAAAAAATTAGAATAGGAAGATAAGGCACAGCAATAGATTTTTGAAGCACAACAAAGACAACAAGAATTTGTAGAATTTCAAAATCAAATATACGATAATATAGGAACTATTCAAGATATTGGTGGAGCTATAGAATTGGAAGATGAAGATAAGAATCTAATTGCTGAGTTTATTTTAGGTAAAGATAATGCAGGAATAAGTTATTTAGGTAAGGCACTTAATGATCCAGAAACATTAATTAAAATGAGTTGGTTTGCATTAAAAGGCGAAGAAGCGTTTGAAGATATTTAGAATTATTATGCAGAACAGATAAAATTGGCTAGACAAAATGGATATAAAGAAGGTTTAGCTGCGTAGGGGAATCCTCCTACTGTCAAAGTATAGAAACCATCTAGGGAGAAGAAAATAAGTGCTTTCTCTTCAAGTTCTTATGGTTCTATTGACGATTTAGATTAATTAATAAATAAAAATAGAGAGAAAAAATGATTGTAGCGAATTTTGTAACAAATCGTCCTACTATGAGCGATACTAGGACGTATGAAGATTTTTATAAGTTCTTAGGAACTAAACCTCACAAGTTAGGTGTTGTAAGTAGACTTTACCCAGAATTAACTGCAACTTATCTTACTGAATCTTTAAGAAATATTTTCTATCAAGACAGAAAGAGTGGAAATAGATATCAGTCAATTGATTCTATGTACTTTGAATGGGAAGTTGAAACAAATTATATTAAGAGAGTTGAATTTGCAGCTGTTCCTGAAGGAACTGGTGCAGATGGTTCTGAAATTACTATGGCTTTCAAAGAAAGATATTATGAAAAATATGATATCTTTAAGATTGACAAAACTATGCAGCAATGTATGGTTGTAAGTAGACCAATTAGAAAGGCTGACAACTACTGGGAAGTACAAGTTAGACTTATTGATAATGACTATAGTTCAGTATTAGATACTTCAGGATGTCAAGTAGGTGATACTACTAGATTCCAATCTAATGCAATGCCTGAACTACACGAAGAAGGATATATCAAATATCAATCTAATATTGAAAGACATCGTAACTATATCACAACTCACCGTGTTGATGATAGTTATTCTGCTCTTTATGCAGCTCACGAAAATACATTCATTAGTATTGCAGAAGGTAAAGGACAAGGAGATTTAACAGAAACTATCTATAAGATGGATAAGAAAGAGAAAGTTCTTCTTGATAACTTCCTCTATGTAAGAAACAATGGTTTACTTTTCAACAAATGTAATGTTGATGTTAATGGAAAACCAACTATTGTTGATCCAGATACTAATAGACCTATCTATATTGGTGATGGTATTATTCCACAAGTAGAAAGATTTGCAAGTAAATATGCATTTGCTAAACTTACTGTAGATGTATTTAATACTGTAATTTCTACTATGAATGAAAAAGCTAAGAATCCTACTGGAAACAAGTATATGTTCATTATGAATGAAAGAATGTTCTATCTTGTAAATACAGTTCTCGGAGACTGGCTTGCTAAATTCAAAACTGATGGAACTTACTTATATAGTAAACAAGCTAATGGTTATGTTAAAGTTGGTGCTACATTCCAGACTTATGAATTCATGGGTAACGAAATCACATTCAAAGTTGATAGAACATTCTCTAGAGAGTATGGTTTCGAAAAAGGTTATGCACTTTGCTTAGACTTAACTGCAGACAGCACTGGTAATGAACCTCCAATTCAAATGTTCACATTAAAAGGAGCTGACTTCATTACTAATAAATTCCCAGGAGTTGGTGGACTTGATGGTATTAGCTCTGGTATTGTTTCTAGTCCAGTAGCTGGTTCTAAGTTAATCAACTGGGGTTATAGTGGTGTTGGTGTATTCAACCCATATAGAAGTTTCATATTGAGAGAGATTTAATAAATAAACTTAAGATTTGGGTATGGGAGTAATTTCCCATACCATATTTATAATATATACGTTTTTTAATGAATTAATATGGATAATAGTAAAGGAAATTTTGCATAGGACATTATAGTTCTAAGAAGTGTTTATGGAAAGGTTGGAATTAAATATTATATTCAACCTTGTAAAGATAAATTTGGTAATTACCCATCTTGTGTTAAACACGTAGATGTTAATGGTGATATGATTCTATCTGATGCCGAAAAAAATGATCCAGACAGAAATTATTTTTTAAAAGAAAATCAACCTATAATTATAGAAGACGGGTTTACTCTTAATCTTGAGAACACTAGGGATCGATTTATTTGGGAGGCAATAAAGAACTGTCAATTGATAGCTCCAGATAGATATGCTAAAGATGAAAATGGAAATAATTTGATAGATGGTACAATGGACAAAAAATCTTTACATCCTCGTTATGGTATTGCAGAACTTTATGTTGATAAACCTGGGGTAGAAACTGCTAATAAGGTTACTAGAAAGAAATTAATACATAAGGCTTGTGAATACATATTTGGAGACGAAAGAGGTAGTGAAGGTAGATTATTAAAAGCAAGACTTCTTGGTAAAAATATGAAAAATATGCCAGATGCCGATGTTGAAGATTATTTACTACAAATAGCAGAAAAATCACCTGAAAAAATTATCAATTTATATACAGGTTCAGACACTTCTCTGCGAATTTTATTTGCTGATGCAAGAGATAAGAAAGTAATTTTAATAAAAAATAAACTTTATGTTTATGGTGACGATGTTGTTCTTGGAGCAACTGATGATGCCGTAATTACTTGGATGAAAGATCCAAAACATAAGAAAGTATTGGATTTAATTCGTAAAGACGTATATCCAGAAATGTATGCTACTGAAGAAGTAGATATCATTGAAGACACTAAAAAATCAAAGAAATGACAGCACGTCAAATTTATGAAGGGGTTTTAATTGAGTTAAATAAGAAAAATGCTCCAAGCCTACTTTTAGAAGATTTTAATTATTTCTTCAATAAAACTATATATCACTATATAAATAAAAGGTATAATATTTATGATATCAATTAGTAGACTACTGATGATTTAGGAAGACTAAAAGGGGAAGCAGATTTAAAGCCAATTAAAGCTGATTCGACTAATAATGTAACTTCTAAAAATTTATATGGTGCTGTAGGCGAGTTTAATCTACCACTGGATTACTATCATTTATTAAACTGTATTTGCAATTTTAAAGTAAATAAAGACATTAAATGTTATAAGAAAGGAACTTATGTATAGTTTCCAGCAGAAAGGCTAACTTCAGATATGTGGCCTAGAATTATTACTAATCTATATATGATGCCTTCTTATAAAAGACCATATTATTATATACATAACATAAATACAAATACAGAACTTCCAACCAACCCAAATACAGAAGATACATTAGAAAAATCTAATGGAACTGATATGGATGGATTTTATGGAATAACTACTAATGATGGAACAAGAATATATATTTCTGATAGAGTTGCTGTAAATGGAAGCGAAGGTTCAAATCTTCCTAGAAAAATGACTATACACGATAAGGAGATTAGTCTAATAGAAAAGCAAGCAGGCATTAGATATGGAAATCCAACTAATGTTAGGTTAGAAATACGATATGGAAAAGATTCATCTGTTTTTGAATTAGATAGTATCCATGTAGATTATTTAAAAACTCCTCAATATATACTCCTTACTTAGGAATAGATAGACTTAAGTGAGGATACTTCACAGATTATGGAATTCCCAGATTATGTATGTTAGGAGATAATAGATGAGTTGGTAAAGGTTCTTATGGAAAATATAAGTGACCCAAGAATACAAACATTTCCAGTTTTTAATTAGTCTATAGCTGACCCAACTCAGGCTATGTAGACGCAAAAAAAATAATTTTAAATTATGTTTAAATTTAGTACAAATACTGTTGTAAACAACGGAGAAAATGTAACATTAGTTCCATCAAATGGTACTGCAGAAGCTATTAGAATTAATAGAAATACTTTAAAGTTAGCTAATATTGTAGGAATCTATAAGACTCCTCATGTAGATGATGTAAAATTTTAGGTTACAGTTGATTTAAGTAAATTATACGAAACTACTGGAGAAGGACAGAATGCAACTACTACACCTAAAGCTAAAGTTGGAAGAATTTATCTTTACATTAAACTTTCAGATTCTTAGAATTCTTATTATTCTAATGATTTTGTATTCAAAGGAAAACCTTTCTATATTGAATTTCCAATAAAAGCTACTGCTACTGGAAATAATGGCACTGCTGCTGAAGCTGTAAAAGTTGTAAAGAAGTATCTTAATATGGTTTACGAATATCCTTTAGTAGAAGTTGAAGCTAATGGAGCTAATTTAATTTTAAAAGGAACTGACGAATATCAAATAGTTTCCGAATGTAAACTTCAATACTATGATGATACTGCTAAATCTTATGACTGCTGTGATGTTTTTGGTGATTATATTGATATAGAAGGTGCAGTTACTATAGACCAACAAGGCAATCCTGGATTTGGAACATATCGTTACATGATTAAGAATTTAAGACTTCCTACCGCTGCTAACACTCGTTGGAATAGAATAGTTACTGATGAAACTCCTATTTATGGAGCTAAATATAATCAATACATCATTAAGTATTGTACAAATAGAGGTATTATGGGTTCTGATGCTGTTGGAGAAGTAACTAAATCTCTTACTAACCATGTATTCTATGTAGAAGATGGTTATGACACTGATGCTTTTGAAGACCTTATTAAAGGTTTAACTCCATCTCTATCTGATGATGCTGAAGTAAAAGTATTGGCAGATAAAACAGGAGGAGAAGCAGGACAAAAAGAGTGGAAGGATTTTGAATAATAATAAACTAATACTTAAGGAGGCGAAGGCTTAGGCCTCCGCCTTTAATTTTTTTATATGGTAATATCAAAATTAGCTTCTGCAATTTATAATGATATAGTAGGAGGTTTAAGAGGATATCATCATAATCCTTCTATATCTTTAGAATAGTTAGAAGATGAAGTAGTAAATGAACGCTTATAGGTTATCAAAGAATATAATCTAAAAGGAATTGTTCCAAAAAAAGATTTATTAACTGCTATAAATTGCATCGAAGTTGATTGCAAAGATTTAGACAGATGTACTTGTTCAACTAAGTATACTGGAAAACCAGTAGCTCATTTTGAAGTTCCTCAAATATTAGATGGACTAATTGATTATGTTGGAAGTACTGATAGACAAAATCCTTTTATTTTTTATACATCTTCGATGTTTAGTAAATATCATAAATATAGAAGAAGAGGGAAAAGTAGACCTTACGTCTATATTGATATGTCTCCGAATGAAAACGGAATGTATGATTGTTTTGTCTTTAATGCTCCTTTATTAAAACAAGTTTCAATAGTTGCTGTTTTTAAGGATTTAAGACAATTAGAATAGTATGCTTGTTGTTCAGATTTATAGGATGAAAATAAATCTTATATTGATAATGAAGTTCAAAGAAGATTAACTGAAAAAAAGATAAGATATTATAGGTAGTTAGCACCGCCTATTTTACCTAATGATCAACAATACTCTGCTGGATAATTATGTATGACTTTAATTATGCTATGTTTTTGGTAAATCAACTGTATGGAATGGACCCTGTTCCAGAAGATTTTGAGGAAGTTGGTTTAATAGCTTTTAACTCAATTGGAAATAAAAGAACAAGAATTTATAAATGTGCTTTAGAAGTAAATTCTGAAAGATAGGTTGAATTACCAAGTAATTGCAGTAAAATACTTGCAATAACATATAATTTTGAAGATTGGAACCATGTTTCTAATAAATATCCAGAAGGAGATTTTTTCTCTTAGTTTGTAGAATCTTATATAGAAGGAAGAAAAGCTTTTACTTCCCCTTACTACATTCCAGGAAAATTTGTAAAGTATGAACAAGTAGGAAATACTCTTTATTTAGATTAGGAATATGGTGGTTTAATTTATATAATATATAAAGGTTAGATTTTAGATGATAATGGTTTACCAGAACTGACTGAAAAAGAAGCACAAGCAATAGCTACCTTTTATGCTTATTCTGAAAAATACAAAGAAGGTTTAAGAACTAATAATCCTAATATAATAAAATTAGCAGGAGATTTAGAAAATAAATGGAATAGATATTGTGATGCAGCTAGAGTTCCTGAAAGTGTTTCTGATAATGAATTAGATTAGATTCTGGATGCTAAAACTAGTTGGAATAGAAAGATATATGGTAAAAGTTATAAACCATTGAGATAATGAATTATGCTGTAGGACACGCTTTTAATACTAATGATATCTTTTATAAATTAGATAAAAAGAAATTATCAAGTATAACAAGCAAATTAAGTCAAAAAATAACTGGGGATGCCCATAAAGATGCTTTAATAGGAAAAATATTCAAGGAATCTATTAAAGTAGTTTTAAATGATATAATAGAGAATAATGTTACTTTTTAGCTTCCTTTAGGTAAGTCAGATATTCATGTTTTAAAAGTAGATGGAGAAGACTTCAAGAAAGCTAGAAGAAAAGGTAAATGGAAAGATGTAGATTTTTTAGCTTCTTTTTTTAGTGGTTACTAGCTTGTCTTAAATATGTATAATAAAGATGGGGGTGTTACCAGAACTAAATTAATATATGTAGATAAAGAATTAAAAAATAAACTTACTCAAAATACCAATAACGGTAAACAATATTGTTAATATGTTGGAGAAATTAGTATATGGTTGGCCCTTAATAGCTTTATTAAGTTTTATATTAGCTGTACTTTTTACAAAAAGTTTAGTTTGTGGAATATTACTTAATATTTTTATAGGAGCTTTAATAGGAACTGGTCTTGGATATGCACAAGCATATTTAAAGAAAATATGTAAAGATGGAGAATTTAAAAAAATTAATATTATATTAAGTATTTTGTTTGGAATTATAGGAGGAATTTTCACATGGTTATAAATAAAGACAAATGGTATCACTTTATTATATGTTTTTTAATAACTTTTATTTTTGCTATAATTTTTAATTTATTTATATCTGTACCTATTTCTATTATTTTAGGTATTATACTAAGTTTATTTATAGGAATTGGAAAAGAAATTTATGATAAATATTCTCCAAACCACTATTTTGATTGGAAAGATATATTAGCTGACCTCTTAGGAAGTATTTTTGGAGGAATTATATCAATAATAATCTTATAATTATGCAATTAAAAACTATTTCAGATTATTATGACATCATATAGGAAAGATTTCCAGAAGTAAGTTTGAAAGATATTAAGTATATTTTAAATTACGGCTGGAAATCTTTATACTTATGCAATAGTTATGGTGGTGATACTTTAGTTTAGGACAATGGTTTATGGTTTTATATTGGACAATTAACTAATAATTCTTTACATCATTTTAACTATTATGCAAATAAATTAGCGTTTAAAATTAGAACGTTATATAAAAGAAAGAAAATTCAATGGGATGGTAATTATTATTTTGCATTATCTGATTCTTAGTATCAAGATTATTAGAACCAACAAAATAAAAGAGGAAGAAAAAGAAAAAATTTTGAATTTAGGAATATCCATATGTTCAAAATTTTAGATGAATGTAAAATAAGAAATCATGCCTACAAATATATATTTAAAATTCCTTATGGAATTGATTTAGGTTATAGATTAGTAAAAGATTATTTAAAAACAGCAGATGCTGAATTAATTATTGAGAGAGAACCTCTTAAATTTGAAGATATATTAGTTTCTAATAATAATTTTGAAGCCTTATGAGTAAACAAATCGCACAAAATGTTTTTACGAATGGGTTGTAGATGGATTTACATCCCCTAAGCAGTCAAAATACAGTACTTACTAATGCATTAAATGCGACCTTGATTACTGTTGATGGGGATGAAATGATTCTTTAGAACGATTTAGGTAATTTAAAAATAAAAGATACTAAAGGAGATTATGTGAAATTAACTAAAGGGTTTATACCTATAGGAGTTAAATCTTTTAATGGTATAGCCTATATTGTTTCTTATAATCCCACTACAAAAGAGGGAGAAATTGGTACTTATCCTTCACCAAAATATGTGGTAAATAGTGACAACATTTTAATTAGAGATTTTTCTGAATCTGATAAAAATATTTTAGTAGATTAGTATAGTCCTTTATACACCTTATATAAAGGTCCAGTAGAATATAATGGAGAAGTATACGATTTAGAACAAGAAAGTATTAGACGTGTATTGCATCCATTAAGAACTAAATTATTTAATTTTGATTTAGAACATCCTGTAAATATTGAAGTACAAAAGTCTTATGACGGTTCTGTAAATCTAATTTTAAATGATGGATTAAATATTCCTAGACTTATTAATAGTAGATTTAGTGTTTTATAGGATAATAAAGTGGAAATACCACAAAGAAGAAGAAATACTGATAACATTTGTAAAGAAGATGCTTTTGATATTACTACTTCTCTCCATAAAAGAATTTCTTCATTTCCTGTGGTTAAATATAATGGAGTTCTTGACACTGGAGATTTACCAGTAGGAAATTATGTATTATATTTTAAATATTGTGATGAAGATGAAAATGAAACTGATTTTATTGCGGAATCAGGTATAATTTCTATTTTTAAAGGAAAAGATTCGGACCCATTTTCTATTGATGGTGGGGAAAGAGATATGAATGCAAATAAATCTATAAATGTAACATTACAATTAATAGATAATTCATATTCTTATGTTAAAGTATATTATTCTAGAACTTCTGCAGCTGCAGATGAAAATAGAGTAACTTCCGCTTATCAAATTTATAAGTCTTATCCTATAGAAGGAGATGAATGTAATATAATAATTACTGGAAATGAAGAAAAAACTCAAATTCCTTTAACTGATTTAAATCAACAATATACTATAATAAATAGTGCTAAAACTTAGGCTCAAGTAGACAATATGTTATTCTTAGGTAATGTAGAAGAATAGGATATTAACTATAAAAAATTAACAAACTTAAGTTTACATGTAATTCCTTATGTTGAAAAACAAGAATCAAAAAATAAAATTGGATATATTTCTTGTTAGAGCTATACTGATACTTCTGGAATAAACCCAAGTGAAAAAAGACATATCTTTAAGGGAGAATATTATAATACAAAAAATATATATTATAATGTTGGATATTGGAATGAAGAGTTTTATAGACTTGGAATAGTTTATATTTATAAAGATGGTTCTTTAAGTCCAGTTTTTAACATTTTAGGGTATGAATCTTCTGATTTAGTTAGAAAAAATGAAGTATATTAGAAATTTAATTTCAATGATGAAGCACTTAATATAGATTCTGATGGATATATAACCAATGGAATTACAGCTACTCTAACTGAAGAATTAAATATAACTAATTTAAACTCTAATGGAATTATCAAAATAAATGATAAAAATACAGAGTATAGAGAAAATAAAGATTGGTTATATAATATTGGAGTTTATGTACCAAATGATTTAGTTGACAAATTAAAAGAATTAAACATTCAGGGATTCTTTATAGTTAGGCAAAAAAGAATTCCAACAATTTTAGCTCAAGGTTATACATTACCTTGGGATAAAGAATCTAAAGTTCCTATTGTAGAATATATTGGAAAAAGTTTACCTTATGGAGATTCTCATACAAAATAGCCAATAGATTATAATTGGAATTACTGGAATGATTATAGAAGTTACTTAAATAATTATAATGAAACTGCTCTATATAAAGAAAATGGAGAAAATAATTTTATTTGGCATAAAATGTATTTTGTAGAAAGTTTTATTTATTAGGTAGGAAAAGAGGGAGAAAATCTTAGAGACCCTGTAGAAAAAGAGCCTCCTTATCAAAGAGTATCTAATAACTATATACCAAGACTACATAATATTCTCCCCTTATGTATAGACCATCCAATGTGTACTTCGGAACAAAATAGTCTTGAAGGGTATTCTACTATAAAGAGTAATGATTCAAACTCTAATTCAAATAATAATTATTATTTTACAGACACTAGAGTAGACCGTATCAATTATTACATATTACAAACTGTTCCAAAAATTTTAGAAGATAATTCTATAAAAACTCTTTATTCTTATGATGAGCTTTTTAATTTATTACTTACTTATTATGTACCAGAAAATGATAATGAAGATGAGAATACAAAAAGAACAAACATTGAAAATGCTATAAATAATGGAACAGTAATTACTATACATGCAGGTAATAGTAGTAATACAACTTTTACAATTAAAATAAAAAAAGATATTTCTGGAACATTTTATATAGAAATAATTGAATCTAATGGAAATGAAAGTATTCCTTTTTCAGTAGAAAAAAGTGATAATGTAGATTCTTATTATGCGAATGCTGCATTATTTAGTAAAGGGGCTAACAGTCAAAGTGATACGAGGTCAGATGTATATGCTGTAGATGTACATTTTTAGAACTTATATAAATATTGTGATGAAAATCAATTAACAGCAATATGTCCAGAATTTGAAGTAAGACAACCTTTCTTTAATCAATTATTCACAGGAACATCTTTTATTGTTAAATATTCTCAGTATCAATAGGGAGTTTTAACTAGAAATCCTTTTAATGATAGATATTATTATCCAATATTTCCAGAAGGATATGAAAAAAATATATTAATAAATTCTGATATACAGAATGGATTTAAACTTATAGATAATAGTGATTTAAGAGAATTTGTATGTAATAAGTATTTTAATTATACAAATTTCTTACATTATAAAATAGTAGGTGTTACCGAAAATGTTCCTATTGTAGCTATTGACAATACTATATTTAAAGGAGTCTGTGGAGATACTTAGGAAGCTTATAGATTTGAATATATAAATGAAGAACATTCTGCAAATAGAGGAATAAGTTGGGAATATGATAGGGACTTTAATTTTGTAAGAGGTGTATATACACCTTATTTAGGAATTGTTTCTCAAACTATAAATAACAAAACAGAAAAATAGAGAGGTTATTGTAGAACATTTAATATATATGCAGATAATGTAAAAAATTCTTTTAGGGAAAATTATAAGATTAGAAAACAAAACAATTCAGCTTACTATTCTATTAGTGAAAAAATATCTTTTGATATTGATTATACAGATTATATTCCTGAATTAAATAAATGGAATTCTGAAAACGGAGGATATTTCTATGATTTATATAGGGGAGATTGTTTCTTATGTACATTTACACATAGATTAAATAGAAATTTTAGTGATCCTACTGCCCCTTCTAACGATAAAATTGCTAATGTAGCAACTTGGAGAAAATACTATGAATTAGCAAAGAGTTCAAACTTTGAAGAAAATATTCAAAAAATAAATAGAGGTGATATAAATGCTGTAAAGTTAGGTTCTTGGATTACTATTAAAGTAAAATCTTCTTATAATTTATCTATTAGATCTTTAGATGAAAGATATTTAGAAGAAAAGGCTACTATGGGTAGAGCTAGAGGATTTTATCCATTACAACAAGCATCTGCAGAAGGAGGATATAAAATTCCTAATTCTTATCTAATAAATGATGGTTTTGGAAGTACTGTAGGGGAAAAGATATATAATACATTACCTGAAGCTCCTTATTATAATAATTAGTATTAGAATAGAATAGTTTATTCTGACGTAAATATTAATAATTCTTATAAGAATAATTATAGAATATTTAGATCTATTAATATGCGAGATTATACTAAATAGTATGGAGCAATTACCAAAATATTAGAGTGGTATGGAGATTTAATTTGCGTCTTTGAACATGGAATAGCGTATATTCCAGTGAAAGAAAGAATGTTAGTGGCAAATGGAACTGGGGGTGGAGTATTTGTAACTAATAACGATGTTCTTCCAGAAACTCCTAAAATATTGAGTGATAAATTTGGTTCTCAATACGCTGATAGTATTATAGCTACTCCTTATTATATTTATGGAGTTGATACTTCCACTTAGAAAATATGGAAAACTAATGGAGGAGAATAGGGTATTGTTCAAATTATTTCTGACATGAAAGTCGAAAGTTTCTTGAAAACTTATATGAATATAAAAGAAACTGAATACTCTGTTAAAGTTGGAATAAAAAATGTAAAAACTCAATACAATCCTACAAAATCTGATTTACTTTTCACATTTTATAATAAAGTTGGAGAAGATGAAATTGCTTGGAATTTATGTTTAAATGAAATTCAAAGTTCAGAGGACTCTGGACAATTTATTACTTTTTATTCTTGGATTCCATTAGATTCGTTTACTATAAATAATATTTGGCATAGTTTTGACAGAGAGACAGTAAGAGATTATATAATAAATCCTCCTGAAGAAGAGAAAAAAAGTCCTTCTTTATATATATGGAGACATAATAATGCTAATAACAGACCTTTACCAACTCATTGGTATGGTAAACAGCATCCTTTTGAATTTGAATTTATTGTCCTTGATAATCCAATGCAACATAAAATATTTGAAAATCTTTAGATAATATCAAACAATGCAGAACCAGAGTCTTTCCACTTTGAAATAACTGGAGATGTTTATGATTTTAAAGAAGATTTACCAAATATGTACTATAGGCAAGAATGTACAAAGAAATTATATCACAATTTGGGTTCTCATTGGACTTATGATGATTATTAGAAAATACATCCTAATTGGAATATAAAATCTACTATATTTCCTTTATATTATGAAAGAAAAGATGAGTATGATCAGATATATGACAATTATCAACAAATGACAGGGGTTGATAGGAATTATCAAAATCTATCTGGCTCTGAAGTAGTTTGGTATAAAAGGGAAAATAAATTTGGTATTAGTACACATATAAAGAATTTACCTATAAATGGACATTGGGTTCGAGATTACTCAACTGAAGAATCTTTAGGAAAAACTAAGAAAGAAATTAAACCAAAGGAAGCTTTTTTAGAGGATAATGATTATATTTGGACTTATAAATGGGAACCTGGAGGAATTCTTAGAGGTAATTCTTAGTATGATAAAGATAAATGGAGTATACAGATTCCTTCTATTACTTTTATGTAGAAAAATGAATCGAAATGGGAAGAACCTCCTATTATTTTAAATTCTATACCTAAAGATATTCAACAGGATGTTATAACATATGAATCCCTTCCTAATACTTATTCTGTAGGACAAGTTTTAGAAAATATTAATGATTAGAATTCTTTATTATTTAATAGTGTTAAAAAACCTGTTGGATGGACAAATAGAAAAGAAGTTAAAATATAGGATAAATATTGTAGAATAAAGATTCGATATAGTGGTGAAGAATTAGCTATTATATTGGCAGTTTTAACAATTTTTAATACAAAATAATATGAGTGTTTTAAATAATGCTATAAGCACTTTTACTAATAATAAAAGTAATTGGGGCAGTGTAGCTTCAGCAGGAGCCACTTTTTTAGGAAATAAATTAGATTCTAAGGGAGATAGTAATGAAGGTTAGGTTGTAGGAGGTTTAATATCTAGGTTAGGAGAATCTAATCCTTGGGGTTATGCTGGTGGTTATTTAGGAATGGGTTTAGCTAATAAAATAACTGGAGGAACCGATGGAATGACTACAACAGATAGACTTCTTGGAAGTAAAGGTATTTCAGGAGCAGCTTTTGGTGCAGCAGCTGCTGCTGGGGGACCTGTTGGTTGGGGATTAGCTGGAGCATATGCTTTAGGTTCTATTATTAATTCAGCTACAGGAAAAACTACTATGAAAGATTCTTTCAATGACTTTATGAATAGCGGAAAGTTATCTAATTTAGACTCTGCATATTATAGAGATTCTTCTTTAGATAATTTATATGATAAAAAGTATGGAGGATTTTCTCGTAGAGCCTATAAAAAAGCCCAAGCAAAGCTAAGAAGAGATTAGTGGGAAAAAGCTACAAAGTTAGATATTAATGAATTAGCAAATATAGGAAAAACTAGAGCGGGAATGGTAGATGCTAATTATAATAATTATTTATTAAATATTAATGGAGGATATATTCCTACATAGATGGGAAAACATGGCTTAGATGTGTCTCGTTTATTGAAATCTAGGGAAATAATATAGAAATACACTAGTAAGCCTAAAGAATTAGAGAAATTTCAAAAAGGAGGAAAACCAGAACTTAAAGAAATTAAATCTATTGAATCTTATTATGACCCAGATAATAATATAATTTATTATACCGATGATGAAGCTTTAGAACATGAAAGATTTCATGCAAATCCTGATTTGGAATACTTAGAAAAACTAAAACCTTTTTATGAGAATCTAAATGATGATAAAATAACTTGGTTAGGTGGAGATTTAAATTTCGTGAAAAGATTAGATAATGATCCAGGACATTTTTATAATCCTGAAGAAATAGGAGCTAGAGTAAAAGCAGCTAAATTTAGAACTAAAGGAAATAAATATACTCAAGAATTCTTCAAAAATTTAAGGAATAATGAAGAGTAGTATGGAGATAATATGAGAGATTTATTACATATGTATAATGATAGTATCCTTTCTAGAATATTTAATATAGATGAGAATATAAAAGTGTTTCAGAATGGAGGTACAATGAATGTTATTCCTGAAGGAGCACTTCATGCTAGAAAACATCATATGGCAGATGATGAACATATTACTAAGAAAGGAATTCCTGTAGTTGATACTGATGGTAATCAGTAGGCTGAAATAGAATGTAATGAAATAATCTTTAGAAAAGAAGTTACTGATTAGTTAGAAAAACTTAGAAAAGAGGGATCTGACGAAGCAGCTATTGAAGCTGGTAAATTACTTGCTCAAGAAATAGTAGAGAATACAGAAGATAGAACAGGATTAATTAATACTGTTGTAGGGGAAGAAGAAAAATTATTAACTTAGCAAGTTCCAATGGCTTAGAAAGGCATAGAAATTCCTAAATTAAATAAAGATTTAGAAGAAACGAAAGTTCCAGAGAAATTTGACTCTTTTGAAGATTTATTAAAATACTTGCGAGAAACAGGAAGAGATAGTACTGAAGACTATGACTTGGAGAAAGCTTATAGAGATTTTGAAGTATTTAATGACTGGTTAGAAGAAGAAAGAAAAACTCCTGGAAAAGGACATTGGAAAGATAAATATAAAAAACCAAATCATATAACGTATAGTAATGAATCCATTTTAGGAGATAATCCAAAAGAAAATGGAGGAATTTGGGCTAAAGACGGAAATGGAGAAGATATATTTATCGTGAGTCCTTATTTATAGAAATTACATACTTTATGGGAATATCTAAAATATTTTGAAGATGAACCTATTTCTATTATGTATGATGGTGTAACTTATAAAACTAAGAAAAAATGATAAAAATAAGATTAGGAGAAAAAGAATATAATGTTCAAGAAGCCAAAACTACAGAAGAGATGTAGAAAGGGCTTATGGGAGTTAAAGAACTTCCACAAGATGAAGGTATGATATTCTATTTTGATTAGCCTCAACTAGTAGAAATGTGGATGCGTGATACTTTAATTCCTTTAGATATCATATATATTAATGAAGATCAGGAAGTTACAGCAGTAGAGTAGGGATAGCCTAATGATGATACTCTATTAGGACATGAAGATACTATGTATGTAGTAGAAGTTAATGCTAATTCTGGAATATAGGTTGGAGATACATTAGAATTTGAAGGGGATGAAAATAAAGAAATTGTAATGTAGGTTCTGGCTCCTGATGGAACTTCTTAGATGGATTTAGTGGGAGGGGAAAGAATAGTTTCTAGAAAAGAAACAAAAGTTCTTATTAGAAAAGCTTTTAAAGCCTATAAATCTCAAGAAGATAAAGATTATAAATCTCTTGGAAAATATATGTTTAAAGTCTTAAATAAATAGGATTCTAGAGAACCTGAATATGTAAAAAGTCCTGATTAATTTTTAAACGTTAAAAACTTTAAAAAGTTTTTGATTTTAATAAAAATAATTTTATATTTATAAGGATAGAATTAATATTAATTTTAAACGAGAAAATTTATGAGAATTATTAACAAATTTCAACAAGGTGGACCGATGGGTCCAGAAGCAGCTCCTGCTGATACGGGAGCTGGAGAAGCATATGTACCAGAAGATGCTGGTGGAGCTGGAATGCCAGAAGGTGGCGAAGATCCAATTATGCAGATTGCTCAAGTAGCTATGCAAGCACTTGAATCACAAGATTGTGAAGCCGCTATGGCTGTATGTGAAGCTTTTGTTCAATTAATACAGCAAGGTCAAGGCGGAGCACCAGAAGAAGAAGCTCCAGCTGGTGAACCTGTTTACCGCAACGGTGGGGTTTTATCTAGAAGAATTTAATTAAATTTTAATGAAGGGAGCATACTAATACTTGTATGTTCCCTTTTCTATTATTGTATGGCAGTTTATATAAGAAAATTACAATAGGGTGGAAACGTAAATTCTCCAAAATTCCAAATCTATGATACTAAAGTTAATTTAAAAGACTATACAAATGCTTTAATTTAGAATTTTTAGACTTTCTATGATTCCTATAAAGGTATATGGAATAACGATTAGGAATAGGAAGTTTTAAGACAACACGAATAGTATATCAATGATTTAAATAATGGTAGAATTAATAGTTACCAAGGACCAAGTCAATCTGGAGATTATGCTACCTTTGTAGACAAAATTGCTCAGATAACTGGAATATATGCAAATCAAGCAAAAAATAAAAAATTCACTAAAGATTCTATAATGAAAGACTTTTATAATGAATTTTTTGCTGGGCAAGAAAATCCAGATTTTCAATCTTTTTTAGATTTAGATGAGGTAGTTACAGATGAAACTGGGCGTTAGACTAGGGGTGTAAAAAACAGAGTTAACGCTTTATTAAACTTTTTGAATGAGAATTATCTATCAAAATATGAAGATGCTGATGAATCTTTAGGTGGGATAGAAAATGTAGCTTTTAAGATTGATAGATTAAGAAAGGCTTTAGCCGATGGAAAATTGAATAATGAAGATTATGCCGCAGCAGCTGCTTTAGGATTTAATCTTCGAGCATTATTATAGTCAGGAGTCCCTGAACAATCTCTTTTAAGTCCACAAGAAAAAATGCAAAAGGAATTAAATACTTGGATGTCTAGAGATAAAGGTGATTTACTTTTAAGTTTAGGAAATAATTCCTCTATAAAATCTAATGATTTATTAGAAACTTATTTTAGAAACGATATAAAAAAATATTTTGAACATTTAACAAGTTTAGCTAAAAATTTACAAGATAATGGATTAGATTACTATAATGTAGAAAATTTAGCTGGAACATAGTATTTAAAAGATGTTCCAAATGGTTCTTATATTCAATCAATGCTTGATGCAATGGTTAATTTTAGAAATCTTTTAGGAATATCTTTAAGATAGGATAAATATGGAGTATATGGAATAATTCCAGAATCCTTTAATCCTAATACAGGAACTGTACTTGCTTATTATCCAAATAATAAACAAATAAGAAGTATAAGAATTTGGAATTAGAAAGACTTATTAGAATCTTATTATCAAAGGGCTTACCCAGAACTCTTTTAGGAAATAAGAAGAGGACAATATGGATTTAGAGTTCCAGAATCAGTTAATTAGTATACTGAAGAAGAACAGATTCTTTTACAAAAATTAAATCAACTTCAAAATGAAGTTCCTTAGGAAGAAACTTCTGAAGAACAAACTAAAATACCGCAGGAAGAATATTTAAATGCTGTTCCAAATAATTGGGGTAAAAAAGAATGGGCAGAAATAGGTTCTATAGCTGCAAGTATAGCCTCAATATTAGACCCAGAACCTTTCTCTGCAACTGGATTAGGTTTAGCGGGAACATTAGCTCATGCTTATAATTTAGCTGGAGATAATGATGGCTTTACCAAAGGTGATTTAGGAAATACTCTTTTAAATGTAGGATTTGATATTGCAGGAGCTATTCCAGTTTTAGGAGATTTTGCACAAGCAAAGAAAATAACAAAGGCAATAAAAACTTTAGGTGCTCCAATATTAGGTCTTTTAGGAGCATCTAGAATACCTGGGGCAGTAGAATCCGCTAAAAAAATATTTACTGATGAAAAATTAACAATACAAGATTATAGAAATATTGCCGAAGGTTTAATAGCTGTATTAGGTGCTAAGAATTATTGGACAAATAAGTATAGAAGCAGAGCTTTAGATGCTGCTCCGGATTTTAAACCTCAAACTCCAATACAAAAGTCTCAAGTGGAATTCCATAATACTTTAAGAAATCTTGGAAAATCTAATGAGAAACCTATTGGTTGGTGGGAATAGTTTAAAAAGAGTCTTAATCTTGCAGAACATTATAGAAGTAAATTTGGAGCAACTACCACTACTACCAAAAAGCAATAGAATTCAGACCCTATTTGGCAAACTCCTGATTGGTTAAAAAATACAGGAAGTAGACTAAAGAAAATAGTAGGATTTAAAAAGTCTGGAGGTATTATTTTAATGCAAAATGGAGGTTGGTTTGAAAATTTCAAAAAAAGATATGCTCAACAAGCATTAACTGGTTGGGATAATACTAAAGACCAATCTAGAGCAGGAGAAAATTTAAAGGGCAATGGACATTATAATGCTGGAAGTCTACAAGAAGCTTATAATAGAAATGTTGCTTATATTAATGATTTTGATGCTGTAGGAAATGACCTTCAAGATTATTATAACTCTAAATATTCTACTAATTCTTTAGAGGATTATGTAAATAATTACAATTCTGATATAGATAGACTAACTGGACATTGGAATGTTAATAGAACTTATGGTTCTACTGATGCTCGAGACCATAATAGACTATTTAGAGCTATGTATACTAGAAGAAGTAGTTAGAACTCTAATTCTCCTTATAATATTGGATATCAAGATGATATTGAGGATATTGAAGGTTCTTCTGCTTGGCTACGTAGAGCAGACAATTATGAAAATCTTTGGGATGAAACTTCATTAGAAGATAAATTGAAGAGAATTCATAAAATAAAGCTAGGAAATGGTCAAGAAGGTTTTGTTTATAAGGAAAATAATGGAAAAATAGGAATAATTGGAGATGAATAGGTTAAAGATTTAATAAATAAATATCAAGGAACAACTCCAGAATCTCCTACTTCTCCAAATATACCTTCTACTTCTAGTGGTCCTTTAGTTGAACCTTCTAAAGGTCAAGAAATTAAACCTGATAATGATTTATGGGAAAAAATTACCCCATCTTTAATAGCCTTACAAAGATTGTATGGAGATATTAATGCTTCTAATAAAAGAACTAAGGAATATTTAAATTCTCTAATAACTCCAAGTTTAACTCCACCTAGATTTGATAGATAGGTTTATGGAGATTATGCTTTAAGAAAGAATTATGAAGATTAGGGAGCACAAATAAATTCTATGGCTAATAGAGCTACTACTTCTGATGCTAAATTGGCTTTCTTACAAAGACTTGAAGGACAAAATGAAGCTAATAAATTAAGAGAAAAAGGTAAATTAGCCGATAATGAGAGGATTAAAGAAACTGCAGAAGCTTCATCTAGACAAGCTAAAGAAAATGTATTTACTTCTAATCAAGTAGCTAATGAAAATAGAAAACTTTCTGCTGATATGGCTCGCCATAAGGCTGAAACAATTGCTTACACTGATGCTGCTAATAGATAGAGTATAGATACTTATCATTAGAATTATATTGAAGCCCCTATCACACAAGCAATATAGGAACATAGAGCATATCAAGACTTATTTGATAATTTACAATTATAGCAGAATTTAGACTATGATTTTGATTCCGATTATGAATATCAAAAATTAGTACAAAATTATCAAGATGCTTTAAATTCTGGAGATTAGGCTTCAGCTGATATTGCTTATAATAAAGCACTTTAGTATAGAAAATCTAAATAGTAGAATAAATACAATGAAACTTTGGATTATTTTAGAAGAATGAAGAGATTAAGACAAAGATTTCCTTATACTACTGTATATAGACCATAAAATATATGAAAATAAAAATGTATTAGAAAGGAGGGGGATTTGCTTCCTCCTTTACTCCCTTAAGTATATAGAATCCATATTAGGGCTTAGGATTATAGTTTCTTCAAAAACTATCTGGAGTTGGAGCTGCTACAAAAACACAATCATCTTCAGGAGCAGATTCTTCTTCATCTGGAATAGATGTAAAGGAAACTTTATCCTTATTAAAAAATATGGAAGGATTAGATTCAGATGTTGGTATTGCTATGAATTCTATAAGAAAATCCGCATTAACTAATAATTTAACAGGAAGTTCTAGTGCATTATCTGATTATTACAGAAATATTTAGATAATAAACAAAGTTAAATCTAGTAAAGATGCTTACTAGAAAGCATTAGAAATTGTTAAAAGTAATGAATGTATGGGAGAAGCTGCTATTACTTCTGAAGGAAAAGTAGTGGTAGAAGATTCTTCTGGAAATTTAAAACAAGTAGAAGCTTTAGAATACTTACACAATAAAGATAATTATAAGATTATAACTAATAATGCTCTATTACAAATGAGAGCAAACGATCCCAGAATGGCTTTTAATAATTCTCTTTTAGAAATTGCTTAGAATGGTGTTGGTATGGATAAAATAATTAAAAGTATTAATACAATGATTTCTAGAATGGGAAAAACATCTCAAGAGGATTCTTTTGAAGATTAGGAAGTGCAAGAAGGAATAATTGCAATAAAAGAAGGAAAAATAGAAACTTAGAGGGAATAGGCTATGCTTGCTATTGAAGCTATATATCAAACCTTACCACAAAATTATAGAACTTTATTAAAGTTAAAATCAGATGGAACTGAAAACGGGGTTAAAAAGTTGATAGCTGATATAGTAGCAAGTAAGACTTCTGTAAAAACTAAAGATACTTCAGAAACTTCTTCTTCAGGATCTGATTCAGAGTCTTCTCCAACATCCGCACTTTCTTCAATTAAGGGTGGATTAAATTTAGATTCTCCGATGGCTTTAGCTTTAGGTATGGGATATCAAGATACAGTTGTTTTAAATCCTGGAACTCCTTATTAGATAGAAGCTTTAGGGGTTTATAATGAATTTATAAAAGAAGGAAAGTCTATAGGTTCTAATTCTACTTTATAGGATGCAACTCAATCAGAAGTGAAAGGTCAATTAGATTTTAATTAGGCTACGATGGGTGGTTCTAAACTTTCTGAATCTAGATTTGACAGAGTGTTGTTAAAAACTGGAGATTTTGTTGCTATAGATTTACCTTTAGATGCTGAGGCATTAAAATCAGGAAAGAAAATTCCAGATTTTAGACATTTAAAAGAATATTATGAAATCCAACAAAAAATTAAAAGTGGATAGGTTTCTGATCCTAATGAAATTAATAGAATGTGTAGAGAAGCCCATCTTCCAGATATGTTTGTTGGAAATGAATTAAATACAAGGGCTTGGGGAAGATTTGCGGCTGTTAGAGGAACTGCTGAAGAAACTGCTTTCGAAAATCCTAAAACAGTTTCTTGGGATGACCCTACATTAATAAATGCTAGTGATAATGAAAGAGAAATATACGAAGAGCATATAGCTAAATTGTCCGGAGATAAAAAATATAAGATTCCAGGAAATTGGTTATTTGGATATAACCATCTTGTAGAAGGAACTATTTTTATACCTATTAGAACTGGAATAATGGCTTCCACTATTTCTGGAAAACAACACTTAAAAGTTCCTGGAAATTCTGCACATGATGCTTATGTTAGGGATAAATTAACTGGCTACAGAAACCCAGGACCATTGACTTCACAATGATATGAATGACTATTTTTTAAATTATGTAACGAATCCAGAATTTAATCCTAGAGATTTTTCTTAGGTGGGACTAGATGCTACTAATACTTCTATAAAGCCTAAAAGTATCTATGAAGGTTTAGACAGTGTTCAAAAAATTCCTTTATTATAGACAAATGGAAAATTTGATTAGGATAAATTTAATATAGCATATAAGAATGCTTTAGATGGATATAACGATTTAACTGCTCAAAAATATAATCAAAATGCTATAGATAATATAACTTATTTTAGAGATGATATTTTTGCTCCTGTAGAAAAAAGAAGAGTTGGACCTGATTTTGTAGTATCTAAAGTTGCAAATCCAATGAAATAGACCACTGGATTTAGAAATTTTAATGTTCAAGAAGAATCCAAATGGTCTTTAAGAGAAGTAGCAGAAGCAAATAAGGTATATGATCCAATTACTAAGAAATATTTAGATGTTTCTCCTAATGATAGAGGGTTCTTTAAAAATTTATTTGATCCTTTAGTATTAGCTACTTGGGATTATGATGCAGATGAAAATGGTAATAAAACTAATGACCCTTCTAAAGTAGTTTATACAAAAGGAAGTCCTAAATATGATGAAGAAGGAAATCCTTATTATGAAAAATTAGGAGGCAGAAGTATTTATGGCAAACAAGTATTATCATCTTGGGATACTCTTACTGTAGATGGTTCTGCTTGGAATAAATTTGACTTTTTTGATGCTGATGACAAAGAATCTTCCACTACTAAAACTTTAGTAAGAGATGTTATTAAAGTAGCTCCAGCATTTATACCTGGAATTAATACTTGGTATATAGGAGCTAGAGTAGTAATGAATATGGGGGATTTAATGGCTAAGGCTTCCAAAATATTTACATTTGATAGTGATAATGCTACAGCTTCTAAAATAGAAGGAATGTTTTAGGGTTTATCTTTTTCTACTTCAGACTATAGTTCAGAACACACTTGGTCAGTGGAAAATATATTAAACCTTGGAGCAGATGTATTTACTCAATTAGCTGAGCAACGTTGGATATTTAAAAATATACCAAAATTATATGGTAAATAGGATATAACTAATGATTTAGAAAGGCAAAAATTTCTACAAGACGCAAGAAGTACTAGATATAAAGAATTATTAGCGGATTTAGAAAAAAATCCTTCTCAATATGCTTTAAGAACTACAGAAGACCTTATTGCTTCTGCAGAACATGCTGCTCAAAGAGACTTAGTTAATTTCTCTGATAAAGTTTCAAAGTTGGGAGAAAAACTTTCTAAGTTATATATGACTGGAGTTACTGTAGCAGATTCTTATGGAGAAGCTAAATAGTCTGGTTTAAGTGATTTTGAAGCTGCTTTATTTACTTTAGGATATGCTTCTGGTGAATATTGGTTATTAAATACTGGAGTAGGAGAATAGATTCTTCCAGAATTAAGATTAGAGAAAGCTAGATGGCGTAGAGCTGCTCAAATATTAACTTCAGAAGGAAGACCCGAAATTTCAGCACCTAAAAGTGAAAAGTTAACTTGGATGCAGAAATTCTTTAACTTAGGAAAGATGGCTGCTACGGGGGATACTTCTGAAGCTTCAAAATCTTTTGGAAAAAGATGGGCAAATACTTTAAAAGATATTTTTACTGGAGATTTGTAGGAAGCTTCTACTTTAGGAGGTTCTATGTTTAAGACAGCTTTAGCCCATTCTTTGGGAGAAGGTGTTGAAGAAACTTCAGAAGAATTACTATTAGACCTTTCTAAAACTTTATTTAATGCAGCTGCTTGGGTAGCTGGAAGTGATTCTAGAATGACTCCTTGGGAAAATATAGGAGACAGATATGGAATGTCTTTTGTAGGAGGTCTTATTGGTGGAGGACTTGGAACTGGATTATCTGTTGATACTTTTAAATAGTTTCAAAATATCCAAAATATGGATAAAACATAGGCTTTTTAGGAATTAGTTCATTTAGTAAAAGAAGGTGAAGGAGAAAATTTTCTAAAAACTGTTAATAGACTTACTTTAGGTAATAAATATTTAAAATTCAGTGGAGATGGGGAAGTTGTTGTTGATAAAAATGGAAATGTAGAGTATGCTTATCAACAAGGAGATTCTTAGGATAATATGGATTTAACCTATAAAAAACAATTAACTAATTATGTGTAGGCTATAAATGATATATTAACTACTGAGGGTGCCAGAATTTCTGATGATTCTCTTATTTCTAGATTTTTAGGAGATTTAAAAATGTCTAAATTAGCTAATTCTAATTTAGCTGGGTCTTACTTATAGGAATTTAATTCTGTAATATCAAAGATAGTTAATCTATCAATTCAATTGAGAAATCTAAAAGAGGGAGGTTCAGACTCTCAAGATTCTAAGAAAAAAGAAGAAAATGCGGAACAAATTTCCAAATTAGAAGCTGAATTAAAAGAAGCTAGAGAATTAAAGGAATCTTTTTTAGATGGAACTAAAGGTGCTGCATTTGTAAGACAGGCATTATTTGAAATGCTTGATAGAATTTCAGAACCTTGGATTGATACTAATTTTATAAGTTACGCAGAAAAAGCAGAAAAGAAATCTATAAAAGATATACCTGAAGCTAGATTAAAATAGCTTAAAGAAAAATGGGATATTATTGTAGGGGGAAGTTAGGTTGATAAAATACGTCAAATAGCAGATATTTTTGAACTAAACAACAGAAATATAAGTCAGCCTATTAAAGACTTTATAAAATAGTATTTTGAAGAAGAAACTTTGTTAAGTAAGATAGCTAAGAAGTATAATTCAAAATTAATGAATTTAAACTTTCAAGCTGCTTAGGGAAAGATAACTAATGAAGAATTTCTAAAGAATTCAAAGGAGTTCATAAAAGGAGATGAATGGTTATTTGCAGAAGCCCTTGCTGAATTTACTGGAACTGAAAATATTGTAGACAATATAAAAAATCAAATATTAAGTGCAGACGACTTAAAATCTGAGGATATGTAGTTTACTCCAGAATAGCTACAAGATTTAATAAATACCATACAATTTCATACTGGAACTCAAATTACAGACCCTTTTACAGAAATAACTGATGAACTTTTACAAAAAACTTAGAAAGGAAGATTAGAACAATTTATAGGAAATACAATAGTAAATAATTAGAATAAACTATTAGAAGATTTTAAAAATAGTCAATTTATTTCTCCAGAAGTACATGATTTTATAAGAAATCTTTTAAATAAATTTAATTTTGATGAAGTTCTGAAAGGATAGCTTTCAGCAATTATGAAAGATTTGAAATATATTCCAATACAAGAACTTCTAGATTTTTATTCAGTAGGATTAGGGGGATAGAAAATAAGTGAAATCTTAGAATACTTAAGAAATCAAATTAAATTTCTAAATAAGTCCGGAAATCTTCAAGAATTTGGATATGATGGGAAAGTAGAAGAACAAATAAAATATGCCCATCAAGTTATTTAGATGCTTGGCTCTCACATTTTGGCTGCTAGAACAGATGAAATAAGTTTAGGAAATCTTTGGGGTTATAATGCAACAGTAAATAAATTAGATAAAGAGGCTAATTTAGCTGAATTAACTAAGGAATAGGCTAATACTATTTTATATAATTTAAATAATTTTGATAGAGAACTTACTTTTTATGAAAATTTATTCAAAGTAAATAGTGGTCAAAAATTATCTGAATAGGCTAAGATTAATACTAAAACTCATGTATTATTTGTTAAAACATTAACTAATATAACAGATACTGCTCCAGATGATTTGGATGAAATGAAAGCTTTAAAAAAGGTTTTAGATTCCTCTATTTTAACTAAGTCCTTAATTGATTCTGAAGAACCTGATTATTATTTATCTGAAGAAGACCAAATTAAATTAGAAAAAGAAAGACAAAATATAGAATCTGCTTTACATAATTTATTAAATGTAAAAGATTTTGATTTAGGAATTTTTATAAATTCTTAGAATTTTAAATTTATATAGGCTAATAACCAAATCTTAAATCTTGAAACAGAAAATGTTTCTCCTTAGAATTTTATAGCTTGGTTAGCCTTCACGGCTGCTGTAGAACCTAAGGCTTTTTATAGAGATTATATTGACTCTATAGCAGAAGATTTTGCAGCAATTCCAGGACAAGAATTTGCTTTAAAAACTTCTTTAGCATTCTTGTTAAATCCAGATAAATTTTATAAATTTGGAGACAAATATAATGAAGTAGTTGAAAACGAAATTGTAAATCAAGAAGATGATGATGTCGATAATAATTCGGCAGTAGGGTTTGATAATCTTAAGCAATTCCCAAAAGATTCTGACTCTTATTTAAAATATTTACATACTTTCTTAATTGAAGGAATTGCAGGCTCTGGAAAATCTACAGCAATGTTTTCTTTAATTTTAAGAATTATTAGAAATAGTGAATTTAAGGATAAACTTCTTAGTAATGTTTGGATTGTCCATGGTGTAGAAGATCCAGGAGTAATTGATACTAATTCAGAAGAATATAAAAATGGAATAGCAGCAGGTTTCTCTGAAAGTGATTTATATAATGGATGGAGAGCTTATCTATTAGGGTTAAAATTAGGATTTACTCCAGAAGAACTAGTTGGTAAGTGTTTTAATAGAGCATCTTATCTTAAGAAAATTTCAGTTGGATATAATAATTGGAAAACTGATAAATAGGGAAACATTTTATACGATGGTATAAAACTTAGAACTAATTCAGATACTTTAACAACTGTATATGATGTTGAATTAAATAAGAGTATTGAGTCTCCTTCAATGATATTAATGGATGAGGTGACTAGATTTTCTCCTTAGGATTAGGAATTATCAGAGAGATTTCAAATTGAAAGAAATATTGCAGCTGTAGCTGCAGGAGACTTTTCTCAATTATGTGCTCAAGGAATACTTAAAACTGGAGACGATGCAGAGATTTTAAGAAATCATAGAAATAATTTCTTTTGTAGTCCAAAATTAGGAACAGCTTTAAGACCTAATAATAATCTATAGGATTAGGCTACAAAAATAATTAGAGAAAGTCTTGTAAATCCTGATATTACTAGTTAGTATAATGCTTTTTTTGAAGCTGCAAAAGACTTTTATGCTTCTAATGATGCAGAAGGATTAAATGAAGTAGAAAGCATTAAAGTCCCTTATTATGAAGAAGAAGGTAAAGGTTTGTATGGACTTAAGATAGAATCTAATGATGTAGTTTATTATGAAGGAGAACTCTCTGATGAAGAAAAAGCTAATTATGTATCAGAGTCTTTATAGAAGTCTATAACAAATTTACTTAGAACTTTAAAACCAGGAGAACAACTTCATTATATCTGGGATGGTATTGAAGATTCTTCCGTTAATAATGGAGCTTTAAGAAAATTCTTAAGAAATTTAAATGAAGCTGGAGAGTTTAAAGGAAAAATAGACTTTACTAAAAATGGTGCTTCTCAAGGACAAGAAGGTCAATATTATATCGTGGATTTAACTTTACCTGCTAAAAACGATATTTACGCTGGAGAATAGAGATTGGAAAACGAAGCTAAATTAGATTATTTAAAATATATCTATACAGCTGCTTCTAGAGCTACTCAAGGAACTCTTATTGTTACAGACCTTTCTTTGTTTGAATCTGAACAAGCAGATTTAATAGAATCTAATTTAAGTACTGAATCCATAAAAGCTTTTAATGAGTAGAGAAAGAAAGTTCTAAATGAGTCTTTAGGAGATTTTAACGGGCATTTACAATTAGTTAATCCAATAAAAACTCAAGTCTCTACTGATTAGCCTGCTACAGATGTTGTAGAAAGTCAAACTGATACTTAGGCTGGTTCTGAGAATGGAGATGGTTAGAACGAAGACTTTGCTAATGATAATAATATCCCATTTTTAAATCCAATAGAAAATAAGGATGATAAACATTATAATATGTTATTACATTCTATGCCAGCTAATGAATCTGGTTTAAGAGAAGTTGAAGTTGAAATAGAAGGAAAAATAGTTAGAAAATTAAAGAGAACTGAAGCGGATTATAAAAAAGGAGCTAAAAACTTAGGTACTAGAATTGATAATATTCATGGATTAGTCTAGGGAACTATGGATTAGAATGGGAATATAGTAGAAAAGTCTATTTTATCTGGATTTGTAACTAATCCTTCTGATTTACCAGCTTTTACATCTGATGATACTTTAGATGATTAGGATAAAGCTATAAAATTATTAGAAACAATTAGAAATTTAGGTTTAACTGAAGAAGATAAATCTCAATTAATAAATAAATTAAATTATGCTTTAGGAATAAAATCTGGAGTTACCATAGGAGTAGATTATATGTTTAAATGTTCTACTCAATATCCAGAAAATGAAAAGAAAGGAAAAGAAACTAAACATAAAAGTCGAAAATTCTTTAGATATATACAAGAAAAAGTCTTAAATATATTTAGTTCAAAACCAAAACAACTAGAACCTAAGAATAAAACTATTGATATGGTTATATATGCCATAGGTAAGGATGGAAACAGAGTAAATATGTTAGACATTCCTTTAGTTGTATTTACAAGTCCTTATACAATGTTAAATACTTCTGATTTTGCTCAATTAAAAAGCGATTTTAATAGTATTTATAATAAGGACTTGAAAAAGATGTTTATAGGTTTATAGAATAAAGCAAATAAGACTCCTTAGGAAATGTTAATGTTACAACATATTCAATTATTCTATTTAAATGAAGATTTTGTTCATTATTTTGATTGGGGAAATGATACTTTAGTATCAAGAGCACAACAATCTACTGGAATATTTACATCTTTCCATTAGAGAGGTATAGTAGGAGTTACTTATTAGGAAGAAGGTTTCGAATACGGTGGAAAATGGATGACTTTAGATGAAATTAAACAAATTCCAGGAAATATAGTGTCTAATCAAGTATATGTTAATACAAAATAGGATGTTTATTTTGGAGAACCTTACGGAAAGAAATCAGCTATTTTAAAAGGACATCCATTTATTTTAGTATCTAAGGATTCTAGTTATGAGGCTTATAGTGATAAAGATAAAATGATGTTAAATGATTATCTGGAATGGATTAAAGATCCTAATAAAAAACCTAAGGTATCTAGAATTTATGTTTCTTCTCCAAAATCTAATGTTGGACAATATATAAGAAATTTATCTTATGTATATGAAAAGGGAAAAACTTCAGATTCTCAATTTGGTAATATGATTGCTTCTTTTAGAATTTTACAACTTATAGCTAAGGACAATTCTAATTTTGATAAATCTTTAGAAAAGTATTTTTTAGATTAGAGAACAACTCCTGATGCTGCAAGTTTAGGAGAAGCTGCTTTTAGACCTACATGGAATGGAATTAAAAAAGGAATTTCAGAAATTAATAAATACATAGAAGAAAATCTAAAAGAAACTGGAGTTAAAGAACGCAATATTGAAGAATATGAAGTAATTCGAAAATTATTACAGACTTCTATGGAAACTTTAGCTCAAAAAAATCCAAACATATTTAAAGCAATTATTCCAGAAAATGCCAATATACATAAATATGAAAAATCTAAAGTAACTCTAAAGAATTATCTACAGCAAAAATTAGTAACTTTTGTAATGTTAGATAGTGAAATAGAAACTTTAGAGGATGGAAAAGAAGCAAAAGCTTTTATTAAAGCTCACAGTGATGTATTTGAAGACGATGAAGCAAAAGTAAAGGATAAATATACTTATGTTAAAGCCAAAATAGAGGCTATGAAAGCTGACCTTGATGGTTGGAAGACTTCCGAAGATACAGAACCTGGTATATATTATAATTTAAAATTAAATGAAGCAGGAAAAATATCTGATGAATATGTTCCAGTAAATCTTAGCTTAGTCTCTTATTATGGTGCTCCAATAAGAGTTAATGGTAAGTTAGATTCTCCATCTTTTACTTTTGATGTATTACCTCTAATTCAAGAAATTTTAACCACCTATTCCACAAAAGATGATACTACTGAATATAATGATTCTTTTTGGAAAAATATTAAACCTAGTGGTACTAATATGAAACCAAATAGGTTTAATAAACATAATACTAGATTTTTATTAGGGGTTAAAATGCCTGTTATTCCTGAAATAAATCCTATTGTTGATTAGAATATAAAAGATATAGAAGGAAAACTTGACTCTACAGTATTGTCTTTTTTAAATAATAGTAGTTAGGACCTTAATACTTTAAAACTTGAAGCTTTAAATAAGAAGATTTTATTAGCTGTTGATAATGGAAAAGTTGTAAAATATAGAAAATTAAGTTCTAATGAAACATATGATTCAGAACAAAATGGAAATTATGTTATAAAAGATAATACTGGAACATATTTTTATAGTGTTAAAGACTTAAGTGAAACTAATTATATTCCTAATGAAACAGAAAAATCTAAAGATTTTGAAAAATTAATGGAAAAAGTAGAAAATCTTTCCATAAGAAAAGGGGATTCTAAAATAGAATTTACTGAAAATAACTTAAATACTTTAATTCAATAGTCAAATACTTTCGAAGACTTTATAAGCAACATATTAGATCAAAACGATTCTTCTATTTCTGATGAAGATTCAATAAAAGCTTTAAAGGAATATTATGATGAACAAAAATCTGCAGAAAAGGATAGTTTATCTTTATTCCCAATACCTTTAAAAATTGGCAGTGTAGAATAGGAATGTTCAGAATCAGATGTACTTTAGACATTAGTTAATTACTATGAAAATAATGTAGACGAAGAGAGTTTAGAAGAATATAAATAGAATTAGAATGATCCAAATTTAGATAAACTCTTTGAAAGATACTCTACACAAATGGCTCTTAGAGAAGAAAATAAAGAAAATTTCAGACCATATTTTGATAAAGTAATTCCTAAAATCTTTGATGAATCTGTTGATATTAATGATACTTATTGTAATACTTAAAAATTATGAGTTGTATAAATTTAAAGGCTTTTAAAAGAGCCTTAGCTAAAAATATATATAAAGCAATAGACCCAACGTCTTAGCATATCGATAATGATATAGCTCAAGCTTTATTATCTCTAGAGAAAGAACTCTCTAAAGAGTATGGAACTGAATTTTCTAGAAAAGATTTAGTAGAAATCTTAGATAATTTACTAGAAAATCCGTTTTATACTTCAACAATTTCTGAAACTTTAGTTTTAGAACGTTTAAAAAGTAATTATAAAATAATTTTAAACCCTAAAACTAATATACAAGAGACTTCTGGTTAGAGTAAGCCTGCTAAGGCTGATTTTGATTCTAAAATAGAGGTAGGGGATAATTCATTCCTCTACCGATATTTTGGAACTTTTGCAGAAGTCAGAAATGTCTTTAAGAATAACTTTAAACAAGACATAGTAAGAAATATACTTTTAGATTTAGAAAATTTTAAATTTGTAGATTCTGTAGAAAGTTTAAATGAAAATATAAGGAAGTTATAGGAATCTTATGTTGATACTATTAAACAATATCTAGAATCTATAGGTAACGAACATATAGCTAAATAGATTACCCCTATTTACGACATTCAAAAAGTTAAAACAATAAGAGATGTGTTTAATCCTGAAGTTCTTGACTTTTTGTCGGAACATTGGGAAGTTGATGATAAACTATCAACTATAATAATTGATAAGAATAATTTAAAATATAGAGCCTATTAGAGTTTTGTAGCTCTAATGACTTTTGATAATTTATTAAAATCTATTTTTGGAAAGACAATAAATATCGAAAGAGAAGGAGTTTTTGATAATGTACATCTTAATAATTATAATATTGTAAATGCTTCTACCATGATTACTAAATGGATGGTAGATGATGATACATATAATGAAATTGAACAATTAAGTGGAGTAGTAAAATTATTAATTTCAACTTTTCCTAAATATGTCGGGGATAAATTAGACCCAGTTGGAAATTTAATGGATTTTAATGATGTTCAACAATTATATTCTAAAATATTATAGTTAAGTAACTATTTTTCTACAGTAATTCCAGGAGATTCTGAAGTAGGTGTTTTAGATGAAAAACCATTAGCTATGGTTTCTCCAGATACTCCTTTAAAAAATATAAAATTAACAGTTTAGGAAATAAAAAATTGGTTGGCAAACACTGTAGGAAATAATTTTGCTGAGTATTATGTAAATAAATTTGTAAGAGGTAAGAATTTATCTTAGATAATATCAGCTACTAGAACTAATCCAACTATAGGATTACCTATTTTATTTTATATATTAAATAGAAAAAGTGAATGGTTATTATCTCAAAAATTAATAAATAATACTCAATATAATGCTTTAAAAGGTTTATATTATAATATTTTTGATTTATCTAACACAAATAGAGGTAATAATACTATTCCTCCTTTAGTTTTATTTTCTTTAAAGCAAAATGCTGGAAGTACTTAGCATAATAAAAATTATTATAATAGTGTATGTCAAACTTTAATATCTTCAGCAGGAATTAATAGATTCTAGGAATCCTTAAAAGGAGATACTACTGGAGTTGTAAATATTAAAGATACGAAATAGACAATACAATTAAAATAGTTAAATTGGGAACTTAATGCTAAATATAGTATAAAAAATACAAGATTTTAGTATGGTTCTGAAGATATCTTTAATTATAGATTTTTAAACTCTGCAGAAAGAGGAGATAACAAACAACTCTTTGAAGTGAACTTTCAATATAATAAGAAAAATAAACTACGAATAACTTAGAATACGCAGGGAAAAATAACTATTTATAAAAATGGGTAGGAAGTAACAGAGAATGTTGTATTTGATAAATCAGATTTAATATCATTACGTCCTTTTTTCTAGGAAGCATTAGGTTTAAATTTTAAAGATTCCCAGTTTACAGATATGTTTATTTTAGGGCAAAGTGGAGATATTAATAATGTAAATGGCCCTATAAAAACTCTATTAGAATTTATTATAGGTATTCTATATATTGCAGAAGCAAATAGAACCCTTAATTCTAGACACGAGGCAGAAGCTGATACTTTTTATGATGCTTTTAAAAATCAATATTTTGAAGAAGGTTCAGCTATTCCTTCTTTAAGAAAAGGCGAAGATGTAGTTCAAACTGATGTTATTACTAAAAAAATGTTTCCAGTATTACAATCTTTATCTGAAACTCAACAATTTTCAGAAGGAAGTAGTTCTGAGGGTACTGGAAAAAGTGGTGATGGTAGTTAGTTAGCTTTACAAGGATTAAATATGTTAGGAACTATTCTTAGAGAGTAGTTTGACGAACAAAATTCTAAAGCAGATAGTGCAACTAAAGGATTTTCTATATTAAAAGCTTTTAATGGATTAACTATCAAAAGAGGGGTAGATTCTTGGGATGGATTTAAAAATAGTTTAAAATTTAATGCTTTAGAACATTTTAGTTCTTCTTTCCTATATGATTTTTGGGCTTCTATAAATAAAGCATTAGAAAGTAAACACCCAGAAAGAGAAATGATTTTAATCCATTCTGCAGTTATTTCTGATAAATCAAATATTCCTTACATATAGATTCCATTATCATTTTTTGGAAAAGTAACTAAAACTGGATTTAGTTTTCATTTAGATTTACCAAAACTTAAAGCTAAAATAGAAGAAGAATTTGGAAATTATTATTCTATAATGTGGAATAATATTGTAAAGGATTTTAAAGAACTAGGTGCAAATTTTAATCCTTTAAATAATTTTACTGGAATAAATACTTTAGCCAATTAGCATGCACAAGAAATATCTTAGATTCCTTAGAATTGGGCTAAATTACGAAAGAATTATATTAAAAAAGTATTACATGATGCTATTGTTGCTAAAAATTCTAAAGTAGAAATTATTGAAGGACTACATTATTGGTTCGATAAAGAAGGTTTTATAAGAGTAAATCCTACAATTATAAATCAACTTTATAGATGGGGAAAACTTGGAAATACTGTTACTCCAGAAGAAATAAGTTTATTAAAAAAGAATATAGAAGAAATTAATCAGAAATTAGAATTATATTTTCATATAATTGACAAGAAAACTTTTGAAACGGCTACAGAAGAAGATTTAGAAATGGAAGCTACTATTGATAAAGACCCAGACATAATACTTTATAGAAAATATATAGCTACTCCTATAAATACTTTATTGTGGGATTATCAAATAAATGAAACTGCTAAAGATTTCTGGAAAAGAAAGGAAATACAAGTAATATCTGATTTGATTCAATTATCTCCTAGACCAATAACTATTAAAAAAGCAGAAAAAATAAAACCAGGATTAAATGCTTTAAATACTGCCTTAGTAAAAAATAATTGGACTTTAGGAAGTAATATGATATTACTTAAAATATTTAAAACTTCTTAGGGAGTTGAAAGTCAATATAATATAACTTCTTAGTTAGATTTAAATAACTGGTGGCCTTTAGAATTATTACAAAGATTTGCTGAAGAACTTCAAATTGATTTTGATAAAATAAATATTGATAATGCAAAATTTGATTTATTATATACTTTAAAATAGATAAATTCAAATTGGAAAACTTTACTTATTAAAAATAGGGAGAAGTATTTAGGAAATAAAATTATCAAAAGTCTTCTTAATTAGGATTTAAATCCTTTAATTCAGGGAAAAACTGAAAGAGTCTTAAAAAATAAGGCAAAAAAGGAATTCATGAGATACTATGGTATAACCTCTAAAGAAGATTCTAAATTAAAAGATTTTGAAGATAATTGGAATAATTTAACTAAAAATAGTGCAGGATTAACCAAAAGAGATATTTATCTTAAATATGCTTTTTTAAGGGAAAGTCCTAATTTTAGAGAATCTTATACTGGACTTTTAAATGATTCTAAATTATAGCAACAATTAATAACTGCTGGACTCTTAAATCAAGAAGATTTAGAAATAAAAGACCTTGATTCTAAATTTAAAATACAAGTTAATCCAGAAATAGCTAGATACAATGCTTTGGATTTTTGGATGGGAGAAGAATTTACTTGTGCTACTGTTGGTACTTTTGCTAATCACCCATTTAAGAATAATCCGTTCAAAACTGACGTACGTTATATAGAGGCAGAACAATATGGACAAGAAACAAAACGTACTGTTACTATATCTTCTTCTAAACATGCTTATGCTAGAGGATTAATTAATGGTATAAAGAGAAGATATACTGTGGCAGTAGCAGAAGATTTAAAAGATGCTGTATATAATGTTTATGGAAAGAAGGATTCTGCAACACCTTTAGATGGTGCTACTTTTGGAAATACTTTAACAGCAAATTTAGAAAATAATTCCTTATAGGATTAGGCTGTTGGAGAAGATAGAAAACCTATTGCCCATGCTCATCATAATGCTACAGGTTCTGGAAAAATTGTAAAAACAGCTATGTTTGTAGCGGTTAATTCTAAAATTAGAGATTGTTACAATTTTTCTTAGTTAACTGAATAGGAATATATGTCTGGAAAAGTAAATGGTTTCTATGGTATTTTAAATAAACATATGAATAAAGTTAATTGGACAGATGAATTAGGAAATATTAAAGCTTATAACTGGACTAAATCTTATCAAGGTACTACTATTAAATATAAACCTTCATATGTTTATAACCCATATAATAAAAAACATTATAAAATAATAGCTACTTTTAATGAAGCTACTCAAAATACTTCAATTCAATGGTTAGAAGTAACTAGTAATGGAGAAGAGACTGGTAAAAAATATAATTTTAATGGTTCTGATACATTAGTAAAAAGGATTACTTCTAATTGGGACTTATGGAAATATGTATTTGGTGGAGAATTTTCCGAACATATTGGGAATGATGGAAGGTTAACTTATGAGAAAGACGGAACTTCTTTTGATAATTTAACTAATGCCGCTATTTATGTTGCCGACAGTAAACTAAACTCTGAAGCAAGTTTTAGTAGTGATGACTTATGGTAGCCTTTAAAAGAATGTTGTATCGATTATATTATAACTGCAGGTGCTATAAAACAAGGAGCAGCTAATGTAAATACTACAGAAATTTACACTAATTCAGATTACAATGTTACTACTATGAAGTTGGATACTTTTGATTTAGGAATTCAACTTAATGCAGAACATCATGCAGATGAAGCAAAAGTATCTTTAATGACTTAGGTTGTAAATGCTATTGGAGCTAGGGGATTTAGTTATGCTTCAGCAGAAAAAATATATAATGGACTTTGTTATTTAACCGAATCTTCTATAAAAGACATTTTAAATGGATTAAATTTATAGCAAAACTCTAATGATGTAGATTCTATTAAAAATGCTATGTTAAAGGTATTAGTTAAAGTGTTGGAGTACACATCTGATACTGATGGTAATATTTTAAATTCTATAGCAGCAAATCTTAAATAGAATCTTAAAAGTGGAAATTTAAGATATAGTTAGGTACTTGGAGATTTACCTTTAAGCCATCCAGCTATTTATAATCAAATTGTTAGAAAGTGTGCTTCAGAACTTGAGAAAGTAGCTGTTAGAATTAAATTTCCAGGAGGTATGGATGTATTAAATCCTTCTAATGGAATATATTAGTTAATAGGAAATGATATAAAAGGTAGATTATCAGCTCAAGAAATAGCTAAATTACAAGAAGAAGCTAATGCTAAAAATTTAAAGGCCTATGAAATAAAACTTGAAAGAAGTTATTATATAGAAAATAATGGACAAAGAGAAGTAGTATTTGTAGGAAATCCAGAAGTTTTATGGGATTTAAGGAATAGAATTAATAAAGAAAATTTAATAGTACATGAAGCTGTAGAATTAGGAAGAGAATTAGGAACTTATGATGCTATAATAACTACTGGAAAAGAAGGTGCTCTTGAATATTATACTTTATTTGATTTAGCTTCTATTCATAAGTGTTATAAATATCAAAAAATACTTGATGATGATTCCAGTACTCCAGAATAGAAAAAGGAGGCTAGTAAAAATCTTATTCTAAGTAAAAGACTTTTACAATAGGATTTAAATGCTTTAGGTTCTGGACATAACAAATATATTACTGTACTTGATGCTGAAGGTAAAGAAGTACGAAAATATGTTAGAAATGTTTCAGTAAATCCTTATGAAATTATTTTACCTAAACATTATGAAACTACTTTTGGATTAAGAGCTGAAGATAACTTATCTGAAATAGAGAAAGATAAATTCTTTTTCTTAAAAAGAGTTTTAGAGCAATTAGAACCTAAAACTTTAATAAGTAATTTTGATGTAGAATTAATAACTCCTTCAGGAAATAACTTTTATTTATTAAATAAAGGAAATTCCGTACCTAAAAATCTTACAAAAGTAGAGAATCTAAATACTGAATGGGATGGAGAAAATTTATGGTTATTAAATATTAGAAATGAGAGACTTTTCACTATACCATATACTGAAAATGAAGGGGAAATAATTCCAAACATAACTATTTATAATGACTTTAATGGAGTTCAAATTATAGAAACTGATAAATTAGATTATTTTCTTGACTCTTTAAATTATACTTCTGTAAGAATAGGTAGTGCAAAAGTTTCTAATGAAGGAATTTTAAATTTAATTGGAGCTTTACAGAATTCTTCAAGTCCATTAATTAGAAGTCTTTTAGAAAGTCTTGGAGAAGATGGAAATTCATTAGTCACTAATTTAAAATAGTATAGAACAAACTTTAATAAGTAGTTAAAACAACTTAAAGATGGGCTTAGAATTGGCAATATTAATGTTAATGAATTATCTCCATTTTTTAAATAGGTAATTAAAAATTCCTTAGAAGTTCATACTTCTTTCTTGAAATCTTTAGAATATATAGTTTCAAGAACTCCAGCTCAGTCTCACCAGTCTTTCATGGCTATGAAAGTGGTTGGATTTGATAATAGAGGATTAAATTCTGCTTATGTTTCTAGATGGTAGATTTGGTTACAAGGTTCTGACTATGATATTGATAAGGCTTCTGTATTAGGATATCAATTTAGTAGAGGTAAATATATAGGATGGAGTAATTTCTTTAATTATGATTCTATAGAAAAACTAAAAGAATCTGAAAAATTACCTTTTCCTAATGGTAAAGAGTTAGAAAGACTCTCTGAAGAACAAATAAATGCTAGAAAAGTAAGAGCATTTGATTATATGGTTGTTAAAGATATTGACTTGATATCTGAACCTAATAAAATTACATATACTTTTGGAGATGGAACAAAAGTAGAAATTCCTACTAATTATGATGGAGAACATTATACTTATAATTTAATAGAAAATTAGGAAATAATAAATACTTTAAATCCTATACAAAAGTATTTATTAGCTAATGCTTTAAAAAATAAATTAAATGATTAGGATATAGTATTATTACCTAAATCTAATAACGGTTATAATTTTGAGAAATTAGGAATTGATAAAGAAGGTGTATATAATTCTATGAATACTGATTATACCTACGATATAGCGTATTATTTATTAAATATAGCTGATCCTGGAAATCTAGCTGAATTTATCAATATCTTAAGTTCTTTAGGATTCGTTCCACATAATGATATTTTGACTCCATATTTTAAGGAATTTGATGTCGATAATTAGGATATATTGAATGACTTTATCATAGTTAATATGCATAATCTATACTTTGAAAACCCTAAGAATAAGGGATTAAGAAGAGAGGCTTTAATGAACTTTATTTCTTCTGTAATGGCTTAGGCTTCTTCTTCTCCAGAAAACTTAATATAGGGACAGTCTGGTGTAGACTCTGAAGTTGATAAAACAAGTACAATACTTAAAAGACCTGAATTTTCTAAATTAGCAGCTCAAACTCAATTCTTTGATAGAGGAGCCGTAACAAGTAAATTTAGGTAGTTAGTATTAACTTTAGCAGGAAAAGAGAATGTTGGTGTTGTAGCTTCTGCAATGAAAGTATTTGAAGCTATGAGTTAGTATTATTATTAGGTTTTAAATAGAGGTTCTAAAAAAGAATAGGAAGCTTTATTATCTAATTTACAACTAATGGGCAGAAATATTAGACTTATAGCTAATTCAGCAGTTAGAAATAAAGTAGATATTAAATCTTAGGCAGTCTTAGATGCTTTAAATGAAGTTGATAATGATTTAGATGCTTTCTTATTATTTTCTGCCTTCCTAAGTATGGCCACAGATAATGCTAAAGACCCTAAATTAGCTAAAATTAATGCAGGTCCTGAAATGATGGGAATTTATACTGCTGGATTTGTGTTAGGAGTAGATTTAGAAACTCTTATTTCAATAGCTTTATCAGAAACAGGACTAGTAATTTCTCAATTACAAGGTGGAAATGTATTTGAAGAGAACTTAGGATTTAATAGAATTTCTCAGGCTATTCAATACTTATAGAATGGTCCTAATTTAAATTATCTTAAAGGGGAAAGTGATATTATAAATGTTTTAGGAAAAACCTTAGGACTTCCTTCAAAGGAATCTAAAGGTCCGTATAAAACTAATTATCAAGCAGTTGTTTAGGCAATAAACGGTTTAAGTTTTAAAGGTAAAAAAACTTTAATTAAATCCCTTAGAGGTTATCTAAGTAAAAATGAGGAAAAATAGGAAGTTAATTAGGATGCTTTAGTTTATAATGTTAGAAGAAGATTAAAAAGAGAATTAGCCAAAAAGCGTAAAAGCGTTGAAAAGCTTAATCTTAAAGAACAAACTAAAGGAGCTCTTACAGAAAAAGAAAACGCTAGAAGAAATAATTATAATGTATCAATTTCTCAGTTATAGGAGCATATTGAAATTTGTGGATAGTTATTAAGAGGTTTGATTAAACCAGAAAATATTGAAAATAATGACTATCTTAAAAATTTATTCTCTTCTAATATTATTGATTTTAAAGAGACTTTAAAGAGTTTTAAAGAATATAATTTTGAAAGTAAAAATAAGAGAGAACTTTTACGTAAATTATGTTAGGATATAGAATTACATCTATATTATACTGAAAAAGTCTAGGGAGATTATATGACCGATGATGAAGGGAATCAACATGAAATACTTTCGATTATAAAAACTTTAGATAATTTTAACTAGGAAATGGGAACTTTAAGAGGAGACTTAAAATTAAATTAGGGACTACCTAATGGAATTGAAGACCAATAGTCCTTTATTTCTAGTTTTGAATCAGGATTTAAAACTTTTTGGACAGAGGCTAAAGAAACTCCTCTTTTAAAGGCTTTAAAAGAAGTTAATACCAAGTTACTAGGTTCTGATATAGATCCTAAAAATATTTCTTTAAAACATTTTGTTCTAAATACTCCTGTTGCAAGTTTTCTTTAGAAAGAAGGTTCTGTAGACGGAGAATATTAGAACTATGGATATAGAGATTTAGTTCAAGATGCTTACGAGGGAATAAAAATAGGTGTAAACATTTATAAAGTAATGTGGGATATTGCTCATTATAGAGGATATTTAGAAACTGTAGCTGTACTACAAGGGGGATTAGAATCTGTAATGGGTATTTATAAAAAATCTAATGAAGCCGTTAATATAGTTAATTAGTATTATGGACAATGTTCCGCTGCAGATGCTATTAAACGAAATAAAGCAACTACTAACTTTATTATCAGAAAAATGAATAATATTTATTTACATACTATATAGTTAAATATAAATGGAAATAATATTATGTTAGGTACTAAAGAAGGAAATGCTGCTTTTAGAAAATGGATGGAAATTCAAGTATTTCCTGAAATGAGTAAAACATTATCTCTTAATGAATTTGTTAAATCTTTAACTACTACTGTTTATAATTTTAATCCTAGACATAATACTACTATAAATTATACTTCTAAAGTTTCTATGTCTCCAAGAAGTGATTATGAAATAGTTATATTTTCTAAAGTTAAATAGGCTTTTAATAGATTATAGTCTAAAGACCTATATAATTGTGGTTATTCTTTAGTAGATTTAATATTCTTTTATAATTTAATTGCTTATAATGGAACATCTGGAAGATCTTCTTTCACAAATTTATTTGAAGATATAATTATAAATAAAGGAAGTGCTGCTATTAATAATTATAATAAATATATTTCTTAGTTAGACTTAAATCCTGATGTAAACTTTAAACTTTCTAGTTAGGATATTTAGGAATTATTAGTAGAAGCAGCGCCTGTTGTAACTATTTCGGATTTACTTTCTGGAAAGAAAAAACCTATAAAAGCATGGGTTTAGGATGAAAAAACATTTAAATTTCATTTAGTTGAAAGAATAGACCGTACTACTACTAGAGGTGATATTCCGGAGTACATGACAGAGGAATTTATGGGTGAGTGGGAATCGCCTGATATTCCTGAGGATGTTCCTATGGATGAAAATATTGGAGGAGAAATCGATGAAGAAATTGTTTCTAATAGAAAAGGAATTAGAGAAGTTGCTGTTCCAATTGATTCTGATGAAAATTCTAATATATATAAAAGCTTTAATTATAAAGAAGTAGCAATCTCCTCTAACGACTTAATCTCTCCAGTTTTAGATTCTTATGATTTTGTATCAGAAAGTAAATTATTAGAAACTGAAAAAACCTCTATTTTAAGTCTTATTGATGATAAAAAAATAAAAAGGTATAATAACCAAGACTTTGAAATAACTTTATCTCCAGATAAAGGAGAAATTAAAGTTAAACTTGGAGATCATACCTTTGATGAAGTAGCTGTTAAACTTATTAAAGATGATAATGGTATTCTATATTATGAAGTTGATTTAGAAAAAACATTAGAAAATGATAAAAATTGTAATAATTGATGAATGCTTGTGATATAAATATTAAATCAGATAGATTCCAGACTTTGAAACATAAGTCTGGAGTCTCTGATTCTGTTTTAGCTACTACTGTAGCTGAAACTCAAAATAAATATGGAAGAAATCCTAATTTAGATGAAATACCTGGAGCTAATTCAGAAGTATATTTGAGAAAAAATATTAAAATTGATGAAAATAATTTAGCTGAAACAGAAGAAATACTAGAGTATACTAATACGACTACTCCTGAAGAAGCTATGATTAAAATAAATAATTAGATGCATTAGGATTTAGAAGTTACTATTTCTCCTGTTGGTTCCTTATCTTTCGTAAATATAAAAAGAAGACCAAGTGCATATGATTTAAAACCTAAGCCTTTTGTTGAAGCTCAAGAAGATGTTTCAGATTCTAAAAATACTATGGCATTAAGATTAATGCTTGATAAATTTAAAGAAAAATATGGAATAGACATAAAATATGTTGATTCTAATGAAATAAAAGATATGAATATACCAAACGCTGGAATAGTAAATGCCTTTGTGTATAATGGAGATATTTATGTAAATACGGATGTTGCTAATGTGAAAACATCTTTAGTTCACGAATTAATGCATATATTTCTAGGAGCTGTTAGATTTACTAATCCAGAATTATATTTTTCTTTGGTATCTTCAGTTGAAGAATTGGATTATTATGAGGAAAAAAGCCTAGATTATCCAAATAGAACTAGAAATGATGTAAATGAGGAAATATTTGTTTCTGAATTTTCTAAATATATTACTGGAATCCCCAGCTTATTTAATAATTTAGATGAAAAAATTCTAAATTAGATAGATTATGACGTTAAAAGAGTTTTGGACTCAATGTTAATGGGAAACTACAGTGTTAATAGCTTAAAAAATCCATATATGAAATCAATAGTGGACTTAGCCAGATTAACAGAATCTACTGTAGTTAATCAGACAGATAATTTGGCTTTTATTCAATATTCTTCTAAAATACATAGATAGGTTTCTAATTTAAAGGAACAGTTATTTAAGGAAGATAAACTTGTAGAAGATTGCGTATGAAATGTACTTATACTTTAAATAATAGAACTTTTAATTCTGAATTAGAATTAGAAGAATATTTAATAAAGAATTCTCCCTATCTAAAAGATATGGGAGATGTAGTTTTTGATAGAAGCAATTATTAGAATTTTGCTACTAATAGATTATTTGAAGTTCATAAGAAAGTAATGGAGACTACTAAAACTAAAGTTAAAGTAAGATCTGTTGAAGATATAGAAAATATGATAATTAATGGGGACGATATCTGGGATTTAGATGATATGATTTCTTTAGATACTGATTCTTATATTACTATATCTGATTTAATTAGGTCTATGAGTACTGTAGAAGGGTATTAGTTAACTCCAGTATTTAGGCCTGAAGAATATTGGAAGAGAGCTTAGGTAGCTTTTGCTGATATTGCTAGTTTTTAGGAAGGTTCCGATTATTATGGATTAATTCCATTTATATTTGATAAAAATTCAGATGGTTCTTATGATATTCATGCTATTACAGATTAGGAAGAATTTAAAAAGGCTAGAGAACACGTAGAATTTGTTTGGAAGACTCAGAGTTTAATTGGTACTGCAGTTCATAATGCTATAAGTGAATATTATAAAAATTGTAAAGACCATGACCCAGAAAAATTTTCTTCAGATAGAAATAAAATAAAAAATAGAATCTTAGAGAATCTTAAAGAGAAAGATAAAGAATATCTAAAAAATCATATAGATAACATTTTAGATATTTGTGAAAACTTTAATAAAAAATTAGTAGATAAGTTTGGAAAAGGGTGCATAGTCCTTCCTGAATATGCTATTTAGGGGGAAGGTAATTTTAATGGAAAATTGGCTTAGGTTGTAGGTCGTTTGGACTTAATAGTTTTAACAGAAGATGGAGCTTCCATAATAGATTTTAAATGTTCCCCTAAGGATTATAGAAATTATAATGATATTAAAGTTAGAACTTTTGATTATCAATTAGCAGCTTATAGAAGAATGTTAATTGAATCTGGATTAGTGTCTTCTAGACATAAAGAAAAATGTTCTTTGTATGCAGTACCTATTAAGTTTGAAGGTTTTAGATATGATAAAGAAAGTAATAGTTGTTTCTATGATGAATTATCTATAGAAGATGATGCTTTCAAAGAATTAAGCGTGAGTTCTAAAACTGCTGGAGGTAGTGAGTATGATACTGTAGAAACTAACTTAGATCAAGTTTTTGTTCCTAAAGAAGATAAACTTCTAGATGTGAATGGAATATTAACAAATGTAAAAGATGAATTAGATGCTTTCTTTCCAGATGTAAATAATTCTAATGTTATTGATGATACTTTTGTAAAAGATTATATTGAAAGACACGGAGGTATAAGACCTAATTCTGATGGAGGTTTTGATTTTTATTGGAAGAAAAATCCTAAATATCCCTCAGACATTTTACATAAAGACACAGAAAAAGAGTTAATTACTAAAATAAAAGATATTTTAATTAGTAGACAACTTCGTATGGGAGAAAATACAGAAAGTATTATAAAATCCTTAAAAGAAGCTTGGGAGAAAGGAGATAAAAGATATTTTACATATAATGCAAAAAATTATAGAGGAGAAGGTAATAAAGAATACACTCAAGATAGACTTTAGAAATATGCTGATATAAAATGGAAAATATTTGAACTTCCAACTGGATATCAAGATATTCTAAGTTCTATGGGTATAATTTTATTAGAAAATAAATATAATAATCAAATAGATGTAGTTAAGATTTCTAGTAGTGATTTAGAGCATAGAGTAAAATTAGGGGAATCCAGACATACTATATTTGGAAGATATTTAGATGATACTAGGGCAAATAACAATAATACTCAAATTAAACCTTTAGAAAATTTTTAGGGAAATATTGAATTAATCTAGGCAATGGCCGTATTAAATCAATTATCTCCTGTTCTTGCTGATAAAATTATTGGAAATATTTAGGTAATAAGTCCAGATTTATAGTCTGGGATGACATCAAGTAATAAATAGCTCTTATATAATTATTCTACTTTATTAAGACTATCAAATAAACAAAATAATTTCTATTATGCTGGAAAGGGAGATATAAAAATGGCTGGTTATGTAGATTTGGCTAAATAGAAATTACAAGAAATATTATTTGATGATACTGATAATGATTCTATAATAGACAATTACAAATTCAAGAAATTTAAAGGTTATATTCCTAAAATAGATGAATATAATAATGATTTCAATAAATTATATATTCAATTAGATTTATTAAGAAAAGATATGGAGAAAGAGTTTGGTTCTCTTCTAGATAGTATAAATACAACTCTTACGGAAAAGAATGAAAATGAAGACCCAAAATACACCTTATATAGATATATTCTTATGGGGATGGGAGAATTAAAAGGAATTACATATTCTCAACAAGTTTAGGAACATGAAACTATACTTGATGGTAGCGTTAGAAAAATTCTTACTGAGGGTTGGAATGGAACTAGAATTGATAACCCAGGTTCTCTTAAAAATGATAATCTTAATAAATTAGCTGAATTAACAATGCAGCAATATGATAAAGTTAGATAGGATTTAATTAGAGTAAATTATAAAGTAAGAGAATTAACTAAAAAACTTAAAGAAGATAAGCAATTTGGAAAGATTGCTAGGTATACTTTTGGAAATTAGACTTCTATGTATTCCAATATGTATGATTCTACAGTAAAAGATGATTTATATTTTAGAAATCCTTGGGAAGATGATGGACATCTTTCAGAAGTAGAAAAAGAGTATTTAAAATATGCTATTACTCTGATAAATATGTAGAGATATAATGGAATCACAGAAGATAATATTGAGGATTTAGTAAATGCTGACCCTGATAAATATTTAAGAGTTCCTCTAACTAAAGGTGATTTAGGAGCTAAAACAGCAAATAATGGAGGATTTTTAAATATGATTAGAAGCAGGTTTAAAAAATTAGACTTAAAAAATGTTCTTACTGAAAAGTGGTGGGATTAGGCCAAAGATAAAATAAAAGATACTGTATAGAATATTTATGCAGAATCTGATGAAAATAAAATTAGACAAAGTCAACAATGGGAAATGGTTTCAGCTTTTTCATATGGGGAAAAAGAAGATACTAGAAAATCTGAATTAAAAAAATATGGTAAAGATTATTATGAAACTAATTTAGAAAAACTTTTATTGAAACATACTTAGGCTTATTCTGCAAAAGAACATTTAGATTAGGTGTTTCCACTTTTTAAATCCATAATGTTACATATATCTAATTAGGGAATAGTTAAAAATGAATAGTTTGTAAAAGATTTACAATATGCATAGGATTTTATAAAAAGTAAAATATTTAATGCTCCATTAGAAGATGTAGATAAATGGGGATTTGCTCAATGGGCTGCTAAAAAATTAATGCAACAAGCTTCTAGAATTGCTTTATGGATGAACCCTAGACAGTTATATCAGGGAATAGATGGTTTTTGGAAAGATATCTCTTTACTTATAAAAAATCCAGATGGTAAAGAATCATTTACTAAGAAAAATTTAACTGAGGCTGCTCTTTGGGTATATGCTGATATCAAACATTTCGGGGATGACTTTACAGAAGCTGAATTATTAAATCAAATGTATGGTCTTAATGACATGGATGCTAATACTTTAGCTGATAGACTACATCAAGATACTGCTGGATTTTTTAATTTAGATTCCTTAGGTTTTAGATTTTCTTCTAGACCTGACTATTATAATCGTTTAACCATATTTGGAGCACAAATGAAAGGAGATGGATGTTTCGATGCTCATCATATGGTTAATGGTAGGTTAGAATACAATTGGAAAGAAGATAAAAGATTTGATAAATTTGCAAATTGGACCGAAGAATAGTATAAAAATGCTAGTGCTGAAGATAAAGCAGAATATAATAAATAGAAAGCATTATATATAGCAATGGCTAAGGAATTTGTGGAAACTGGATTTAAAAATCCTGATGGAAGTGATTTTGTATTAGATTTAAATAAGAAATATGCTTTACCTAGAGCTTATACAAATAGACAAGCTGAAAGTATGAAAGAACTTGCGGACAAGATTTATGGATATTATTCTCATGAAAAACGTTCTTTAATTCAATCTAATACTATTGGAGCAATGTTTTTCCAAATGTTTACATATGCTTCTTCTAAGAAAAATCAATATATTTCAGGAAGATTATATAATCAAGAAGGAGAATATGAGCATTACTATGACACCTATATTGATGAAGAGGGTAAAGAACAAAAAAATTATTGGTATCAAATATTAGATGAAAATGGAGATACTCAAATAGTTGATTAGAATCATTTACCGGAAGGAGCTGACTATATTCCATTAATGTAGTGGAAAGGTAGACCTTCTGAAGGGGCTATAGTAACACTAATGCGATTTGCTCAAATAGCTGCTTAGGGAGATCCAGAAACTGGAGAAAAGGGTATTTGGGCAGCTATTCATAATTATCAAAATGCAAAAGATGTTGATAAAGCTTTATATAGAAATAACTTAGGTTAGTTACTTTATGATTTTATAGGATATCTTTTTGTTGGAATATTCTTTGCTCCTTTAATGGTATCATTAGCTGAAGATTTCTCTAAGGATATTGGAGACGAATCTTTAGTTCCAGCATTTATAGGTTCTTCTTTTACTATAGGTGCTGAATGGCTAAAAGCTTCTGGAGATGATTTTAATCCTATTATATCTTTAGGAGGTAGAGGTCTTACATGGACTCCATTCTCTTTACAAACTCTTTAGAGAGTTGGAAAAAATGTTGGAGGAGTAATAGGAGGATCTAAAGATGGTTATGATGCGTTAATAAATACTTTTGGTGCTACAAGAGCTACTAAACCTGTTTGGAATGTAGTTAAACTTGATTTATTAGGAAGAGAAATTGGAGACAAAGGTGAATAAGAAAAAATAAGTTTGGAGATAAAACATTCTTTGATGGAATAACCAATTTATTTTCTGTTGAAAGATAAATTGGACCTTACCTTAATTATATTAAGACAAATCTTTTATAACATTAAAGAATAATTAATTAGATTAATTTTTTAGTATTTAAAGTTAAACAAATTATGAAAAATTTAACTGGTTTATATTGGGAAAATTAGCAATTTCCTAGTAATATGTATGATAACATTACTTATACCTTTAATATTGGAACAGTTACTGCATATTACGATGATAATTCCTCTTCAGTAATAACTGAAGGATTTACTTTTGAATCAGACAAAGGGTCTATAGGAAACTATTCTAGTATTACTAATTCTCTTGAATTTACTTCTCCAAAAAAAGTATATAAAGAAGAATAGGTAAATATAACACTTTCTTATACGGAAAATGGTATTACATAGACTGCTACAGTTAATTGTACTATACAACCAAACCCAATGCATAAGTCTGATTGTACATTTGATACTATACAAAAAAACATTCACAGAAGATGGAATAGATTTATAAGAACATTTCTTCCAGATACAAGATTAATATCAAAACTTAATGTAGAAGATACTGAAAATCCTGTATCTTTAGGAGATATAAGTAAATATTCTGAAATAGAAGTTGATGGTAAAAAGATTACTCCAGAAACTAATAATTATACTTTTAATTCTACTGGAACTCACACAATTAAATATATTTTAAAAGAACCTGCAACTTTAACAGCTTAGATATTAAATGATTCTGCTATAGAAGAAGTTACTATACCAAAATCTATAAATAGTATTTCATCTAATGCTATTCCTAATAGTACAAAAAGAATAACAGTTTCTTCTGGTAATTCTGCTTATTATTCTGAAGATAATGCTGTAGTTGAAACATCAACACACAAATTAATTTTTGGTGTAGATACTGTACCTTCTGGAGTAGTAACTATAGGAGAAGAGACTTTCAAAGAAAAAGATATTACATATATAGTAATTCCAAGTAGTGTAACTACAATAGAAGATTCTGCTTTTGATTCTTGTGAAAATTTATTAAATATAACTTTTGGTTCTAATGTTTCTTCAGTTGGAAATAATATCTTAGATGGTTGTTCCAATATTTCAACTATTACTTTTGAAGGAGCAGTTCCTCCTACATTAAGTAGTAACTTTGGAACTATTAATGATGATTTTATTATTTATGTTCCAATTGCTAACGTTTCTGATTATAAAACTGCTTGGAGTCAATATGCAAGTAAAATAGTAGCTGATAATAGAATAAAAGCTAAATTCCATGTTGAAGATATTACATAGTCTGTAGAGTTAGGAGGATATGAACTTTCAGGAATTTATCCAGATGATGGAATGCCTGATGAAGAAACTCCTAGTGTATATCAATTTAAAACTCCTGGAGAACATATTGTTTATTATACTCTATAGGATGAAACTACTATTCCATCTATGTCTTTTGAGTTATGTGAAGCTTACGAAATAAATCTTCCTAGTACTATTACTTCAGGACTTGTTGGAGGTTGGTCTGGACCGTTTGCAGCTTGTCATAATTTGATAACTGTAACTATACCAGAAAATAACACATACACCACTATAGATGGATGTATAATTGATAAAAATACTAAAACTGCTGTACTTATATCTAAAAATGCTATTCTTCCTACAGATAGTAACTTAGTAACTACAATTGGACAAAACAGTTTTTTAAATTGTGATAACATTGAAAGTATTGGAGAGTCAGGAACTAATGTAGATTTTGTAATTCCAAATAATATAATAACTATGAATTGGGAGGCACTAGCTAGTGGCTTATCTAATTTAAAAACTATAGTAATACCTAATACAGTAACTATTCTTGGTGGAGAAAATACTTTATATGCTAATGATAATTTAAAATATGTATATTTTAAATCTTCTACCCCTCCTACATCAGAAGATCCTGATTATGATATTGTTCCATCTAATTGTAAGATATATGTACCTTCTTTTAGAGCTTAGGATACTTATAGAAATGATTCTTATTTTAGTAATTACTATAATCAAATATAGGTATGGCCAGAATGTAACATTTCATATACTTTATCATTATACACTGATCCTGATATACCTCAAACTACTAATTCAGCAGAATCTGGAATACATTCTAATGCTTTCGGAAATGCAAATATAACTTCTTATTATACTGATATTGATTATGATCATGGTCATAAAATAGGAAAAATAACATTCGACAAAGATGTAACTACTATTGGAGATTATGCTCTATATGCAACAGATCTAAAATATGGAACATCATTTACAATTCCAAATAATATAATAAGTATTGGAAATTATGGTCTAGCTTGTAATGCATCTATAAGTAGTGAATTTACTTGTTTACAAAGTATAGGAAATCATGCCTTTGAAGGAAGTATAAATAGTAGTTTAATACTACCAGAAACTCTACAATCTATAGGAGAAGAAGCATTTAATAACTGTACTAAATTATAGTATATTTATATTAATGCATTAGTTCCTCCAACTTTAGGAAATAATGCATTAGATGGAACTTTTGATATAATTGTTCCATTTGAAGTAGAAGATTTATATAAACAACAATGGCCTACTTATGCTAATAGAATAAATCCTTCTAATTATATATTATATAAAGCATCTTCAGCTCTTTCTACTACTACTTCTAATTATAGTAATGGTATACATACTAATGCATTTGGAACTACTTTTAAATCGTATTAGTATTCTAATGGAATTGGAATTATTAAGTTTGAGAGTGCTCCATCTACGATTGGCAGCGATGCTTTCAAAGGTTGTTCAGATCTAACTTCTGTCACCATCCCAAACAGTGTGACAAGTATTGGAAGCTCTGCTTTTTATAACTGTTCAAGTCTAACCTCTATCACTATTCCTTCCAGTGTGACCAGCATCGGAAATGGTGCGTTCTCTGGCTGTCGTGGCTTGACCTCTATCACTATTTCTTCCAGCGTGACCAGCATCGGGTCTCGTGCGTTCGAGTATTGTAGTGGTTTGACATCCGTCGTTATTCCTAACAGCGTTACCAGCATCGGGGATTATGCGTTTTCTGGTTGTAGTAGCTTGACATCCATCGAGATTCCTAACAATGTATTAAGTATAGGTTCATACGCTTTTTATAATTGTAACAGATTAGTTTCAGCAACACTAGGAGAAGGTATTTCTATTATTTCTGCATCATTATTTACTAATTGTACTGAATTACAAAATATAATTATAAAAGGCACAATTACTTCTATACAATCCAATTCTTTTGAAAATTGTAATAATTTGCCTATAGTAAATAGCATTATGTATGCAGATGTAATTGCATTATCTGTTACAGATAAAACTAAAACAACTTATAGTTTAAAAGAAGGAACATAGTTCCTTTGTAGTAATCTGTTCTCTGGCTGTTTAAATTTGATAAATATAGAAATTCCTAATACAATTAAATATATTGGAAATCAAGTATTCTATAATTGTACAAGTTTAACTAATATAACTATTCCTAATAGTGTTATACAGCTAGGATCAGGCGTTTTCCAAAATTGTTATAATTTGGAAGAAGTAATACTAGGAACTGGAATAAGTGCCATTCCAGCATACACTTTCTCAAATTGTCATAAATTAAGTAACTTTGTAATTCCAAGTAATATTGTCTCTATTGATGCTGTAGCTTTTAATGAATCACTAAAATACTTTAATAATATTTCAGTGGAAAATGGTAATACTGTATATGCAACAGACTCTGTGAATAAGATATTAATAGATGTAAATACTAATACTTTAATTATGGGATTCAACAATACTGTAACAATTCCTAATAATATTGTTTCAATATATCCTTTTGCATTTACTAATTGTTCTGAATTACAAAGTATTAATATTCCAACAAATGTTACTAATTTATATTCTACTACTTTTTAGGGATGTGATTCAATAAATACTATAACAGTAGATGAACATAATTAGTTCTATGACTCTAGAGATAATTGTAATGCTGTTATACAGAAAAGTACGAATTCGATAATTCTAGGCTGTAAAAATACTAAAATACCAAATAGTGTAGTTTCTATAGGAGGAGCATTCAAATATTGTAAGGGTCTTACCTCTATAGTAATTCCAGATAATATTACTTCAATAGCTGAATCTTTCTATGGATGTGAAAACCTTACAGATGTAATATTGGGAAAAGGAATATAGAGTATAGGTTATTCTATATTTACAGGCTGTGCAAACCTAACAAAGGTAATACTTTTAGGAACAAATGTGCCAACAGGATCAACTGGAATATTTACTGATCTACCTAACAATTGTATAATATATGTTCCTTCCGATAGTCTTTAGAATTATAGAAATACTTGGAACTCTTCTTCTACAGTATGGGGAGGAAAAACTGTTGATGTTACTACTAAAATATAGGCTTTACCTTCTCATATTATATATAAGGCTTCTTACAAGCTGAATTGTGAAGGAGATGAAGAGGATCCAGGATTTAATACTAATGTAATTGCACATATATTTGGAAATGGAATTGGATTATTATTATTTGAAAATAATGTTACTTCAATTGGATGGAATTCTTTTATGAAAACTCAATTAAAAGAAATAATTATTCCAGACACAGTAACTTATATAAGTTAGGATGCTTTCTTAAATTGTCCTATTGAAGTTATGGAAATACAAGCAATTACTCCTCCAAGATTATAGTATGATGATATTCCAGATTCAACAATTATATATGTTCCAGAATAGAGTGTAACTGCATATAAAACAGCTTCTAACTGGAGTAATCATGCTAGTAATATAGTTTCAAAAAATATGGTATTAATTTATAAATCTTCAAGTAAGTTAGCTGAAGTTTAGAATGCTGGAGATAGTGGTATAAATACTAATGCTTTCAACGAGAATATTGTAACCCATACTTTTAAAGATGGTGTTGGAACAATTGTATTTGATTCTAATGTTACTAGTATAGGAAGTGGAGCATTTACAGGAATATAGTTAACTGATATGGAATTTCCTAAGTCTATCACTTATATAAGTGACTCTGCATTTCAATAGTGTAGTTTACCTACAGTAAATTCTTATTTAACTTGCTTAGGTACATGTATTGTGAGAAGTTCTTCTTCTTCAGGTTTAAATTATATACCAAATAATACAGAATTTATAGCAAGTGGGGCTTTTAATATAAGTGCTTCTTATGTAAGCTCCATTACTATTCCTTCTAAAGTTCTATATATAGGTGATAATGCATTCTATTTCTCAAGTGGTTATACTAGTAGTACACTAACTGTTACAATAAAGGCTATAGAACCTCCTGTAATAGGAAGTAATGTATTTAATATTGGTTATGGAAGAGCTTTTTCAATATTAGTTCCATATGCAAGTGTTAATGCTTATAAAACTGCTTGGAGTTCTTATTCTAATTATATTTCTGGTGCTAACATTTAATTTTTAAAATAAAAAAATAAGGGGGAAACCACAGCATAATGCCGTGATTTCCCCCTATTATTTTTATTTAGATTGTTGTATCAATTCGATTTCTTTATTAATGTAAAAGATAGCCTTTTTTAAGTCTTCTATAGTTTTATCTTTTTGAGATAACATGGAATCTTCCTTTAATCCAGCCCTCCATAAGTATTTAATTGCATTTCCTATACAAAAATCCCTATATTTTGTAATTTCAATACACTCAACACCAGATGGATCACTAGTATAATGTTTAGGATGGTCCACATTATTCATAAGAAGATTCTATTTGTTTTACTAATTTAGAATAATCTTTACTTAAATCTTTATCATCTACATAAAAAGATATAGAATCATCTATATCTGTTGCTTCAAACCATAATGGATCTTCTTTATCTTCCACATAGGGTTCTAATACTTCCCATAATGATTCTCCCGCAACAGTAACTTCCATTTCATTTTTAGTTCCAGAAAATAAAACTATTTCTCTAAAAGGATACTGTTCTCCTTTAAACTCAAATAAACCGTTGTTCATACTGTATGTGATTTTACAATGTCCGCAATCATTTTTCCATCTGCTGCAGGATATGCTTCCTTTAATTTCTTGATAACATTTCCCATATCTTTCTTATCTATTTTAGGATTAGCTGAATCATACATACCAATTAACACTATTTCTAAGTCACTCCTTGAAGGAATTCTAGGCATAAATTCTTTAAGATATTTAGCTTGTTCCATTTCAATATCAGCTAAATCTATTCTATTATATTGTGAATATATAAGAGCTGCATCTTCTCTTTCAGATATTAATTTCTTTAAAATAGAAATTTCTGCAGCATTATCTAAAGGTTTAGCATTTTTAGCTGTCTTATATTGTAAAAAAGCATTTTTAAGTGCTCTTAGAGCTTCCTTTTTTTGTTGATTCCCTTCTTTGGTCGCTTCCAAAATTTTAGAATCCAGTAAGTCTACTATCATAATTTCTTATTAAAATTTAGAAAATAAGGCACCTGTCATTCGGCTGGTGCCTTTTTATATATACCAACGGGAATTTGTCCCACTCTAAATCTCAAGCCTTTTAGAGAGTAAAATTTTTACTCTTCAGTTTCTGGCTCCTTATCGTTGCAATCTAAATCTTCTATATTTTCCTTATTAACTTGGGCTTGATTATTTTGAGGTAGTATATTAGTTGGAGCACCTAATCTTGCTGCAATAAGTGCTGAATTAATAGCATGCTCAAAAATTCCAGTAAATAATATATCTTGTTCTTTCCCCATAAGTTCAAGGGATACATTGTTAATATTAAAACTAAATGTCATAATAAAAAGGTTTATAAGAAATTGTATAAGATTCATCTACTACAGAAACATTGACTACTTTAGTATTTTCCAACATTTCAATTTCATGGTTTGAAGAATGTAAATGCCCATGTACTAATAACTTAGGATTTTTCTCCAAAACAACTGATCTAAGAGCTTCATTTCCAATATGTATTCCATTTCCCCAACAAATATCACTTGCTCCATAAGGCGCATCATGACTTACAACTATATCACAGTCTTTAGGCATTCTTGAATAATAATCATAACAAGCTTCTTGATTTTTCATAAACGCCCAATTACCGAATACTTTACACACTGGAGTTCCAAATATTTTAAGGATTCTACCATCTTCAGTCATATATTCAGCAACTTCATTTTCTAAATATATAACTTTAGTTCCTCTAAATATTTCTTTAATTTTTGGAGTATTATTCTCAAATGCAAAATCATGATTTCCAGCGACTAAAATAATATTTTCACATGGTTGTTTTTGACACCATGGAACAAATTTTTTCTTTAACCAAGATAAAGATTGGGGAATATTTCTTTGCATTTTAAGTGGAATAACATCACCACAAATTAATAATAAATTACATGGTTCAATATTTATATTATTTTGTAAACCATGCATATCTCCTATTGCACAAATTTTCATAATGAATATGATGGGTCATCAGACAATACATAAGAATAATCACTTTTATAGTTGTTAATACAACAATTTTTAAATTTTTTACCTGAACCACAAGGACACGGGTCATTTCTATTTATTTTAAGATTTTTTCTTACCCAAGGAGTATGTGCTTGATGCCATATTTGTTGAAATTTAGCACTATTTGCAATATTTTTTAAATCTTCTTCAGTAATTTCTTTATCTTTTGGATTGTCAACAAGCTCCACTGCTTGAATTTCTGGAGTAAGTTTTTCGTCTTGCATTGTTCATCAATTTTACTTTGTACCTCATTCCAAGATACTGGTTTATAATTATTGTTATCTACTCCAACATCATATTGAAATCTATGTAAATTAAAGTATGGATTACTTTTACAGGAATGAATATGCCCAAATAACTGGTATACAGCATTTTCAGGTTTTCTAGCACATCCACCCCAACTTAAAAAAGGAAAGTGATTTAAATAGACACTTCTATCTCCTAATTGAATTTGTAATTGATAAGTGGTTCCTTCAAATAATTCATTGCATAATGAATCTTTTAGATGTCTATCATGATTTCCTTTTACAAGAATAATCTTTCCATTGAGTTGGTTTCTAATCTCTCGTATTCTATTACTTCCACAAAAAGCAAAATCTCCAAGATGAAATACAATATCATCAGGTTTAACTACATTATTCCAATTTTCAATTAATCTTTTATCCATTTCTTCAACACTGGAGAAAGGACGTTTACAGTATTCTAATATATTTTTATGTCCAAAATGAGTATCAGATGTAAAAAATATTTTGGACAATTCTTCTTCTTTAAATTTAGTTACCATACATCAGTATCAGTTATATCATAAAGATGTCCATTACAAGACATCTTAGTAGTATACCCAATCCCATTAAGTTTGAAGATAAACTCTTTGTCTCCTTCAATATTTTTTATATATTCCATTTGTTTTGGTGTCAACTGAAATTTATAACAAGATTGGTCTGTGTTATTCACTAATTTCTGTTTAGTAAAAAACTTTTTTATTTTATTAATAAGTTGGAACATAGTCTTCAAGTATTGATGTTCCTATTCTAATTAAAGCTTTAGCTACTTCTATACTTTCCACATATTCTGGAAGATTTTCGACTTTTTCACGTATTTCATACCAAAAATCATCAAGAGAATCTTCTACCATTTGAATATGTGTATCTAAAAGATAATCATCAAGTTCTTCAATGACACTTTCTTTATCTTCATCACTTATAGTTTCATTTGGATTATCGCTTAGATATTTTTCTACTATTTCTTTAGCCTTATCCTTGTAATAATCTCCATATTCATCTTCCTTTACATAATTATCATACAATTCTTCAGCTGTTAACATAAGTAACTTTCAATTTTTTAAGTTCTTCAATAATTTCATCTTTAGATTTATTAGATTTCACAATTTCTATAGCTCTTTCTAAAGCATAATTCCAACCCCTAACATAACTCATTCTTTCACTGCTTCTATTGAGTCAATTTGCCAATCATCTGTTGTTAAATCTCCAGGTTCATAGGTATTAGTCATATCTAAGTCTAATAAGTCATATTTACTTAATATTTCATCAGCTGAATCTGCTTCAACTGTATAAGTTCCAGTTTCAACCAAAAACTTAGTAACATTTACTTCATATTTCATGGTATATATAAAATTGTTGGATTGTTTTTATGAACATCTATATCTGGATATCTCTCTTTAAATTGTTGAAGATTAAATGGAGTTGTTATTAAATGATATCCATTTTTAGTTGGAATATCTGTAATAACTTTTGCAATTCTTAACGGATTATGTAATAAAGTATGTGGTTCACATTCTTTATCTATAAAATCAGCAATTTCTCCCCAAGAAGGTTCTAAATTAGGATATTCCATACTGTGGTCAATATCTACAATCCATCTAGGGTCTTCTCCCTTTATCATTCCAGCACAAGTATTCCAAGATTTCCATATCTTTTTATAATCTCCATTATATATTCTTTCTGAAAGATATTTTAATTGAAGTAAAGCTGTTTTTCTTATCGATTTTTGAGTCAGATTAATATATGCTCTTGCTCCAAAAAATTCACAAAGTTTTTTAACTTCTTCTTCAACATAATCCAGACTTTCTAGACTACAAATAAAATATGATTTAATTAATCTATTTGCAGCTGGAAGGTCTGGATGGTCTTTTCCTCTTCTAATAATTTGTAAATGATAGTATACATCATCGTTTGGAAATTCTAAAAGAGATTTTATTAACTCAAAATTATCAATCATAATTTCGTTCATCATAAATAATCTCAGGTAAATCGTCCTCTGATGTAGGGCCTCCAGGAATATAATCTTGAAGATCTTTTACAGACATTTCTTCTGATTCAAAACTACAATCACATTCCCAGTCCTCGTATGCTTGATCGTAAGCTTCTCGTTCTTCTTCTTCTGATTCATATTCTTCATCTTCTAAATGAAGCATCCAGCTATAATCATTCCATAACTCATTTGTTATTTCCGAATAAGGAAAATTAGGACAATCTAATGGATCTTCTTCAGAAAATGCACAATAATATTGTTCTGTTCCACAAATAGGAGCAGATGCTTTTACTAGCCAAGATTTAATCTGTTTCATGTAATACAAATGTTATAAATTTTTGTTCTTCTTCATCATATATAGTACATAATGGATCACATTCATTTGGATTAAATTTAGTATTACCTAAATCAAAATCTTCATACCAAGAATTAAGTTCGCATATAATAAATCCAGACCATCCATCTGGACCACCTAAGAAATCATATCCATTTTCTCTTTTTAATGTGAATCCACCTTCATCTTCTTCAATTAAATCAGAATCAATTCTCTTTAACCATTCTTCTACATTATTGTCTCCGTAACATTTAAATTTATGTAAATTAAAAGGCCAACCAGAAAATTTTTCTTTTATAATTCTTTTAGCTAAATCTAAATCTTCTACAACTCCATACTTATTAATTCCTTTCATTATGCTCCTTTATTTTATTATATATAAACTCATATAATCCATCATTAATTTGATATTCTTTTATAATGCCATCGTCTATAAAAGCAAAGCAGTCTATATCATCATCTTCATATTTGTGGAATACATTTTCTTCTATAAATTGATATAAACCTTCCTTAAGTTCTTCATCAGTAGGATTATTTTCTTCTATGTAATCCCACAAATCATCTTCATAAGTCCATTCCCAAAGTTTATCATAAAATGCTTGTTCTGTAAGATTTAAAAACGGAATACGTTGTTTATCTTCTATTATTACTAAGTTATATTTAATCATAATAATTTAATATATCTCTTATAAAGTTCTCATAATCCCATTTAATAGCATATGGATATTTTTTATAGAAATCTTTAAATGATTGCATCCAATACTTAAATACCTGTTTTTTAGTAATTGTTCCAGTAATATAATGCGATTCTTTTATTTGATTTAAAATTCCATTTCCTATATAAATTGGTTTATCCATTTAATAAATTTCTTTTGATAATCTTTTAATTTAATATGTTTATTATTAACTAAACAATATTGTTCTATAAAAGTTATTATATCAATCATCATAATCTATCATTTCTGGCAAATATTCAATATTATTATTAACATTTTCCATTAATAATTGTTCATAAATTTCATTTAATTGCCATTCCTCTAATTCAGATAAATCATATTCTTCATTACTTCCTTCAAGCATATAAGCTATTTCTCCAGAACCTGGAATTTGCCATATTTTATTTATATGTAACATATCTAATGTGGATAATCCATATTCTTCTCCAGTTTCTAAAAGAATATATACATCTAATTTATGTTCTGAATCAGTGAACATTAAATAAGCTGAAATTTTGTTCCATATATTATTCATGACCAAAATAAACCATACCCAATATGTCCTATATGTCTACCTTTTATATCACAACTATAGAAGGGTAACATTGGGAGATTAAGTATCTCATACTCAAATTCTGTATTATACTTTTTAATAAAAAGACAAACTATTTCTGCTAAACTAAGAGAATCTCCTATATAATAATCTTCACAAAAAGGTTCTTTAAATATAAGTTCTTTTTCTACAAACTCTGGAAAAGTTTTAACAACTTTTTCCGATACTGAATTGTCTTCATATTCTGTAGCTATTTCATTAACAATATTTAATTTAGACTCTTCTACTGATTTAAAATAGGCTTCTCTAGCTTGTTCTACAGTAAAATTACTTTTTACAATAAACCAGTCACATTTACCATGACCATCGTCACTCCAATCTCCTATTGGAATTTCCCATAAATAATTTAACATAATATATTTTTTTATTAATGAACCCAAAAATCATTTATTTCTGGAGTTGCACTTAGAGGCAACCTTTTACAAAAAGGTTTAGCACCTTCTTCCATACATCTTACTAATATTTTAGACATTTCATCAACTATTTCAACCGGACATTCTATATTTATTTCATCATGTGCAGGCACACAATATTTAACTTTAAATAATAAATCATGGGATTTAATATAGTTAAATAATTTTATAGAAGCTAATTTAAAACAACAAGCACCTCTATTTTGAATTCTATAATTAATTGAAAACTTCTCAAGTTCTTTCTTTTGTTTTAAATACTTATTTATTTTTCCTACATCGGAATTATAATATCCAGATTCTTTTTCTCGATTATAATATTCCCAAAAATCAGAACGATTTGCATATTGTTGAACTTCGGCAAGTTCTTCCCAATTAGGAATATGGTACCTATGTCCAGTAACAGGATTCATTAGAATATAACCATCTCTCATAACAGCCATTCTACAATAATCTTGATATTTTTTAACTCCTGGGAAACCTTCCATATAAGAAGTATAAATAATTTTAGCTTCTTTTAAAGGAATACCTGCATTTGCATGAATAGTATTATAATCACCACCATAATTTATGGCAAATTCAATACTTTTAGCATTTTGTCTTTCATTATGAAATAATTTATTAATATCTTCAATTCTAGTATCTCTAGGAATAATATTTGGATAACTCATATAGGCTACTAGAGCATGCATATCTCCACAGCCTGTTCTATATAATTCTAACATAGCAGGGTCATTAGCTACAGAAGCTAGTAATTGACTCTCCTGAGAATCATAATCACAAGATATCCATTTATTATCTTTTTCAGCTACAAAACAAGCTCTAGTTTCTTTATCTCTTGGAAGCTGTTGGAGATTTAATTTATAAGGACCTCCACCACTACTTACTCTTCCAGTATCTGTACCTAGTTGATGAAAATCAACGTGAATTCTATGTGAAACAGGATTAATTGCTTTTAACCAGTTTTCTCCAAAAGATTTAACAACTTTAGAGGCTTCCTTATATTCCAAATAAGGTTTAGAAATTGTAGAAACATTCATTTGTTTCTCGATTACATCAGAACCTACAGATTTCCTTTTTTCTTTAGTCTTCTTATCAAATATTTCAAGATTATATCCAAGAAGTTCAAAGAATGGGATAATCTGTTTAGGACTATCCCAATTTATTATACATTGAGGTTCTAGATTAAAACCAGTAAATAAATCCCCTTGAGTATCTATTTTAATATATGGAAATTTCTCCCTAACTTTAACCCCATAAAGCAATCCAACATCTGGATTATTAGATTGTCTAGTGAATACTTCACCTTTAATCATAGGGTGTAAAGTTATACCAAATTTTTTTAGAGTTTTAATATCATGACAAAACTGGGTTTCAACTATATATTCTCTTTCTATAGTTAAATCTTTTGTATTTCCATTATTAGCATAAAAATATTTAACTACCCAATCATTTAATTTCTTACTGGATTCATTCATTTTAGCTTTATCTTTAGCCATTTTAGATTTCCATTTATTTACATCTAATTTGACTCCACAAAGTTTGATATAAGCTAAACATTTTACAAATTCATTTTCTAATTTTAATGCTTTCTCAAGTTTCTCCTCTCGGATTTTAATCATTTGTTTATCTCTGATATCAGAAAGATGCATTACATCTCCAGCAGCATAAACAATTACTCTTTCAGATAAACCTTCTGTAATAATTTTACCTCTTACAGACTTATCTAAATCCTCACTAAAATATCTAAAATAGGTATCTTTTAAAGAATATCCAACATCTTCATATCCATTATTAATTAATTGTTCAGCCAACATTCCATCATAAACACGGTTTGGCCAAATACCATAATGATATAAAAACATTAAGTCAAATTGAGCATTCCAAAATAGAAAAAGTCTATTAGATTCTAAATATTCTTTTATTCCTTTTGGAATGCCTTGAGATACATCAAATACAAACTGATTTTTTTTATTTCCTAATTGAATAGTTAATAAAGGTTTAGTATATGGGTCTAATCCCATAGTTTCAGTATCACATTCACATTCATTTAGAGATTCTAAAAGTTCTAAAGCCTTTTCTGCTGATATAATCTTATATTTATCACTCTCCCATAGACTCTTCTGATTGCTTATTAAATATATCATTATAATTAGCAGGTAATAGTTTAAAGTTCTCTGGAGTATCTCTAACTACCACCATTCTAGGTCTCCAATATTCTCCTATTTTTCCTTTAATACATCCAAGACCTACCCATTTTATATCTGGAAATTTATTAAAGAAATATTGAATTAGCCAGGTAGTACAATTTGGAATCTCGTAGTCAGCAATATACATCATTACAAACTCATTTGGTTTTATATACCCTCGAATATGCATATGCCAGTTATAATGATATTTATCACAAATATCACTATGCTTTTGATCTGCATCATTTCTATTTATTACATTTATTCTTGACTCTTCATCTAGAAAAAATGGAATTCTATTTCTCAGAAATTCAGCTTCTTTAATTTTTTCTTGTTCAGTCATTTCCTACATTTGTGATTTTTATATATCCAGTTCTAGATATACCAAGTATTTTTAAATTTTCATATTCAATGGTCCAATTTGATAGGTATTCATTAAGATATATTCTCGGTATACCTAAAAGGTCACAGCATTCTAACACAAGACTAACGGGAATATGTTTTTCAAAAACTATTTCTTTAGTTTCTCCATTTTTAACTGCCGTTAAGGCATTTGTTATTCCTATTTTCATAGAAGTAATTCCTGTAGCTATATCACTGTAAATATATTTATTCATAAAGTTCCTTTATTTGGTTGTAAACATATAAGACCTTCATTTCTCCACATATCTACACATTTTTGACTATCTTCTAATACAGTTACAACACTATATTTGTTTAAAATATGTTGTTCATAAATTTCTTTCTTAACAATATCTCCACTTCTATAGTCTTGTTCTTTTCGCATTAGTATTTTGGAATATCTAACATTATGATTGTTTAACCATTCCTCAGTAGCTACTCTTGCAGATTCGTCCCTACCTGTTAAAATAATAACTTCGTAATAATAAGACAATATATTTACTATTGAGATAAGATTTTCACAAGGAACATCATCAAGCATTTTCTCTGGCTCCCCATAAAAAGACCTTCCAGAAGTATTAAAACATAATGTTCCATCCATATCAACAATAATACAGTCTGGAAGATTAACATCATCAGCTTTCCAACTGTTAACTATATTATTATTTAATATAGCAGTTATCTTATTTCTATATGTTTTATAAGTTTGTCTTATAACAGATTCTTCTACCGGATTAAGTCTATTTGCATTTCTTTCTAAACATACGTTAAGAGGAACGTCTAAAAAGTTTTTAAATTCTATCGTATAATTAGAACCTGTACATTTATTGAATTCTTCTACAATAGATTTAACTTCATTTACAGAAGTATCACTAAGATTCATATTATCGACGACAATATCTAACCCTTCATATAAAGAATCTTTAATAATATTCTTTCTTATAGTTTTAATTCTTTGATAAAGCCCTTTAGTATTATAAGGCTCTCCTAACATTTCACCAATAGAATCATTATTAACCCTGACTCTATGTTCAGGGTCCTCAAGTACCCAGGCTTTTGCCCAAGTACTTTTACCAGAACCCTGAATTCCTCTACATAATATAACTTTACTCATATATTATAATATTACTAGGAAATTCGTCCACTACTTCTAAAGATATATTACAACTTTTCACCCAAGCATCGTATGCTGCTTCACAAGATGCATCATCAATTTCAGTGTCATCAGATCCCCAATCCCAGTCTTCAAAAGAATCATCTATAAAATCATCATAATATTCTGTAGGTTCATTTTCAGACTCTATTCCATAACGGTCAACTTCTTGTACAAACGGACTTGAAACCGTAACTACCCATTTTTTCTTCATACTTCCTTATTTAAATTAGTTGTTCTTAAATATTTTAATGCTTTATCTTTTAATTGTCTAGCTCTTTCATAAGTTACTCCAAACTTTTCTCCAATACTTTCTAAAGTTTGAGAATCACATCCTATACCAAAATACATTAATAGTATATCATGTTCTCTTTCTGGAAGTTTATTTAAATACATATTAATTGTATTAGACATAGATTTCTTTAATACTTCCCCATCTGTTCTTTCAATATTGGTATTTGGAATAACATCTAAATAAGTACCTTCTTCTTCAGAGAACGGAGTATCCACAGAAATAATTTTAGCCTCAGCATTTAGAAATTTATCTATTTTATCAATAGGTAAATCAACTAAATCTTCTAATTCTTCAGTAGAAGGTTTTCTTTCATTTAATAATTCAAATTTAGCTATTGCTTTTTTAATTTTAGAAGCAGAATGGATTTGACTTAAAGGAAGTCTAATAGTTCTTGATAAATCAGAAAGAGCTTGAGTAATTGCTTGACGAATCCACCAAACAGCATAACTAATAAATCTAAACCCTTTATCAACATCAAATTTTTCAGCAGCTTTAATGATTCCATAATTTCCAGCTTGAATTAAATCCATTAAATCCAAACCTTGACCTTGATATTGTTTTGCAACAGATACTACAAATCTAAGATTAGAATTTATTAATTTCTCACGAGCTTTTAGGTCTCCATTTTGAGCTTTTTTAGCTACTTCTTTTTCTTGTTCCGGAGTTAAGATTTTAATTTTAGCTATGTCTTTAAGATAATTATTTAAAATACCACTTCTATCAGTGATACTTTGTTTAATTTGAATCGATTTCACTATTATTAATCATTTCAATATCAACGTCTCCCTTATCTATATTTTTAGCTTCCTTCTCTAAGAACTTCTTACATTTTAATTTAAAACATTCTGGAGTTTTATCAAAATTTATTCTTAAACAAATTCCTTCTCTAGGAACTTTATTATTACACATTGGCTCAAGTTCTTCCATAAAGAAATTTTTATCTTCTTGAAGTTTAAGAAGAATATCTTCATGCCAATGTTCAAAAGTTGAAACTTCTGGATATAAATCTTTTAAAGTTCCAGAATAAATTATAGGAAGAGGAATAATTTTATTCTTAAGTTCTGGGTGATCATAAGTTAATTTTAAGACATAATCGACTACTTCTACAGGTTCCCATTCATATTTCTTACCATCTTGTACATTAGTAGTAATACGATATATCATAAGAACATTTTCTTCAGGATTACAACCATAATCATACCCCTTTTGAATAGAGTTTCCACAAATTTCTCCATAGAGAGTTACATCTTGAGGAATTATATCTTTCAGAATTTGATAATATTCTTCCCAGACATCTCTCTTATAATATCCTTCAGTAACTTCTGGATTAATATTCTTATTCTTAATTACCTTTCTAGAAGAATATACAACGTCATATTTTATATAATAAGTAGGGAAAGTTTCTTCTTTAAAGAAATTAATTACTTTCTTATACCAAGGCAATTTAATAGGGAATTTAGTCTTTATATTAGAATATATTGCAGAAGTTCCATGCATTTTTACAGATATAGTAACTGTATCGTTTGGAGAAATCTTATACATATTCTTTTGTAAAGGAGCTGTATCATAATGAAAAGCAAATTGTCCTGGAATCATTCTATCAAACTTCTCAATTTTATCTTTCTTAGGACTAGAACCTTTCTTATGCTCTTTTTCCTTTATTGGAGGAACATATGCTTTAACAAATAATTCCCCATTAACAGTATCAAAATCCTTATTTAAGATTTCTTCCAAATTTAATGTCTTTACTTCTGGACAAAATCTGGCTAATTCATCTACACTGAATAAATATCCCATAGATAAAACTCCTCCAAGTTTTATCATTCTAACTCTTCCATATTTATTAAAATATCCTACTTTACTTTTAGCTTCATCGATTTTACCCTCTTCAATAAGAGCATTTATTTCTTCGGCATTAGCATTTCTATCTCTTTCACTAAATTCAAATAAATTATTTAAAGATAGAAAAGTAGAATTTAGTTGACATTCATTAGAAGCATAAAATAGAATATCTCCTTCTTTTACCTGATCTTTTCTAATTACTATAACCTCCCCATTTACTACTGTAGTTGCTATTTTATCCCTATTTGGAATAGGAGTAATTTCTCCAATTTTAACGGCATTACAACAGTATTCAGAAGTTCCCTCTTTAGACATTGTCAGTATTTCCATGTTCTCTAATCTTGTTAATTATATAATTTAACATTCTATTTTTATTTGGAAAAGACGCTTTCCCTTTCCAAGTATTTCCCCAAGTATCAACATATTTAGAAGCAATTTTATAGTTTTTATAAATACTATTATACTTTTCTAAAATTTCTTGGGCTTTATCTTCAGAAGGATGGTTAGAAGCAATTATTTTATCAAGATTTATAAAATATACTTCTAACCATCCAGATTCATTAACATCTAGTTTTCCCCTAAGTCTTCCATCGGCACTTTTTACTTGAATACTCCAAGCTTTCCTATCGTAAAAAGTTTTAGGAACAAATTTTTCTCTAGGAGTAACTAGCATTACTGAAGCTTCTTTAGTTGCTTTCTTTCTAGCCATATTATTCTAAATCCCATCTAAAACATTTAAAGGCTGGTTGTAATGGAACTCCTGTAGTAACATTACCTCCATTGGAATAGTAAAAGTATTTACATTCTCCAATATGTCCTTTATATTTAGATTCAAAATTAGCTACATATTCCTCTTTAACAGATTTATCTCCCATTGGCTTAGCTTTAAAAAGATTTCCTACTGGAGTTTCACATATGAAAACCATATCTTCAGCCCCTCTTAAACCTAATTCATAATCAACAACTCTAAAACACCCATCTTCATACTTCTTTATTTTTATCATACAATTCTTACGAGAACCAAACTCATAATTAGCATTTGGATCTCTAATAACAACTCCTTCCCAACCTTCTTCTACATATTTATTATGCAACTTCATTATATTATCAAAACCACTTACTTTAACCTGAGGAACTATTTGCATTTGCAAATCTCCTTTATTAAATTCATGATAAGGATTAAATCCTATACCTAATTCTTTGGCTGTTTGAATAAGTAATTTTAATCTTTTTTTGAAAGGAATTTTTGGAATCATTATATCATAGATATAGAATTGAAGCCAATCGCAATCATAAGCATTTTTTTCTAATCGAGCAGCTCCATTAATTTCTTGAAGAGTTTTTCCATGTTTATAGAGTTCTCCATCTAAAATCCAATCTGGATGATTTTTAAAGAATTCTATTAACTTAGGATGTTCCGCAATATGAGTTGTTGCTGGATTGTAGTCATGCCCACCCCGCGAGGATGTTCTAACTTCTTTACCTGTCCAATAAAAGGACGCTCTAAGTCCGTCAATTTTTCTACTGGCATACCAATATTCTAAATTATCAATTGTTTCTCGTTTAACATTTGTATAAGATTTAGCAAGCATATGCTTTTTAATTCCATTAGCATCTGTAGCATATTCTGGAAGCATATTCTGTAAATCCTCTTCAGAGTATTCTTCTGGGTTTTTATTAATCTCTTTATAACCTTTATCTTTATATTCTTTAACAAGGGAATCGAATTGTAATTGAGTTTGTTCTTGGACAGTTCTCTTTACTTTTCCCTTTTTCACATAAATCTCAGGTTGCTTAGTTATTTTTCCATTTAATTGCCAAGTATACCTATTTATTACATATCCACTAGAATAGTTTAAATATTCTACTTTAACACATCGAATTTTGTTCTTAGCATCCCTTGAAATTAAATATGCTAAAGATTTATCAGGTTCTTGATTAAATAAATCCATTACCTTTTATAAGAAACTGGTCCGTCACTTATTAATAAATCATCTGCTGGAGAATAATCATTTATAACAGGAACAATATCATCATATAAAATATTATTTATAATATATTGTTGATATTCTTTATTTCTTTTTTGTAAAGCTTCCGATATACGCAATAAATCATTTTTAGCATAACTATCAGTTAAATATATATTTCCAATATAAAAATATTTATAATCTTCAGTACAATTAACTGATAATATTGCACTTTCAGGTTTTTCTTGTTTGTATATGGAATAATTGTCCATTCCATATTTATCAAAAGGACATCTTTCAATAAATTTAATAATGTCGTTAACTATAGGTAGTTCCATTTTTCAAATATATTTTATCAGAATGTAAATATTTCCACAAATCTTCAATAGTATCTAATTTTATCTTATGTTCTTCTTTACCAAATAGTGTGACATTTTCAACAGAAACTACTTTACATACTTCAGCTTCATATAACCACCAATATATAAAGTCAATACCTGCATCTGAGAAATATTCTCCTAACAAATAATTGAATAAATCTTGAGATATTGCATAAAGTTCACTATCGTTAAGGTCAACACCTAAATCACATAAACTATCAATAATAGAATCAAACTTTTGAAAACGTTTGATTCCATTAGTAAATGTTTCTAATGTCATTTCTTTTCAGTGCTTCCAAAACCACCTTCTCCTCTTTTAGTTTCAGAAAGTTCTTCTACTTCTTCAAACTTTACTTTTGGATAAGGTAAAATAATTAATTGTCCAATAGTTTGTCCTGGTACATATGGAGCAATAGCTAACATACTATTAATGTATGCTCTAATTCCTTTGTCAGTGTTAGAGTCTAATTCAATAAAAGGTCTAGGATTTACATTATCTCTCCTTTTGTACATGAATAAGAGTTCTCCACGATAGTCAGCATCAAGAGTGCCTGGTGCATTAGGAATATAGAAATCCCCCTTAGTATTTCTACTTTGAGGTCTTAAATCCATAAAATATCCTTTAGGAATTTCAAAAGCTAATCCTGTATGATAAACATATCTATCATTTTGAATATCATATTCAAGTCCAGTAGCTGTAATATCCATTCCAGCGGCATCTTCTGTTGCATATGCAGGAATAACTGCATTAGGGTCTAATTTCTTAAATTTTACAATTACTTCGTTCATAATGTTACTTTAATATTAGGTTTAATATCCTCAATTCCCAACATATCTTTTTCATTTTTTGTTAAAGAAAAATAGGGAATATTCTTATCTGCCCACTTAATATAATCTGGATTAGAAAGTATTAAATCAGAAACTTTCCATCCTTTATATTTACCAAAAGTTAATCGTCTGTCGCCGCCCATAATACTAATTTATCAATAGCGTTTCCATTTTCTGAATAAAATACTTTTATTGTACTATCTCCTTTAGTTATTACCACAAAAGGATTTTTATGTGCTCCCCAATGAGATTTAAGTTTATAGGCAGCACTTTTATCCTTTTTAGAAGTTATGTCATAGATAGTTAAACATACATCTTTCTTAAACTCTACAAAGTCGATAATCTCTCTATCAGAGGAATTACCAATCACTATTTGTACATTGTACATTTTTCCAAAAAGATTGAGTTATATTCTTCAATGAATAAGTATATCCAATATCTACAACTTTAAACATATTTTGATTAGTAGTTCGCATATTTAAACCTCCTAAAGATTCTATATAAGGGCCTAACTTAATATAATCAAAATATTTTAAGTCAATTTCTTTTGGTAATTTATCTCTTCCAGAATACCAACCTACTTTTAAATCAGGAAATTCATCTTTAACATATTGTGCTAAATGAGTAACACTAAGAGGATCACTATCACCTCCCATGAATCCAACACAAGTTATTCCTTCATTTTTATTTATAAGTTCAGTTAATTTATCTCTAGATAAAAATATACCAATATCCTCTTGAAGTTCTGGACTATGACATCCCGGACATTTAAAAGGACAATTGGTAATATTTATACATAAAGATACTTCATCTGGAAATTCTCTAAAAACTACTTCAGAATCACTAAACTTCAGCATCTAATTCAAACTCATTTATACTAATTGTAATGTAACATTCTGCAAATCCTTCATTCTCTACATAGGAACATTCAGAATAAGTTTCTCCATGAATTTCATTATCTAATTCTAATTCTAAATCTCCATAAACACCTTTATCAACATCCTTTAAGAAATTAAGTATATATTTACTCATTTCTTCTTCAGCTTTTTTCATAGAAGAATATACTCCTATAACATTAACATAAGAATCCACAGTAGGTAAATATCCTATATCGGATAAAACATAAACTTTACTCATAATAAATTACTTTTCCTTCTTTGGTTAAAATACTTGGTTTGTGACAGTCAGTATAATATATTGGATTTTTATAATTAGTTACTCCTGGACCTAAAGTTAAAGAATTAACTAATTCTTTTATTTGAGAATGACCTACTATTTGAGTGTAATTTTTATATTGATTACAGAATAAAGTTTCCCTTAAATCTGCCCATACACAAGAACCAGAAGTAGACCAACCACCTCTACTATAACCAACCCAACTAAGGAAACTTATAGCTTCCTCATCTCCTTTAAACATTCTTAATAAAAGATTATTTAAATTTGTAGCTGTAGAAAGATGTTCATTATAGTGTTTGGAATCTTCAAGAGCTTTTCCCCAAGTCTCAGTTATGCCAGCATGAGTAAATAAAAACTTATCTACTTCATAAGCTAATTGGAAATACTTAATATACTTATTAAATAGTTCCTTGATTTTTGGAGCATATTGGAATGAATATCTAGTACTTTCAGAAAAAGTATCAAAGATATAATGTAAATCATGATTTCCTAATAAAGCTATTACTCTATCAGAATTTCTTTCAATAAATTTGAAAACCTCAATAGCATTAACATATGCCATTTCATCCGTAATTCCTTCTTGAGGATAAGGGTCAAAGTAATCCCCTAAAAATATAATTTTACCTTTCCAATTATTACAAGGTTCTCTCCAAAATGTTCTTCCATGAACATCTGGAATTATTAATATTTCTTCCATAATTAACTTATATTAGCTACACAGTCTATAAAATCTCCATCAAATTCATTAGTAGCTGAAGAGATAAATATTTTAAAATTCTTGACATATTCTTTAAGACTTTTGAGGTCCTTTACTTCTTTCTCTAAAGTCATTACTTCTCTTATAGTATCATAAATAATGTCTGGATCTTTATTAGTACCAAGAACAGTATAATATACTTTTAGAGAATTTTCATTTTCTTCAATGTCTCTTTGTATAGCATCAAGTACTGTTCTAAAATCTTCTGGAGATATACGAGTATATTTAGTTTCTTCACCACAAAAAGCTATAGATAAGTTATCATGAAAATAATGATACATTTCATTATTTCTAGCATAACAATCAATTTTTAGAGGAACACCTTCAGATAATTTTATCTCATGTACCCCTTCCATATTTTCGAAAGTCTTTACTTTCTTAGGAATTAAATAAAAAGTTAAATAACTACTCATGCTTAATGTCTTTAATTCGTGATTTAAAATCTTCTACTAGAGTATTTAATCCCTCATCAGAATCAAAACTCCAATTATCAGTTTTAATATTTATAAAGAATCCCCCACCACCATCACGTGTACTCAGAGTAATTTCTTGAAAATTCCCATCCCTATCTTCTGTACAGTCTGGTTCTTGGGCATATATTATTTTAACTTCTTGAATTCCAATATATTCATTAGAATCATAAGTACTTTTTTCATATGGATAATCATCCATTGGAACTATTTTCACTGCCATAAACAAATTCTTCTAAATCTATTAAACCAGTATGTCTTTTAATTACTTCATCTTCATTTATTAAAATTAATGTTGGAAGATTTTTAATTTTGTACTTATCTACTAATTCTTCATTATCCTCAACATTTACTTCTTCAATTTCAATATCTGGATGATTCTTTTTAAAATCTTCAAGTTTTTTACTCAAGACTTTACAAGGACCACACCAATCAGCATAAAAATCAATTAATTTCATAATTTTCCGTATACCCTAGTTTTTTGTTCTATTTGTCTACCTTCTGACCAGTTAATAATTTTAGTTAGATATCCGATAATTCTATCCCACAAAATTATATTTTTGGTTTCTCCACATAAAGGACATTTATCAAATGGTTGTTTCATTATAAAACCACACTTTCCACACTCACAATTTGGAATATTGAAAGTGAAATACTGACAACCTTGTTCAGCAGCAAACTTAAGAAGTTTCTTATATTGTTCTTTAGATAAATGTTCTGCAAGATTTATGTGAGCGGCACTTCCTCCATCTAAATAGTCTCCTATATAATTCTTACCATGCAATACAAACTTATCTAATACACTTATATTTGGATCATTTGGTTTAAATACATAAGAAGCATATAGATTAGTATCAGAAGGAACCCAGTACCCATCAGTTTTATCCCAATTATAATTCTTAATAGCAAGACTTTCTGCAGGTACACATTCAGTATTAAAAGTTACTTTATGCCCAAAATACTTACCGTTAGCAGCATTATTTAAATCTTTAATTATCCAGAAAATAGTTTGACAAAATTCTTGATATTCAAGGTTATTATTGCATTCTATTCCTAAATATTCTGCGGCTTGATTTAAACCATTAATTCCAATAGTTAAATATTGTCTATCTAAAGAAATAAAACCTGCTTTATAAACTGGAAGAAGTCCAGCGTCATACATATCCCATAAACATTCGTTATACGCTATGTGATATTTATAAACTCTATCTAATATAGTATTTAGGTAAAGACGTAAACTATCATACTGATTCCCAACAAGTGGAACTCCTCCAATAGATTTACACCAATCTTGGATTATTCTATTTAAATTAAGAGTAATAACAGATTTACTTCCAGTTTCTACTCCAATATTACCATTGGTAAAGTTAAATTCCTTTGTAGTAACCTTATTTTTAAGTCTACAACAACTTGATAATGAGTCAGCAGTATCACTTATGTAAGTAAAGAAAGAATGACCTCTTGCATATTCCTCAGCTACAAATTCAGCCATTTCTTCATCCTCAAATTTACCATCTTTGTAAATAAGAGCAATAGATTCTACAGGGAAAGTTATAAGACATCTAGTTCTTTCATCATTAAACCACATCATAAATTCCTTTTGTAACCATTTAACTGATTCCCAAGTAGGTTGAGTTCCATCTGGAAAATAGAAATTTCCAAACATGGATTCAAAAAATGGTTTATCGAAATAACTAAAGTTTACAAATGCTGATTGCATACCTCTAGCGGCTGAAGGTTGATTTATTGAATAAATAACCTGTTGAAAATACTGATGAATTTGTTTTTGTATTGTTTTACTTCTAAGACATATATCACTAGTTATTAGTCTATTAAAGTTCTTATAATAATCATCCCCCCATTCTTTCCTTGCAAAGTAATCAAAACATACCAAAAATTCAGGTGTTGCAACTGCTCCTGCAAATTGTCCAGATACAGCAAATATAAGATTTATATACATTCCACAGAAAGAATCCAAATTTTTAGGACAAGCAGATAAGCCACCTAAATCTCTAATTCCGTTTACAAGGAATGGATACATACTTATACTACAACAATAAGGAGCTATTGGACCCATAAAGGTAGACTCGTCATGTTTATAAATAATATGATTATTTAAGTCTATTTCATATTGTTTGGAATTAAAGTCTGGAAATAATTCTTTGAGTTTGTCAGTAATCATTCCTCGACTTACAAGAATATTTTCTGGCTTATGTGCTTCTGAATTTAAAATTCCAATATTCTTACCTCCAACATTACTATTATCATCAATAGTAGCATTAGCTGTATTATTAGAATTTTTATATCTATTTATAAATTCCTTTTTAGCTTTAACTAATTTTCTAGCTTCATCATGTTTCCACTTATAAATTAGATATTCATCAGCAACTTCATCAAAATCAAATGCTCTTAAAGTTTCAATGACCTCATCTTGAATCTCATCAATAGAAATTCCATCCCAAAGTTGTACATTGTTTACAATCTCATCATATACTTTTTCATCTACACTATAATCTATAGAAGTAAAAGCTGCTTTTATAGCATCTTTTATCTTCATAGGATTTACCTCTTCATACGTACCGTTTCTTTTTAATACTTTCATAATCAACAAATTTAGTGAGATATAAAAATATTAAAATTTTCTGAGATTTACAAAACAAAAAAATCTCTGGAAAAATTACTCTAAACCTAAAATGTCTTTAACTAGAAGAGTCTTCTCACATTTATTTATAATATCTTTATCCTTATTACTTATAAGTTCGGTAAAGGCATTATAAACATTGAACATTGTAGTATCTTTATCTCCCACAAAATAAGGGGATTTAAAGTCTTTAAATAATAGTTTATAAACATCAACAGCAGTAGAAGTAGCTAATTTTGCTTTACCTAAACCATTATCATAAGATAAATCAAGAGTATTGATTACCCATTTTCCAAGATTTTCGTTTATATTCTCTTCGGTATTTATGAATGGAGTGTTATGAAGAGATGAAAGAAATTGTTCTATTTCATTAGTTTTATTTATAATGTTATCTAAACCTCCAAATTTAATAGCTTTAGTTGATTGTATTTCTTGAACATTAAGATATGTAGGGTCAAATACACATAGATTACAACAGGCTTTGTTTAATCCTCCTCTATAAAATTTTACAATAGGTTTACGGACATCTAGACCGTACACCATACCAATTACATCATCATGATTATCAATCTGATAACTTTGTGGTAATATTGCTTGAATCCATACTCTATTATAAGTTATATCTTCAAAGTCTACATCTTCTCTTTTAGTAACAGTAATTTGTTCTGGAAGTTCTACTTTAACTTGAAAGTTATCTGTAAGTTTGTTCATTCTTTCTAAAAAAGGTTCTACATAAGCTGCAGTTTGAAAGAAAGATTTATCTTTAATTTTAGTTGCTTTTCCTTTTAATAATTCATCAAGTGTTATTTCCATTTTCCTTATATTTTAAAATTCTGTCTATAATCATATTAAATGGAACACACAAATCAGAATAATCTTTCCATTTAAAAGCTATAGAATTATTAAGATAATCTTCATTAAGTGCTAAAGCACTCAAAATATCCATATCTTTATAAGCTTCATGGGGAGTAATATATTCTCGCTTACAAATCTCTGTGATTTCTTCTATTACTGTTTTAGCTTCCGGGATAAAAATTATTTCACACCCTTCTTTAGTACTAATCATTATGAACATAATTTTGTCTCGAATTTCTTTTGGATACATAGTATAATATACAAAAGACTGACATAAAGCGGTTATTCTATTACCTTGAGTTGCTTTTAGCTTAGACTCATTTTGTCCATAATATATTTCCCCATCAATATCAATTTCTATTAGTCCATCATTTGTACATCCTTTACAATGTGGAAATTTCCTTTTAATCATAACAACTTTTCCACTAGATGCTTTGAATAATACTAATTTGATTACATCTTCTACTTCTACTTCAGAATCTACATCTTTGCTAATTGGATTTACCATTTTATTAAGTAAATCTTCCCCAACTTCTTCTGTAAAAATGTTCGACATTTTTATTTTCGTGAGAAATGTAATCAGTCGTAAAAAATAAAAGCGATTACCGGATTTCTCCGATAATCGCTCTTAAACCACTTATATTACAAAAAAGTTAATTAAGCCTCAACACCAAATACAAGATATGTTCCAGGATGAGAAGCCTTAGAAGGAGTATATACCACCTTGAATGCAATAGGTTCACCTTCAGCAACTTGCTTAGTATATGTGCAAATTATATCGCCTCTAAAACCTTTTTTCTTATAAAGGTCTTTAGCAATTTCTTTAGCCTTAGCTTTAGTTTCCTGAGTTGCTGCGATTACTTCTCCTGTGGAAGCATCCTTAATTTCATAAGTAGTCACATACTTTCTCTTTCCTTGTGTATTCTTAACATCAGTTAAGGTGTAAGGTCTTTCACGAGTATCAGCCACAGCTGCTTCGATAGTAATTGCAAAACCAATACCAGGAGCACATTTAGTGTGTTTCTTAAGATACTCAATCATAAATTCTTTCTGAGCTGCATCTGTGATAGCTCCTTGATTCTTTTCCTTCCAATTTTTATAAGCCTTAGTTGCATCACCATTAATCTGGAATGGAGCCGCACTCCATGCTTCCTCTTTTGTTCTACCAGTTACTTCTAATTTCTTAAAGTTTACAAACTTTGTTTCTACGTTTTTTGCCATAATTTTTAATTCATTTTTCATTTTTCACTAATCATCTCTTCAACTAAAAATTATCTTCCATAATCCAGCATCTCTTCGATGTTGGTGATACAAATATAGGCACTTGAGTAAGACTGCCCAAGTGCCAAATAGTTAATAAATGTTAAATTAGAATGGAACATACTTATTTAAGATATCCTTTATTTTTGGAATTATTTCTTTATCTTGCAATCCAAAAGTTGGAAAATTAGTACATCCATATGAAAAATCCTCCGCTAAAACTGCAATAGTATCTAAAAAATCTTCTGGAATACTCATTCCAGATGCTATTTTATAAACTACTTGTAAATAAGTTGCAGTTGGATTTTTCTTTTTAATTTTAGTTACAACATAACCAACTAAGGCGATTAAAGCTAATTTTTCATTAATATCACTATTAATGTATCCTAAACTAAAATGTTCGCTATATAACTTAGCTTTTTCCTTGTAGGTCAATTTCTTCTCGAAATCCTTCATATCCATTACAAGTATAAAATGCCACAGTTTTTAATAATCTGGTAAATTCATCCATTCCCTTCTTAAATAACTCTTTAGTCATAGGAGTTACTTTTGTATAATAATCTGGGAATGTTTCTACTACTAAGAAATTACTTTTAATAGTAAATTTCTCGTTTTTAATTTTATGTTTTACGTACAGTTGAAGTAGCCAACAGTACATAGCCATTTCTCTATAATAATGATACTTATTTATAGATTTTCCAAACTCTGTAATATATTTTCCAGTAGTTTTTAAATCATTTACTGTTATTACATTATTTTCTAAATCTATATTATAATTATCCAACTTACTCTTAAGTCTTAATTTAAATGGCTTATTACCAGGGACTTCTACTAATACATCCATTAAAATAGCTTTTTCATTAGCTGTTTCCCCTGTCTCAGGATGTAATAAACTCTGAATTTCTTTATTCTTATTTAGGGCTTCTAAAACTTTCTTTAAATTATTTCTAGCTTTAGCATCTAAATAAATCGGGGTTTTAGTAGAAGTATTACCAGACTCAAATAACGCTCTGTTTCTCCAATAAGAATTACATTTGTCTCTTAGTTCAGTAATCCTCTTTTCATTAAGGCTATTTTTATAGTAATCTATCTTTTGGGAAGCTGCTCGTATTTCATCGTCTGTAGGAGGAATTCCACTAGGATTATATAATTCCTCAGCCATAGCACCAGCTTTGGCTGTTGGTCTCTCTACAGAATCTATTAGTTCAAAATCTTCAGGTTGAAGAGTAAGTTCATGAACAGCACTACCAAATACTAGACTATCACTATATAATTTAGGTCGTGTTTCAAAAAATTTTTCTGGAGAACCGTCCTGGTCTGGATTAATTAGTGTTAATCTAGAATTACTAATGTAATTAGAATATTTGTCTGAAAAATAGATAGCATCATCTATATCCTCTAATCTTAAAGTTTCAATTAGAGGGGTAATTTTAATCTCACTTAATTTCATTACCACCTAATATTTCCATTTCGAAGAATCATATCTATAATATCATCCGCAGGAACATCAAATTTTTCTGACAAATCGGATAAAGTATCTATTATAGTTTTTCTATTATTAAAATATTCATCCTCTATTTCTTCCAAATGTTCATCCCATCTATCATTCACATAATCAGTAAGATAATTATGCAATTCTTCTTTTTCTGATTCATCTTCAAAGATTATACCAAACTCTTTTGCTAAATCATCTATATCAATATCATCAACATCTGTATCATATTCAAACCATTTAGCATCAATTATCAATTTGGCAACGGATTCAATATCAGAAATTTCTTCTTCTTTAATTTCTTTAGTTACTATTTTTTTCATTTATTCCAATTTTTAATAATCATTTCAACAATTGCATCATTAGGGACTCCAAATTCAGTGTCCATTTTACTATAGAGTTCTAAAGATTCTAAGATACTCTCTTTATTAGAAAAGAATTGACTTTCCACACTTCGAAATAGTCTTTCATTATGTTCTGAAAATAAGGTACAAAGTTCAGTAACAAATTCATTCAACTCTGTAGGATTTTGAAATGTGACATTATAACCATAAGGCATATAATCTTCTACATTTTGCATAACATATTCAAAATCATCTTCAATGAATTCATCTGAAGCAACACTTCTATAAGATTCTAATGCTAATTCCTTTATAGAAACATTAATTTCAGCACTAAGTGTTTTTACTACTTCCTCTTCTTTAGTTACTTTCATAAATCATTTTATTATAAACATTTTCTATTTCAGACATACTCAATGAATATACTCTATATTCTGTTTTATAATCTCTATTATATGGACTATCCATAAGTAAACAAGGAATACCTAGTTTATTTAATTTTTCAAAATTATGAATAGAATCGTCAATAAATACATCAACTCTACCCTTAATTCTAGATGCTTTATCAGCAAAATAACCAGGTACTTGATAAACAGGAGCCTTTGGAAACTCCTGTTTATCCAAGTATTGTTTAGTCCAAGGTTTAGGATTAACTCTTGCAGTACAATATAAAGCTGGAGTAAAATCAGGTTTTCTTAAAACTGGTAATGTTAACCAAAAATTCTTATCTTTTTTAAGAACTCTTTCAACATTTCTAGTTATGTCAGAAGATTTTTTTGGATAACCAAATCTTTTAAAATACTCCCCATAGAAATCTGCAACAGTTTGGTCTAAATCTAATCCTACTCTAAGCATATTTCTTTAATTGGATTTAAGTTAAACGAGCTTGGAGTAATAATCACCTTGTTTTCTTTTAAAATTACATTCTTAGAATATGCTTCTTGAGGATATGTACTTACTGGTAATTTTGAATTTTTAAGATATGGATAAAAGTTAGCTCCAAAAGCCACATTATTTATATCATTCTTTATTATTTCATCCTGAAGATAATCAAATACACCTTCTTGTAGTCCAGAATCACTTCTTCCATGTTTCATTAAAGGAAGAAGAACATGATAGTGAATATTAGAACCAAAATCTCTTGTAGACACAACAAAATCTTCTACAGATTTTTTATTAGAAATCAAATGATGAATCATCACTTTACATTCACCATATTTGAGAAGATTATCTATAGCTCTAAGTGCTCTAAATCTAAGTAATTCATTACCAAAACTTACAGCTACACCACCTACAAAATTTCTAGTAGCTTCTAGGATTTCTTGACATCCAGTAAAATTAGTATTAGATAAAATTATACCATTAGTAGTATAATTCGGAACTACATTAGTCTCATATACAGTCTGTAAGAATTTAGGAAAATCTGGATGGATAGTAGGTTCTCCTGTTGAACCAATAGCAATTTGAAATGGTTTAAGAGTCTTAGTAACTTTCTTAAACTTTTCTTCTGGATAAAAAGCCATCCACTTTTTCCAAGTTTCACATATATTTGGAAAATCTTCCCCTTTTTTAGTTGCAGCAACGTAACAGAATGGACATTCGGCATTACATCTTGTAGTAATACCTACGTCATAGAATTCAGATAATTCTGGAGGAAGTTCCATAATACTTTCAACACTATCTCCAAATCTTACAGTCTTTAAATTAGACCACAATGCATTATAATTATAATCTTTAAGTGTTCTTAGTTTTACACCCCAATCTTTAAAATCTTTCATAAATAATTAAGAGGTTCTTCAGTTTCAACAAATTTTTCGTAATTCAACTTATTTTCTACCCAAGAAACCCATTCCTCTGGAACAAACCAAGAATTTTTACTTGAATCAAAGTAACAATCCTCTTTATAATTCGGATGGTCCATGTAAAATTGAATTTCAGGCCATTCTACTCTAATAAATTTCTCTAACATTAAGTATAATATTCTCTAAATTGAAAAATACCATCAATATAACTTATAAGGTCTGCAGCATGTTTATCTTTTGGATTCTTAGCAACAACATTTATTCCTTCAAAAGCAGGTCTATCATATTGATCCAATGTTAATGCATATTCTAATAATTCTTGTTCATTTTCTGGTTCTCTATTAAAAGCGTCATAGAAATCCTCATCTAAAAATGAGTCTGGAATAAGACTTATTTCAAACAAATCATCGAATTTTTTATCACTGCCAGCAATCTCAAGAATAGAATTAACTAATTCCTTTATTCTATTAATTCCTTCTTCATCATAAACACAGTAAACTTCAGAAGAAGAATTTGTGATTATATCACTAAAACCAATAATTACCATTCGTAGTCTATTTTATATTTTCCTTTCCAAGGTTCAAGAACTTTTTCAAGACCTGGTTTAAATATCATATCTAATTTTTCAAACCAACAACCATAAGCAAAAGATACTGATATAAAGCCATTATGCATATGAGTACCTCCTTCCATATTATCACTTTTTCCTAAATTTTCTATAGTGTTATAAATTTCTTCTAATATTTCTTTATTATCCGCAGTAATAGTACAAAATACTTCTGAGGAAGAATTAGTTATAACATCTGAAATACTTAAAATTTTCATCCTAAATGTTCTCTATGAATAGATTCAACTTCGGTTTTCCTTAATTTATTTCTTTTTTTATAATCAGGTTCGTTCCAATCATAATAAGGAAGTTCTATTTCTCCTAAATCTTTAGCATAATATCCAGAGAATTTCTCTTTGAATTTAGGAAAATTATATAAACTACTTATAAATTCCATAAGCCAATATGGAATAGTATTATCATCAACAGAATGAATTAACAAATCATTTTTAGCTACATGATAATCCCAATTAATATCAATATAAGAACCCTCTGCTATTTCAAATTCTAATATTTCATTAATATTTAATTCAAGTATTTCACATAAATTCTTTATTATTTCAGGAACTTCCTTATTTATTTCATCCTGAAACTCTGGTTTAGCATGAATTATAAATACCTCACTAGAGGAATTTGTAATAACATCTGATATACTTAATATTTTAGCTATCATAGTCTTCATTTAAATCAGTTACGATTAAACCATAGGACTCACATTCGTCTTGAACATCTTCCCATGTATCTAACCCTATCAAATCTACTTTATCATTTACATCTTCCAAAATTAAGGAAGCTTTTTCTATTGCTTCTTTATAGGAAGAAGCTACAACTTGTCTTTGATGTTCAGTTTTTCCTTTAAAATAAGAAAATTGATATGTATTCATAATATTTTATGTTGTTTAGTGTAAGCATCTAAAAGGTCATAGAAAAAATCTTCTTCTACCATAAAAATAATATTGTTAGAAGATATAGTATTCTTTTTCCAACATAAACAAAATGGTTTAGATTTATCAGGACATTCTTCTCTAATTCCAAAATAATTTGGAGTATTAGCATAATTTTTTACTTGAATATTTACAGGTAACTTACGTTCTGTATCACAAATATCTATTTTAGAATTATCCATCTTTTTGGATTCTCCAGCTGACCTTTCGCAGCCAGTATATCCAATTTCTCTTAATTTATCTCTCACTCTATATTCTAAATCCTTTCCCTTAGATTTAGATTTTCTAGCTTGATAAGATTTTTTAGTATGTTCATCTAACCATTCGAATGTTGTACCATCTTTTCCTCCACAACCTTTCTTATTACATCTTATTTTAATGCTTGCCACACTTAAGCCTAATTGTTCACTAGCTTCTTCAATAGATTGAAATATCTAAACTGAACCGTCTTTCAAAGTTGCTTTGCATGAAGTATTCAATATACTTTTAGCCATTACTTTAATTTTTTTAAATATAGTTTTAAGAACTTAATTGTTCCGTCTTTACCATTCTTTTTATAAAAATCACTAATATCTTTAACTCCATATTTAAATGGAATCCAAAAATAATTAAGTTCTGGATAGCTTTTTCTTATCTTTATTAAATTAGTTAATCCAGGTCTATCATTATCATAAAAAACAACAATATGTTTAAATCTAGACTTTAAATCTTTTAACATTTTTTCTGTAATAAATAAATTCTCAGAATTTGGAGCAATAGATGCTATACCAAAACTAGCAAGACACATAACATCTTTCATACTCTTAGTAATAACTAAAAGTTTTCCTTCTTTTGGAAGTTGCTTATATCCTTGAACTTTTTTTGCAGGCCAATTTGTTAAAAATCTATATTGTTCTCTTTGTGAATAATATATTCTCCATAATTCTTTTCCTTCATATATTCCCCCAAAATATCCAAAAGTTAATTTACTATTAGAAGTAAATAATTTATCATTTAAAAAAACATTTTTACAAGAATATACATCATATTTTTTAAGTAATTGTGGGGTTATTCCAAATTGAGACCACCATTTTAATTCAGATTCAGAAAAATCTTTTATTTCAACACCTATTTTTGCAGGTTCTTGATTTTCAAACTTCTGGACAATTTTTGTAATTTTTTTGGGTGTACTTCCATCCTTTAATCCAAAATCTTCTGCAATTATATTTATAGCTTCATAATAACTAACTGAATATTTAGCCATTACTACTCCTATAAAATTTAACTGTTTACCAGTAGCGAAATCATGAAATAATATTTCTCCATTTTTACTTTTATAAAAAGAACAAGTTACCTTGTTATCCTGTCTTAAAGGATTCTTATATAAACCCTTTTTGACAGGAATACCAAGATAATGACTTAGATATGTTTCTTCAGAATATTTAGAGATTAAATAGGCTTTATCAATCTTTTGGTTTATTCTGAAATTCATATCTTATTACAATTAAATATCTCCTAAATCAAGATCATCAATACCATCACCTGTATCTGTATCTATGTCATTGCCACCTGCATCTTTCATTGGTGTAGGTTTAGCACTTTCGTATTCTTTCTTTTTGCTAAGTTCCCATGCAGTAAATGCAAGATTATCCCCTAAGAATCTTTCAGACATAAAAGGTTCTCCAGTTTTACTATTAATTCTTACAAAATTTGGAAGAGCAGCATAAACTGTACCTGCATTATTTCTACCCGCAAGAAGTAAAGAAGTTGTTATAGTACTGCCATCTAATACTTTGTGTAAGAGAGCAATAAATTGGTCAAAAGTGGAAATTTTTCCACACGCTTCCATGAATTTATCACGTTTAGTAGGTGCAAATGTTTCTACTAAATGAACTGCAAAATATTTAATTCTGTCCATATCTGAAGGCATTTCAGATTCATGTCCATTTGCATTAGCTATCTTACGTCTTTCCTCTCCATTTTCTCCTGGTTCAAATATTCTCTCTTTATAAGAACCTTGTGGACAAGTAAATGTAAAGTCCCATGCTCTCCAAGTTCCACCATCTTTGCGATTTCCTGTTACTACATCGCTAATACCTTCGAATTTTACTTCATCATAAATGTTCCAAGCTCTAAGAAACGAATTTGTTTCTGTACTTACTTTTGCAATATTACCAAAATTTAGCATATTAATTCAATTTTATATTACTACTAACTGATTATCTTTAAAGTTCGAAATTGAAGTCATCATCACCGATTTCTTCTTCATTTCCACCATCTTCTACAACATCTACTTCAGGAACTTCAAAATCTTCTTCAGGTTCTGGTTCTGGAGTAGTCTCTATAACCACCTCAGGAGTATTCTCTCCTCTGAGGATAAATAAACCACCTTTATTAGGATGTGGTTCTAGAGTGAACTCTGTACCATAATTGCTAAGCTCATCATTAACTTTACCTCTACAACTTACTGTATTAGTCTTAGTTAATTTATTACCTGCTTTAGTTCCCCAAGCTTCACTTGTTCCTATAACAGGATAAGTCTTTTTCTTAAACTTTTGGAACTTAATATCTATGGTTTCTCCTGGTTCTACGCCAAGAGCATCAACAGCACCTGTAGTAAGAATATATTTATTCTCCTCAAGTCTTAAAATAGGATCTGGATTCTCATCCACTTTGGACTTAGATGAACTTCCACTAGATGCTCTAGGTTTCTTAATTGAATCTTCTTTAAATTCTCTCGAATCTTTGAAAATTTCACCAGTTTCTTCATCTACCCATTCTGTGGTAATAGTTTGCTTTACAATTTTATACATTAATAACCATTATTATAATCGTTAATAACTCGTAAAATCTCATTCATATCATTATCTATCAATAAGTCATCATACATTCCCATAGGAGTTTTAGCTACGTGTTCTCCATCAGAATTTGTTAAAAACTTATAATCCATTCTATCTCCATTTGGAATAGCTAAAGCATAGAATACATAAGTAAACAAACCTTCTGGAGTTACTTTCTCTTGAACCATCTTTCCTATGGTTTTTAGAGTCCAATGTGGATTTATAGCATCTCCAGTATTTTCTGAATGGGCTGTAAAAATTAAATTTAAGTCATCTCTTAGAGTATCAGCTAATCTAAGTAAATCAGTGAAATCTCCTCCAATATCATTAAATTTTTGGAAACCTACTTCAGACCTTCTATCCATATATTCAAAACACATAGTATATTGAAGATCATCAACAACTATATTTTTGATTTCAGGACGTTTAGCATTTACAAATTTAATAATCTTTGCTACATTTTCACTTTTTGCAGTTTGATACCAATTACCTGTATTCTCTTTACTATTAAATTTAGTATACTGCTTTTTCCAACCCCTCCAAGGAAGTGGCTTAGATGTAGTACTAACTATAAAAGTTTCTTCTGGATTTAAATTTCTTAAACTAGTACTTTTTCCTTGTCCACTTTCTCCTAAAACTAAAATAGTATTAGCCATTATATTACGAAATTACATTTCTTTGTAACTACTTTATCTGGAACACTAATATCATCTTTTAATAATAAATATTCTGGAGAAATATATTTGGTAAAATCGTTTATTTCATTAGGTTTAGGTAATTCTGCCCAAATATTACAAGCTCCAAAAAAGTTACATCCGATTTCAACATCGGAATCTCCATATCTATCTTTAAGAACACAAATAACTCTAAAATTATTTCCGAGTGTTTCTATATCATAACCTCGATAATCGTTTAATTTATCTCTATTAGGATTATATATAGAAATAAGAATTTCACAATCCTCAACAGGACCACCACTATCTTTAGTATCATTAATAGTAAAAGCACTCATTCCTTGTTTTCTCCTTTCCATATTACCTTGTTCTCTGTTAGCTTGTTGAACAACTACTGGAGAGATTCCACAAATATTTCTTAAAGTTCTTAAATATGAAGAAGTTTCATCTATCTCTTGTTTCTTAGTATTTCCTGTTTGAGGTCTAACTAACGAAATATGGTCAATAACAACTTCAAAAACTAAATCTGGATTATTAGGATAATATATTTTACGGTGGTCAGATTCTTCAAATCTTCCCAATTTAGATAATTCATCCATTAATAACTTATATAAAATTTTAGAGTTTAAAGATTTATCATATATAGTTATTTTGGATTCTATTTTCTTTAACCAAGGTAAACAATCCTTTATTATATTATAATATTCATCTGGTAAAACATATCCTTTCTTTCTAGATAATATTTCTTTTAAAGAAATTATTAATCCATATTTTTCAAAAATGTACATAGATAATAACTTACCAAATATCATATTGGCATTCATTTCTAATGAAGCAAACCATACTTTAAAATTATCATCATTTAAATGTTCCATTAATGGTTTATATACATAAGCATATAAAACAAAATTAGTTTTACCTGCTCCTGAATTAGAAAATACTACTGTATAGGTTTGTTTAGTTACTCCATCTATCACAGACTCTAATTTGGGTAAACCCATACTAATTCCCTGGTTCTTACCGGACCTGCCCCTGTCGATCTCTGATAAGAGAGATTCGGTAATCATAACTGTTTAATAGCATTAAAGTTAATTTTAGTAATCTTGCCATTCTTTAATGCTTCTAATTCTGCCCATTTATTTTCTATTACAAATGTGGCTAAAGAGAAATTAATATATCCGATATTATTTTTCTGTTCCCAGTCAATCAAATCTAAAACTTTCTTATGAGTTTCTGGACTCCATTTAATTTGCTTTCCATAAAATCTAAAGAAATCTTCTAGACTATCAAACTTTTTAGAGATACCTCTTAAAGAAACTGTTGTTCCATTAATTTCTCCAAACATAGGATAATGTTCAAATAATTCTTTACCTAAGTCAAATGCAGACCTAAATATAGTATTAAAGAAATTTTTATTTATAGGAACTTCTAACGGGTCAAAAACTTGTCCAGTTTCTGGAATCTTATAAGATTTAAGAATAATTCCTTTATCTCTTAAAGATATTAAAGTATTTCTAAAACTATTTTTATTATCTTCAGAACTTTTTAAAAATCGAGATAAATAATTCTCAGGATAGTCTTCTTGCTGGAGAAGTAGCATTTTAACTACAAATAATTCTGTAGGGGTTAATGCATACTTCTCTAATAGAGCCATTTCTTCATCAATTGAATAATCAAATTTATTCATTCACAACAATTAATTAAGATATTAAAAAATGTCTTATCTTAATTGTTAAAACCTTTACTCCACTTTCATGGCTTTACTCGTTAACATTAAAATCTAAAATTAAATCTTTTAATAGGTTTAACATACGCATCTGGTTCTTCACCTCTAAGAACTTGATCCAAACCTTTTTCGTCGATAGTAATATAACTATCCCCTTTGTGAGAATTTTTAAACCATTCTAACTCGACAGTAGAATTAATAACTAAATTAAAAATCTCAGCTGTTTTGCCTTCTTCCACTCTAATTACACGTCCTCTTCTTTGTACAGCTTTAGTTTTAGAACTATCCAAACCTAAAATTATAGCTACAGAAGCTCCGTGTAAATCTGCACCTTCATTTAATTTTTGGCAAGAATGTAGTGTTCCAGACTTGGCTTTATCAAAATCTTCAATTAAAACTCTACCTTTCTTTTTTGATGTTTTACCTGTATAAACGTTTTTGCCTTTCTCTAAAGACTCTGCCATTTGGGTATTATTTGAAAAAGTAATAATTTTGGAATCCTTTCGGTTTTCCATTATCTTTTTACAAACTTCAATTTTCTTAGGATGATTATTTATAAATTTTTTTCGAGCCTGTATCACTCGCATAAAGCCCATAGAATGATATGTTATATTCTTTAACATATCGCTCTTTTCCTCTTTGCTAGCTTTATATGAACATCTATCATCCCTCATTTTAATTCTTTCCAAATAACCCTTAGGACCTAGCATAGACTTTGCTAAATTAAAATCATAATTAAAGAATTCGAAATGTTCTGTGAATTCTTTATTATAGTCTTTATAAGTTTGAATGTCATCAACATCAAGTAAAACTAAATATTCCTTGAAAGGTGATATCCAGCCATTAATTGAAGCTTCCTCCGTAGTAACGGTGTCAACGACTGGACTATATTTTTTTATAAATTCTTCTTTACCGTCCAATCTTTCGAATGTCGCAGTTAAACCTAGAATATACTTATATTTAACTTTATCAAAAACTTGGCTATAAGTTTCAGTCGGAATACGATGTATTTCATCAATTATTAATATAGTACAAGACCAATCTCTTTTTATAACTGTATTAATAATCTGTACATCAGTATTTAAGCCTAAACCCCACTCATCTAATAAACTTAACCATTGATTCTTTAAAGTTTCTGTAGGAACTACTACTAATATCCTAAATTTTGGATACTTCTTAAGTATGGCTTTAATTCCCATTAAACCAATCCTAGTTTTTCCAAAACCAGTACAAGCAACAATGCTTCCAATGCATTTATTTCTAAACCATTCTTGAACACATTGTTTTTGTCTTGTAGTTCTATCAACAGAAGTAAATAATTCTAGTTGCTGCGTCATATCCCCTAAGACTCGTTAATAAGGGAAAATCCTTTTAAATTAGCAACTTTCTCAAGTTGTTCAATTCTTTCTTCCCATTGATTTATATGATAATCAATCTCATCCAAAAAACGATATAATACTTTATTTCTCAAAGTAAGAAGTTGGTCTGTAGTTAAATCAGAATATTTCTTACTCTTAAGAGTAAGCATAGCACGTAATTCAGTATAAGTTAATCCTTTACCTTGATTAATACTAATTTTAGTACTATTTTTAAGACCTAATCTTTCTTTAATAACTTCTAATCTATTTCTATTCTTTCCTGTTTGTGGGTCCTTTTCAGTTAAATCAATTAACTCGCTATTAGTAAACCAAACCCCTAATTTAGTTATAAAATTGAGAGATAAATGTTTTCTATCAAATATTCCTAAGTCATATAAACAACCACTAAGAACATTATCAATAAGAACATCTCTGAATTCTTCAGGAGCTCCTGAATATATAGTAGAAGCTGTTAAAGTTGTTTTCCAATCTTTACCAAATAATTGCTTATTCTTATCCAAAGTACTTCTTAAATCAGAACATACTAAATATCTAGGATAAGATTTTCTGTCATTAGAAGGTAAATATTTATTTTCACACCATCTTAAAAACAACTCAGTATTACATTTATTTATCTGGTCTTTTACAATATCTTTTAGAACATAACGTCCTGGATTCTTAGCATCTTTGCTGTATAACATAGATATACAGTGATTATAAAAATCTCTAAGTTGTTGTGGAGTAGCATCTAGCAATTTAATTTCTTGTTGGTTTCTATTATTGTCTTTAGGACCTTTCCAAATAAAATTATTAATATCGTTTTTTGCCGCTTCTTGTAACCTCTTCTTTTCCTCAAATGCTTGTGCTAGTTTTTCTCCTAAAACTCCCATATTAAAAATTTTTTTTATTTAAAAAATTCATTATCTAAATAGTAATATTATCTTCTTCCTCTTTTTTTCTTATAAATTTATCAAATCTAATATGAGTGAAATTATAAGTTTCTTCTTTATTAGTTATTCTATTATAATAAGTTTCTCCAGCTTTAACTAATGTAAAAGAAACAAACCCTATTTCTCCAATTTCTAATTGTCTATGTTCCCATCTCGGATATCTAGTACATAAAATATATTTATTATCCCATTTATCAGATTCTAGATTTCTAAAGACATATAATATATATTCTCCCTCATGTTGGGCTACTTCTAATTTAGCTAATAATGTAGTCATTTAAAATTTTTACATCCATATTTAGCAAAATCACTCTTAAATACTTCAAAATTGGACATACAGGGATATCTTTTACAGTCTATACAAGAACGTTCTGGGAACTTTACTTTTTTACTTGAATTTTTCATAGAAATATAGCTAAAATCAACCCCATAAAAAGTCCTAGATTTAAACCACTAGAGAGATTAAGCCTGTTTTTTATCTTTTTAATCTTCTTTTGGTCAGATGCTACTTTTTCTTCATAGGTAGCTATCTCAGCAGTCCTTATGGAATCTTGAATAGTATAGTTATCTATAATTTTTTCTAATCCTTCTATTTGTAATTTTAGTAAGGGTTGTTCCTTCTTTAGTTCAGAATGTTCTGCAAATATAAGATTAGTAATTTTCAGTTGTTTTGGAGTTATTACTATTAAGGAGTCCTTCGTTGTTTGATACGTATCTTGTGAAAAAGACGATATCGGAATCAACAGGCTGATGAATAATATCAATCCTAACTTTACTATATTCTTCATGTATTTTAATCACTTCAACTTTTGCAGTATCAATAATAGACCATAAACTATCTCTTTGATAAGAAAGTCTATCAATTTTTCTTTCTAAACTGTTTATTTTCTTTATTAGCTCAATATTAGAGTTATTCTCGGGAGGAGTATAATTATATATCCTCCACGAGAAGAAAGCGATAAACAAAATTACGAAAAATCCCGTTAACACCCAAAATTTTTTATCCACGATTCTTCAATGCTTTGTTAAGCAATTCTAAATTAGAATACTTAAGAGAATCAATTTCTGCTAGAACACTCTTTACCTCCTGAGGAAGAGATGCTTCAAATTCTTCTTTAGCCTTATTTTCTAAGAATTTCTTCTCAGATTTATTATATCCTGCAATTATAGCACCGGGATTCTTGGTAATATATTTTGCATAGTTATCAAGAACAGCTGTAACAACTTCATCGTTAATTAAACCAAAAACTGGAGTATATAAAGCTGTATGTGAATAAAGGTCTTTGACATTGACTGCTTTACTATAAGCAATCTTTTCCCCAAGTTCCTTATCATATGTATCATTAGGACTACATATTGATACTCCAATTAAAAGACCTTTTATTGGAATATATTCAGATAAATAGAGTCCTTTAGTATAATCCATTACACTAGGGCCTTCAATTGAGATAAGATTATCTTCCTTATCTGTAGGCTCAATTCGACTAACTCCTGCTACTGTAAACTTGTGTGTAGCACCTGCAAAATCTACGAATTCTCCGTAGACATACTTAACATGTTCTTTCATAATTTACTCCTTCTTCAGTGATAATCATTTCCATTTCTGGATTATTAATATAATCTTCAAATTTTGGATCTACCTCAAATTTAACTTCTGGAGGCAAAATCTCATTTGTAGTATGACAAACTGGACACTTATATTCTCCTTTAGAATTTAAATAGTGTAAAGTTTGTCTACCACATACTCGGCATTTAATCTGCTTTTCCATTTTTAACTAATTTTAATTCTTGGATAAATTCCTTAAAGTATTGTCTTATCTGCAAAGCTTCCTCTGGATGTCTTTTTTGAACTCTATACGAAGCAATTCTCTCTATTGCAGAACGTAAAGTCATTCCATAGGCAACCAATGTCATCTCTTTTCTTGCTGGACCCCCCTTTGGTCTAATTGTTTTCATTAAATATAAATCAAAAAAGGGAGAACCATCATCATCAATAGGCACTAAGCGATAATCAGTATCTTCTAGAGTCATTTTTTCTTTTCCGATCCAGGGCGTTTGTTAGCCGCTTTTTCAGCATTACTTAGATTATCCCAAACCTTTTGTCTTCTTTTAAGATTTTCTATTTTCTTTTTATATTTCATCCTAGAAATTCTTTACTAGCTTTATCAGCCAATTCATCCGCCATATTATTATAAATATCTGAGTCATGTCCTTTAGTCCATCTAAAGGTTATCTCTGAATCTACAAGTTTTTGACATTCCTCTAAAGACTCATCTAAAAGATTTCGTAGTTTAATATTCTTTTTCTTTTTCCAACCCATAGAAGCACATCCAATAGCATACATACTATCAGAAACTATTTCTAATTTATCTAAGTGAATATTATTTTTAATAATGTAACGTAATGCTACAATTACTGCACATAACTCCATCTTTTGATTAGAAACATTTTTATAACCTTTATTATAAGTCTTTACAATTTTGTCGTCTTGAATCCAAACCACACCCACCCCACCTTGTTTTAGAGATGGTTTGTAAGCCCCATCTGTATATATTATCATTTGGCTTTTTCTCCAGTAAAAATAATTTGATTTGAAACAACTTCCCCTTTAACATTTATATAATATTCAGAACCTTTTGGTATAATAAACTTATACAAAGTACTATTAGTTGGAAAATAAAAAGGTTTTTTCTTTGGTATTCCAATATAAGAATGATATCCACTATATATATAAATATATGGATAAATATCTATTATATTTTTATTCCAACTCTTATAAGCAGACTTGGGCTCAAGAAGTACCTTTTCACAGAGTTCATTCTTACGATAATGATACTTTAAAAGTGGAGAATTATGTTTCTTATTTAGATATTTATAAACTGTAATATCTTCTTTTGCTATATTACGTTTATGTATTCCAGCCCAACACATATTATATTAACTTATAGTTTAAAGTTGTTATTTCGTCTGAAATAAATTCCCCCATTTCATTTTCGTAATAAGTAGCACCAAAAGGAATTACACAAGAAACTAAAGCATAGTGCATTTTCTTGTTTGGAACAATCAAAGAATGTTTTTCCACTAGAGAAGCTTCAAAATGAATGCTATCAGATTTTTGTTTCTTTATTTTAACTCTTTCTGGATTATATGAAGTAAAACCTCCTTTTAGACTTTGCAAATGTAAAAAGAAGTTTTGGAGATTTCCATTTACAACAGTAATTTTAGAAGAATAATTTTCCCCTAATTCATAATGAAATCCCGTAAAAGAAACTAAATCGGAATCTTCTTTACATAGAGTTATTATAAAGCAAGGAATATCGTATTTTGCAGTTTTCCTTCTTAATTTTTTTGTAAAGAAACACATTATTTCTTAAATATATATTTATCTACATTATAAAATATAATACCTCCTATTAAGTTAGCAATGATAGTATTCCAAAAAGTACTTAATGGTAATAATATTAATACCAAATATAATACTGGAGTACTACATTGCCATCTTAATAGATATAGCAGAAGTTTTTTCATTATTTACTACTTGCTAGTTTTTCTAAAACTGACAAAGCAACATCTACTGGAAGTGCTATTAATTCTTTAGCTAAAGAGATTTGAGCTTCCTTCCAAATCTTTTCTTCTACACTAACTTCTGGATTTTTTGAAGAATCATTAATAATTTTCTTAGACATAATTTTTCACAAATTGTTGTGGTGTTAATTCTTGATTATAAGAATAATACCAATCTTCTATTGAAATTCCCTCTAATGATACCCATAAATCAAAATAAGATAAAGATGTTATCTTATAATCACCATTCATTAATACAGGAATCTTATCAAAATTATTAATACAATCCACATGAGTTAATATTATATTAAATTTCATGTGATATTTATATTGATAATTTGATAAACAATGTCTATCAAAAGATGTTTTTAATAAAGAAAAATCAAATACTCCTCGTTTGAAAACACCTTGAATTCCAGTATCTAAATTAGAAGGTTCTTCTAAAGTAAAGTAATTTTCAAGTTCTGAAGAAAGCTGAGGTATATAACCATTACCATGTCTGGTAAGATATGGTCTCATTACAAAGAATACTTCAGCATCATTCAATATTTCTGGATTTAATCCATTTAATCCAACTTTAGATGGAGTGCAGTTAGGCATAAATCCATGGTCCATATCCAAAAGTAATCCTTGAGAACCTTCATAAATGATTGTATCATAATCCTTTAAGAATAAAGGTTCTTCATAGAAAGAAGCATGTTCAACAAGCCATTTTATACTATCTATGAACATATCTTCAAACTCTTTTTCTGGAACGAACTTATGATACTCTCGTACTCCCTCTAAAAATTTCTCTGGGTCTTGAATTGCTTGTAGAAGTGTAGAATATTTAGATTCTTTACATCTTTTAAAAGTTTGATATATTCCCATTCCACAACTACCATTATTTAAATTATTGGAATCTTTAATATTAGAGAATACATCATAAGGTGTAATACATCTACAATTAAAAGAAATAGTAAGAGTTGGTATTATTCCTTTTGCTTCTAGAACTTCATATTCTTTTCTCATACAAATGGGGTCTACAAAAACATTTTCATTAAGACAAGTATCAACGTCTAATAAAACTCCACTTCCATAAGAACTACAAATATGTTCAATACCATTATTTACTATTCTATGTCCTGCTTGAGGACCTCCAGAAAATCTTACTACAAGAGGTTTTTCTCCACGGTCAATGGCTTGTTTACAAAGCCACTGAACCGTAGAACCTTTTCCTTCATCCCCAAAAAAAGTTCCGAGGACTATTTGTTTTTTCATTATAATGTAATTTTAACAGTTTCTGTTTCTGTTGGTACATTAAAATCTGTAGAAGTTGAAGAAGAAGCTTGAGAAAAATCTCCAATACTCCTAAGAACAATATCTGAAATAGTAGGAATCAGATTATAATTTTCTCGTGGAAGAGCATAAACCTTATCTCCTCCAATGAGGTTTTTCCATTTATTAATTGTACTAATTCTATTTTCTCCAAAGTGAATATGATAAATATCCCACTTTTCTTTAACTTCTTCGATCAATTGATTTGAAGTTATTCCAGCCTGTGCAGGATCTCCAAATAACTCTTCTATTGCATTCTTTGGAATTTCAGAAAGACAAGGTTCATCACCAAGAGTAATAAGAATACCTTTTTTATTTCTCTTCTCCCAAGCATCAGTTACAGTATGGCGAGATGCGAAATACCAAGCAAGATTGTAGCTTTCGCCAGTGTTTCCACCACCTCCTCTTTCAAGCCAAACTTTCTGAAGCCATTTCTCCATAAGTTCATCAGAACTTTCGAATTGACCACACTGAATTGGAGCATTATCACAATAACAATCACCAACACCAATAAAGCATACTTGAGCATCATTAACTCCAGAGTCTAAAATTGACTTCATAATCTCTGGAAATGAATTCTGAATCAAATCCATAGGAATATCACCCATACTTCCAGTAGTATCCAAAGCAACAATAATTGGAACAGAATTTGGATGCTCTTCAGAATCTCTACTTTCACGTATTTTACCTTTAATATTCATTTCTGAATCCAATTTCCTTTGAGTAAAAGTCGTCTCCATAGCAGTATATGAATCCATACTTGCTGTAGCCAACTTTCTTGAAAAACTTCTTTCAGAAGCTAAAGAATAACTATAAACACCAGTTCCCATAATAATAATAATTTAAAATTTAAATTAAATAATCCTTTACTTTCTCAAAATCAGCATAAGGTCCAAACAACTTCTCATACTCTTTTACATAGATTCCGAGTTTAATAGATAACTCCCTACGAGAAAGAGCAATGTTTATTCTTTTAGCCATGAGTTTATCAGGGTCAAAAGCACTTGGATTAATACCCTGTCCAGCATTCATAGGCAGAATATCTAAGATAGCATCCTCTGAGTCAATATCACACTGACGAATAGAAGACATAATATCTTCAATTTGTCTACGATACTTAATCTCAGTCTGTTCGTTCATTGTGTTAATTCTAGACTCTTTCAAGTCTCTGAAACTCTTGGTGAGTGTACTCTTCAACACACCAACTGGTACTTTTCCTTCTTCCATAAAAAAAATTTTAAAGTTAATTAATTATTTAAATTACAAGCGTTTTGTATACGTTGTATCATCTTATTTCTTGTATATAAAACACTAAAATCTGTTCTATCGTAACCTCTACCAATAAATAGATAATCATTTGATTCAGTAGCCTCTTTTATGGCATTAATTACATTATCATGCATGTTTTTATAACTACTTTCTTGAAGATAGCTATTATGAAGTAAAGCTAATTGTGTAATTAAATCTGCTTCCTGTGTGGAAGTAATTTGAACAACATCAATCTCATAATCTCCACTTCCAAAACCAAATAAATCTTCTTCTATTCCAGAATTAATTATAAGAGGTTCATATCTAGTTAAAAGAGCACATTTAGCCGTTTCTTCATACTTAGAACATTCTGTCTTGTCTTTAAATTCTGTTCCATCGGATGCAATCCAAACTGAATATTTTTCTGTTCTTTCTCTAGTTTCTTGTTTCATGTTCTTTCATTTTTTCACAAATTTCGAAGCCTCTTTCAAAACCTTTTTGATAGGCATCTACAATAAGATTTCCTGCTTTTGTTAGAATTTCTTCTAAATCTACTCCAACAGTTTCTTTAATAATTTTTCTTACTTCTTCTTCATTCATGGTTCAATCCAATAATCTTCAGTTTTTAATTTATCTAAAATATTATATTTATAGGCAAATTTTACGAATTCATCTTTAGATTTAAATTTAATGCTTTCATAATATATCCAATTATTGCTTCCAAAAATTTTTACAAAGGTAGATAATTCTGAAGGAAGGATTCTATAATATAAACTTCCATAGTAACTATCAGAATTTGATACTTTAGATTGAGTAGTTTCTATAAATTTCCATTGAAGTTTATTAGATTTTTTCTTAAGATTATATTCACATATTGGATATATTATAATAAAAGATAAAAGTCCAACCCCTCCTAAAAGAATACCTATACTAAACATAAAAACAATAATATATTCAAATATACTCATAGTTATTTAGTAATTTTAAATTCATAATAATCACCTATATACCTACCAGTAACATGAACTATTGTTCCTATAGGTAACTTCCATTTACGCATTTTACGTTTTAATGCTTTAATAGTTTTAACAAATGCTGTATTAGAACCCCAGTCAGAGATTACATATTCATCACTAAAATCCCATGTACCGAGATCTTCATGATAAGTTAAATATAATACTCCTATAGAAGGAGGTGTTATTTGAACCCACCAACTCTTACAATAGGCAGGTCGATTATAAAATCTAACAGGATGTTTAGTACATTTGAAATGTTTACCAACTTCATATTTAGCATCTGTAATCGGAGAATTAAATACTTCTCCTCTTTTAATTCGCATGTAACTAGAGTTTTCATTTTCTGGAAAGGTTACTACTCCATCTACAACCTTAAAATCGTCTTCTGACATCCACCAATAAGGTCCAGAATATTCTAAAGCAGGTACCCCACCACGTTTCATTACTATTTCATATGCCTTATCAATAGATTCTTGGTCTTTATGACCATACCTAAGCATAAGTTCTTTTTGAATATAATCAAAAGGACAATTACGAATAACGTAAGCATCGATATAGTAAGGAAATGAAGCTATTGGATGGGATTTCCAATCTTCTGGATCCCAACCAGTAATTAAATATTTAGTCATAGATTCTTGTTTTCCATATTTATCTGTAAATAATGGTTGTTTTTCACACCATTCTTTAAACTCTAAATACTTTTCGTAAGAATCTACATAAATTCTATCAAGTGCTGCCATTGTCTTTAATTTTAAAACCAAATGGAACTTTTCCTACAATAATTGATTCCCAATGTTTTTTTACATCTGGATGCGGTTCGATTGTATTGTCTTCTAAACGTTTTTCAGCAATTTTCTGCAATTCCTTAAACTGTTCAGAAGTAATTGTTTTATCAAAATAGTTTTTATATTGAGGATATAATAATAAATCATAGTCTAAAAGTTTAAGACCTAATTTATTATTTTTAAAATTCCAATTTTTAATAAATAACCACATAGCACTAGAAGCTTGCCAAGTAGTAATACCTAAAGTATTAGAAATTAAGTAACCTCCAGCAAGGGCCATATAAGTTGTAGCATAGCAACATAAGTTATAAGAATCTGCTTTTTCTAATAGTTCTTCAGCAAATTCCGCAAGTTCTTCAGGACTTTTAATACTTTTTGCTCTTTTTTCCCACTCTTTTTGAGTCTTTAATAATTTTTCAGAATATTCATTCATCTATTTTAACAAAATTCAAAATAATTTCTCCAGCTTGATTATAGCCAGATTCCTTGAGATTATCAAAACGTTCCTTAATTCTTCCTAAGGAAATATCTAACGCTTCTACCATATTACAGGTAGTAACCCTGCCTTTTGAATCTTCTACAGGGATTGTTAATACTGCTACTATATTCATATTAAGATGACTATTTTAAAATCTTTAAGATTAATTTAAAAGAATCTATTAAATGATATAATTCTTTAGGAGATACTTCTCTTATTTCTGTGAAAGAAGTATTTCGTTCTTTACAAAAAGGACAAAAAATTCTTGGAGCATCACAATCAATAATACTACCTAATTCACCACAGTCAATATGTTTGATTAGAACTTTCATATTATTTTATAGATTCATAATATATTATTTTCTTTCAACCAACAAATCATGTCAAATACAACATCAAGCAATTCTTCCTTTTCCCCAGTATTAATCATATCCTTAAATGAATACTGACCATCTTCATAATACTTATAATTACCATATGCTATTTGATGTACATCTATGTCTTCCGTAAGTTTATATTTACGAATACGTATTGTATATTTGAAGGTTCCAAATTTGTTTTCTGTTGTAAATTCACTTGGAAGTAAATTAATTAGAGCAGCAAGACTCCAGCAAGGAATAGCAGTTTCATCTGCTGTAACTAATCCTTCATCAATATATTTAGACATTACTGGTAATGTGCCATTCATTGCTAAGAACATATCTGCACTTTCAAGTGGTAATATTTCTTTTAATTTCGTGCTTTGTTCAAAATCTGTATATGCTTTCATAATTTATTATTTTCTTTTAGCCGAATTATCATTTCAAAATATGCGTCAACTGGATTAGATTCTACTACATCTAAACCTTCTTCTACACTACCTGTATCAAGATTATCATACCATACATTAAAGTCAGTTTCACCCTTATCTATTCTAAGTCTAAGGGCATTTTTCTCTAATAGGTTCCCAATTACTACTGGTAATCTATCGTATAATGCTGCCTGACTCCAACATGGAGTAATAGTAAGTTCACCACACACAGAGAATTTCTTTTTTGCTGATATATAATCTGTCATTATAACATTTTCACCACCACATCTTGCCATATCCGCACTTTCAAGTGGCAATATTTCAGCTAACTTCTTAGATTGTTCAATATCTGTATATGCTTTCATTTTTTTATACACTTAATCAAACTTACATTTACATAAATTATAGTTTAACAAATTACAAAAACTAGATTTTCCTCTACAAGTTTTACATATCTCTTGTGGTAATCTAGCTTTTTGTTCTTCATGTAAACTATCCAATCTCTTTTTTCTTTTTTTATCTTTTTTAGCACTCACAATTCATCCTCTTTTATGTGCAAGACCAAGTTAACTATTTCGCTGAGAGTGAAACATAAACCAACACTTGAAGAATCAGTATAAACTATAACTTTAACTTCTTCTTTTGATTCCATTAATTTATTGAATTCTTCTTGTGTCATAACTATTCTCTTTTCTGTAGTTTAAGTCCAAGGTTAAAGAAATATTTGGCACATTCGAATAACTCTACATAAGGTTCATTTTCAAGGTCAATAAGATATAGATTATCACAATATTTATCAAACTCTTTATTTAAATCAACTTCTTTCACTTCAAGAGAATTGACAAGCTCTTTAACCCAAGTTAATGCGTTAAGCCACATGAGAGTATCTCTATCGACTCTTTCACCAACTTGCATCTTGTGTGTATTGGTAGGATGAAGTTCTTGCATTCTTTTATCTATCTCAGTTATAATTGTGGCTTTATCAATATAATGTTTCATAATTTAACTATTGCAAAAAGTAGAATGAAACCAATCTTGTGCTATATCTATAGCTTCTTCTGGAGTTTCAGCATGAAAATCTCGTAATGTATCTCCTTCAGAACAATGAATCCAGCTTACATGCCAAGCACAATCAAAGTGGTATAAATTAGGACTATATCCCCAATCATCACAGGTAGCATTACCAAAATCATTAATATGTGGTAATGTTTTAAATTTATCCAAATGATTCATAATTTCCTTCATGTAGATGTTCAATATTATTTTCTACAGCCCAGTAAACCCAAGAATCTTTAATATCTTGTGTTAGTTCTGACTTATGAATGGCAGGTGAAACTTCTCCCAACATTCCTTGTATATCTATTGTATATTCACACATAGCTTTCACATTTTAATAATTGTCATTTTTGGGTTTTCTTTGTGCATTTTAATTGCCATTTCAGCTTCTTCAAATGTATCATAGAAACCAGTTGTGCAGGCATCTATATTTTCAAAATTCCACCAAAATAAACCTAATATCTTTTTTTGAACTTCGTAATCTACTCGTCCATTAGGATATTCTCTTTTTAGTATTCTATATTTTGCCATACTAAATTAAGTTTTCAAGTGCATACTTAAAAGAGGCTTCTGTAGCTTCTTCTTCAGTATTATAATGTTTAAAGTCTGAATGTTTATGTGTAGAATTCATTTCAATAATTCTCCATTTGTAGGTTTTAGATTCTCCAAAATATTCATTGAAAAGATATAAATTGTAAGTATCTCTTAACCATTTACGAACCATTTGAAAAGTTGGAGCAGTACAATCCCATAAATAACCTTTACTACATAAAATATTTGTTATATATTGTTGAATTTGTGTAGTAAATAACTGACCATAACTTGTATAAGCAGCTCTACATTCCCCATTAAATCCTTTTTCTTTGAGCAGCTTGGCTATTTCAAAAGAGCAATAATCTTCTGTAATTGTTATCATATTAAATTAAATTCTTAAGCGCATATTTTAACCCCGCTTCAACTGCTTCTTCATAACCAAGATATAATTTGTTATCTACATAGCAATGTTTAGCATTTTTAGGAGTAACAACAAAAACTTGATATTCAAATCGTTTTTGATTCCATATTGATACAATATCAATATTTACATTGTGTATTCTTCTCAGCCACTTCATAGCCATTTGATGGGTCGGCATTGAATATTCATCAGGATATTTTTCATTATTACAAGTACCGCCATTACTACAAATATGATAAGACTCTGATTCTTTATACCAATCATAGAAATACTCACATTCTTCTGTAAATCCTTTTTCTTTCAACAGTTTTGCTACTTCATAAGATACGTAATCTTCAGTAATTTCATTCATTTTCCATTGCTTTACATAAATCATCAAGCTCGGATTCAGTAAATATCCAACCAAAACAGTTAGACTTTAACCATTCACAAATCTTTTCTCTATCCCAAAGTCCTTCTTTTGGATGTTCATCTGCCCATTTAATACCTTCGAGAAATTCTTCGTTGGAAAACTCACCAGTTAATTTCCATGAAGCTTCTCTTATTTTTTCTTCTCTATCCATTTTTCATTTGCTGCTTTACGAAAATCTGTAACTAACTTAGCCATATTAAAACTTATGACATCAGAATACTGATTTTCTAAATAATTATTATGCTGTAATAACCATTTACAAGTATTGTCTACAAAAATATCAAAAAGTTTTCGAAAAGGAGAAATATCAGATTTAAGTAAAATTTTAAAGTCCTTCTCCTTTTGTCGAATAACACCCGCTTTAAAACCCTTAGCAAAGGCAAGCTCTTGTGTATTATCTTCAAGGGCATCAACTGTTGCTGCACCTCTATCATTATAGCTTTTCCACTCTGCTGCGAGAGTTTCTTCAAATTCTTTATCCATTACAGATTATGATTTTAATCTTATCACTTAAATTAATCGCTTTCCATAAGGAACAAAACAATAATAATACAGATAATATAGATTAAGATTTTAAGTATAATCATAACTATTATCCTTTTATATAGTTTTTAAAGTCCTCAATAAGTTTATCAATGTCATAAGAATCCCCAAAGTGAAAATTCCTAATAATATAGCCATTAAGTAAATATTCAATACCACCACAAGCCTTGTCAATAAAGGCATCTGTACGAGTGTACTCAATATCTCTGTGAAAATCTAAGTGACTTTTACTAAAAGATGCAAGTAAAATATTATCAGGTTCTCCAAATGAAGGAGTCATATAAATCTTCTCTGGTGCTTTGTTAGTAGTTGTAGTTTTAAGTTGGTTCATAACTTTTCTTCTATTGTAATCTTTGTTTTTTTAAATTATACATTCCTTCTGGCGCTTCAATTGCTAAACCCTTTTCAATTAGTCCACGATAATCGAAGTAATGTTCATTGAGCCAATCAATAGAAACTTGATGTGATTTCCCAAAATAATAAGGAGCGAGTTCTTCTGCTTCATTTTCATCATCAATTTCGTTTAATTTATCTAATTCTAAATTAAATAAATCTGCCCACTCTTCTCTTTCTTCCTCAGTCATACTTGACATCGGACGGAGATAGGGTTTAATTTCAGATATTCCAACAGTATAATTATCTGGAATATCTAGTTTAACTTCTTCATATAATGTTGAAATATAATCAATATTGTATATTTCATTATTATATTGTACTTTTACACCATAAGGCAATCTCGCATATAAGTCTATAAGCAATAATTTTTTATCTTCTTGTGTCATAGTTATTTTTCTTTGTCTAAATCCTTATAACTTAACGCATAGTCAATACATTGTGATATTCCGACACTATTGATAAATGCCACAAGAACTCCATCAATTTGCTCTTTACTTGGCATATTATTTTTATCTATACCAGTAAGATGCTTATTAATGCTGATGAAATTTGGCTTTTCTCTAAATTTTACAGCTTCCTTCGTAAGGAATTCTAATAATTCTCCTCTTGTCATAATTATTAAGCTATTCCAGAAACAACTGCTATAACTCCAAAAAGATTAGACAAAATTCCAATTCTTGTTAATAAATATAATTCTAACATAATTTAAAATAATAAATTATCTACTAAATCAACAAAAAACGGCATACATGAAAAATAAGTCATAAGTATAACTGAAAGCCAAAAACCTTTCCAACCAATTGCTAAGGAAGATAACCAGACTCCTATAGAAACAGGAGTAAAAATTATTGTCAAGATGATAATTGTTAATATAATAGCAATTATTCTTTCTCTTTTTTCTTTAACCATTTCTATAATCTTTTAATTGTTTTTTAAATTCTTCTGTATTGGCAAAACCACAAGATTTAATCTCAGGACAGAATCCTCTATAAATGCAATGAGGAACCATCTTGCTTGCCATAATAGGGTCTATCTCATTGATAGCCTTCTTGACTTCTTGCCATGCTTCTTTGGTTTCTTTTGAAGCACAGTTACAAAGTCTTTTCTTGCTTACATTGATTAGTGCTTGAGCATTAGCAGAAATATCCATATCATTCAATGAACCTTGTGGCAGTTCATCTCTTGGTATTTCAAGATGTCTTCTATCTTCTCTTTGAGTATGAACAAATGGTATAAAACCTAACCAATGCCTTACAAGATGCACAGTAACCCATTGACGTATATTTGTTATGGAAATGTAGTAAATTACATTTCTAATTGGAGAATGCTCTGCAAGTAACATCTTGGATTTCCATTCATCCGTAGGTTGGGAATCTTTTGGACTAAGACCTACAGTTTTTAATGCTGCTCTTTTAGCCCATTCCCAACCTGATTGAAATTGTGCTTTTACTATTGGTTTCATAATTATCCAAATAATAGTCTACCAATAATACTTATTAATACTACTATTCCAGTTGCTTGCCAATAAGTTAAAATCGGAGCAGCTACCCAGAATATTGGAACTAACCAATTCCAAAGAGACATAAGAACCCAACCAAGAAAAAGTGCTACAGCCGCAAAAATTAATATAGTTAGCAAACAGGAGAAACATCCTTCTATTTTAATTGATGTTGTATTCATACCTTTAAGAGATTCTTTACATATTTGTTCGTAATCCATATTTCTGTTTTAATAAATAAAAAAGTTCTCGTACTGAGGCATAGAACATTATTATTACATATTCAATAAATAAGATTCCTGCCCATAATAATAAAATAAAGTTTTTAATCTTTTTCATTATCTATGATTTCTTTCATAAGTTTTCTTATTTCTTCAAGAGTATTTGGAATACCTACTTCTGAAAATTTATTAAATAAAGAATTGAAAGCTTGAATTTTTCCTAATTCAACTCCTTTATTATACATATAAAGAAGTGTTTTTCCATTTGAAAAAAGTTTATCAGAGTTTTCCAAATTATAAGGTTTCATGTTATCTTCTCCAGCACGACCTATACTCGATACTACATCTTCATCTGGAAAATTGTTAACTAAACAGGTTACTTCATATACATATACCACTTCACCATACCAAGTAATATCTTTTACTGTATAGATATTTCCCTTATACCTAAAGGTATCTCCCACTTTAAATTTTGGTTTCATCTTCTCTAATAAATTTTACTGGTTTATCTTCTTCTATAAGTCCTTCTACTGGATAGACAGAATCATCTAATACATCGTAATCTTGAGGTTCAAATGTCGGGTCCATAGGATTTTTCTTACATAATGCAGAAGAACCAGCTATATTAGCTAGCCATAAGATATCAGGAATTTGTTTAGTCATCATGCGATATAATTTTATTAGTTAAATACAATTTAGTACTTGCTACATCATTAGAATTATCTTCCCAATAGAGAGAAAATCTTGGTATAATAGCTTCTACTAAAATATTTCCCCCAAAAAAAGGATAGCCAACACATTCCTTATGAGAATGTACTCCTTCTCCTTCTATATATCCTTTAAACAATGACCAAAACCAATGTCTTTTAGATTTAATAGTAGAATCTAATGTTACCTTTATATCCATATATGGGGTAGTGATATTACATTCCCCAGGCTTAAGGTATGCACTTCCATCTCTATTAAAATAAAGAACTTCCTTAAGGTTCTCTACATGTAACTCTTTATGAGTTACAATAGATTTCCAAGCTATCTTTGGAAACCTATGTTTTTTTATTAAACACATAACTATATTTTTTTATCGGTTAAATATAATTTAGTACTAGCAATTTCTGACTTGTTAATATCTATACCTTCCCAATAAAGAGAAAATCTAGGAATTTTGGATTCTACTATATAATAACATCTATCAATATCAATATTACACGTATTTAAATATTTTTTACACTCACGAGCGTCTTTGAAATTTCTATAAGAATGTATTCCTTCTCCAGATACAAAACAATCATCTAAGTTAGAATACCATTTCTTATTAGCTTTAATAGTAGAATTCAATTTTACTGAAGACCAAAAGAAGGGAGTATATAATTTTTTGTTAAAATATACTAATACTTTATAAACCTTAATTGGTTTCCAGGCTATTTTTGGAAACCTATGACTTTTAATTAAACACATTATTCTTGTACATCTTTACTTTCGGTGCTTTTAGCATCTTCATAATAATTCTTTAATATTCTCTCTAATTCAGAAACTCGATTTTTTAGTTTACAAATAGTTCGAGCATCATCACGTTTACCAGCAATATACTCTTGTAAATCCCAATCCAAATCTTTATTAGATTCTCTTAACAGTTTTAAAGAGTTATACTGATAACAAAGAATACAAATTAGAAATACACAAAGTATTCCAAAAATTACACAAAGTGTTTCCATATTATATTATTGAATTTTTTAAATCTGTTTTATTGTTTTTATACTGCTCTATAAGCCAGTTTAAGAAATCCATTCTACCAGTGTTCCAAACTCCTGGATCCCACCAATAAGGACACTCTTTATCAGCTCCAAATTTTAAAGCATTTTTACGAGTAAAAAGAGAAAATATATATTCAGGACGAACAATGATACCATAATCATCAAGAGCTTCTTGAATAGCATAACATAACCCAAACTCTTTATGTTCTTTGGCTTTCTTTAAAACATCTACTCTTGTAACAGTAGATTTACCAAAAAGTTTTTTTATAAATTTAAACATAATAAATAAAAAAGGGAGAATAGACCAAAGTCTACTCTCCCAAAAAACAAAAATTTGAATATGAAAAGAAAATAAGTTAATTCTAATTACAAAGCCTTTGGGGCATTAGCGTCTAAAAACGCTAAGATTGGCCATAATAACCACAAGTCCCATAAGGCAAAAACCAAATGTTTCCATAACAAATAAATTTTAGTTATTGAATAAAAAAAATTAATCTTTTCTCCAGAGTATTATATAATCTCTTACTCCAGAGAATATATTAGTATACCATAAGGTAACTAATTTTTCTCCTTTAACTTCTGTAGTTATAATATTTGGGTCTAAATATAGATAACCTAGAACTAAGAAGAATATTCCAAGTATATATAACATAATTATTTAATATTTATAAAATCCAACATCAAACAATCTTCTTCTATAGGTTCTTTGTAGAATTTTTTATTAAATAGAATTGAATATAACTTAGGAAAAATTCCAATAAATTTAGGATTTTTTGGAGAAGAAGAAAACTTACCATTAATCGATAACTTATTTTTAAAATCATAAAGACATTTCCAGTCATATTTTCTTACACCACCAATAAACCGTATATTGGGGTAAAGCTTTTCCACTTCAGCACAGAGCTGAACAAATTTATTTTCTTCTTTAATATCTTCTTTTGTTATTTCCAAAACTAATTGAACCCAACAATCTTTTGCGTCATTAATAATACTAAAGAGGTTATATACATTACAAGGGAATATAACAAAACCATGTTTTGTATACCATCTATTATCTTTAAAATATACTCTAATATCAAATACTCTCACATTATAATCTCGATATTGAGTTCCTATATCTTTATTCTAACATCTAGCCATCCACATAAATGGTTTATAATACCATTTTAATGGTTTTTGATAAGTCATTGTATTGTGAGAACCTATAATCATAATTTAATATCATATTCTTTTAATAAGAATTGGAGTAATTTTTTATGATTTTTATTCATCCAATTCTTTGCTGTTGATATAATTTCAAATTTTTCTTCATTGAATTTATATAAACCAGTTAGTTTACATACCCTTTTATTAGGTTTTAATTTATATAAATCAAATAGTAAATCATTATTTTTATTATAGCCTATTGGTTGTAATTTATAGTCTCTATATTTAATAGAATTTGTTTTACTTTTTAACATTTGGACCTATAAGCATTTTTTCATAAATTAATCATTGACATAATATCATTTCTTGTAGAGAATGCAAAAGGGCCTTTTCCTCCACGACAGCCACTATAAATTATCTTATCAGTATGACATTCATATTCTGCATAGGCAATCATATTGATGTAACGCTCATACAAATCTTTTCCGTCAATAGTTTCATATCCAACTTTTGGATCTGTATAATCAATATTGATTTTCTTAGAATCCCATGTGAGTGTTTCACCCTTTACAGATCTACAGGCTGTCTTAAATGTAATTTCTTTATGATTCTGCTCAATCTTTGCAATTACAATACCAAAACCTACTGGCTTACCATAAATATTGCCAATATTGTGAGAAGACATCTGGCGGTAGCCCATTGTGATGAATGCCTGATTTAATATATTTCTGTTCATATTACTTCCAGATATTTATAAACTCAATATTTTTGATTTCTGTACGGTGCAATGTCAAATACTCATTTTCTACTGTGTGATGACCATTTGCCCATCCATGACGTTCGATAACTAAATCAACTGCATCACCGTGAAACGATGCTTTCAAAATTTTATCATCTCCATGTACATGCCATAAAACTGAATGATAATAGCATCTTGCATTGTTCTTATTGAATACACAATAGTTAAATTCAATGTCTTGAGTTTCACCAATTCTATTTTGCCAATCTTTCCAAAATTTCTTAGTCATATATTTTTTTAATTAGTTTAATAAAAAAATTATAAAGAGAAAGCATAATAAACTGTCTAAGTGCATTAACCACTATGCTAAAAGGTCTATTCAAATGGCGATCTTTACGGGAATCGAACCCGTGAATAACGAAGTAAGTTTATTATTGGCTACTTTATAATTATAGGCGGAGGTGTCTTATATCACTATCAGAATTCTAGATAATTTCTTCACAATTAATAGTATCTTATAGGCCTAATATATCACTTTGTAAGACTTATTAATTATTGCAAGTGAACCTCCATGTGTAGGGACAACGGGACTTGAACCCGTATCTCCGCCTTGAAGGGGCGGCCACCTAACCTATTAGTAAGATATCCCCATTAGAGCGAGTAATGGGAATCGAACCCACATCTCCAGCTTGGAAGGCTGAAGCACTAGCCGTTGTGCTATACTCGCAGGTGGGATTTTTTCCTTAGGACCCCAAACCTTAGTTCCGTGTTACGTCTCTGAACCCCCGCTTAATCCTAAAATAGTATTTATTACGTAATTCAACTATAATAGTATTAAGATATTTTAATAAAAATATTCAAAAATATAGTGGAGCCTATGGGAGTCGAACTCATGTCCCAGGCCTGAAAAGCTAGTGCTCTATCAACTGAGCTACTTTCGCATTATATTATAATCCAAATTTTTTCAGTATTGAAAATTTATCCATTTGAGAAAACTGAGAAGATGTAACACTAAAGTTATTGGCACCATTACTAAATATTACACGATTAGAAAGTGATTCCATATGTTTAATATATTTAAGCACAGTATCACACTGTTCTTTGGTCCAATAAATAGGATTTTCATCATCAGTAATCCAATAAATTACTTCATTATTACGAATTTTAATAAATCCATTCCTCTCTAGGTCAAAATCAATACCATATCCAGTACGATTTTTTATATCAAATTTGTCTTTATAAAATTCATATACTTCTACTGCCAGAGCCATATGTACTAGTGATAATTCATCTGAATTCATCCCATAAAATTTTCCATCTGGTGCAATAAATCCAGTAGGCTCATCAAATTTAGTTATGTCTTCAGATACTTCATCAAGTGGCTCTTTTGATACCTCACATTCAATATTATCACAATTAAATTTAGTATATAGAGTTTCATTGATTTCATCCTCTAATTTATTCTCAGTAAAATGAGAATGAACATCTATTGGTATAGATAACCAAACAGTTGCTCTAAATCTTCTTGAGTTCATTATTAAATATCATATTTTTTAAAGATTAAAATACATAGAGAATAGTGAATACGGACAAATACGGTTTTGTTGGAATCGAACCAACACATTCTGATTACAAGTCTGACGCTCTACCAAATGAGCTAAAAATCGAAGTAACCGTATTCATGACTACTATGTTTAGTGGAGCCTATGGGAGTCGAACCCATGTCCAAAATAACTCAAATAAAGAAATTTAATACAGGTTTATAAATCATATAATAAATTCTAAAATTCTCAGTGATAGTTAATGTCTCACAACATTATAAAAGTTTCTGTTACCAAGTACTTTTAAAACTCTGGCTTAGGCAGCCATGTTGAAATAATCAATTTCAGCAGTTAATTTTAATTTGTCAAATTTAAAGACTTCAACGTGTCTACCTGATTTCTGTATTTAATATTATCTGTCAAAACCAAATAAGGCCCCGATTTGAGGAGATTGAGGGATTCGAACCCCCGGAACGTTTTACCGCCCTCTGGTTTTCAAGACCAGTACAATCGACCAACTCTGTCAAATCTCCAATAGGGGGCAGTGACGGAATCGAACCATCATAAAGGGAACCACAATCCCTTGTCCTACCGTTGAACGAACTGTCCCATGTTCATCGCGGAAGCAGAAGGATTTGAACCTCCGAGCCAAATAATTGACTAACACCTTAGCAGGGTGCCGCTTTCGACCACTCAGCCATACTTCCTAGTAATGAGTTTCTACATATTTGCAAGTTTTATATTTTTTATCATAAATATATCCACAATATAATTTATCATCTTCATACCAAAGAATCAAACGATTATCATTTTCCTTAATATTGAATTCTTTATGTCTTCCAAAAAAGTAACTATTGTATACAACAATAGCTTTTGTATTGTTTCTATTTCTTCTAATGATAACATTATCTTTATGAGGAGCTTTAATAAGGTAATTTCCTTCTCCCATAGAAATAACTGTTTCATCGTCATAATCGAATGGAGAATGAATATAAAGCCTCTCAATAGGTAAAGAATCTACAATTTCATACTTTTTAAAATCATGAAAATGAGCTACTCGTCTTGGAATAGACACTTGACTAAAGCTTACTATACTAAATATAGTAAATACAATTAATAAAAGATACTTTTTCATATAACTCAAAATTTAAAATTATTTGTAGGAACGCTCAGATTCGAACTGAGGTGACAACCTTGTAAGGGTTGCATACTTAACCACTATATGACATTCCTTTTTTCCCATTTTACCTGTTGGGAATCAGTTTTACATTCCACTATCCCGTACAACTCTATTAAAGGAGCGTCTTTGCTTCTCACTCTTTAATTTTCGACTTTAATGGTTGCCTACGGTAACTTCTTCCGCTTTTTATTCACGGATGTTTCCTTCTTTGCGGTTCCAACGGGATTCGAACCCGTACCACGCACCGTGACAGGGTGGTATTGTAGCCATTCAACCATGAAACCAAAAGACTCCAGTATTGGATTTGAACCAATGAATAACAGTTTTGCAGACTGCCCTTTTAGACCACTCAAGCAACTGGAGAATTGCGTGCCCTGAAGGATTCGAACCTCCATCCTCTGGTTTTGGAGACCAGCTTTTTACCAGTTAAAATAAAGACACATTAGCACCTTCCATCGTGTATAGCTTTCCTATACCTTACTTAGTATACTCTCCCGATATACGTACAATAGCACTTCATGGGTTAATTTAATATAGAGGTACTAAACGTACTTAGTTAAATAACTCTTCTTGACAGATTTCACTCGTTGACCAGTGCAATTATAGCGTGCCCAGTAGGGATCGAACCTACGATGGGGATTTCTCCACGGCAGATTAACAGTCTGCTGCCTTCAACCACTCGGCCATAGACACTTTATGTATTATATTATTTTATTTTTATTATATTTTCTTTATCATTTTCTCGTCGTATCCATCTCATAAGAATAATTGCTTTATCATAGTGAGTCATAAATGTTGCACATTCACCAACGTCTTTTTTATCAGATAAATCAATTTCAAATTGATAAACATCACCGTGTTCTGTTGTAATGTTATATACTGCAATACCACCGCTTTTCATACAGTCTAGATCTGCAGATCCTTTAACTAATTCTTTTAAATTATAAATCATAATATTTCAAAAAAAAATAAAAAAAAATGAGTGTTTCTGATAATGCTGTGTTTAGATTGTCTTAATATCTAGTCCAAGTTTAGATATATATTTCTAATCATTTAACTTATTGCTACAAAGGAGAGGCCTTCTCCGTTCACTATCCTTGGTCTTTGTACACTATTTCAATGAAACACCAATTATCTAGTTTTTAGTTGCGAGGGTGGGAATCGAACCCACGAAGTCTAGCTTATGAGACTAGATGGAATACCAATTCTCCTCGCTATATAGTGGAAACACTTGGAGTTGAACCAAAGGCCTTTGGTTTTTCAGACCAACGCGCAACAACCACCTACGCTATGTTTCCAATTAGTGGGAGGGGAGGGACTCGAACCCCCAGTCCATTTAAGGAGTGGATTTACAGTCCACGCGGCTACCAGTTACCGGTTACCCTCCCTTATTGTTAAGACTTGTTCCATCTTAACAATTCTTTCAACTATTTCGTTTTCGATGAAATAGTAAATTCGACCTATTTTTAACAGAGATAGGTTTCTGCCTAGTACTTCTGCCCCGTACTAGTAGGGGAACAATGTGGAGCCAGTGAGACTCGAACTCACGACTTTTTGCGTGCAAAGCAAATGCTCTAGCCAACTGAGCTATGACCCCTTAAACCAAATCTACAATATGAACACCGTATTATAAGATACGTACAATTCCCTACCTCAGACCGTCCTTTGGGTTTCCACCAAAATCATTCTTGCTGAATGCCTCTTCCACTTATAGAGTCTTATACCTCTAAACCTCGATTTGGTTTATTTAATGTTCTTACCAATTTCCATACCTTTTTTAAATGCTTCTTCTGGAGAAACATCATACGGTTTATCTCCAAAAATAGGGTGTGAACATTGATATGTATTATAAATTATATCACAAGTTTCCTTGTCATAATATCCTGCAAAATATCCAAAGTTAGACTTTGCTATTTTTTCTGCTTCAGCATACGTATTAACTTCTTTATAAGTATTAAGGATATGTTCTACATACGCTTTAAAGAAACTTATAGCTTTGTTCTTATTAGTTTTTGCATAACGAAGTGCTTCATCAAACACTTTTCCAATTGTATTAAATTCTTTTCCTTCGTAAACCATATTACTTATAAAATTTTAAATGTTTATTTGTCGGGATAGCAGGACTCGAACCTACTCCGCTTGGTCCCAAACCAAGTATGCTACCATTAAACACCATATCCCGAGTTACCCCTTCAAAGAAGGGGCTGGCTGTTGCATAAGCAACCGAAATGATTAATATATTTTTTTATATTTAAACTCAATCTTATCTTCGCAGATTAGAAATGAGTCCATTTATTTTCTTCTTTATTATAATTTACTTTAGCTAATTTATATATCATATTTAAATCTTCAACCGATTTAATAATCAAAAAATTAGAATTAAAATTATTTCCTAATTGTCCAGTAAAATTAAATTCATCGGAATACATCAAATTTGATACAATTACATTAGCATAGATACCATCACCTTTTTCATAACGTTTAGTTAGTTTAGCTTCCCAAACATCAAAATCTATAACTTTCTCAATACATATATTGTATCCATTTTCTTCAAAATATTTTCTAGTTAATTTTTCCATAATATATTTAATTTTTTGAGCCTCTTGTCGGATTCGAACCAACGACCCCGAGATTACAAATCACGTGCTCTGGCCAACTGAGCTAAAGAGGCAGAAGCATACCCCCTAAGGAGTATGCCAAATACAATGAAAGTTTTTAACATCGTTGCTAACTTGTTTATTCTCACGAACCAACACGTTATATGGGTATTAACCCAATTTTTAAACTATGTTAGATAAAAATTATTTTATTAAATATAATAATCATTTTTAAATCCCTGTGAATAATCAACATTTTCTCCAAATACAGGGTCAACATCTGTAACTTCTCCAGTTACAGCATCCACAAATAATTGATACTTAGTATTTCCAAAAATGTATTGTGGATTACATATATTCGGACCAATAGCTTTTCTTAATGTAATGTTTTTACTATGTGGTTTTGGATAATTGGATTCCATTAATTTGTTATATGCTTCCCTAAATGTTAATTTTATATCTGAATAATTAAGTGGGAAACATTCCATCCAAATACCGTTAATAGTTGTTTTTCCAGTTATATAATCAAAGATTACTACTTTTGGAGTATTTCCATTTACTTGAAAAACACTATTAATAGATTCAATGTTAAAATGTTCTACCTTATTCAAGGAATCCTTAAGAACAACTGTTGTATTATACCATACGAAGTTTTCTTCGTAAGAAATAAACATATCTTCCATATTGGTAGATATAAATTGTTCTGGAACAATTTGTTCAACATCATTGGAAATAGGTTTATTCTTCTCACAAGATGTGAAGGATAGCAGAAATACTGCTAAAATTGCAAAGATTTTAATAAAATTCTTCATATTTTTTTATTTAAATAATGAAATTATTACACAACGTTGGGAAGTTCTGGTATTTGCACCCATTCCTTCTAATTTATTAATTTTAACTCCCTTATTAGAAAGATAATCTGCAACTGCCTTTGCTCTTTGTTCAGAAAGAATCTTATTATATTCTGGATTAGAAGAGTCTTCAAATGAAGAATATCCAAATACATTTACAATTGAATTTTCTCCAATATGTTTAACTAATCTATCAAGAATATCTTTGGAATTATCATCAAGCTCCGAACTATTAAAAGCAAATGGAACAAAGAATGGATTTCCAGTATTATGAATTATTTCCCTTACAATAGTCTTTTCCACAACATTTGGTCTTGGAGGACGTCTATTTTCCAATTCTTTGATTTTTGCTTCATAATATCCAATGTCGTATGTCTTGAAATTATGAGTTCCATTAGATGTCTTAAATTTATGAACAAATGTTACTCTAGGTTCAAGTTGTGCTCTATTTTTATTAAATTGTAATTGGTCACCATTATTAGAAATTTTCCACAAGACATCAGCTCCAACCTGTAGTGCATTAGCATCACTTAGATTAAATCGTACTGCAGCTCCTGTCTTAATACCAAATGCATTATTATCTTTGCGATGTGGTATATAGGCATGAGCATAATCGACACCACCTCTTACAAAGAGTTCTGCTTTATGTGGTTTATTAAAATATGGATACAAAATATTAGTAACATTAGTAGTACCAAATAATCCTACACCTACTCCCCGAACCGCATTATGAGCATAGGGATGGTCGAAACGATTAGTAATTCTGTTATGATTTGCATCAAATAACTGTGTACTATTACTTCCGAACCATAAATCACCCTCAATCTCAGCACCAAATATAGGATCGAACTGCTTACCTAATACAAGATGTCCCATTGGATTTACTGGGAATACCTTATTAAAAGTAAGAGGAGTTGCTACACCAGCACCTACACCTGCATACCAGTTATCCATGAAATTAGTTGAACTTGTTGCAATTTGGGCATTGCTTGCCATGAAAATTCCTAAAGTAAGGAATAAAGATAAAATAAATTTCTTCATTTTACATTAAACATTAATTAATTAATAAAAAAATCTAAAGTAGGGCCAGTAAGATTCGAACTTAACACCAGCAGAGTCAAAGTCTGCTGTGCTACCATTACACCATAGCCCTGCTTTTTTAAAGAGTATCTACTGTAAGAGTATCTACTGTTAAAGTATCTGCCGATAGTGTATCTACTACTGATTCTACTGAATCATTTTCTTCTTGTACTGGGGAATAACCACTTCCAGTACAACTAGCCAGTGCAACAATTGCTGCAATCAAAATTAATTTTCTCATGTCTAAGTTTTTAAATGTTTCATTACTTTATTATAATATGCTTGTGTTCCCTTTACAGTATATCCAGCACCACCATTCCAAATTCTAATAGCTTTTTCAACACTATTAGACTTATTATACTTCATCATATAGATAATGAACATTTCAATAGATTTCTCTTTGTTATATCTATCTTTTAAAGTAAATCTTTTCTTATAACCCAAACTCTTTAAGTAATTGTTACAATCTACAACTAAAGCTGGTCCTATTTGCAAATAACCCACATACTTACCACTTTTACTGACTGCTTGGGTATTCAAACTCGACTCTACTCTGGCTATAGCTGTAATTACAGGGCCCCAGTAATTACTTTTGTGAACAATTTCCTTATTGAAAGGTATTTCTAAGGAATCTGTAGTGTGTCCTTTAAGAGATAACGTACATATTACAAGTGTAATGCATAATAAAAGTTTTTTGAAATTAAATAGTCTCATATTCTCTCAGTTTAATATGTTATTAATAAATTGGGAGGATGGAAGTTGTGCTACGTTTTGGAATCGAACCAATTATAGAGAATTTAAAATACTCTGTGTTACCATTACACCATACGTGCTAATCAAAATTACGTTTCTTATTGAAGAACAAATATATTAATTTTTTCTTTCCTAAAAAAATAATTTTTGTTAAAAAAATAGAAGAGAAATATTAAAGATACCTCAGCTTTAATTTTCCCTTCTATTGTTGGTATTTTTACCCCGTAGCATGATTATGGTATGCCCTTACCACCAACGCTTCATGTTGAACATTGGAGAAAGTCAACATCTTTGTAGATTGATGTAAACTGAGGTAGTATTTAGATTATTAAGGGGAAAGGTTATACTTTACTACATTTTTTTACCTTTCCCCTATAAAATTATTTTACCTCTTCAAACTCGGAAGAATCTTTTTCTTCTTTGTCATCCTTTGGAAGTTCTTTGTTTTCAGCAGTAGGAAGTGTTCCCTTAAAGAGCTTCTGGAACTGACCCTTAACTCCACTATTAATCATGTCAAGAGATGGAGCAAAGGCCGCAATGAAACTCTTAGCAAACTGTGCACCAGTATTACTATCACCATAAACAGAAACCTGACCAAGCTTGATATTCTCAAGAACCTTAGATTGTGCTGCAGCAATTCCTTCATAATGCTCAGTCATCTTGAACTGAACAAAGAGATCAGGATTTCCTCCAAATGCATCTACCATTTCTCGAAGAGCAACTGCAGGAGCCATTTCTCTCTTCTGATATGCATCTGCTTCTGCAAACAAACGAGCTCTTTCACCTTCAGCTTCAGCAAGTTTAACTTGTTTAGTACCTTCAGCTTCTGCAAGCATTGTCATACGAGTTGATTCTGCCTTAGCTTCAGCCTCCTTAAGAATTCTTTGCTTTACTGCTTCTGCTTCAAGGATGGCTTTTTCTTTGATTGCTTCTGCTTCAATAATTGTCTTCTTCTTAGCCTGTTCAGCTGGAATAATTTCATCAGCTTTTAATTTAGCTTCAACTGCTTTAGCTTCAGCTTCATTAACTTCAAGCTGACGTTGTTGCTTAGTCTTAGCTGCAGTCATATCTGCCTCAATCTTAGCAACCTGAACAGTCTGGTCAGCATCAGCTTCTGCTTTACCTGCTTTTGCACGTGCTTCTGCAACCAAAATCTTTGCATTTTGTTCTGCTACACCTGCATCTTGGTCTGCTTTTGCTGCACGAATCTTCTTTTGTGATGCATATTCAGCAGTTTGTGCTTCTTTCTCTTGAGTTGCTTTAGCAATTGCAGCTTCCTTTTGTTGATTAGCCTGCTCAATACGAGTTTGTTTAGCAGCTTCTTTCTCATTTTCAGTAGCTTCAGCATCTGCTTTAGCAGCGGCTATAGCTTTACGCTGAGTTGCTTCAGAATCTGCTTTAGAAGATTCTGCTTTTGCTTTCTGTTCTGCAACGGCAGCAACCATACGTGCTTCAGCTTCTGCTTTCTTAGATTCTGCATCTGCTTCAGCATTAGCTACAGCAGCAGTCTTAAGAGCTTCTTGAGTAGCAATACCAGATTCTCTCTCTTTTTCAATCTCAGCTAATTGTACTTGCTTTGCTCGTTGAGTATCAGCAATCTGAGTTTCCTGGTTTTTCTCAATTTCTGCTACTTTAATAGCTTGCTCTTGTTTAGTTTGAGAAACTGTAATTTCTCTTTGTTTATCAGCTTCTGCAACATTAATTTCTTGCTCTTGATAAATCTTTGCCTTTCTTACTTTTCCATCCTTTTGCTTTTCAGCAATGTCAGCTTCTGCTTGTGCTCTAGCATCGGTTTCCTTCTTCTTACTCAAGTTATTGATGATATCTTGTTCATCAGCTACCTCTCGAATATTGATATTAAGGATTACATAACCCACCTTAGCTAATTCTATACTCAAACTCTTATTAACTTTATCTTGGAATTCCTCCCTATTAGAGTTTAAGTCTTCTACAGTCATAGTAGCTACTACCAATCTTATGCTACCATCTACAATAGTCTGCAATACATTTTCTATTTCATCTTGATCAGAGCTTAAAAAACGCATTGCAGCATTTGGTTGTATTTCTGAATCTGAAGAAATAGCAGTAGTTAAAGCAGTATTAACTCTGGTTTTAATTTTATTTATATCAGGACTTATGATGTTTGAAGTAATTTGAATAGGCCGCATAGACATAGTTTTGTAGTCCTGAATAACAGGCCATACAAATACACCACCTCCAGGATAAAGTTTAGCAGCAGATTTACTGCCTACTTTACCATATACTACCATAAGTTGGTCACTTGGACATTTTCTATAACGAGAAAGAAGTCCTACGATGGTTGCTATAATAAGAAGAACAACCACTGCTGTAATAATTAAACTTGAATACATTTAAATAAAATAATTTGAGTTTTTAAATTCCTTAATTGTAACTATATCTCCTGTTTCTAAATGTTCATTTTTAGAAAGAGCAATCTCTTCTATTAATCCTAAACCATTGAAGAAGGTTATAACGTATTTGTAAAAACCATCTTCTGTTTTATTGCCTTGATGAGACATATAAACAGTAGCGGATTTTCCTACTAAATCTTCTCCAACTAAAATTTCAGGAGAGTGTTCCAATTTAAGAGTTAATTTATATATGTAGTAAAGTATAAACATGAAGATAATTCCTACTAAAACAGCTATAGCATAACTATACCAAGCAACTGTTCCTGCTAAAGTTAGCCAAGTAGAGAATCCCATTGCAAAATGAGTAATTCCTTTAAAGGAGAATAAATCTCCTAAAGAGAAATCTACATCTGTATCTAAGTCAATGTCTACATCGATATCTCCTGCAAAGAGAGACATGATAAATTGTATTATAAAGATAGAGTAGGATACTATACCTACAATATGATACCAGAGTAAAATCATATTTTAAATTTCTTTGTTAATTCTTCATTAAATATTATTCTAGTTTCATTATAAAATTTAAGGGAAAAGATATAATACCCTTTCCCTTATATTAATTAATTATTTCTAAGTCATTATCGATGTAACTCCTATATCATAATTAGAACCTAACAAATCTTTTAAAGGGTCTTCCATTATATTCCCATGAAAGTTATGTCTAACTACCCAATCTTTTCCATTATGTAATAAGATTCCTGTATGAGTTCCTTGAGAGTATGAATTTCCTTTTCTTGATTTATAATCCCAAGGACTTAAATTAACATACATATTAGCTACATAAGATTGTTTAGGATTTAACTTACTTATATCAAGTTTCTTTTTTAAATTTTCTGCTGCATCTAAATTATAAGAATAATGATTCTAATAGGAATTACCCTTTCTATCTTTTAAAGTAATTCCTTCATAACCATTTATATAAGGTTTAACATAATCATGAGTCCAAGCATTTCCCCCTTTTTCTCTTTTAAAATATTTATTTACAAAGTGGGCACATTGTGGACTTGTATGTTTCTAACCTGTAGGATGCATTCGATATCTTTTTCTACCTCGTGCATCTGAGTATTCTGGAGGTGCAGGCATCATTATCCCATGCATTGAAGCTCTTTTTAAAGGATTTGCTGGAGTTAACATATCTGCATATCCAGAAGCTTTCTAAATAATATTTTTTATTGCACTAAGAACATCACCTCCAAACGAATATTTATTAATTTTATTCATAAGCAATTAATACTGTTTTATCGTTTTCACATTCATGACTCATACAATATTTTATAGCATTATAGGTATGCCAGCTCACTGCAAAACATCCTTCACTTGCTTTTGTGAGTGGAAAATTCATACCAGGAATATTAAATGGAAGTAACGAAGCCATAAGACTGGAATGAATGTAAATTCCTCTTTCTTCTGCATTTGAATTTGTTTCACTCCAACCTTTAAGTTTGATGGCTTCTTCTCCATTTTCCATTCTTACAATTCCTTCCAAAGTATAAGTACCTAGTGAAGAGCATTTACTACCTATTTCATTACTGAACTCTGGTTTTGAAGAAGTACTTTTTCCACCATAACCATGTAAACATACTCCTGAGTAAATCAAGTGAGCATCAATAGAAACATCATAGATAAACAGTCTATCTTCACAAGATGGTTTAGAGAAATCCACATGTATTTCGTAGGTACGAAAATTTGGAACTTCATCTTTTATAGGAGTCCATTCTGGTCCTTTGGGAACACAGAAGGAAATGACTATGCCTGCAATGAAAGCAATTATAAGATATTTTAATAGTTTATTCATTTTTATATAAATTTAACAATTTTAAATTGTATTTACAGTAATCACAAAGTTTAAATTTATTTTTAAAATTCGCTTTACCTTTAGCATCTTTCATTATACATGTCTCAACATCTTTAGAACAATGTGAAACACAATAATATGTATGTATAAATTCGTGAATTATTACTTTCCAATAATCTCTATTTTTATTTTTTAATCTATAATCTGAAACTACACAAGTATAAGTATTAAGAATTGAAAGTCCTAAAATTCCCCAATCATCATGATTTCTTAATGTAGTTGAAATATCATCATGTAATAATCCAATTATTATATGTTTTTTAGATGCTTTTTGCTTATACTTATTTATAATTTTATTTCCTCTATATCTTGAATGATTTACATTATATAAATCATCAGAAAGATTTTGAGGAGATTTTATTATAAATACCGGATTTAAATTTAATTCATTTGTTATAAATTCTTTTAATTTAGGAACTAACTCTTTAATTTCATTAATTTTAAAATTATTATATGGTTGTAGTTCTACAATTATTTTTTCATTTATAAAAGAATTTAATATTATATATGCTATTAAAATTAGTTTCATATTCTATTATTATAATAGGCTTTTATCATTTTTCCTTTACTGTTCATAATACTATCAGGATTATTTTCTCCCCAAGACATTTGCATTTTTCCATTCTTTTCTATTAATTTATTACCCTAAACTTCTGGAAGAACATATACTGTATCATTGTCATTTAATATTTTATCATTGTACAAATGAGACATAACTCCACAATCTGGAGAAACACATCCATATGAAACTCTTTTAGATGCTTTAGAATTTTTTAATGCTTGTAATCTACTATTACTTGCTGGACTATGTAATGCCTATCCTATTTTTCCAGGAGAATCTGGATACATTATAAACAAAGGTTCTTTTCCTAAATAGTTACTATTAGCTCTACTTTCTAAAGTAAATACTCCAGCACCAGTAGTACGTGGAGAATCTGATAAATATTTAGCATCACTATTAACCATCATATCTCCAACATTTTTTCCTAATGTAATTGGATGTTCTTCCAAAAGTTTATCTTTTTGATAAATCTATAATTTTTGATTTACTTTATCTATTACACCGTATCTATCATTAACATTGTATTTTGATTTATGGTCCAGTATAGCCTAAAGTCCAGTATTAGGGGAATCTTCAATTTCTTTAGCTGGCTTAAATAATTTACTAATAAAAGAAATATTTGGAAACATAGAAGACTTAATAATCTAAGGTTCATTTATCTATTTCTATGTAGATTTTCTACTAGCAGCTTCTTTTGCCATAGCTTGTCTAGTTTTAGGACCCATAATTCCATCAACCGCTTGTTCAAAAGTAGTTCCTTCATCATAGAAGCCTCCTTTAAAAAGTCTTTCTTGAAGTCCTGCTACATTTTCAACATAATTATTTCTTCTTCTTGATTCTTTTTTAACTGCCTTATCTCTAACAGTCTTTTCGTTTTGAACTTTAGAATCTACATTATTTAAATGTTTATTAAGTGTATTATTCCAACGAGATTCTAAATTAGTTTCATTTTGTTTTTGTTCTTCTTGAACTTTTTTCTTTTCTTCAGCATATTTTTTGAAATAATTAAACTTATCTCCATTCTATGCTTTTATTAGTCCACCTTCCTAAAAGAAAGCATGGTATATATCATTTCCTATCATACCCAATCCAAATCCATTTGAAAATTTTGAAAAATTAGACTTTTGTAATCTATTTAATCTATTTGCAGTTTTTGCCATAGGTTTAGCTAAAGGTTTATAAGCTTTTGCTCCGACTTTTGCAAGTTTACCAAGACCTCCAATAAAAGGTAATATAAAAGCCGCATCAGTTAATCCTTCTTTCCATCTTCCTTTTCTAAAATTTTTAATGGCATCATATCCAGAGATTAAAGAACCTACTGGAGTGAAATAAGGAAGAGATTTTATTATTCCTGAAGTTAAAGCTCCTGCTATTCCTGAATTTTCTAATCTCTATAAATTGTCATCTAAACCTAATTTTTTAGCTATTCCAATTACAATATTGGCAGATAAACCTTCATCTTCTTCAGGGGTATTTTGTCCAGCATTTCTAGATACTAAACCTTTTTTTGATAATAATTTCTAACCAGCACTTGTGATTCCTTTGCTATCTTTAATTTTAATAGCTGTTCCATCTGAATTTAATTGATACTAATCTCCCAAATCATCTGTGGAAATTACACCTAATCCAATCTTCTTTCCATCTTTCTTCCAGACACCTTTTCCAAAGTAACCTTTATTACTTTTGTATCTTTCTGAGGTATCAAAGTAATAACCTTTCTAATATTTTTTAACCATTTTTTTACTTTATTTTATTTAAAATTAAATTAATTACACTACAAACTAATGTATAAAAAATTTTTTAAAAATACAAATAAAAATATAAAAAATTAAAGGAGCCTAAAAAGACTCCTTTAAAATGTGGTTTATGTTGAAAATTATTAATGTTAAGCTTCACTCAATATTGTTCCCAGTTCTTTAAAAGCTTCAAATTTCTCAACACCTTGGACAGCACCTTCTACTATCATACGGAAAGTAGGGTTATGATGCATTTCATATGCAATAGCAGCCATCAGTTCTACAACGTTTCCGTCACATTCGAAGTGGATTGTTTTTTCATTTACCTCAATTAAGAGTTTTGATTTCTTTTCTTCTTCCATTTTTACCAAATAATTACATAATATGTTTTAAACTCTTGAATTTCATAACCCAAAGCTACCAAATACTTTAAATAAGTTTCTGGAAGAGGGGCATTAACTCTAAATTCACTTTTACCCTTTTTGGCTGATTCTATAATTCCTTCAAAAATAGAATTAAGAACTTTACCTATTTTTGTTAATTCCTTTGCTTCTTTTGCTGTAATCATATCACCAACTTATGAGAGTATAATCATTACATTGAATTACTGTATAACCAAAGTCTTTATAAACTAAGACTTTTTCTTCTGGAAGACAAGGTTGAATAGCACACTTATACAATCCCTTTTCAGCAGCCTCTTGTATTTTATTATTTATATACATGAGACTAGGACTATTATCCGCTATTCTTTTAGCTTCTTCTGCTGTAAGTAAAGTATTCATATTAATCATACCAAATATCAGAGTAATATTCTCTAATTTTATAATACAAGTTTTTACATTTAGCTACATAAAGTTCATGAAGTTTTTTAAGATAATATTCTTTATTATCAGCATTAATAAATCTTAAGGCATTTCTTGTATTTATGTAAGGTCCATCATAGTGATATTTATGATTGGACCAGTCCATTTCATATAATTCTGCTTTCTTGTTATTTGGAGATTTTATAGAATTTCCATAATAATCTTTAATTACTGGAATAAACTCTACTTTCCCAGTAAAATGGAAATAATCTGAACCTTCAGTATTTATAACATGAAGACAGTGTTTTGCCCATTTAAGAGAACGATATGTTTGCTCCCAACTTTCTAATCTTTTATGTTTAGAGAACCATCTAAGAGCCTTATCAATCTGTCTTTCTTCTAACTCGGTAAGAAAATAATAGTCCCAACCATAGCTAAGAAAGGCTTGCTTAACAAGTCTCCAGTGTTCTTTATTCCAGTTGCAATAAAACCAATATCTGATAGTTCTATACCAGTTTGGTTTTTTAAAAAATTTCATGATGCTAATAATAGTTTTGCCATTTTTTCAGAATGATGTTGGTATCTAGTAGTGAAAACTTCTGAATTATCTGATAATTTATGGATATCACAAGGATATTCATCATTATCTGGCCATACATAAGCTATTAAATCTGCATTTTTCCAAATATAAACATGACAACCTTCCGTAGTTGTTTTATCATACTTAAATCTGGAATATTCTTTATGTAAGCCTTTCCACGTTTTATATATATTATGGTCCCATACGTAACAACAAACTTTGTTATTACTTATAGTCCAATAAAATGTCATAAATAACATTACAAAAACCCATAGAGAGATAGCAAATATTAACTCCATAAATATTCAACTTCTTTCATTTTTAAGTAATTATCTAATGTTCCAAAGTTCATTGCATGATAAATTTGTTGAGGCTTTTCTAGATTAACAATCTTAAAATTAGGCATTTCTGGGCCAAAGCCTTCTACAACTTTATTTACCAATGTTTTCCAATAGGCATCTGCAATTTCACCTTTTACTACCATAGCAGGAAACGGTGCAGAGTCAGATAATGAGAAATGTTTGTCTAAAATTATACCTAACTCTTGACTATCCTTTATTAAACTTTTATAAGGATTTCTTCCAACATAATCTGTATTAGTAACTACTTGTACTTTTATATCAAATTCTGAATTTATTCTCACGATTCTTTTCATGTTCATTAACTGAAGATCTCTACTCCAAGTTATAATATAATAATCTTTAAGATTAAATTCATTATTTAATTCATCTGCAGGTACTAAGTAAGGATAGTCCTCTATAAACTGTATATCATGAATTGTAATAAAGACATATTTGTCAAATTTTTCAGCAGTAACATGAAGTCCTTCAAGTCCTTTAGAAATTTCATCAATATCTGCTTCAATAATGCCTAAATAATGTAAATTACCTTCATGAATAAAATGTCCCATAGAATGGGAACCTCCAGTTATTAGTTTTAAGCCATCAGGAATTGTAATAGTAGAATCTATTACTCCTCCCCATTGTCCTTGCTTGACTTTATAAGTTTTAAATAACATAATCAATGAATTTTAGCTTTAAGTCTAGCAATTTCTTCAGAAAGTCTACCACACTCTTCTGCATAGCTTCTTCCTGGATGATAATGTCCAAAGTTACCTCTTATTGTTGTCCAAGGCTCCTTGTCTTTCTTAGCTTCTTTAAATTTCTTATAAGTGGCTTCAAGCCTTTTCAATGCACCTTTACGGCGTGCATTAAGCCCACCTTTCTTACTTCTTCCCATAAATTTAAATATATTAATAAATTAAGTAGTGTGTTCGCTGGGACTCGAACCCAGGCCTCTCGCATTAAAAGTGCGATACTCTACCACTGAGTTACGAACACATCAGGAGATACGCAATGTACCCAGAGAATTTCACCCTATATCTCTGTTAACTAGTAGCCTCTAGTGGATTTGAACCACTGACCCCGAAATTATCAGTTTCGTGCTCTAACCTGGCTGAGCTAAGAGGCCAAATCCCAACCGAAGTTGGGAAGATAGACGAGGTTCCTCCATATGAGGATTTTCTTAACCTGTCTTAACAGAATAGACATATTAATGCTGCAATAAGAAGAACTACACAAGCTATTATATTAGCTCCTCCTATTATATCATCATATGAATTAAAGTCTTTTGCAGAAATTATCTTGTATGCTCTATTCCAATATATGATAGCAAGTATTAAAAGAGTAATTCCTATAACTATTCGTATAATATCCTTATATAAGAGTTTCCAAACAACAATTCCAATTGCTATTCTTCCCAAATGAGTTTCTGAAATTCGTTGTGCAGAACTTTCAATTGCTGTTAAAGTTTCGTTTACTGCAATACCAATCTCCTTACCAATATTGGTCCATTTAGAAGTTTTTTCAGCATTATTTTCTAGAGTAATGGTACTTCTAGTTTCTTCTGGAAGATTGTTCCACTGTTCATCGGTTAATACCTTATCTGCTTTAATATTTAATCCAAAACAGAATAAACAAGTAAGAATTAGAATGATTTTTCTCATGTTAATTAAAAATTTAAAAATTAAATCTCATAAACCCGTTACGACTGCTCTTGGGTCAGCACTTTACGCATTTTTCGCTAGTTCGGAAACCTTCTGAGAGTTTATGACTCAATCTTACACCCCTCTGTACCTTAGAGTCGTTGACCAGTGTAAGGATTTAATATCAGCCTAACAGCACTCCTATGCAATTACGCAATGGTCTGTCACCTTTGAGCTTCCTCATAGTAAAATCCATGGCTCTTTTTAGGTTCAAGGGTTCTGGTTTGCTGATACTACTATAACCCTTTTTTCGTAATAAGTTTAATTATGAAAACAAAAATGCTTTTTTTAGGACAAGTAAGCATTAACTTGTAGCTACCTTTTTATACTAGGCTTCCTACCTGGAATTATGGCTCATTCATTACGCCAGGCCGTTTTGTGACGAGGAAGGGATTCGAACCCTTGACCCATTGCTTAGCCTACTACTCTACATTGCTGTAGCCAATTTATCCTTTGTAACTGCTATTTAGTTATATTACTTAAAGTCTTGCATTTTCTTTCATACAACATCAAGTTACATATTTCCAAGTAAATTGTTGTAGTCTGGAATACATTATTGTCATATTGGAATTCTTGCAAGTTGCTATAGGGTTAAAACCTTTTGAGGTAATAGGTTCTTACGGAACTATATCTCATATATAGCAGTTTCTACACTCTGCTTTATAGCAAATTCCAACTGTAGACATCACCTCTATACTCTCTACACGTTTATGAGAATCATCTGACCGTTAAGCAGATTGTATTCAGTGTTCCGTAAAGGAAGAATAGAATTCTCAATTTAGCACGGTATTATCCCTACGCCGTATTGTTTAGCGTGTGTAGACCTTATTTTATTACGAGGATATTCTCATACACCTATTATTTATCTCGTAGGTGGGGGACCTCCACCGTTTTAGGGTGATTCTACATGGGGATTTCTCGCCCATGCACTCCTTCCAGAAGGCAATTGCTCTATCCAACTGAGCTACCTCGCCAGCCATTTACTTGAATCTTGCTGCAGCTTTTGCTTTAGCCTTCATTTGAGCTGCTGATACAACATCTACAAACTCTTGTGGACTGTGTACACTCATCCAAGCGATAGGATCGCTCAACAAAAGATGAACCTCTAATGTAGCAGCAAAAAATGCTACAATTTCAGGATTCTTCTTAATAGCTGACATGATTACTTCAGCAAACTCTTCTTTACCACCAGACATAGAACCGTCTTCGTAAATGGTAAAACCTTTCTTTTCTTCGTCCATTCTTTATATTTTTTAATAGTTAAAAATTAGTTAGTAACAAAAGTAAGGCGTGAAGACTTAGACCTAGTATTAGACCTAGACCAACACGTACACCTTAGACTTAGTCTAAATGTCTCTACTATATTTTATAGTGCGAAAAACAGACACTTTGTACGTGTTGTCAAGCAAATCAGAATTAATTTTAGTTATTGATTCATTAATAATGCTTTATATAAGGTCCTTACTTTTGTTACATTAAATAAGAGTTAGACCAAAATAGGTCAAGTCTCTTAACCTAAAGAATTAAGATAATTCATTATTTTGATAAGTCTGTCTGGAATAGCCAATTTAATTTTGGCAAGACGAGCTTCTTCTTCTGTTCTAAACTGATTAAATTTAGTCAGAATTTGTCTAGTTTCTATGTTATACTCTTTCATATCCTCTTGGAACTTCTGAAGTATTGCCATATTCTTATTCTGGATTTCCACATTTTCAGCAGAGAGTTTAGTTCTAATCTCTGCTTTCATATGGTTAAGCTGTTGTTCAATCTTTCTGTATTCTGCTTGAAGTTCATTGTAGAGAGTATCTACCGACTTAAATTCAACAGAAGGAACATACTGAGTAATAATCGTATTAGCACCCTCAAGGTTAGCGTTAAAAGGATGTTGAATCTTATCAATGAGTTCTTCTCTTGCTTTATTCATAGGCATTTCAGAATGAATGAAATTACCATAAACAGAAGCCTTTGCTTCTAGAGCAAGATAAAGTTCTCTTTCCTTTATTGGAAGAGTTTCAACCATATCTTCAAATGTCTTAGCCTCTCCCCTTTCTTCCCGTTCTGGACATTTTGGATATTCGATTCCCTGTTCTTTACAGAAATCTTCAATGCCTAAGTTGTTCCTTTTCTTTTTGTAGGTTTCAAGATGCTTACGAGCTTCAGCAAACCAAGCTATAAACTCATTCATCTTAGCTACAAATTCTACTTTTTCTTTGATTTCCTGTAAAAGAGGTTCTTTTAGACCAACATTTGTTTGGTTTTTTACATCAGAACCTACAATGTTAATGTAAGAATCTACAAAAGAGACATTTTCTAGAAACTTTTCAGCTTCTTTTTTTTGTTCTTTTGCTAATGCACACAAATGATTTGCAGAGGTCTCAGTAAGACCCATTTCGCCTTCTTGGGCGAAGAAAATACAATTTAAATCCATATTATTCAGTTTCTAAATATTCTTCAGCAAATTCTTTCATTCCAGAATAAATTGTTCTTGGAAGAAAGCCTATACCAACCATTAAAGTAGCAAACATTCTTGCCCAATCATTAAAATTTAAATCTTCATGTTCTATATCTTCTACTGTAATTTTATGACAATAGTTTTCAACTGTTAGCTTTGCCATATTTAACTAAATTAAAAATACAACAAATAATTTCATCTATTGTATCTAATGGCAATGGCTCATAATTTATCCTATCTCCATTACACATTAAACTATATTGCCCAAAGAAATCTGGGCAGGGATCTGTTCTTTCTGGACTATACTCATTGTGATAATCCTGTCTTTCTAAAGTGATTGGAAAGAATATACCTGTTTGGTTTATTATATCCAAATCTTTTTTTAATGCTTCTTCTCTTGGTGTCATATCAATAAAAATTAGTGGACGGGGTGGGACTTGAACCCACATATTTTAGTACTCCAAAAACTAATGTTATAACCTTCGATGAAACTGTTAATCATGACTACTATTTTAATAGAGAATATTGACTACAGCAAAATCTTTTTTTTAACTACCCGCCCAAGTTAGCACTTTAGTAGCTTTCACTGGTTCCGTAATTATAGGCCGGTTTCCTTTCCCATGGTAAGCCTTCAGACCGAAGTCCAAAGGCTTAAAGAAATAAATTTAATTAAATACATGCTTACATGAAACGTGTTCAATTTCCTTGTAAGATTAGGAGAGAAGACTGGACTCGAACCAGTAATTTGGAGACCGAAACACTTTTAATTACTTTTATAAACTTTATTTATTATCGAAGTATCTCTTTTACTGGCTGCCTTTTTACAGGAGATTATTATAAAAGAGTTAAAAAGATTCCACGTTTTACCAATTAAACTACTTCTCTCTTTATGTCTATAAGATTAAATCTTATATTGTCTGATTTTGTCAATGTGTTTCATAGCATTGAACTCTTGAGCTGCAATGTCTTCGTACAACATCGAACCATAACCGTAGTAATAGCTTACCTTATCACTCTTAAGTGGAACTGTGCCATAAGCTGCAAGGTCTACTGCATAAATGTATGGTGAGCATACATCATGAATATAAGAACGATAAGAATCACTTGTCAGATTCCTAGAATTTACTTCATAATCTGAAATAAAGATAATTCTATCATAAACTGCTTTTTCTCTGCGGAGAAGGTCAAATGCCTTATATGGGTATGTACATCCATCAGTGGCAGTTCCAATTTCATCAGCAAGAGCAAAAACGTTCTTGTTCTTATTGTATCCAAATCGATATGCGTTTGAACCAAATTTAATTATATCAGCTCCAGTTGCCTTAGCAATAGTAGCTGCAATTAAACCAGCTTTATACGCACAAGATTCAGTCTTTCTCATTCCTCTTGAATTCCAAATATATTTAGGAGAATCCTTTCCATCGCAGAAACTATAGCTACTCATTGAACCTGAACAGTCTACAATAACGGCAGTTCTACCAGGCATTACTTCCTTTAAATTTGGAATTGCTGCAATATAACCATCTTGAAGTGCTTGTTGCACTTGTGGAGAATAGTCTATATCTGCAAATTCGTTTATTACAACCTCATAAGCAAGGTCGAAATGACAAGGGAGAATCAATGCTTTACGTACAATGGTTGGGTTTGTGATAAGTTTACACCAGTTATCAATGATTTCCTTACGAGGATTCTCCATGATATTTCTGATGTTACGAAGTGCTGCAAGTACTCCTAACTTACCTTCTTTAAGAAGAGATTCCCAGTTATCTGCCTTAGCTTCAGCAAGAATCTTTTCTCCTTCTGCTTTAGTAATCTTACCTTCACGTACTGCCTTAGCAACTTCTTGTCCTGCTTCGGACTGAGCTGCTTCCCAAGTATCGGCAGTTATTGTTACCCCATTCATAATGGCGTCAATAACCTTAACAACCTCACCATTGATTGTAACAGTAGCCTTAGACTTACTGGAATTAGGGTGAGCTAAATTGGCAATGTCAATTACAGTATTTCTGTATTTAGCCAAACTATATGTGTCCAGATTTTCAAGCACAGAAGCAAATCCCTTCTTCATTGCATTTGAAAGTGGTGAAGTATTAAGAGATGCGTATACATCTTTAATTTCTGTCATATCATCTGGTCTAAAGATTGTACCACCACACTTATTCTTTTTATCGAATAAGCCATAGAATCTTTTAGCATAGTCTGTTCCAGAAATAAATGGACTAACTAATGCTGCAGCCAAATGGTTGATAGAACGCATACCTTCTCCAAGACAACGAGAATATGCAATTGCTTGTGCTACAAAATAAGGATCTTTTAATCCAATTCTTTCGATAAGGTCTCTGAGTTCTTTCATTGTCTCAGATTCTGTACGATAGAATTGTGGAGTAATCTTTAAAGTGTTAAGCATAGTAACAAGACGAAGTTCATCATCTAATGAATATGCTTTAAAACCTTGACGGTTTACTGTGTCTTCTTGAGGTATTGAAGCAACCTCTTGGACTCTTTCTTTAGTGGCCATAGCACCTAGTGCTGACTTCAGTTGACCATTTCTCATTTTCATTTTTACCATAATTCATTGACTATTTTTTAATTTAAAAAGAAAAGTGTAAAGAAAATTATCAAACGAAAAGCAAGTTTTTTCGGAATGACAGTCTGAATTCGATGAATTCGTTTGATTGACTTTTACACATTAGGTACATAAAGAATATTATTGAACAGAAAACAAAATTGATAGAAAGATTACAAGTCTTTTGCGTGTACCATTCCGCCATATCCAGAAAAGGATACTGGGACTCGAACCCAGAGAATCGATGAAACTGTTCAATTGACTATTATGTATTATAAGTTTATACAGAGAAAACAGGAAAGGAATAATGTTAATTTATGTTGGACTTGAACCAACGACCCCAAAATTAATAGTTTTGTGCTCGACCAACTGAGCTAATAAATCGAAGTATCCTTTTTACCTTGACTACTGTATATTTAGTGGGACTAGAGAGATTCGAACTCTCAACTCCTTGCTCCTAAGGCAAGTGCGTCTACCATTTGCGCCATAGTCCCTACCGATTGCTGGAATTACGTTTACAATTCTTCCCCTAAATAACTCCCAGCATACAACTTTTCAAAATATAGTAAGTTGCCAACTAACAAAATGATACTAATAGAACTACGACCTATAAGATTTCAAGCAAATAGGCAGAATATTTCTTTACGTAGAGACTTCGTATCTACTGTCTTTTTCACACCTAACCAACTAAAAAATGAGTTGCGGACGTCAGATTTGAACTGAGTCTCAAGGTTATGAGCCTTGTGAGCTACCATTGCTCCACCTCCGCGATATTAAGTTGGAGAAACAGGATTCGAACCTGCGACCTCTGGGTTATGAAATCCCCAGCAAGCTGACCACTGCTCCATTCTCCGCCCTTCGAAGGGTTCGATAGTTAAAAACTATCTTATTTGGTGGGCCATGCAGGGCTTGAACCTGCGACCTTCAGATTATGAGTCTGCTGCTCTAACCGACTGAGCTAAAGGCCCTTGAAGGTAGCTTTTTACCAAGTTGCCAGCTTGAGCTACCTAGTTTTTTTCATAATCTTACAGACTTAAAAACTATTATAAAAATGATCTGTAAATATAACTTTGTGTCCCCAGTTACCAGGGCAAGATTATTCTCCTTAATTTATTAATCGCAGTCTCAAAATCTTGGAAAACTATACTGCGATGGCAAAATTTTTCAAAATATTAATATGAAAATTGAGGGTAATACATAGGATATCTATGCGTCTTCCACGACTTCGGGCGGTCTTATCCCTACTTATCCCGGTTGCAAGTTTCGTACCCTCTGAAAGTCTATTTATTTATTAAATATTCTTTGCCACCACTTTTTCCTTGCTGGTTTTTCTACTGGTCTTGGTCGGAATACAAGAAATATTACTTCTGAACTACTTACCCAATCATATGATACTTTTGAAATTATCCATTCAGAATATATAGGAAAAATATTATTTATTCTTTCCCAATCTTCTGGACGAATTTCTTCCTTTTTTAAAGAAATTCTGGAACCTTCTCCATCCCATTCTTTTGAGATTTTCTCATTTATTTTTCGTATTGTATCTTCAGATATATGAGGAACAATTTCATTTGGACTAATTGGTTCTGTCATAGTTTTGTAAGTTTTATTGTATCTCCTATTTGATATTTTCTTTCAAGGAGATAAATTACATAATCCTTATTTGTTAAAGAACCTTTTTCATTAATATACATATTTTCTAAAGTATATTTAATGACTTTAATGGTTTTATTACAAGCATATACTTCTTCAACCTTCTTTACTGTGAACTCTGGAGAAGTAATATAACAACTTTCATAACCTGTAGTTCTAACAAAACTACTGTTGAAAGGTGTTATTTCTTTCTTTTTCTTATTGGAAGATAGGACAACAGTTAACATTAGTCCTATTAATACTCCAAGTATAATATAAAAAACTATATTAATCATGCCTTTTTTAGTGTTAAAGTTAACTTATCTCCTACTTTACACTGAGAGTTTTTATCAGTATAAAGAGTATAATAATCACAATGAAAATTCTTTTCCTCTTTTCCAGATGAAAAAGAATTTATTAGAGTATGTTTGACTACTTCTTCACAGGCTTTATTGTCTGCGAATACCGATTTTACTTCAGTTACTTCAAACTCTGGATAGCTCTTAATAGAATAAGAGCATGGCTGCCCTTCTACATTAGAACTATTTAGTTCTCTATTTTTCTCTGAACCATACATATATCCTAGTATAAAGGACACAAGAATGGAACAGAAAATAATACTAAGAATTGCTGTTGTTTGCATTTTTAAGTGCTTATAACATAAGATATTCTCTTACTAAGTTTTCATTTTCTTCTAAGAAGAGGTCTCTTTGTTGTTTTGTATGGAATGCAAGGAAATAATAAAACATTACAGTAGCTCCCGTAGCTATTGAATTTCTTTCTCGTTTAATAATGAATTTATCTTCATTAGAATCCCATTCTTCATCTGTAATGACTCCACCAAATCGGGAATCATTAGCCATTATTTGGCTAATTCTAGCCATAGCTAATGCCGATATGGCCTGTTCTTCAGTGAAAAATAAATTATAATTCTTTCTACAATTAAATCCAGAATGATAAATTGTTCTAGAATAATCGTTTATAAAATGACCAGAAACTACTGCATCTTGATTATCTTTCCACCTTTTTACCTCAATAGGCTTGAATCTAATACAATCGAATGTACTATTTTCCCTGTCTATCTCAAATCCTTCAGGAGGATTAATTTTTATTTCTTTTGTATTTGTTTCCATTTTTTATTGTTTTTATAGTTTACCATCTGTTAGCAAAAGAGGTTATTTCTCCTCTCTTATCCATTCTTTCTTGATATTCTTTATCCCATTTCTTAAGGCGTTCTTTTTCTTCTTTAGTGTTCTCATGTATGAACACCAATTGACCTTTAAGATTGGTATATAAAGAATCGGAATACACTTCCATATCTTGTGGGAGTTTGGACAGTTCAAAAATTACTTCTTTGACTGTTTTCATATTGTTGTCTATTATTCTATCATTAGATAGTCCTTTACTAAGTCTTCGTTCTCTTCCAAGAAGAGATCACGTTGTTCCTTTGTATGAAATGCTAGAAAGGTATAATGAAATATATTAAAATCTGGACAAATTTTATCTCCAAGCCTACGAATAGTGTATTTATAAGCATCATTATTCCATTCCTTATCTGTGATAGCTCCACCAAATCTAACATCATTAGTTATTATTTGGCTAATTCTTGCCATAGCCAATGCTGATTTGGCTTGTTTTATAGTAGCATATAAGTCATGGTTCTCTGGTATATTAGTCATATGATCCAGTTCCAAAATACCACTAAAATCAGTAATGTGATAACCACTGAATATTGCATTTTCATCATCCCTCCATCGTTTTATTTTAGGTTTGAATTTAATACACTCAAAGGTTGAGTGCTCTTCATCTATTTCAAATCCTTCTGGAGGAGTAATTTTTATTTCTTTTGAATTCATATAATTAAGTATTTTAAATTTTATAATTTTTAGTACCGAGAATGAGACTCGAACTCACACGGGCGCAATGCCCAAGGGATTTTAAGTCCCTCGTGTCTACCATTCCACCATCTCGGCATTAAAAGCACTTAAAGAACATTTTACACCAGCCAGTGTCAATTCACAGTTTCATCTCCACGTATGGAGAATGGTGTGTTTACAAACAATTTCAATTCGAGACTTATGTTACCTTGCATCTTTCACCTAATAAGGTAGATTTGGGAGTAGTTTACTTTTGTTTGCTAAGTGCTTTTTTATTTATTTTTTGTCATTACATTTCAAATTTGAAGAATGCTTCGTAAGATTCATTGTAACCTGGTTTGTCATAAGTGACTTTCCAGCCTGCTTTGCGGTAATGTTCTTCTATATCAAGCCAATTATTATCATAAATAGTCTTTCGACGTGGTCTTGGATCATCTATGTCATCGCTTGATATAATATCCATAATTTCATTTTGTCTAATTATAGCACTTTTACCATTCCATTTTTTTCGGATAAGTGCATTTACTGCATCGAAAACAAAATCAGGAATTATATGCACTACTTCTTTAGGAGAAATTGGTTTTGACATTTTTTCTAAGATTTAATTGAAAATACTAATATCAAAGAACAGACTAATATAGACATCATCACCTGAAACACCACAGTTTATGACTAAACCACCAGTAGTAATGCAAGTACTCTTTTTTCCTTCTTTAAGGATAGTAAACATAGCGTGTTTAAAGAGTTCATCTATACACCTTAACAAATCTTCTTTTGTTGGAATTTTATTATCCCCTTGATTTGTATAGGCCCAAGTCCAGTTGACGTCGTTCATATACTTGAGAACTCTTTTAAAGTTGAAGTACTTTTTAGCCTCTTCTAATTCTTCTTCAAACTTTTTAAAGAGTTTTAATTTTTCCCTTAAATAAAGTTCGTTGCAGTAGTCGTCCTCAAGTATAGCATTAAGACGATTTATTTCGTCTTGATGTTCTTGTTTCCAAAAATTCATAATAAGTTATGTTTTTTTAATCAGATTTTGTTTTTCCGAATCGTTCTTGATATAACTTGAATTCATTTTCTAGAATACCAATACTTGCTTGTAATGGAATGTTAGTATACTTGTCTCCATCAGGCTGTATTTGATGGATACAATCAGCAGCCATCCGTAAGGCACCTCTTAAAACGTCTATTATATATACATCCGAAGGAACGGCATTTGCAAATGCTTGATGTACTCTATTAATTTTTTCTTCTTTTGAATTTTCCATATTAATTTCTTAGAGTTATTACATAAGCCATTTGTACAAAATTCATGATTTTCCCATTTTTTCTTTGAATTCATTAACTAATTTTTCTGAGAATTCACTTCCAGAGGATGACCATATATCCCGTACAACAGAGCAAGCTTTATTCATCCACTCTTCCTCTTTGAGTTTAGAATCTTCAAGAATATGAAAATCCTTATTTATTACTTCAATAGGTTCACGAGATATATAATGAAAATTAGAAAGAATATATAAAGGACCATCAATAGAAATTACTTTATATATTTCTTTTCCGTTAGTGATTACATCCTCTTCACAAAAATTAGTTTTCAACTTAAAGTTAGAATTTACTATAGATTCTGACCAAACAGATTCTGTTTTATCTCTTTCTAGAACATATTTTATACCACCTTTCCCATTACTGTAATCTTTCACAATAAAGATTCCAAATTTATTAGTGATTTTATCACCAATAGAATATTTAAATTTGTGGTAGTGAGATTCTAGATATTCTTCAGAAATTTCAAAAACTTTAAGAATATACTTTTCTTCTTTGGCTTTATAGAATCTTCTATACCCTTCACCAATATATGACCCTAATACTTTAAGAATAAAGAAGCCATCTGTGATTATATCACCTGCTTGGAATTTGGGATCATTAATTAATATTTCGTCTGTTTCTCTCATTACTTTGTCTTTTTTTAAAGAGTGGCTTCGAGCGACTTTATCTCTACTTCAATACAGTGTGTTCTAAACTAATATTTTCACAACCGTATACTCGGTATCAAGCCTCACTCTTTTTGGATTACAAACTTAAGTAAAAAAATTCTTAATCCAAATGAATTTAAGATTTTTTCACTTTTTGACGGTATGCCTCATAAGCATTTGAAATCTTGCCAATATAGATTGGCTTACTTCCAAATGCATACTGATTTTTACCTGAGGTCTCAATTACCTTAAATTCAAGGCATTGGTGGAACATAGAGTTGTGTTTTGGGAAACCTGCTCCATACACAACTTTTTCCATCTCTTTTCGAGATAGAATTTTTGTTCCAATAACTTGTCGTTGCTTATTAAGAGCAATCGTTGTATCTATTAACTTCATGGTTAGATGAAAATTAAAATCAAAATAATTAATAAATCGAGGAGAATTCCCCCTTTGACATCTTCATTCATATTAATATTTTGATTATTATTTTTTATACTTTTTTATTAACTCTGCAATATCACTTCCCAAAAGTATTAGAAAAAATGGGGATAATATGATAGAAAATGGGATAGCTAATACAACTACCCAGAATTTATCTCCAGAATTCCCTATAAGTCTTTCATGCATATAGGGAATTCCGAACATTAAATATATTACAAGTAGAGCTATTGTCATAAATTTTTCCAAATATAAGCAAATCCTATTCCCAACATTATAGGGCAAAGGATTGGCCCAAGTATTAAAGAAAATAATGACACAATAAAAAAAGAGCCACAATTTGAGCTGTCTCCTGCGAATACTTCTACCGTGAAGCACACGCTAAACAAATAATAGGCGAGCAGAAGTGCTACTACAAAGATTGTGATAATCATGTTTATCATAGGATTGTTTCTTTAACTTATCACGCACTTCCTTAGGCACATACTTCTTCTTACCTTGGAAGTCATAATAGTAATAACCACCTCGACTACCTTTGTAGATAGGATATCTTCTACCATCTACTTCGATAGTAAAAGAAGTTTTAGTTTCGTTGGATTTCTCTTTACTTTTTTCAGTAGATTTCTCCACTTTGAAAGTGCTACCAATCTGCGTTACTTTTTGTGTTTGTGCACTTACACAAAGACTGGAAAGTAACATAACCAGCATAAAGATGATCTTTCTCATGTTGTTTTATTTTTTAAAGATAAAGAGTAATACTTTTGGCTTTCAGTTCTTTTTGAATCTCCTGAGGGTTTACTTTTGCCATGTTTCAATCCATTCTTTCTCCTTTGTTTGTATTTGTTCTTCTAATTCTTTCGAATGAGAATTAACCCAACTTTTTAGTTTTTCAAAATCGTTGGTCTCAAACAAAGGTTTTTCGATAGAACACATCTTTTTCATTACTGCATAAGTAGCAGTAATTACTCCATTGTTGTTCCTAAAGAATGTATATAGTACCCAATCAGAGAATACCATATTGGAGGTTCCTAACAAATAATCGCTTTTCGCTAAGTATTCTGTAGCTAAAGCATGAGAGTTTAATTCTAGTTTCATGATTGATGGGGTTTAATTGTGTTTTACGCCTAAAACTTATAACCTGTATAGGAAATCTCGACGGCCCCCAACTCACTTAATGGATGGGATATTTAAGATTTTACATAAGAAAAACTGGCGTCCTCAACATCTTGGAAATCTCCATGCAGGCAGTATCCTGCGCTTCTCTTTTTGATTAGGAGATATTTTATATTGAGTTTTTAAAATGATTCAGTAAAAAGCTTTCCGCATAAAAAACCCAAATCTCATGATATGGATCCGAAATCATCATGATTTTTTTGTTTTTGCCATTATTTATAGTCCCAGAAAAACCCAATAAGGACTAGAGAAAATGGTTCGGTAAAAGCATTATGCATGAAACCCGAACCCCCATGAATTATTCGAAACTATCATGATTTTTTGTCTTTACTGTGTTTTATAGTCCCAGAAAGACCAAAGAAGACTCCTGCAGAGGAGGAGATGCTTACAATAACTCTACTATTAGAAGAGAATGACTCTTAACACCATAGTAGCAGTTAATAAGGAGGATGTTTTTCTATAGGCGGCTATGTTCTTCCTGCTATTTGATGTTATCTCACAGGCCTTTTTTTACTTTCCTATAGAATCCGTTTCGTCTTAATTTGCAAAGACTCTTCAGGGAGCATCTACACTCCGACGGAAGAAAATTTCAAAGGGAAGAACTGTTTTAAATACACAGTTCTCCCCTTTCACGCGTGCCATATTTTACTTTCTCTTGAAGCAAATATGATTATACAACAAGTACAATCTCCTCAGATGATTGTTACTTTATTCTTAGCCTTGCAATCGACTAAAAATACACTACTCTTAGTAGTGGTCTCAAGCTAGTTTCGAGACTATTGCACCTAACCCTCTTGGCAAGTTAGAATCTCGCCAGTGTTAAAGAGAATTACTGGACTTTATTATTCAAATCTTTTACTGGAGCTATCAGTAATTAATTCTAGCGTGTGTTTGTCTGGAACACGCATCCTTCCATAGATAGTTCTCTATCGACGATTCCACCAGGCATTTTTGAACATTATACAAATAGTCTTGTATTGACCAAATGCTCAATAGCCTATCCCCTCGTGGACTTGGTGGAAAATTTCAGCTGATTTAAGTCGGTCAAAACTATAGTGCTTTTAAAAAAAATGAAAAAATTTAAAATGCACTTAGGGTTTTGTGCGAACCCATTAAAATTAAAATACCATAATATTTGGAGGATAGATTAATGCCTTCTTGCCCACTATTAGGTAGTTTAGAATTTAAAAGGGAGAACATTACTGCTCTCCCTCTTCCCCCATCACCAACCTATATTATTACAGGGTAGATTGGTTCCCTATTTAAGGTGAGAAGTTTGGTATTCTCCCCTGGACTCTAGCCAGACCAATGGTTCATTGACTTACAATTATACCATCAACTTAGCACCCCTTTACTCAAGAGGGGAAACTAAGAGCCACTATGTGAGTGAGTATCACACGCCCATCCTTCCAACACTGGGAATCCGCGTAGCAACGTTTGCACGGAAGGACTACAACTATTTGTAGCTGTTATATGCAAACTGATATTGTTCTCTCCGCCAGAATCGGACTGGGCTTATTTTTTTCGAAGTTCCTCACCCAAGGTTTCATTAGAACTACGGGAAGCTACACCACAACTTCCTGAGAGAGAGTTTAACTTTTAAAAGTTTCCAGAATAAAAAAGCTCCCTCACGGTTTGGGAGCTGTTCCAAACATTTGAACACGACCTCTTACAATGTACAAAGAAGGTAGTTTGGGCACTACGATACTAATATGCTGGCACACAAAAGTATTACGGAATCATCTTACTGCCAGATAAGATGAAACATTGTCCTATATTTCAAGGGAATTTACTCCTTGTCACTAACCGTAGAACTCAGATTTTTTTATTATCCAGTTAAATAGTGTGATGCTATAAAACTTTAAGTGTATTCACCTTATTTTACATCGAATGATACACCTCGATGTTCCAGCTCGCGAACTGGATTTTGAGAGTTTTAGATACACTCCCGTTTAACACACATACTTTTCGGCAATCCAATACGGCTTTCCTTATGTGTGTTCTATAACCCATTTTGAACCATCCCATTTTACTGGCTTAGCACCATCGCTGATGCCTGCGTATGTGCAGTTTACAGAATCTGATCCGTAACGGAAACAATCTGCACAATAGCATTTGCCATTATCTGGGTCAAAACATCCGTTGCCGTCATAGACATGGATAATTTTCCCATCTTGGTTAGTCCATCCCATATAATTTGCCATATTTCACCATAATGCGTTTTACACCTAAAACTTATTCTTTCTCATATCTGGGTATGCATCATGCAGACAGCCCGACCCGTCAATTGGAAGGAACTTAATCCTTACAACCCAATTGCTCATAGGCGAATAAGAAACTGGCGTCCTCAACGACTTGGAAACATACATAATTTCGGTAATCCAATACTATATATGCTTTTGTATTGAGTTTTTTAATTCTTATAGATAATTAAATTAAGGCTGAGTGTTGACCTTTAATGCTGTCTTTTCTATCTTTTTCAAGAATATCACACACCTAGGATTAGTAGGTAGACAACATACGGACTAGTTTTTGATAACTAGCTATCACTACTCTCATATTATGTAGATTACTAGCTCGCTCATGGTGCTTGCGGCCAAACAGGATGCCTCCTGAACCCAGATGAGTCTACTTTCACCTTTACATTTTCCTTGCGGTACTCATGTAATCCACGTATTTCAGTGGAACAACCGTATTTTCATACGAGAGTGTACAACACTTTTGCTAACTAATGTTTTTTACAAATTAAATGCACCAAATGCACTTTTTGTTTGCGTATAACTTTAATTAGAGCTTTGCCTGGAAGATGTGGTTGTACTTGTCACCATACTGGCTTTTGACCAGCTACAGGTGCGACACCTCCCTGTTTTCTTCTGCCACGAATACTCACTTTTAATAGTTTTATTTATCCTACCATTTCTGACTCAAGTAACCAGCTGAAGCCTCTTATTGGTTAAGAGATAGGACATTACTATTAAATTATATACTCTATTGGACTGGCAATCCTTTGGAGTATATTTATACCATATATTGTCGATGTTACCATCCAAGGTAGGTTAGCAAGACCCACCGTATACCTCTTCAACTCTGCCCGAGTATCCCAAGATATACTCATATGATATAGCTTTCAGGTGGACATTTGTTTACACAAATGCGCATACTCTTTCTAAAGGAGCACACTTTATAGCATTACTGCTTTATCCTAAAGACACGAAGCCTGCCTCTCCATCATCCTTCACATTAATTCCGTAGAATTGTGTGCCGACTACTTTGGACTTGTCGGGTGTAGATTTAAGAGGTTGTTCCCCCAAAAATTGAGGGAACTTATCGATTCTAGATTGTAGAAGGTATGGCAATCCACGCCATATCTCCATACTTAAGAGTTTTTCTCACAACAAATGTTGGAGGTTTTTCTTCTGATTTTAGCAATTTGTTTAGGACGTTTCGGTGTATCCACAATAAACGTCCATTTTGTTGGAAACAAATGCTATTCCTCGACATTCTAATGATGTTCAAAGGAAAGTGGATTTCGATTATTTCCATTTTGCAAAATGTATATTTTCGGTGTTTTGAAATATTTTTTTAGGAAAAAAAGTGGAAATTTCTGGGGGAGGATAACAGTACCAACAACCGACACTGTCCACTCAGAAATTTCCAAGAGGAATTTTCAGAAGAGAAATGATATTCTAATCAAAATCTCTCCTGAAAATAGTTTTACTGACGGATAATTTGAAACCATCCATTCTCCTCAGCAGTTGAAACAGGAACAGTACAAGACTCCTCATACTCGAAAACACGAGTAATAGTAAGCTTGCCATTATTATCATGATTATACCCGCCGTCATACTTACTTCTTGCTGCATCAGCCTCTTCCTGAGACTCAAAGTATTTAGTATAACCTTCAATGTAGGTGATACGGATGTTAGTTCTGTCGTCAGACAACTTTGCTCCAAGTAGCTTGATGCATTTCTCGTTCTTATTGAGATTAGCTTCAACAGCCCCTCTAGGATTAATGGTTTTAATAGCAGTTGCTATTCCCATAACCAAAGACTCTAATGCATCCTCTCCGGCTTGGCCCAATGAAAATACTGAGGCCAATCTGTCCTCGAAACGCATATTTTCCTTTGCCTGACCAATAATGAATCTTGCTAATGACTTTCTCATTGTAATTTCCTCCTTATTTTAGTTGGTTAAAATTCAGTTAATTTGGCAACTATGCGACGAATGTCGACCGCCCACCCACGTGAAGGTGTTGCCGTGTGGACGATTTTAGAGACCACTGTCTCAGGGAATTTCAACCCATTGTTTCACTCTAATTTCTAGACGAGGATTAAATAATACCTCGCCTAGAACTATGAAGTCTCCCGACTTTTTGGGAAGGTTCTTGCCGAGTAAAAGGAAAGACCGCCCATCAACAGACAATCTTTTACCTTTTACTTTGCCCCTGACAGTTGTCAGGAAAGCTTGCAGCATGGAACTTTTACCTTGCGAACTCCCACGATTTCACCGTCACGCCAACGAGCGGACTGCACCTCAGGGGTGTTGGTAATCTCGAGAGTGTGATCGGCCAACAGCTCGATCACTTCTTTCTCTGTAGGTGACGCCATAACGGCCTCATAGAACTTCTTTTCGTCAGTGTCTCCGAGTGTACCAGCATTCTCAGCAGAGCCAGTTGGCTCAGCACTATCATTGTATACTGGCACACTCTTGTAGAGTGAGTTCAAGTATACGCCCTTAGCACCGCCATTGGCCATAGGAAGCGAGATACAGGTGTACGTACGAGAATTGAAATTCACCTGATAGAGAAGATTCTTCAACTCGTCAAGAGTAGGAATCACAAACTTGTCTCCCTTACGCAAGGTGGACAGGGAAACGTCAGTGATAGACTTGTTACCAAGCCCATCATAAATTGTGCTGCCACTTTGCTGGTTGGTACCAGCTGTCATACGCTTTCTCAAATTCTCAGCGGCAGATTTCTGAGAAGCGTTCAATGTAATTTTCGACATATACGAAATACATTTAAATTAAACATACACATAACACACACATACAACTGCAATACATAGCCTGCAGCCGTATACATATTAGATTGTTTTACATTTGGCTACATATTCGAACCCCAATGGGTCGCCGAAGCAACCCAAGAGGTAAAAAAGTGGAGGCTATGCCTCCACGAAAGTAAGTGCAGATGCAGGGTAAGTTCGATTTTCCCATCTACCCACATAAGACAAACGAGCAACACGCCAACGTTGAGTAGCAGGTTTTGCACCTAAATAAGTGCAAACACTTGCATTTGTTCTATCTTCATTTCTTCTTTGCGGAAGTGCTCCCGTGAGTTCGTGAATTTCTCCCATAGCATCCACCACACTAACAGACTTGAAAAGTCCAAGCGTAGCGTTAAATTCAACACCGTTTTGATTTTTCACTCGGACGGTGTAGTTGAGATTTTCAGAACGAACACCGTCAAGAGTATATTCCTGAGCGTTGCACATAATCGTGCCGTCAGAGTTCCTTACGAGTTCTATTGTGTCGTTTGCTGCAAACGGACACGAAGAACGTTTTTGTGCGTCGGTATTCTGAACACCCGCACAAAAGTCAGCCCAAGTAATTTGCTTTAACTGACCTGTTAATTGAAACTTTGCCATAATAAAAGGATTTAGAGTGAAACATTGTGGCAGAGCCGACTCGACGAGCCACCCTACCTATTACTATAGATTTTACTTACGAATTGACTACTTTTTCCTTACGCTGACCCCCGGGGGGTCTAAGCGTAAGTGTACTCTCTCCCTCGTAATTTTCAAAAAAAATTTTCTTTCTGGAATAGGGGGGGGGATTAAGAATTGTTAACATCTATTAACTTGTATTTAAGATTGACAAATACTATCTTTGTTTCAGTTAAAATAAAAAAGTTATGAATGAAAAAGAATTAATAAAAGCGGTAATTGCACTTCTAAAATTAAATTTAGAAGAGCATACTTCAGTTAATGACAATGGAACTGAATATAGTGTAGATTTGATAGTGAAGGACAACAAATTAGACCTTCATATAGAAAAAAGAGAAGATGAATTTGAAAATTGGGTTAAAACACTTGATGACGAATTATTTCAAAATGCTTTAGAAAGAACAGTAGAAGCCTTTGATGTAGATACAGTTTCTGAAATTGAAGATAAAGAAGAATTAAAAAATGTATTTAAAAATATGGTTTCAAAGATTGCTACTGAAAGAATTGAACAATTAAAGCAATATGTTTAAAGAAACAGCACAAGCCTTAAATGCTATTCATATTTTGGATAGAAATTTTACAGACTTATTAAATCAATGTAACGAAGTGCGAGAAGAAATTCAAGCACTTCGTTTAGAAAATGAAAAATTAAAACAAGAAATTAAATCCTTAAAATTGCCCTATGGTGTAACGGCTAGCACAGGTGGCTCTAACCCATCTGGTCTGGGTTCGAATCCTAGTGGGGCGACCAATACAGAAAAAGATGATAAAATTTTTAATGAAAGTACTGGTTAAACTCTTACAAAAATTATGTAACAAAATTATTAAACGTAGTAAACTTGTTGATAAAACTGTAAGAGAATTCAATTTAGAAAATGAACAATGGTTCATAAATTGGCAAGATGAATTAAATGCAATTAGCGTAAAATAAAAAAGGTGAGCATCAAACGATGTTCACCTTTTTTCGTATTAGTCCACCTAACTATTTCTTAGGAATTAATTTTATACCTTTCTTTGCTTTATTAATTTGTTTATTACCAAATGTTAATGGAATCAATGGAATTAAACCATATCTAATATCAGGATTACTAAAATTATCTCTTAATCCTAAAGGTATTCTAATACCATTGTCATCATAAGTTACTGCATCTGCAAGTTTTACTCTTCCAGATTGAGGAGGAACTATAAATGCATCTGTCCAACGTTCATTTTTTACTAAACCAGAGCCTGCCCAGTCTTTTTCTATATCTAGAGCATTATACCCTTTAGAGTCTAAAAATCTACCAATAGCTCGTTTTGCTTTTATAGCTTCTGTTTTCCAATCCTTTTTAAATGCTTCTTCAAATGCTTCTGGATTTTTTCTATATTCCAAAAGATATTGTATTCTAGTTTTTAGTTCTTCTGGCAACATTTGCAATAATTCCTTTTTATTTTCTACTTTTAAGGGATTATTAAACTTAACATTTAAAGGTATTTGATATTCCCCAAATCCAATAGGTCTATTTGTACGTTTAGTAAATATTCCGAAAGGAGATAAAACATCTTTAGAAGAGTGTTTACCAAATGCACTGAAAGTATTAAATGGTTCTTTAGTTTCATGAAAAAATCCAGGAGTATAACCTTTGATAATTGTATGTAAATCTCTTAATCTTTGAGCTTCTATCATATCTCCTCTTGCAATAGCAACATCTTGTACTGCTGTCCATTGTTCTGGAGTTTGTGGAAGTTTTATAAAACTAGTTCCTTCAAAAGTTTTAACTAAACCGTCTTTATCTAAATAATATAAGACACCTTTATTTCCTGGAAGAAATCTAGGATCTCTAGCTAATCGCTATAATCCAGCTACTGTACCTCTTGTAGCTATATAATCAATTGAGTTAGATTCTGGAAATAATATTTCCCCACCTTCTGGAATTTCTTTATAAGCAGCATCAAATAATGCCTGCTTTTCTTCTTTAGTTATTTTTCCAGGAATTTTTTCTCCATCCCAAACCCTCATATGAACTCTATATTGATTAGGATTTGGATTCTCTATTACAAACTCTCTAGGTCGAAGTTTAGTATGTGTTGGTAACCGGAGTCTTGTTATATAAGGTTCTAATATTTTAATTATTTTATTATTCATAATTTCCAATTCCTACTACAGTAGCAATAACTGGAGCAGTTTTTAATAATGTTTTAAGATAAGGAACAAACTAATCTTTTAAAACTTTTTTACCAAAAAATCCATAAGCATTACCATAAGTATTAAGTCCCATTAAATCATTAATAACGTTTGCTTCAGGTAAACTATCAACATAATCTTCAAAAAGTTTTCTATTCTATTTTATAGATAAATCTTTTTGTCCTTTAGGATTATTAAATGCATATTTTCTAATTAATTCACCTATAGTAGACCTAGCTTCTTCTGGAAGTAATGAGTCCTCATTAAAACTATGAGTATTATTATAAGCTAATTTTAAATCTTCTAATTCTTTAGAATCTTTAAAAATTTTATTTATAAACTCTTTATATATATTATTATCTCCAGATAATTCTCTATAAATATCATCTGTTCCATGCATATTTCTTTCATGGAAAATAATAGATGGAACATTTTTTAGAGTTCTTTGAGTAGGGTCTATAAAAGCTACTCCAGACTTAGGAAAATACGTACCCCCAACACCTTCTTCATTAAAATAACCTAAATAAGTAGGTTTTTTAAAATTATCTTCTAATATAAATTTCCTAGGAATAATTCCCTTTTCTCCTAAAGGTTTATCTAAATCATATCCTAAAGCTTCTAATCTTCTTATGGTTTCTTTTGCATGGGTTTTATTAAATCCCAAAGTATCAATTTCATACAAAGGATTAAAACTTTCCTATAAGGCTAAAGCTTTTACATTTTCAGGTAATTCTGTAATTTCTTTAGGATTTAGATATTCTTTATATTTTGAAGCATGTTTTTCTACTAACTATTTAAAAGGAATTTGTTCTAAACCTTTACTGGTCATTGTATATTCTGGAACTCTAGATATTAATTTAAAAATAGTTTTAAATTTGCTCATAAATAGTTTTTCCTCCTTTTTTAGTAGCTTTTAAAATTTGATTCTTTTTAGTAGTTCTTCCATCCTAAAAAGATACATGAATCCAATCATAATCAAATTCATTAATTAATTGTTTAACTACAATTTCTCCTTTTAAAATCATAGATTTAATTAAATCAAATAAGACTTTATTATCTCTTTTAGAATCACTTACACTTCTAATATCAGCTGCATTTCCATAACAATGGTCACTAGTTATAGAACCTCCAACTTTTTGATTTAAAAGTTTACATCTAAATCCAGAAGATACTACTATTGATTTACCATACTTATCTCTTATAGGTTGTAATACAATCTAACATAACTTCTTTAAATTCTCCTATTGCTATTTATTTGGGGTATTATTAATTCCCAATCTTTTAGCAGTAGGAGAATTTATTAATTCCTCTAAAGTAAAATTCTTAGTTAATAACATTTTGGAACTAATTTATATAAGGTACCTCCATTACGATAACCTCTATTTAACATTACTCTAAATCTCTTTCTATCACTTCCACCTACTGAACCATGTATTCCAAGTTGGTTTAATTTCTATAAAGCTTCAGTTTGATTCCAAGAAGTTATTCCTAATCTATTCATAACAGCTTTCTTTAATTCTGCATCATCTTCAACAGCTCTAACTAATCCAACAGTATCTTTTACTCCTTTAGATTTAAACATTCTTCTAATATCTTTTCTAGATTGTAATGGATAATCAGAACTACTCTAAGAAGAAGAAACGTTAGTATTCTGTTGAGCTTGTTGGGTAGGTTGTAGTCTATTTATGATAGATGGATTTATCTATTGTGGAGCAGTTTCTATACTCTAGTTTCCTTCTGAAATAGGTCCATATTCTTGTGGAGAAGTTTCAACTATTTGAGGATATTCTCCAAAATCTCCATTTTCAGTACCTTCAATTTCCTCTTCTCTAGAACCTGAATGAGCAAGTAAAGGATATAAAGCTGTAGCTCCAGCTGCTGCTGCTGCATAAGGCCAAGCTCTTTTCCAAAAAGCTTTCTTTGGAACTATTTTTTCTACTGCCTTTTTTCCTGTTTTACCAGCACTTTTAGCAACTAGAGCGGTTTCCTTTTTAGCAACTGGAACTAATGCTTTCCCTTCAGGAACTCTAGTATTACTTCCAAAAGATTGTTCAAATCTTTGTGCTGGAACTTTTCCAGATTGTCCAGGAACCCAACCTTTCTATATTGCTTTATCTGCTTTTCCTTTAAATATTTTATTCAAAGCATTATTATAAGCTTCCTAATATTCTGGAAGAACATTTCCATTTCTACGTATTGCTGATTCTAATGCTTTTATTTCTTTAGCATCTGTTATTCCTAAATCTTCAAAAGTAATTCCACTCTTTTTTAATGCTTTATATACTTTTTTCCATTCAGGTAAATTTGACATTCCTTTTAATGCTTCTTCAAAAGCACTTAATTTACTACTAGCTTTTACTGAATTTTTAATAGCTACTTTAGCTATTCTACCCCAATGGGCTTTTGGTATTAATTTCATATGTTATAAAATTTGTTTGCATATTTTGCTCTTTGAATATAATTACCATGATTTGGATTCTAAAAACCTTTAAACCTTTCAAAACCATAGCCAAAAGCATGAGAAGCTTCTCCCACTGTTTTAGCATTTCTTAAAGCCTATAAAGTTTTAGCATATGGACCATTTAATTCATTCCAAAGATAATTTAACTACGTATCTAAATCTGTCCACTTATCTCCTCCAAACTTCTTTAAGTTTGATAATCTTCCTGCATGCCACTAAGCAATACCTGCAGATGTTCCTTTGTCTCCATAAATATGGGTCCTAAATCCAGATTCTGCATAAAGGTTTCCCATAATTCCTGCAACGGCTTCTCTAGAAAGTCCTTTACTTAAAAAGAAATTTTTAATTTTTTGTGCAGAATTTTTTGGAGTACTAATCTTAACTTCAGTATTAGACTAAGGTGTAGTAGTCTACTAAGGAATCTACTAAGAAGTCTATTGCTCAGTCTAAACAGTTGGAAATTCTACAGGAGGCATTTGAGAAATTATATATCTTCTTAATGGTGGAGTAGAACTCTAAACATTAAGATTTGGAAGATTTATTTCAGGCTATTCTACATCAATATTTTCAAATATAGAACTTAAATTTAAACCTGTCTATCCTTTCAATATTCCTCCAAACTAATGTTTCCATTTTCTTGCATTTGCAGCAAAAGTTGCTCTCTTAACTAAAGTAGGATTACCAGAAGCTTTAGCTCTAGAAATACAAGCATTAGTTACTTTTCCTCCACAATAATCTGTAAACTTACCTCTATTCTTCTTTTTAATATGAATTCCTCCTTTTTTAAGGAATGGAATATGATATAAGTCTTGGAAAGAAGTAAAAGAATTCAAATTTTTATCTTCTTTCTTAGAGGCATTACTTAATAACTTTAAATTTTTACGATTATTTATCATCATTATAATAATATTTATTTTTTATTTTGATTATATCAAAAATATTATTAAATTTGATTAGTTACAAATGAAAATGGAAAATATTGATATTATGAACATGGTTATATGAAAAAATATGAAAATCTAAAATTTATAATTTAAAAAATTCTTAATTAGAAATGAAACAAAACACAAAGGATTGGATGTAGTATGGTTCTGCACTATTCCTAATTTTAAGCGCTGTGACTTTAGCCTTTGTTAGTTTTATTGTAACACTTACTATTGGAACAGGAGTACTAGGTTGGGGAGCTTTATCTTTAAGTGCTGCTTTAGCAATATTTGGTGTTGGAATGTATTTCCAAAATCAATTTATTACTTTGGAAACTAAACTTAAGAAAAGCATTAAAGAGAGATTAGATGAAGAGATTGAAGAAACAAAAAAATAGATAGATAAGAAGTTAGATAATACACAACTTTTAAAAGACAATTAAAAAATGTATTAAAAGTTATATGGAAGTAGACAAAAAAAATGGAGCAGTATGTTTTAATGAAGAAACTCATACATACTGGGATGAAAATGATGATGTGAAGTATATATCGGTAACTACACTAATAGATGAGTTTGTCCCCCCTTTTGACAAAGATTTTTGGAGTGCTTATAAAGCTTTAGAAAAGTTAATTCCACCAGAAGAATGGAAAGTTGAGAAAAAATCTTTACAAAACTCTCATAAATTTGATAAAGAAATATTAAACATTTATGGAATTGAAGAAAAAGAGTTTAACAAGATACAACAAGATATTTTAGACGAATGGGATAAAACAAACAGAGAATCTTGTGAAAGAGGAACTAAAATTCATGCTAAATTAGAAAATGCTTTATATCAAGCTGGTGCTAATGTGTCTTTAAAGAAATTTGGGATAGGGGGAAAATTCGTTTGTGATAAAGGAAGAACTTCTTTAGATTTAACATCTGGAGTATATCCAGAATACCTAATATCTAGAGTATCAGATGACGGCATATTAAGAATAGCAGGCCAAATTGATTTATTAGCAATAAATGGATACGATGTATACATAATTGACCATAAGACAAATAAAGAAATAAAAACTAAAGGAGGATTTAATACTCAAACAAAATCTTCCTCAAAGATGCTTTACCCTTTAAATGATTTAGATGATTGTAATTTTAATCATTATCAATTACAATTATCTACTTATGCATGGATGATTCAAAAATTAAATCCTAAATATAATATAAAAGGATTAATTTTAAACCATTATGATCATAATAATAAAAACACAATATATAAATGTGAATACCTTAAAGACCACGTTGAAAGAATGCTTAGACATTATAAACGAGAATTAATCAGGAAAAAACAAAAAGAAAAGTATAAAAGAATAGAATATTAATTATGGAAATAGGTAATATTGTTAAGGGTCATGTAAATGAAATTTTAGGGTTAAATGTTAATATTTCGGAAGAAAGAATGGGGATATGTAAAAGATGTCCTCTATTTAAATAGATTGCAGGGGGAATCTGCAATTCATCTTTATGGTTAAACCCAAAAACAGGAGAGATTAGTGATAAAAGAAAAGATGGTTATGTTAAAGGATGCGGCTGTAGACTTAAAGCAAAAACTACTCTTATAAATGCTCATTGTCCAGCCAAAAAATGGTAATGAATAATATGTCAACAGTAAATGGTAAACAAGTAAACATTGGTAATACTACAAACAGTGTGAAAGTAGCTAATTCTATTTTAGGAAATGAAACAGATGGAAGTGTATTTTTTATGGGAAAAGATGACCCTAGAACTATTGAAAATATGGCTAAAAGAGAAGCCAGTGAAAAATTTAATGAACAGGTAGAAGAATATAAACAAAAACTTGATAAGCAAGCTAAAGAAATTCAAGACTATGTAGAGAATATGTCTATTGATATAAATAATGTAGAAATAAAACCTTCTTATGAGGGAGTACTTATCAAACCTTTAGCTCAAAATCCTTTCCAAAAAATATTAGTATCTTCAAATTCAGGACTTATTATTGATGCTGGAGGTTATGCTCCTAATTATAAAAGTAATGAAACTGGAGAATGGGAAGAAGAAGAACAATTTGTAAGAGTTGGAGTTGTTCAAGAAGTGGGTCCTACCTGTAAATATACAATTCCTGGGGATACAGTATTCTGGAGAAAACCTTCTGAAACTCCTATTCCTTTCTATAAACAAGGATTAGTTTTAGTAAATGAACATAGTATTATGGCAATGGTAAATGTAGGTTTAACACAAAGATTTAATAACAATGGAGAATGACAAAATATTTTTTATGCCAGGTGATGTAGTAACTTTAAAATAGGATATACCTAATAAACCTACAATGCTGGTAGTAAAAAAACAAACAAATATATTTAAGAATGCAGATAATAAAGAACCGATTTTAAAAGGTATAAAATGTAGATGGTTTACAACAACAGGAGAATTATAGGAATCGGTTTTTAATACTAAAGACTTAATAAAACTTTAATATAATGGGAGAAGATGTTAATGAATATCGTAAAAATCCTATATATTCTGAATTTTTAAAAAGTATTCAAGCTAGACCTGGATCTGGATATGCAGGATCTAGTTACTCTTCAGATTATTATACTCCAGAATATATAAGTAAATACACAAACTGGTTAAATAGTAAATTTGGTAAAGGAAAATATTAGGAGGATTTTAATTACTTTAGAAGTACTCCAGGTTATACTATGAAATATGATTCTAATAATGGTATTTATTTTTCAGATGGAGTTGGAAATACTTATTGGGGAGGAAAAAGAGTTTGGAATACTGAAGGAGGTAGAAATTATTCTATAAATAATGGAAAATTAACTATAGCTCCTGCAAGAAATAGTGGAACTCCAACAGATACTTCTAATGAAAGAGGAAGACCTTCTGGAGGTACCCCAGTTTCCAATTTACTTAATTTAGGAAACAATTTAGGATATGCTGTAAATGGATATCAAGATAATGCAAACGCTGCTTTAAATGGATATAAATCAGTTTCTGATTTACAAACCTTTTTAAATGGATTAATAGATTCTGGAGTATTAAAAGGAATAAATAAATTATCTACCGATAATAAGTTTGGAAAAAATACCGATGCAGCAGTTAGAGCTTATAATGAATATCGATTAAATAACCCAGAGACTACTGTAAGACAATAGACTGCTCCACAACAAACTGGAGGAAATCCATAGAACAAATATGATTATATAACCAACCTTACTAATGATACACAAACACCGTCTATATTAACTGCATTATAGAATGGAAAACTTAAGACTACTGATATTGCTAAAAATATGTAGTGGTCAGACGAGTTAAATAATATATTAGGACAAGATTGGCAGTCAAAGTATAATTTTGGAAATACTTTAGGAAAAAGAGATACTAGAAAGATTTAGAAAATTTATAATCAAAGATTAGCAGACGATAATACTGCTTTATAGAATTTTAATTATTTAGCTAAAGATGGATTTACTAAAGATGAAATATCAAGGCTTAGTGGTAATAAATTTTTAGAAGGAATAACATTTGACGAAGACCCTAATAATAGTG
>Ga0247611_10000085_pt1 | contig 176443 bp, 311 predicted proteins | sample 177DNAGHGhighgp2_FD_192422 | JGI IMG/M metagenome (GOLD analysis project Ga0247611, IMG submission 192422) | Sheep rumen microbial communities from Palmerston North, Manawatu-Wanganui, New Zealand - 1770 DNA GHGhigh gp2 | ecosystem: Host-associated > Mammals > Digestive system > Stomach >...
TATATGGAATCGGAATATATGGAATATACATTCTATTATTTTTATATAAGTCCTCAATTAACTGAACAGCTTCCTCTTCAGTTATATGTTCTTTTTTATATTGATTTAATATAATATAAAGACTATTATAAACTGACGATTTGTTATTTAATTCAATATTATCCATAATTAAATTCCTAATTGATATTTAGCAATTTCGAATTCTTTATTATCTCCTAAATGTTTTCCTAAATCATCGGAAATTTTAATACATTTCCTCCATTCTTGATTTTTATTTATTCTACACTTAGATAGTTTCATAACTATATTTGCTGGTTTAAATCCTGTATCGTTTGTCAGATTAGTTCCAATCCCTGCTGATACGCGTATACGACCAGTAAAATAATTACAAATATCCAAATACCTATTAAAATCCAAGGCATTGGAAAATACAATAGTTTTTGTAGTTGGGTCGATACCCAATTCTTTATATCGTTTAATAACTTCATTTCCTATTTTGTATTCGTCACCAGAATCCTGACGGACTCCATCAAATAATTTAGCAAATTTTAAAGACATATTCTTTAATCCTACTTCAGATGTATAAGTATCCATTAAGAATATCCCAAGATTACCATCGTAAGTACGAACCCAATCTCTCATTCCGAGGTAATTAGCTTCTTGATAACCCCAACAAGCACCATGAAACATAATCCACTCATGTGGAAAAGTTCCTATAGGAGTCATATTATATTTCATAGCAAAATATACATTTGAGGTCCCTACACAATTAGTCGGACATTTTTCTTTTAATCTTTGAATAATAAGATTATGTAAGTTACTAGAAGCTCTACGTCTTGTTCCAAATTCTGAAAATTTTAATCCATGCTCATTAGCTAGATTGATTTTAACATCAAGTCTATCAATAGCTTCTGAAATATTAATCATTCCTTGTTGTTTAATTAATAATTCAGAAACAATTGCAAGAATAGGAACTTCATATAAAGTTACTTTATAAAGATAATCTGTTACTTCAATATGAAGATGTTTCTCATTATCTAACCAACATAAAATTTTTTCCCAATCAAATCGAAAATCACTCAACCATTCCCAATAAACTTCAGGAATATAAGGAATATGTTCAACACACCAAATTTCTTCTCCTACTAGCAATCTCAATCTTACTAATTTAGCAAATTCCATCTTAAGAGTTTCCAAAAACTCATCATCAAATACTGTATTATTTCTATCACAGAAACTAAAAGTTCCTTGAGCTTCTGGATACAACTTCATATAAGCATACGAAGTTGAAAATTTGTATAAATCTGTGTCTAAAATTGATAAAGTCATGCTTCAAATACTAATTTAAAAGGAATAAATAAATCATAATTATCATCATCTTCAAAATGATTAATACTATCAATGTATCTTCCATCCATTTTGTGTCTTATAAATATAAATTCACTTCCAATCCATTGTGCAATACCCGTACTTCTGGATTGTCCGATATACCATCCTCCGAGAATTAAATCTTTTTTAGCAATAGCACCACATTCTAAATATTTTCTAACAAGTAGTTTATATTCTGTTAAAGATTTGTATCTAGGAAATTCTGGAATATCATCTATTTTTTCAAATTTCTTTAATTCTACCATAGTTCTGCTATTTTTTAGCCTTAATTGGATTCTTTCTTAATCTTTTCTTTAATGATTTTGTCATGATTAAAAGCCCATTTATAGTTATCTATTTCTTTAAAAGGAATCCATTGAATGCAACTGACTTCTCCATTTTCAGAGTTTTTAGAAGTTAAAGAAATATTTTCAATACAAGTAGGAATTTCATACTCATATCTAAATGTTACATTCTGACGTTTATCACCATAAGGGTCATCATTAATAAAAAACAATTGAAGATATTGAGGAGAAATTTTAACTCCAGTTTCTTCAAACACTTCTCTAGCAGCACCTTCTGCTATAGTTTCGTTATAATCTAAATAACCACAAGGCATACACCAACAACCTCTAAATTCAGGGTCTGGAGTCTCTGGACCTCTTACATTTGCAAGTATACATAAATCTCCACTTTTATTATAGCCTTTAACAAGAGTTAGAGTTGCAATATTTCTTGCAACCCACTCTATTTTTCCTGTTTCTAGATTTTTTATCGGATGATTTTTCATATTAATCAACAAATATTATTCCAATTGCTCTATTATTCTCAACTCCTGTAACAGGTTGAATAGAATCAATTTCATAAGAATAAGGAGTATCATTCACAACAACTTCTGGATCATCTTCTCCAGATATTCTTTTCCAATATTCTAATTCTTTAATTAAATCTGAATATTTCATACTATTTTTTCTAAATTATTTTCTTTAATAAAATCACTAAATGTTTTTCCTCCGTCAATAGATACAATTCCTGGACAAAATACTTTAGGAAAAATATCTTCTTTAATCATATTTTCTATTGTACATTTAACACAATAATCACCAGCAATACCACATACAACAAAATCAGTATTAGCATTAGCTGTAGCGATTGAATCGAAATAATACCGTTGACCAAGTTCATCAGTTACAAAATCGATATCACTAAATGCTCCATATTCTTCTACTTCTTCCAAAGTTCCTTTTTGACTAACTTCATAATCAATATTAAATGACTGAACATATTTTAAAAGTTTTGGTTCAATACAAGCTCCAGGAGTATATTGTACACAATGAGAAGGCCAAAGTCCACCGTATTTTTTAAAACTTGTATGGTTATGAGGGTGCCAATCTACAGTAAAAATAATTTTAGCAATTTCTTTACGATGATTTTTAATGAACTTTTTAATTTCCTCTACTGCATCTTTAGCTCCTTTTACTGACATTGTTCCAGTAATAAAATCGTTTTGGCAATCTACAATAATTAATGTAATCATTTGTTTAATTAATTAAATTTTATAATAGTTTACAATTAATCTATATAATTCATATGTAGTATATACTCCTGTATAGAGAATAATTAATTTCCAGAAAGAATTTTCACAAACGGGGTATAGTCTTGAAACTCCTATTACTTCTAATGTTACCATAATAGGAAGTACAACAAATTCAAAAAATATTTTCATACAATATTAGATTTAACTACTTCCGAAATCATTTTTCCATCAGCAGTCGGATAAATTTCTTTAATTTCTTTAATAACTTTACCCATTTCTTTTTGAGTAAAACCATTAGGATAAGCAGTTACTACAGCTTCTTGAATTTTATTACGAGAAATTTCTGGAGGAAGAAGTTCTTTAAGATATTTTATTTGTTCTCGTTCTAAATCAGCTAAATCCTTACGACTATTAGCATCGTAAATAGAAGCAGATTCATCTCGTTGTTTAATTAAACGTCTAATAATCTCAATATCTAATTCATAAAGTTCTACATTAGAAATCCAACTATCTAATCCTGTTACACAAACAAATTTACCATTAGATTTTGGATTTTTAGATGTTTGATTTTTTAGTAATTCTACCTTAACAGCTCTAAAAGCTTCTTTAGCTGCTCCATTTTTATTAAGAGTAGCTTCTTTAATTAATCTGTCAATGTCCATAATTTACAAAATCAATTAATAATATATCTTTATCTGTTCCTTTTTTTATAATTTGTCTATTGTTAATAAAAGCATATAACCAAGGCCACCAATCGTCTATAAGTTTTGGAGAACATACAGAAGAATATTTTTCTTCACAAGAAGGATTATATGAAAAATTATAATCTATATTCCAATTATATAAATTTCTTCCGCACCAAAACTTAATGTTCGGAAATAATTTTTCTAAAGCTGAACAAAATAATTTAAATAATTCAATATTATTTTCATTATATTCTTTTTTGTTTCGAACTTCTAATAATATCCTTATACTTACATCTTTCTTGGTATTAAGCCAGAAAATATCTTTTAATAACTTTGCTAGAGTTATATTATATTCAACTATACCGTGAGCAACTATTGGTAATTTATAATCATTAAATCTAACTCTTAAATCAAAACATCGAACATTATAAACTTCATATTGAGTTTTAATATCTGCTTTTTGACATTTTGCAGTAAATCTGATTACTTTCATCCACCACTTTGTAGGAGTTAAATAACTCCAACTATTATGACTACCAAGAATCCACATCACTTATATCAATTATTTCTCCTGTTTTTAATATATGAATTTTAACTCCCCAAGCTATTCCTGCACAAGGATAAAATTCATACGAAATAGTTCCTTTTTCTTGATAAAGTTTTTGAGAATCTTTATATTCCTTATCAGATAAAGTAAATGTTCTTATTTTACTTTCCCAAGGAGTTAAACAATATTTAGAAGTATCAATTAATTTCCATCTAGTAAATTTATGCTTTAAAGCTCTCCAAAATAAATTCCATTTTGTAGCTTTTGCCAATTTATCATTTTTATAAATCCAAGTTTTCTTCATATTACACAACAGAAATCGTCTATATACCAACAATCTTGGGAATATTCATTTACTAATTCAGATGGGAGAATTATCTGTTCTCTAACAAAATCTTCTAATAATTCTTTATTATCGTAATCTTCAAAATCTTCAGGAACTTCTATATCTACTGTGGTACTAAGACATTGTGAAATATTAACAGGAATCATTTTAAATTTTCTATTCCAAGGAGCTATTTTTTCCTCAGATTGCATTAAAGTTGGAGTATTATCCATATTTTTTAATATTTTCTATAAGATGTTCTTTTACAGCTTTAGTAAATCCTGGAATGTAACAAGGATTAATTTCTTTCAATTCTCCTGATTCTGTAGATTCATATACTTCATAATCAGAATAACTATCAAAAGCATATTCATTTCCAGGATAAAAATAGTTTTCAATAGCCCAATTTAAAAGACTATCTGGAATAAGATTTAATAACTCTAAATCTGATAACTTTTCAAATTCTTCATCAGAAATATTTTGACTTGCTTCATCTGCACCAAAAGCTTCCCTTAAATCATCAATATCTATATCTACTGAATTTACTAACTCTTCAAAGGATAAATTAACATTAGAATTTAATTCTCCTCCTTTGTAACTGAAAACATTAAATAAATGATACAATTTATTCATCATCGTGATTTACTCTTAAATTAATTTCACTAGAACATAACAAACTTCCACAAATATCTATATATTTATTATTTGGAGTTATCATAGCATACAAAAAATCATCATCTTCCAATTCATTAGTAAAATTGTCCCAATTCATATAAGGACTTTCTCTCCATCCTCTTTCTTCAGCACATTTAATTATAAATGATAAAGATATAGCAGAATCAAGATCAATTTCATCTATTTCTCCATTTTCAATATCGGTAAGAACATTCATTATTCCTGTCTTAAGATATTGAACACCTTGTTCTATATCAGTTTTAATAAATTTATTCATGATAAATTACTTCTAAATCACCATCCTCATCCTTATAAGGACGAATTTCAATTATTCCTCCGTCGGAAATAAATTCTTCATAATCTTCATCTTCATCAGCAAATTCATAATACATTTCATTAAGAGCTTCATCTACTGATTCAAGAAATTTCGGATCTTCCCGAAGTTCATCTATAGACTTATTGGAAATAGCTAAATATTCTCCTCCCCAACGTTGAAAAATTAACTCTCCTATAATTATAAAATATTTATTCATTATTGATTGATTTTATATAATCATTTATTTTTAAAGAAAATAATTCATTATCAGCTAATCCACAAGACTTAAATTCAGGACAGAATCCACGATATAAACATTGAGGTACACAGGCATTAGCTAATTCTGGTTCTATTTCTCTAAGTTTATGTATTACTTCATTCCAAATTCTTCTTGTTTCTGATTCAGCCCTATTACATAACCTTACTTTACTAATATTAATTATTTCTTGAGCATTAAGAAATAATCTCATATTAACAGGGTCAATTTTCTTTTGTTCTTCTCTTGGAACTTGTTTTCCATCAATGTCTGGGCGCGAGGTACTTACAAAAGGTTGTGCATGAATATGTCTAACAAGATGTACTGATACATAGTTAGGAATATCATAAAAATCTATATTAAACATTAAACATCTTAGAGGAGAATGCTCAGCTTTAATTATTTTCTTTTTGAATTCAACGGAAGGTTCCTTATCTAAAAGCTCTTTTCTTTGAGTGAATCTTGCTGCATTTAATACATCAGTCCAAGATGTTACTCTAGTTATTTCAATTTTCATATATTTCTATATCAACAATTTCTCTATCATAAATATCTCCACTAGGAGTATCATCAAAATCTTCTAATTCAAATTTTTGTAAGGCTTCTTCTTCAGAGTCTGCGGTTATATAATAACTAGTATGTTGTTTTAAAATCTCTGTAGTATAAATTTCATATTTGGGCATTTTCTTTTTCTATTTTTAACTGACGTAATCTTTCTTCACAATCATGAATAATTTTTTCATAATCTGATTCTCTAGGTTCTCCTTCTTTACTTCTAAGGATTCTCTTAATAACGTCATGGTCCCAACTAGTTAAATTTGGATAATCTAACCATATACTCCAAGGTTGAATTAAATGTTTAGAATAATCACTATTTCCAATATTAAAAGAACGCACATCTTTTTCTGAATGGTCATGTATTATTCCTAAATACTTTAATTCTTTATAAAGATTCCAATCTATTTTTACTTGAGGATTAACTATAGGTTCAGACTCTTGAATTATAGTATCAGTTAAATCACTCATTGTCTTTAGTCATTTTAATCATACACATTCCTACAAATCCAACAATTTGTTCTCTTTGTCCTTTTGTAAGATAAGATTTTTTATCTTGAATTAAATCATATTCATCTAAAAACGCTTTAGCTAAATTATATTCTCCTTTGTGAAGTTGTCTAATTCTATCTTTAGCAGAATTTCTCATCATAGGAAGATTTTCATCAATAATCTTCAAAAGTTTTTCTTCACTCATTTCCGGAGTTTTGTATAAAAGTTCTTTAATTTTCATAAACAATACATTATAATTTATATATTCTTATAATACAATTACCTTGTACTTCATTTAATGCTTTATATAAATCGTCATACAAATCAGGAAATAGTTCTGGATATTTCTCAATCCTTCTTACTTCAATCAACATTTTCCATTACTAAAGCAGTTACTACATCAAGATTTATCATAACTTGTTTATAAACATCTATTTTTTCACATTCGCTTAAATACTTTTTCCAATGTTCTTTCCAAGCTTTTATATCATCCTCTCCTTTTTTATCATATCTTTCGCTAGGGGAGGATATATAAGGCCAAGGACTTAATATTATTTCATATTCACATCTTGCCCACCATTGGTACTGTGACTCATTTTTTATAAACTCTTTAAATTCCTCAAATGTTTTTGGTTTATCTTTCTTTTTATTATAACAAGAAACTAAATATGGAATTATATTATAAGATTCAAATTCTTTACTATTTATATTATAAGTAATTACGTTAAATTTTTTCATACAAATAAATCTAATTCTTTATATATTAATGGATTTTTTAATTTATTAGCTTCAGTTATATAAAATTGATAATCTAAGTTATAATCATCCCAATTATCTAAATGATAAGCTTTATTAAATACTATTACAGAATATCCAACATTTACTCCAGTTATTCGTCCATCTTCAAATCTTTTTAAGAGTATTCCAGAGTCTTTACCTTTACAAACTAAATATCTAGTCATTCTACCAAGTTTTTCATCTGTTATTTTTCCATCTACTAGATGTCTAAAAAAAGCATTACTTGATGAATTAGTTTTTAATTGCATACAGAAGTTAAATATATCTCTATCTTTTATAATAGTTTCTTCAATAGGTATTCCGTATACAAAATAATTTTTAACAGCTAATGGAACAATTCTCATAGAAGGATCTTTATGATATTCCTTATCTACCTCAAAGTCACCCTTTAATTTAATATGTTCATTCTCTTTAGTAGAATCTTCATATACAGCGATATAATTATTGACATCTCTAATGCACATTTTACTATAGAAAGCTTCTTCAATAACAAGAGAAGTTTCTTTAGTAAGCTGATTATTAACTTGTCTTATAAGTTCTAGTTTATGTTTAGGTATTCTAATAGTTATTCCATCAGTATTTGTTTGTAGAACAACAAGTTCTGGTACCATCTCAACCATTCTTTCAACCCACATGCTTATAAATAATTGTCCTGCAATAGTAGTTTTAAAAGTATACATTGGGTCATATAAGAAGGATTTTTCCTCATTTGATTTACCATAACATCCATTTAATACAAGTTTATATCCTTCTATAAGAACATTGTCACGTTCATTTTTAGGTTTATGTTTTTCATTAATTCTAATTTTAATAAATTTAGAATATAACTCCATAAACTCTGGACCAAGCTGTTCTGGATAAAGTTTTAATGAATCAGCTATACTAGGATATAGCGATGAAACATCTAAATCTAATATCATCCAATAATCATCAGATTCATAAACACCTGGTTCTATACAAGAGTGGGTTCCACCTAATCCAAAGTCAAATTTAGTTCCATGATAAATAACACTAAATTGGAATTCTCCTTTTTCTCCTTTAATAGAAGTTTGTTTAATTTGATTTAAGAATTTTCCAAATTCTTTAGTCTTAATATTAGCCCAAAACGGAATACAATCTTTAAGATTAATAATACTTCTAGAAGTTCCGCCAGATTTTTTAAGATAATAAGGATTCTGATGTGTTTCACGAGCATATAACTGTAACATAAGTTCTTCTCCCATAGGAACATCACCCATATTTGTTACATTTACATGAAACTTTTTATTTAAATCGTTTCTAAGTTGAAGTTTATTCTTTCCTTTATACAAAGAATAATCTGTTCTACCCAAAGTAACAAGAAGAAACTTATATGTAGCTATTACATCATTTTTATTATACTCAAGTATAAGTTCTTCATCTCCTTCTTGACACCAATGAGTATGATGAATAGGCATTTCTTCCACATTCTCCATTCTCATTTGTATTTCTAATCCTTTGAGATTTTGAGTTCTAGCTTTATTATTATAATGCCAAATTTTATATAAATCTATTTGTGGAATAAGAGGTTTCTTTACTTCTGTAAATAATTCTTCTATTAAATATTGAGATTTTGCATATAAAGCTTGGGCTAATTCTTGTCCATAGGAATATTCATATTCTCCTTTCCAGTGTCTAAGAAAATGATGTAATAATGGATAGTCGTAAGCAAGATTATTAAATCCGCATTGTACGAATTTCTCTTTTATTAGATGTTCATATAATATTTTGGCATCACATCTCCACTTACAAATTACATATTGATACCAAGTATCAATTTTAGAACGATAACCTGTATAAGTAAATAAATTGGATAATGACTCTAGATCATATACTTCCAATATCATCCTTTAAATATGATTTATCACGAACTATAAGAATCTTTGCAGGCCATATTTCTCCAACTGCTCCTTTATTACATCCAAATCCTACATATTTAATATCTGGAAAATAATTAAATAAATAAGGAGCTACTAAAGTAGTACAGTTAGGACATTCATAATCTCCAATATAAAGCGTTACATGAGATCCTGGCCAATAATATCCACGAATTGCGAAGAGCCATGAATATCCATATTTCTTTGAAAGAAAAGCATGCATATCATTTTTATCCATATTAGAAGGAGTAGCAATATGTAAATCTTCTCCTTCTAACCAAATAGGTATTCTTTTTTCTAAAAATTCTTTTTCAGTCATTTTTGTATATTAATTATATTTCCATTATAATGAATTATATAATAATCATCTGTTTCAGTAATAAATTTAGATAAATTATTTTTAATTTCATTTATCCAGTGTTTATCTAAAGGAGATAGTGTAATACTATTTCCAATTGGTTTTATACACATAGTATTCCAACTAATTAAGAAATTTTTAAATTCATTCATTTAATCTTTTATTTAAATATTCAATAAATTTATTTTCTCTAGGCCAAGCAACTTTTCCTCTCCAAGTATGTCCCCAGGAATCTATATAATTAATTTGAATTTTTATTTCTTTATTAGTAAAAGTATCTTTATATTTTTGCAATAATTCTTCTGCTGTTAAATTAGAATTTAGATATTTATCTAATCCAATAAAATATGTATTAAATATTTCATTCAATGTACATTTTGGTTTAGATATTTTCTTTCCATCTGGAAATAATATTCCTATTTGCCAAATTGGTTGAGTTTTAACTGGAATTACAGCTCCTCTGGAAGTCCCTTTAGTTTTTGCCATTCTAACATAAATTCACCATAGGTTGTATCCCAAAAATATTTTCCTAAACATTCAGCAGTAGAAAGTCCATTTAGTTCTGGAAATTCCATATTAGTACTAATATAATCATGGATTTCATTATTTAGTTCTTCAATAGTAGAGCAATGAATAAAATCTTTGGGATTTAGTTCCATATCTTCTTCTTTTCTAAGAAGCCAATTTGTTTCAACTCTAAATTTCATTTAATTGATCTTTAATTACATAAATACTTACAATAGGTTCATCTGATTGATATATTATTTCATCTGGAAATTTATATTTAAGTTTTTCTAAATCTGTTGATATACTATCAATTAAATATCCACAATCATTTTTAGCAATAGTAAAATATATCATTCTTTTGAAGTTAAATACTCATACATAAAATTAGAAAAAGCATTGGCAAATTCTTCTGATGTTTCATTATTATAATAATAATTAAAACAATGTCCTAATTCATGCAAGTATGTTTTTAAATATTCATCTTCAGGAATATTTGTTAATTCTCCATCTATTATTGCCTTTTTAGCTAATCTTATTCTATGTAATAATCCACAAAAATCTCCTAATGCATCAATATCATTTTCACAATCTACTATATTTACGTTATAAGTAGATCCAGATATAACAAATCTTTTTGGAATTACAATAGAGTTTTCAATACTTTTCCACATCTTTTTTCCAATTTTTTAATAGCACCTTTTCTAATTTGTCGGATTCTTTCATCACCTAAATTCATTTCTTTAGCAATATCTTTAATAGGTCGTTCATATTGTCCGTCTAGTCCATAATATTCACTTATTACTTTATATTCTCTAGGATTTAAACACTTTAAAGCGTTTGAAATAGTTTCTTTAGTAAAAGCATCAGTAAATGGAACAATTTCTTCAGAAAGAGTATCTTCGACAGTAGTATGTCCATCATCTGTTAAAGGAGTATCAATTGACTGACAATAAGACTTATCCATTATTATAGATTTATATTGCTTTTGAGAAATATTAGCTATTTTAATAAGTTCTTCTTCTGTCGGTTCTCGATTATTTTCATTTATGAATTTTTCATAAGCTTTTTTAACCTTAGTAATATTACTAATAAAAGTAATAGGATAACGAATTGTTCTTCCAGTATTATAAATTTCTCTTAAAATTTCTCTTCTAATATACCAAACAGCAAAACTAAGAAATTTATATCCTCTATCTGGATCATAATTATCAACAGCTAAACATAATCCATAAAGTCCACTTTGAAGAAGATCTATTAATGGAACTCCTTGTCCAACATACTTTTTAGCACAAGTAATTACAAACTTTAAATTGGAAGTAATTAACTTATCTCTTGAGTTTTTATTTCCAGATAAGGCTTCTCTTGCTAGTTGAATTTGTTCATCTCCCGAATACATTTTATATTTGTCAATATCCTTAAAGAAATCTTTTAAAATATTACTATTTTCATTAAGAATGTTTTTAGTTATCGTTATCTCTTTCACTTATCCATATATTATTAATAGAAAAAATTTTAACTATCTTATATTTTCCATTTTCAAATGTATCTCCTACTGATAACATTGGACCTCCTGATGGATCTATAGCTTCAATATTATATGGATAATTACCTATAGTTCTCATATATTGTAAGCAATATTTATGTTTTGAATCTATTGATAATTTCCACACATAAATATTTTCATCAGCACATTTCCCAGTATTTTCTAGCCACAAATTTGCACCATCACGATTGTAAAGTTTTATTTTTTTCATTTGATTATATTTGATTAGTATTCTTTAAATATTTCCATATTTGATATTTAGTAAGACCTTCTTTATACATACATTCTTGACGAGATTTATATTCCCTTCCTTCATAAATACAAGGTCTAGCTTTTTTACCCCTTCCACTTACTTTATAATCCTCAGCAGTAAATCTATCATTATTATATTTTTCTTTAGCTTCAATAGCACTGTTAATAACTTTAATAGATTCTAATTTTCTTTCTTTTACGGAACTATATGATATAGATTTTATTTCATGATGATTTTCCTTAATAAAATTAATAAGTTTAATCCAATCTTTATTTTTTAAATTTTCAAACTTACTACAATAAATTCCTAATCCATTATCACCATTTTCATCCCAATCAAGTAATTGTTTAAGATTTTCTCTTATTCTAACATCATCAGAAGTATCTTCTTCATCATTATAAATATGACGAGCGTAAGCATTAATTAACTTACGCTCATCTATTTCTCTAAGAAGATCAGTATTAACTACTAATTGAATCATTTTCTTTCATCATAAATAATTTCATATTCATCTGGATTATCTACTTCTAAATCCATTTCTTCTGCAGAAAAATCACAATCACCTTTCCAGTCTTCATAAGCTTGATCCCATGCTTCATCTCTTTCTTCTTCAGATTCATATTCTTCATCGTCCAAATGTAAAAGATAGCTATAACTATCCCAGAGATACTCAGTTATTTCGTCATAAGGAAATTCCTCAGCATCTAAAGGATTTTCTTCAGAATATGCACAATAATATGTATCAGTTCCACATATTGGGGCCGATGCCGTTATTAACCATGTTTTAATCATAATGTTCCTTAATTTTATTTAAAACAAATGTAAGAGCCCTATCTTCATTATATTCTCTCGTATCTAATTTTTCATCAGATACAGTAAATGCAAAACAATTTAAATCATCATCTTCATAACGATGAAATAAAGTTTCAGGAATAAATTGATTAAGTATCCAATCTTCTAAGTCTTCCTTATTATTTAAAATTTCTGGAGTTTCATCAATAAAGTACCATAAATCATCTTCGTAGCACCATTTCCATAGCTCTTCTAGAAACTCATTTTCATTTAAGAAATTAAGAGAAGAGTCAATTACTTTACTACTATCAATTATAACAAAATTATATTTAGTCATAAACATCAACGATTTTTCTATTCAATGTTTCTAGAATACCCTTATACTTCATATTCTTCATCAGTCTCTTCTTCAGGCATATCTTCCTCAATTCGTATATTAGATACACTAGGTTGAAGAGGAATATTATCATCAGACATATAAAAATACTTTACAGTAGCATAATGATTTAAACATTCAGAATTAAAATTTTCTATATACCAATCTTTTTGACTTCTATCACCGTGAGGTTTAGCTTTGAATGGTTTTCCTTCTTTAGTTTCACATACAAAAACCATATCTTCATTTCCACGAAGACCTAATTCATATCCAGTAATTAAGAATTCTCCAGATTTATAAACTTTTATTTTAATCATATCATTGGTCCTACCATTAGGACGATATACTTTATCAGGATCACGTATTACAAGACCTTCCCAACCTTCTGATACATATTGATTATGAAGTTTCATCATATTATCCCATCCAGATACTTCTACTTGAGGAACAAATTGAATTCTAAGTTCTTCACTTTTAAATTCCTTTTCTGGATTAAAATCTAGATTTAATTGGTCTTTAATATCTTGCATTAAAGCCCATCGTTCATCAAAAGTAGAATTAATATCAACAATATCATACCAGTAGAATTGAAGAATTTCATAATCAATTGCAGTTTTTTGAGTTCTAGCAATTCCACTAAGTTGTTGTAATGTATATCCGTGATGATAACATTCTCCATCAAGAATAAGTCCTGGATTATCTCCTATCATTTCTCGAAGAGTTTTATTACTAAGAATTTCATACATAGCAGCATCATAATTCATAGCTCCTCTAGATTGAGTATGAAGTTGTCCATCTTTGCCCATATATATAGAGGCTCTTAATCCATCAATTTTTCTACTAGCCAACCATATTTTATCATATATTTTAGGATTAGTTACTTTATCAGCTTGTTTAGCAAGCATTGGTTTAGGTACTCCATTTTGACTAGTAATTATTCCTCCTAAAACTTTATTTAATTCTTCTTCTGAATATTCATCAGGATCTTTTTCAATTTCTCTATAACCTTTATCAAGTTTTTCTTTAACTAAATGTTTAGCTTCAAGCATAACTTGTTCCCAAAGATTACGAGTAGCTTTACCTCTTTCTACTATTTTATCAGGTTGAGAAGTACGTTTGCCTCCTAATTGACCAGATATTCTATGAATTATAAAATATCTAGTTTGTGGATCTTTTGGATTTATTAATTCATAATTAACGATAGCTATTCTAATCTTTCCTTTAGTATCTCTACTTATCAGATACCAAAATTTTTCATTAGGAATTTTTTCTTCTTGTTGATTAGAAAATAAATCCATTATAGTAAATAAACATCTTTATTTTTATTCATGTAGTTCCATAGTTGTTCTATAGTTTCTACAGGTATTTTATTATCTTCTTTAAATTCATCAAAGAAATCTAATTGTGAATTTTTTTCATATATTACTTTATCTACATCCTCGAATAACCACCAATTTATCAAATCACATCCTTCTTCAGTAAAATGACTTTTAAGAAATATATCTAACATACCTCCTACTGATTCAACCCAATCAGATTCGAATAAATTAGAACTATATTTCTTACCCATTAATGCTTCTTCGATTCTTTCGAATGCTTTATCGAATCTTTGATATTGTTCTATATATTCAATAAATAATTTTTTATCAATCATTATTTAAAGTTTTTATCATCACGAATAAGACCTCCATCTGCTCCTCTATTAGATTCAGAAAGTTCATCAACTTCTTTCCATTCTGGATCAATTACTTCCTCAAAATAAACTTGCCCAATTCTATCTCCCACTTTATAAGGAGCCATTTCATTTTCCATTTCAAGAAGATTTAATTCTCTATCGCCTTCTGGAAATAATTGTTCAAAAGGAGTCCGAAGTTTATAAATTACTAACCATTCTCCTCTATAATTAGAATCTATACAAGCAGGAGAATTAGGTATATAAGCATCTGTTTTAGTATTCCCACTTCTTGGACATATTCTAGCTTTGTAATTTGGATCAAATTCAGTAGCAAATCCTAATCCGTATTCAAACCTATCATATTTAGGATTATATTTACAACTTACAGCAACTACATCTTGACAACCATCTCCAGGTTTTCCAAACTTTGGAATCTGTGCATCGGGATTAAGTTTTTTAATTTTTACAATCATTATTTAGATAATTAATTAATTGTTGAATAGCGTTTGACTCTTCCGAATAAAACACTTTAATTATCTTTTCTTCTTCTTGAATAACTACAAATGGATTTAATCTAGCACCCCAATTAGATTTAATTTGATATGCTTCTTTTCTTCCATTTTTAGTATTAAAATCTATATATTGTACGAAAATAGGGAACTTAGAATCAACTAATTCTAAAAGTTCCCTATCTTTTTTATTATCATAAATTACTATTGCTTCCATCTAGGCATTTCTCTCCAAAAAAGTGGATATACTTCACAATTCCATCGATATTGTATCCATTTTCCGTTCTCATATTTTCCTTCAGCTTCTCCTCCTTCTAAAGTATAAAGAATTATACTTCTCGGATTATCTGGAATATATTCATTTCCGTACCAATCATCACTTGATTTATATTTAACACTCATTAATTTCATGTGTTAATGTATCAATTATAAATCCTTTTCTACAATCTAAACAAGCCCATTTATCAGTAATAATTGGAGATTTAACTTGCGTATGTCCAAATATCTGATATATTCCATCTTCTCCTTTAGGAATAATTTTAGTTGTGGATTTTATTAAATCAACGTGTTCTCTTATATCGGCCCATTCACAAGAACCATAAAAAGAATCTCCATATCTATAATGAGATATATTAGAAATAGCTCTAATGTAATGAGTATTAAAATCTTTTAATTGTGTATCTTTCAATACTCTCGCGGTTTCAAAAACTAAAGAGTCTTTTTCAAGTTCGGCTCCTTCATCATATTTCATATATGAATATAGAAAGTTTTCAGCCCATCCTTCTGAAATACCTGCATGACTAAATATCACATTATTTTCAATCCAAACCAAGTTAAAAAGATTTAAATTTTCTAAAAAGAAATTATGATATTTTTCATAATTTTTATAATCAGTTCTTGAAGCAGCACTAAATTCAGACCATATGTAAGAATCTGTATGATTTCCAGTTAAAAGAATATATTTTTCAGGATTATTATTTTTTAAAGATACAATATCTTCTAACATTTTAAGAAGATTTTCTAAGTCATCAAAATTATTGCATTCCATTAATTCTGGATTTGTACTAATTTCTTCTTGGTAAGGGTCAAGATAATCACCTAAAAATATTACTTTGTCAACTCTGGATTCATTATTAATAGCATTTCTCCAAAATTTACGACCATGAACATCAGGTATACATAATATTTTCATTTCTCAATTCCACATCTTTTCTTAAAATCATTAATTAAAAAATCTATATCTTTTTCATCTGAAATACTCCATCCATCAGTCATAATATGTATAAACTTACCACCCCCTCCATCTCTGGTAGATAATGTAATAGTTTGACCATCACCATCTCTATCTTCAGTACAGTCAGGTTCTTGATAATATTTCATAGATATTTCATCTAAAAGTATTTGTTCGTCTTCTGGAAAGCCATCAGTTATTATTTCTATCATATTTAAATATTTATTTTAAGAACATTTAGAATAACCACAGTAAATACACTCATCACATCCACCAATATGGGTGAGTCCTTTTTTACCACACTCAGGACATTTTTCATATTCTGTAGTAGTTTCTTCTGTTTCTTCAATCTCCGTTCTAGGTAAATTAATTATACTCTGTATTTCTTCATTCATATCTTTAAGAGCATTACCTATTGCAACAGGACAACAACTTCCAATAGATGTATCTTTCTTTACAGCATGTCGAACTGCATAAGATGGACATACTCCACAAGAATTAAGTTGATCTATAATATTTTCAATAGATATTCCACCTCTTGCAGATAAACTTACCATACGTGAAAGTCCAATCATGAAGTTATTACATCCACCTTTTGAACCTTTACTAAGATATATTTCACGTAGTTCACCAGTATCAGGATCCCAAAATGATTCACAATGTAATGTACCACATCCTGTAACGAGAGTCCTTTTCAATCCAATACAATCATCGTCAGCCTTGATAATTTCTCCTCTTTTTAAAGAATTATCATTAACAATTATATTATTCTCTGATTTTTCTTCTTTCGGTTTTTCTGTAAGAATACCTATTCTTTTACAGTTATTTCTAAAAATAGTTACTCCTTTTAGTCCTTGTTTCCAAGCCTCTATATAAAGATTTTTAACATCTTCAATAGTTGCCTCTTCTGGAAGATTTACAGTAGAACTAATTGCTGTATCACAATACTGTTGTAAAGCAGCTTGCATTCTAATTCTATCCTTCCAATTTAAGTTTTGAGAAGTCACAAAATAATCAGGAAGTTTGACATTATTAGTAAACTTTTTATATTCTTCTACTACAGGTAGATCTACTTGATAGTAAGAAGATTCTCCTCCATTTAAAGATTCTGTTTTTCTAGTATAAGAAAGCATAAAGAAAGGTTCACAACCAGTACTTATATTAAGCATTGTACCAATTGATCCAGTAGGTGCAATACTAAGGAGTGAACAATTTCTTAAATGATTTATATTTTTAAATTGTTTGATTTCTTCTTCAGTGAAAGTGTTTTTAATAATTGTAGAATCCCAAACACAAGGTTTGTATTTAGGATAATCTCCTCTTTCTAATGCTAATGCAACACTAGCTTCAACAGATTTCCTAAATAAAAATTTCATTAAGGTTTTGGAAAATCCCACAGCATCATCACTTCCATATTTATAACCAAGTTTAACTAAACAATCTGCAAGACCCATAATACCTATTCCAATATTACGGTAATTTCTTGCAACTTCAGCCTGTTCAGGTAAAGCATGATTTTTTAGATTCTTTTCAAGAACATCATCCATCGCTTTAACAATAAATGGAATATCTTGTCCTAATTCATCATAATCAAATTTAGCATTTGAAGTAAAAGGATATTTAACATATTCTGATACGTTAATTGATGATAAATTACAGGCTCCGTGCTTTGGAAGAGGTTGTTCGCCACAGGGATTGGTTGTTTCAATAACATATTCATTATCGAACTCTAACATATTGTAATTTCTAAGTCTATTAGTATACAATATTCCAGGTTCTGCATAATCCCAAGCTTGTTGACAAATAGTTTCAAATAATTTAGTAGGATTTATAGAATATTTAAATGTTCCTACTTCATAGTCAAATTCACATTCCAAATTTTCACATTTATCTTCAACGGCTTGCATAAATATATCATCAATTTCTAATGATAAATTAGCTTTATTAATTCTATTTAAATCCGATTTAATAGTAATAAATTTTTCAGCCTCTGGATGCCATATATTAATAGACATCATTAAAGCTCCTTTACGAGAACCTCCTTGAGAGATACTTTCAGTAACTTTATTAAAAATTTCCATAAAAGGAACAATTCCATCAGACTCAAATTGACCTCCAATTTTTGCTCCTTTAGGTCTAATTTTAGATAAAGATAATCCTTGACCTCCTTGTACTTTGAAAGTTTTAGCAATATCAGTTGCAGTTTGCATAATATCATCTAATGAATCTTCTACGAATCCATGAGAATAACAATTACTAAAACTTCCTTTTTTATTGGTATTAATATTAGAAAGAGTACGTCCTCCAAATAAAAATTTCTTATCTTTAATAAGACGTTCTATTACAGGATTTCCACTACTGACTCTTTTAAACCATTCATCTAATGTTTCATTATTCCATCTATACTTATTATTCCAAATATCAATAGATAATTGGTTTCCATTTAACCATTCTTGTATTTCCATAAAAATAATAAAGGTTTAATAAATAATTTAATTATCTCACTATTTTTAATAGCTGTGAATATTAAATATATCTATTAAACCTTTTATATCAAAATATTAATTATAAGTCCAAATTGTACTTTTCAGAGAATTTCTCTAAAATATTATACATATCATCTGGAAGTCTATCTAATCCTTCATCAGCAATATCTATAGGAATTCCCCAATATGCTGCTGCAATAGAGCCTGCTATTGCTGCTTGAGTATCAGCATCTCCTCTTAACCACACAGCATTTCTAATAGTTTCTTCGTATGAATTACTATTTAAAAAACAACAAATAGCTTCAGGAACACTTCCTTGACAAGTTGAATCAAATCTATAACCAGATTTAATTATTTCTTCTGGAGTTCTGTTGATATTATAATCAAAGTGACAGAATTTTTCTTTAAATGTTTGACAATACAATTCTAAGGAATTTTTTTCATTAACATTTGAAATTCCTCTAAGAAAATACCAAATGCTCCAAGCAACTGTTTTAGCTCCTTTAATTCCTTCTGGATGATTGTGACTTACAGAAGCAGATTGTTCTGCCATAATTAAAGTAGTTTCTTCAGTTTTAAAAGCACATCCAACTGGAGATATTCTCATAGCTGAACCATTACCAAAACTATCATATGGTTGAGGATTATCTGAATCAATCCATTTTCCAAATAAATGACCGTATCCAGAATTACGATATTTTCTTCCCCATTTTTGCATAATCTTAACAAGATTATTTGTATTAAGTGGGAGAGTTAGCAGCCATTCGGCTACAGCAATAGTCATTACAGAATCGTCAGAAAACCTAGAATCTTCTGTCCAAAGTTTAAAATCTTTATTAATTTGTAATCCTCTTTTGCAATACCATTCATAAGGAACTCCTATCATATCACCACAGATAGCTCCTAACACTGGATTTTTTATTAATTCTTTCATACTATAAATTTGTTATTTTTCATTTTGTTCCAAGTAATTTCGGATTCTTCATTAAATGGATCGATAGTAAGAATATCTTCTCTATCTCCATCAGTTAAAACATTTTTCTCATATTGAATTATATCACAATTAACAAGAAGTTGTCCAAATCTTAAATCTGGATATTTTTCTACTAATTCAAATAGTTTATTAAGAATTTTTCTATTATATTCTTGTCTTGTCATATAGATAATATATTTTTAAGTAACAAAGTCTTTTCAAATATATTAAAAGGATCTTTTTTCATTCCATCAGTTAATACTTGAGTAAAAGCATTATATACTTGATACATACTTATATTTCCACTATCAATGCCAGCATAATATTCACTATCATCTTTAGCAAATAATAACTTATATGCATCAATTGGAGTAGAAACTGCTAACTTAGCCTTCCCATAATGATTATCAAAACTATAATTAATACAATTTCTTACCCACCTACCTAAAGATTCATTAACATTTTGAGTACTACAATCAAATTCAGATTCAATAAGTTTTTTCATCCATGTTGCAGTATCATCAGTTTGTTCAATGATTTTATCTAAAGGTTTATAATCAATAGGAGAATTAGATTCTAAATCCTGACAAGCAAGCAATTGAGGACTAAACACACACAAATTAGTACAACTCATTCTTTCTTGTCCTTTGAAAAATTTAACTACAGGTTTTCGAACATCGATCCCATAAACCATTCCTAATACTGCTTTATGTGGATCATTATTAAACTTATATTCATCTGGAAGTATAGCTTCAATGAGAACTCTATTATAAGTTATATCTTCAGTATTAATATCTCCAGATTCTGTATAAGTTATTTGTTTTGGAAGTTGAATTTGAATCCTAAATTCAGAAGTTAATTTTTGTACTCTTTTTAAAAATGGATCAACATACGCAGCAGTTGGAAAATAATCATTATTTTTAATCCTAGTAGCCTTTCCAGCTAAAAGTTCAGTTAATTTAATTTCAGCCATATTTAATCGTCTTCGTTATCTAAGTCATTAATTGTGGTTGGTTTAATTTCCTCTTCTTTAAAGAAATTATTAAAATTCTCAATTGCTATTTCATTTTGATAATTAGCACACTCTATTTGTAACAATTTCCATTTTAATATATCTTCTTCAGTTATTTCTAATTCATGTGTTTTTCCAGAATGATTTGTTCTTAAAACCAATACTTCCTTACCACAGTTATGTCCTTGAATAAACACTATAATTTTATTTTCATATCTTACGCTGATACAGTTATATCCATTCTCTATTTCGAATTTCTTTTTCATAGCTTTTCTAACAAAAGCTATAACATCATTCATTGTAATCATCATATTTAGAATCGTCTATTTCTATAGTTTGTTTTCTATAAGTTTTCCAATTATCTATTACAGTTTGTTTATCAGAATTAGGACTAGCTCCTAAATAAATTGTAGTCTTAAATGAATTTACATCCCTATTCCAATTAAAGAAGTTTCCTGCCATATCAAGAAAGTTAAAGAATTTATTTTTTATTAATTGGGATATATCTTCATCATCAATTATTTTATAAATTTCTTTTTCTAAATTATCAGGATGATCAAAATCTTTATGTCCTGTATGATAATTTCCATGTTCATCTGTATAAGCATTAACGTATTTGTCTATAATAGGATTATCACAATAGTCTTTAAGAATCTTTATTATATCTAATAAATTTTGTCGATCATCCATTTTATAGGCATATACATAAGACTCTACAATTTCATCGAATATTTTTCTTGGAAGATAATAAAATTCATATGGAGCAGGACCTATACATTCATATTTATTTTTTCCTTCCCAATTTTTAATAGGAAAAGTTGAATATTCTTTTAATTCCGATTCAGTTAAAGGTTCTTCTTTATAAAGATGAATAAATCTTTCCCAAGCTTTATACTTATTAGAATAAATTTTATTCTCTTTTACAAATTCCTTCCAAGATATACTAGGTTGAGCTAAGGAATATAATTCTTTCATACATTCATTAGCAGCTCTAGTGAGAACATCACTCCTTGTCAACATATTCTAATATATATTTCAATTTGTCTATATTATTTAAATTATACACCTTATCAGATATTAATTCCTGAAGTTTTTTACATTCGTTAAGTGTAGCTTCTTCTTTTTCAGAATCTTCTAATTCTTTTAGATATTCTTCATATTTATCAATAGTCCAATTAGAAAAGAATTCTTTAATTTCTTTAAGGTCTTTTGAGGATTCTACGTCATAAAGATTGATTGTTCTATTTTCAAAATTACAATCATCCAAATAAACACTTTTCCATTTAGAACTAATTATATAGTTTATTAAATCAAACGCTAAATCAGTTTTATCTTGTAAACATTCATTAAAATTAACTTCATCATAATTAATTTTAAACTCAGGAAGAGATTCTATAACTTCATTAAATTCTTCCTCTGATATAATTCCGAGTGCTTCTAAATATTCTTTATACATAATTATCAGATATTTTTCCAAACATTATATTATCTCCTTGAATCATCGAATAATTAATACTCCAAGGGGTATTTCCAAAATTAGCAGCAATATAATTAGAGGTTGCATACATACTACCTACTGAAATATAATCAAATTGCTTTCCAGAAGTATATGCATATTGATGTAAATCTCCTTTAACTACATAAATTTTGTTATTATCTTTATTAAGTTTCTTTTCAGCTATATAATTAGCGAAATAAAGTTCAGTTTGTGGATTTAAAGTAAGAGGAAATTGTTTAGACTGAGAATAATTATCTTTACCATGTGTGTAGATAAATTTATGTGTTCCTATAGTAAAAACATCAATAGGATAATCACTTATATAAGTATTCCAGCCTTTTCCTTGTAATCTATAAGATAAAGCAAGATTAAGTGCCCATCCAAAATCTCCACTATGATTTGATTCTCCTATACTAAAATAAGAATAATCATTAGCTTTAGTTAAAGTTTTAAGGTTTTCAAAGAAATAATTCATACAATCCAAATAAAGATGACTCATTTCCTTATCGGTCATATTATTTGGAAGTAAATGTCCTCCTCTAGTAGTTTCTTTATTATATTGATCAACAGAATCTCCTAAATCAACAACAACTAAATGTTTAAGTTCTTTTCCACTAAATGTACTAAGTATTAAGTCTAATCTCCTCTTTATTTCTTTCTTATCATAATTAGGAAGTTGATAAAATCCAAATTTCTCATTATATGCACCAATATGTAAATCAGATAACCATATAATTGCAGACTTTTCTGAAGTTTTTATAGTTAAAAGTGGTACTTCATTTTTAAAATTAGGATCATATTTAAGTAAATCGTCAAATAACTTAGAAGATTTAGAGAGTTTTTGATTTTCCTGAGCTAATTTGTTAATAAGTTTATTAGCTTCATCTAATTGATCTTTCTCAATTCTTCTAAGAACATTATTCTCTTTATTTTGATTATGAAGATTAATTAATTCTTCTTCCGTCTTTTCTTCAATAACATGAGGAGCAAATTCGGAATTAGCTTTATAAATATTAAAAGCTTTAAGTATTCTTTTAAATTCTATAAAGGTATATTGAGGAAATTCTCTAGAAACTATTTTCTGTGTTAAATTCGCTCCGTATATAGTATAAAGACGATAGATAGTTTCCATCTCTTTTCTATCCAATTTTCCAATTAAAGTTGGAGCATCTCTTCTAAAAATTTCAAATGTATAATATTGAATTAATCCTTCTTCATCACGTTCTATATTAGTAATAGCTTTATCATCAGTTTCTACCGATTCTAATTTATTAGTTCCTTTTTTTACTCTATTATATTCGTCTAGAAATTCCTTAATTAAATCAGTAGATAAGTTATCAGCATTAACTATATTTTGTTTTTGATTATACCAATAATTTATTTTTCTTTTGCTATCTTTTAAGGTAGATAATTCCTTTAATTCTTTTATTAGTTCTTGTACTTTCTTCTCACTTATTTTATTCATTTTTCAATGGTTTAACAATAGGGGATAAAAAAAGTCCAAGTAGTAAAAACTACTTGGACTTACATATTAGAATTTTAAAAAATCTGATTAATCAACTACAGGATAACCAAACACAAGCAATTTGCAAGGTTGCGAACCCTTAGAAGGAGTATATTTAACAGTAGCATAAAGAGAATTCTTCTCCTTAGCAACCCATTCAATATTAATAGTTAAAGATTCCTTGTAATCAGTAACAAACTCCTTAGCCTTAGCTTCTGCTTCTTTAGAAGTTTTTGCACGAGCAACCTCGTTGCCAGTCTTATCACGAACAATGTAAAACTTCTCAGGACTGTGAGTACGTGCATCATATTTAGGCTTTTCAACCTTATAAGGACGCTCACGAGAATCTGCTACAGCAGACTGAAGAACAATATATGCACCATCATTAGGCATAGTAAACTTCTTTTTCTTCAAATAATCCTTCATCCATTCTTTAACATTGTCTTCGTTAGTTGCATTTTCTTTAGCCCATTTCTTATAAGCCTGAGTAGCATCAACACGAAGATTAAGACCAGATTCCTTCATAGCAGCATCTTTGGTTACACCAATTGTTTCAAATTTCTTAAATACAGTCATTTGTTCCATAAAATTTATAAATTTTAAAAATCATAATTACATCGAGACTTCGTCTCACATACAAAAATTATCTATTTTTCTGGAACTATCTACTTATACATTTTTTCTTTGTCAAATGTAATTCTAATATATCATCTAGATATTTCGACCAAAATAAAATTAGTCAAAATATATTTTTTTAACAAATTTTAAAAAGGAAGATAACTTTTCAAAATTGAAATTACTTCCTTAATTATATCTTGTCCTTTTAAACCAAAAGTTGGATAATCAACACAATTATAACTAAAATCTTCACAAACAATAGCCAAACCTTTTATAAATTCATCAGGTAATCCAAGGTTTTTACTAAGTTTAGTTATTATTTCATAATAAGTAGTGTCTGGATTTTTTAATTTAGATTTATAAGTAATATAACTTATTAAACTAATTAAAATAAATCTTTCTTCAATGGAACTACGATTATGTCCAGAATTAATATATCCTAAACTATAATTTTGTTTATAAAAATTTCTTAATTCATTGAAATTCATATCCTTTTACAATATTAAGATATGCTACTGTTTTTAAAAGATATTTAAATTCTTCAAATCCAGATTTAAATAATTTTAAACTCATTGGATATACAAGAGTATTATAATCTGGAATAGTTGATACTACTAAGAAATTACCCTTAACAGTAGGATTTTCTAGATTAAAGAATTTATTTGCACATAATTTTAATAGATAAGAATACATACCCAATTCTCTTTGATAAGAAAAGAATGAAGGATCGAATTCTTTTGCTAATCTAGAAGTAGTTTTTAAATCATTAACCGTAATAATATTTTCTTCTTTATTAATAGTAAAATTATCAAGTTTAGATTTTAGTTTATATACTTTAGATTCATATCCAGGTATTTCTAATTCTACATCTAATAAAATAGTTTGCTCATTCACAGAATACGGATTTTCTGTTATACCCTCTGGATGTAATAACTTGTTAAAACTAGAATCTTTTTCTATTGATTCTAAGCAACATTTTAACAAATTATAGGATTTTTCATTGGTATATATACGCTTTTTATCACCTTCTTTTAAAGGATTATTTTGTTCGTATATAAATCTATCTCTCCAAAATTGACTACTTTTTTCCCTAAATTCTTTTATTCTAGAATTAGTAAGTTTATCTTTATAATATCCGATTTTATAAGAAGCAGCTTTTATTTCATCATCAGTTGGAGTAGTTCCATCTGAATGATATAACTCTAAAGCCATTAAACCTGCTTTTGCTGTTGGAGTGTAAACTCCTTCAATAAAATCAAAATTCTCTGGCTGAAGTACTCTCATATGAAGCCAACTACCGAATTCAAATGAAGGATTATATTCTTGAACTTTAAATCCTTCAAAAAATGCTTTAGCTCCATCTTTTTTTAATTTACCTAATCTAGAATTACTTATATAATCAGAATATTTTTTACTAAAATATACTTCATCACTAATATTTTCTAATTTTAATGTATCAATTAATGGAGTTATTTTAATTTGTTTTATTAATTTATTATCAATATTCATTAAAATAGAGATTAAAATCTTTAAATATATTCATCTCTTTAGCTAACCAGAATGTATCGGTTATTTCATCTTCATTTAAAGAATATATTCTCAAGATTGGTCCTAAATGTTCATTAATTTTATTGTTATAAAGTAAACAAGGAATTCCTTTTCTATTTAAATCTAAGAAATTCTTTATTGAATCCTCTATATGAACATCACATCTTCCTTTTAAAGTTTTAGCTTTACTTAATTTATATCCAGGAACTTGAAATAATGGTGCTTCAGGAAATCCTTTATCCCTAAGATATTGTTTAGACCATCTTTTAGGATTTACTCTTGCACTACAATACATTCTTGGAGTAAACTCTACTTTATTAAGTACTGGAAGATTTAACCAAAAATCTCTTTCGTGAATAAGAATATTAGCTACGTTTCTTGTTATAGCCCAATCATAATTAGGCCATTTTTTAAATCTTTTAAGATAGGCTGACTCAAAATCAGCTAATACCCCATCGACATCTAATGAAATCCTAAGATGTTCCCTTAACTTAATCATATTTCTTCATATATTTCTAAATCAGATAATGCTATATTCTTTTCTTCATTAAGAAACTCTCTGAAATCTTCCCAATCATCATATTTTAGAATATCGTCATTATCTAGTTCGGTTGCATATTTATTGATTATTTTTTCTACAGCATCATTATAAGACTTAGCCATTATTGTTCTAATAGTAGGCCAATAATCAGTGGTACATTCTGCCCACAAATATTTATTCATATGTTCTAATATTTGTAATTTCTTCTAAAGATATTCCTAGACTCTCACAAACATCTTCGATACTTAAAATTTTATCTTCAATTATTCCTTCCATTGCTTTAAGCAAAGCTTTTAATTTATCATCAGCATAAACTATAGTAACAGGAATAACATTATCAGTTACATCTTGCAATAAATATTTATTCATTTAATTTTAATTTTAAATAATCGTATAATAAACTTAGAGGAGCAATAAAAATAGTGCCAGGAGATTGTCCTCCATCTTTATCTTGTTTTTTCCATATTACTGTAAATGGTTTATCTTTTAAAGGACATTCTTCTTCTATTTTAAAATAAGAAGGAGTAGTTTGAGTTGCTTTACATTGTATATAGATTGGAAGATTTCCATCTAAGTCATCTATGTCTACTTTGGAATTATCCAACATTTTACTATTTGAACGACTACTTACAGTATTATAACCTAGTTCATTCAATTTATGAATAATATCTAGCTCAAGTTGTGAACCTTTTTGCTTAGATCTCTTAGCAGTATAATGTTTCTTAGTTTTTGGATCTACCCATTCTACTTTTATTCCATCTTTCGGAACACTATTTTTATTTGCTCTTATTTTAAGTGTTTGAACACTCATTTGAGTCATTTCACTAGCTTTTTCAATAGTATCATAGATAAAACTATTTCCACCTTTATCAGTGATTTTAACTCCTGTATTTAAAGTCTACTTCATTAATCAACAATATAATTATAAAGTGCACACATAACCATATCTAAATCTTCTATAGTCATTTCAATTCCTATAGTATCATCTTCACATTTAATTTGAAACATTCCGTAATAGTCAGGACACGGATCAGTTCGCTCAGGAGAATATTCTGTATGAGTATCTATCCAATTAATATAGAGTTTTTTATTACTTTTAGCATTAATTTCATCTAAATCTTTAAGTAATGCTTTTAATAACAGTTTCTTTTTTATTGGAAGATCATCTACATTATCATATGTTACATTCATTTTATTATTTGTACTAAACTCCAAAGAATATTTCTTTCAACACACTCTCCAGATTTTAATTCATCCTCTATGATTGAATTATCTAAATTAAAACAATCTAATTTATAACCACTCCAAGTTGGAGGAAATGAAGGTAAATTCTCCATTAATCGAGGTTTGCTTGCATAAACAAAACATCCTCTCCAATCTTTAGCTACGTAAACTTTCATTTTATTGAATTAAAATAAAAGCACCTCCAGGAATTTCAGGATAACAATCTCCTAAATCTGCAGAATCTTTTAAATCATTATACATACTAGTTAAAACAGGAGCTTCTAAGTTTCCATTTTCATTCCATAAATATAGATTTAAATTTCCTTCTTTCTCCAAATGAGATTCAAGTTCCTCAATTAATTCTGAAATTTTCATAACTTATTTAAATTTATAATTAGACATAAATTCATTAATATAATCTTTCATATTTTCTACTCCAACTAATTTTATAGAATCAGTAAAATCTTTAGAAAGATACCAAGGCATATAAAAATAATTTAGTTCTGGATGTTGTTTACGAATTAACCATATATTATGTAATCCAGTTTTATCATTATCATAAATTACTAATATATGTTTAAAGCGTTGTTTAAATTCCTCTAATTGCTTATCATTTATAAAAAGAGTTTCTGAATTAGGTGCTACAGCAGGAATATTAAACTCGTACATGGCCATAATATCCTTCATACTTTTTGATATAACTAATAAATCTCCAGTTTTTGGAAGTTGTTTATATCCTTGAAGCAATTTTTTATTAGTATTATTTAAAAATCTAAATTCTGTACGCATCGGAAAATAAATCTTCCATTTCTCTTCAGAATTTTTATCTTTTCCAAAATAATAACCATAGATGGGACATTGTAAAGAAGAAGTAAATTTTAATTCTCCATTTAAAAAAACATGTTGCAAAGAAAAAACATGATATTTTTTAAGAGTTTTTCTTGAAATTCCAAAAGACTTCCACCATTTTAATTCATTTTCGGTATAATCTTTAATTTGAACTTGTATTTTAGAAGATTCCGATTCTTTTAGTTCAGCAACTTTTTTAATTTGTGAGATTTTTGGATGATCTCCTTCTATTAATCCAAAATCCTTAGCTATAATATCTAATGCTTGATAATAATTACAATTAAATAATCTCATTACTGCACTGAAACAATTGATATGTTCGTTTGTAGCAAAGTCGTGTAAGTAAAGGACTCCAGATTTTGATTTATAAAAAGCTACTGTAACATGATTATCACTACGAAATGGACTCAGCATTAATTTTTTATTATTAATGTTGAGTCCAGTGTAATATTCCATTATTGTCTCTTGATTTATTTTAGAAAGAATAAAGTCCTGAGTAATTTTAGGTTTAAATACAACAAATTCCATTTTCTAAATATATCAAGAGAAATATATTATTCAAAATTAAAGATCGATGTTGTTAAGGTCTATATCTCCTTCGTTGTTTTCTTCTGAAGTATTATCAACCTCACTCATATTAGTAGGCTTTGCATTTTGATAAGCTTTCTGTTGAGTAAGCTCAAAATTAGTAAAGAACAAGTTTTCTCCAATAAAATTAACAGGGAAAACTTCATTATTCTTATTTAATCCACAAGCAGCAGGGAGTGTTGAATAAATTGTTCCATTATTTTTTCTTCCTACCAATTTTAAATCTGTCTCAACATTATTTTTCCCAGTAAGTGCTTTAATAATCAAATCAACAAACTGGTCAATAGTTTTAATTTTAGAAGCATTAGCCTTAATCTTTTCCTCTCCAGCAGGATTAAGAGCATGAACAATTTGCATTAAAGTAAATTGAAAATTCTCAAATCTAGAAGGACGATTATATTCATGACCTTCATTATTCTTAAAAGTAGGACGTTCCATATCCTGTTCAGAACTAGGAATAAATAAGTTAGTACTGAAGGTTCCCTTGTCATCACCAACTCCTGTAAATTCTAATGTTATCACAGGATATATAGCGTTAGGATCTTTTGAACCTTTAATTTCAGTTTTTTCAATTTTAGTAAGATTTACTTTATAAATTCCATAAGGATGAAGATGAGCACCTGCATTTGAGGTAAAATTTTGTTCAGACAAAGAATTAAAATTAAAATTCATAATATTTTTACATTTAACATTGAATCGAATTGTATATCTACTAATGTAAAAATATCTACTATTATATTATAAATTAATCTAAATTAAAATCAAAATCATCAGAATTAACATCTCCATCTTCAATAACATCTTCATTATCGAATTCTTCTGGATTAGATATTTCCTCTGGAACATCGATTATATCATCTTCTTTTTCAGTATTTCCTTTAAGTTTAAAATAACCTTCTTTTCCTTCATAAGGAATTACTTCAAAAGTATCACCGTATTCTGCAAGATTGTCATGTCGTGAACCTCTACAACTTACTGTAAATGTCTTAGTAAGTCTATTTCCAGCTTTTTCATCTACACATAATACTGGAGTTGTATTCCTTCCTTTCTTTTCAAACTTAATATCAATTTTCATTTCTGGCTCAAAACCAGTAAGTTCTATTGCCTTAGTATTAAACTGATATTTTCCTTCAAGAAGATGAATCATAGGAATTGGTTCATCATCTGTTTTAGCTTTACGAGTTCTAGTTGTAGTAGCTTTCTTAGTTGCTTCTTTAAAATCTCCAAAAGTTGCTTCCTTTGTAAAAAGTTCTCCTGTCTCAGTATCAACAAGAGTTAAAACGATTTTAGATGATTGAATTTCTAACATTATTCTCCTTCATTATATTCTTTAATTACTTCAAGTATCTGATTTAAATCATTGTCTATTTCCAAATCTTCAAACATATCCATAGGAGTTTTAGCAAGACATTTACCATCATTATTGGTAATTAACTTATATTGCATCTTACCATCATCTCCTTCTTCTACTTTAGTACAGAAAATATAAGTAAACAATCCTTCAAGAGTTACTTTCTCAGCAAGAAGTTTTCCTACTGTTTTAATAACATATTTTGGATCTATATCAGTACCAACATTTTCTGAATGAGTTAAGAAACACATTGTACAATCTTCTCTCATCTGTTCTGAATATCTAAGAATTTCCATAAGATGCTGTGCAAGTTCAGAAAATTTAGTATATCCAACTTCAGTTGCTCTATCAACAAATTCATACGATAGTATATACTGCATGTCGTCTAGAACAACAGTTTTAATATGAGGCATTAGTTTATTAATAATTTTCAATATTTTTAGGATAGCTTCCCAATTAGAACTAATATAATAGTTACCTGTAATAGATTTAGTTTTTCCTTTTTCGTCTTTTTCAATTACTAAGGGAACATATTTCTTTCTCCAAGCTTTAAAAGGCAAAGGTTTTCCCGTGGTACTAATAATAAAAGTAGTTTTGGGATCCATATTTCTTAAACTAGTACTTTTCCCAGTACCTGATTCTCCATAAATACATAGAGTTTCACAAGCCATATATTTAAATAATTAATTTAAATTGTTGTTTTTGAGTATTATCTTCTTTTATTTCTTCATCTTCATCATTTTTTAATAAATAATCTGGTGTTGTATATTTATCATAGTCATAAATTTCGTTAGGATAGGGAATTTCTCCAAACATATTTATATTTCCATAGAAAGAACAAGCAAATTCTTTATCTACTTCTCCATATCTATGTTTTAGGGTTGTAATAGTTCTAAAATTTCCACCTAATTTCTTTATGTCATATCCTTTATAAGTATTAAGCCTATCCTTATTTGGATTATATGCAGCAATTACAATATCACAATCTTGTGAGGGGTTTGCACTATCTTTTAGATCTCCTAGAACAAAGTTTGTCATACCTTGTTGTCTACGATCCATTGAACCTTGAGTTCTATTAGTCTGTTGTAATGCTACAATATAAGGTCCATAATTACGAACTGTTTTAAGATAATTAGAAGCTAAATCTATTTCTTCTTTAATGGAATGTCCATTAGCTTGATAAAGTAGAGATACATGATCTATGCCTATAACATAAATCATTTCTGGATCATTCCATATAAAAACTTTTCTATTTTCAGATTCTTCAAAATGTCCATATTTTTCTAAATCTTCTAATATTCTTTTATAAAGACCTCCAGCACTTACGTTCTTATCATAAATAGTCCAAACTTTTTCTACTTTTTCATACCAATTTAAAGCTTCTTGAACATATTCATAATTTTTTCCAGAAAGAATATATCCCTTTTTACTAGAGAATATTTCATCAGAAGAGAGTTGTATATGATAAGTATCGAATATATACATTGATAACATTCTTCCTACAACTTGTTCAGCTGACATATCCATAGAAAAGAAATATCCTCTATATCTTCCATCTTCTAAATGATTTTTTAAAGGAGAATAGACATAAGAGTATAAATATAGAGCAGTTTTACCTCCTCCTGGATTAGATGTCAAAACAAGATATCTACTGTGAACAATACCGCCAGTAACTAAATCTAATTTGTCTAATCCAGTAGTAAAACCTTGATTTTTTCCTTCGATTCCTAACTGAATTTGATTTTTTACAGATTCAGTTATTGTCATAATATAAATTAATAATTATCATTAACTTTTAATAAATATTCCCAGCCCATTTCACAGTTATAATTTCCTAGGTCAAAAATAAACCCATTTCTAAAATAGTTATTTTCAGAATCTATTACTACTATGTAACCATCTCCACACTCTAATTTCCAGTCTGTTAATTTATTAATTAATTCAGTTATCGTCATCTGGTTTTACTAATTCATATTCATATCCAGTTTCATTACACCAATCTTCTGCTGATTCATTAGTATCAAAGTACATAATAATGTCTCCTTGACATACTCTTTCAATTAAATCTTCAGTTAATAGATTATCATAAAATCCACTTTCTGACTTTTTATCCTCATATCCAGTTACATCATAGCCGTAAGCATGGTCACCTAATGTTAAATAAACTCTAATCATAATTCTTCAACTAAATCAATATGAGCTATATTCCAATGTTCATCTTGAATATTTTGAGCAGCTTCTTGTTCAGAATTAGCATAGCACCATTCTTTGTCATAATCACCACTTTTAGTAGTAAACCTTACTAAATACTTTTTCATATTTCTAATATTGAATTAATAGTATCCAAATTAAATCTTTGCTGATATGCTTTATATTCAGCTTCTTCTTTAGAAAAAGCATTTATTCGCATAGAATCCCTACTTCCAGAATTGGTAGTGAATCTCACTAAATACTTTTTCATGCAATAATAATTCCATTTAATTTTGATTCATCCAAAAGATAATCATTAAAAAATCTACTCCCAGGATATACTTTTGCATATCCGCTAACATCGGGATCAACACAAAATAGGCATTCATTTTCTGGATAATTACCTATAGCATTAATAGTTTCGTAATAATCATCAGCAGTATTCTCTATGAATACTAAACGTTCTCCAAAACCTTTTTCTTTTATAGTTTGAAGGACTTTAATTAACTCATTAACTGTCATATTAATTTAAAATTGAAGGGGTGAATCTTACTATATATTTTTTCATAAAAATCTTTTTTATTAATAATTAGCCATCCAGTATTTACTTGAATAGTAAGATAATTGCCATCAACTGATATTATAGGGGATTTATATTTTAAAGTTTTAAAGGCTTCCTCTATAGCTTTTAAACTAATAGTTTTCATATCATTTTAATAGCTTCAGTATTAACATTAATACCATTTCCTTCTTTCATTGCTTTAATTGCAATCCAACTATTATCAACTATAAAGGAATCTAGAGTTGTAAAATTATATCCATTATCAATTCCCCATTTAATAAGTTCTATTACTTCCTGATGAACTTCTGGTGAATTGTGAATATATTTAGCATATTTAGCAAAAGCATCTTCTAAAGAATCGAACTTACGAGACACTCTTTTTAAATTATAGATTTGTCCGTTTACTATGGTAGATTGTGGATAAGTGTTAAATAACTCTTCTCCCATTTCAAAAGAGGATCTGAAATATTGTTTCTGAAAATTCTGATTAAAAGGAATATTTTCAACTATCAGTTGTTGTCCTTCTTTTGGAAGTTTCCAAGACTTTAAAATTATTCCTTTCTCTTGAAGTTTGACGAGAATGTCTCTCAATTTTAATATTTGACTTAATCTTTGCAACCATTCGTATTCTCCGTCTTCTTTAGCCAACAGAATTAATTTTACTGTAAATAACTCTGTTGGAGTTAAATTATATTTTTCTAATAAACTTAGTTCGTTTTCTAATGTAAACACAGCATAAATTATTCATTTAGCTGCTAAAAGGTTAATCCAGTTTCCCGGTTTTATCAAGTGCATATGGACTTAAAAACTCTTTTCCGAGTTCTAAATATCTATTATTTATTTTCTCCACATTATAATTTGTACTAAGAAATTCATTATATTCTATATCATTATTATAAGAATAAAAAATTTCTTGTAACAATATTAATTCTAACATTTTTTCTGGAATCATAATATTAAAATCTAAATAACAATTGTCCTAATTTAGGTTTATATAAATCTGGCAATTCACCTTTTAATACTTTATCCAATCCTTTTTCATCAATAGTAATATAATTCTTATCTTTCTTATGATTATTAACGACCCATTTTTCTTCTACTGTATCTTTAATAATAATATAAAAAACTTCTGCAATCTTATCACCTTCTTTTCTGACTGTACGACCTCTTCTTTGTCTAGCTTTAGTTTCAGAACTATCAGTACCAAGTATTATAGCTACAGAAAGACCTGGAATATCAATTCCTTCATCTGCTTTTTTTACGGTATTTAAAACTCCAGAAGATTGTACAGAAAAATCTTCAAGCATTGTAGCACTTCTTTTTTTAGATACTCTTCCTGTATATACGTCTCCTATTCCTATAGCTTCTGCCATATTTACATTATTAGAAAAAGTGATAATTTTTTTATCGGATCGAGCATTTATTATTTTTTTAGCTATCTCTATTTTTTTCGGATGATTATTTATAAAAGCTTTTCTAAGTTGCATTGTTTGCATAAATCTTATAGAATGATAATTTATTGATTTTAAAATATCTTTCTTTTTTTGTTCATCATCCCCTTTATATAACATATCTCTATATGCTAATTTATTTTTCCATCCAACTGTTGGTTTAACCATAGACATAGCTAAATTAAAGTCAAATTGAAAAAATTCATAATGTTCTATCCATTCTTTATTTAATGCTTTATATTCTTTGATGTTATCAACATCAATTAATACAATATATTCTTTATAATCAGATACCCAACCATTTACTAAACATTCAGCAAACGGAATATTATCAACAATTGGACAATATTTTTGCATTATTATATGTTTTCCATCAAGTCTTTCGAATGTTGCGGTAAGTCCAAGTATTAATTTATATTTAACACAAGTAAATATTTTACTAAAATCATCAGAATTAACTCTGTGAACTTCGTCTATTACTAAAAAATCACAAGTCCAGTCATATTTAATAACTGTATTTATTACTTGTATTTCTACATTAAAAGAAAATCCTTCTAGGTCAATTATATTTTGCCATTGATTCTTAAGTGCTGTTGTAGGAACGACAACAAGAACTCTAAAATGTGGATATTTTTTTAGTAGCCCTCGTATAGACATTACTCCCATATTTGTCTTCAGTTTTGTTATCCTATAAGCTTTTTATCTTATAGTTCTATAATTTCTTATTCATTATAGCTCAGCGTACATTTTCATCTACAGCATTATCTGTTTAGATGCAGGGCACTCTTGGATTTATTATATTTATTCAAAATCTACGCGTTACACTACTAATTAACCTTTCGCAATTTAATTAGTTAGCTCGGTATTGGCATCACAGCTTTCACCGATATTGTCCTGTAATAATTCTTGTGATTTCTCAACAAGAACGGCTGTGTTTATTTTAATTGGAATATATTCATTAGAATAATAAAATTTATATCCAGTCTTCTTAACTATATATGGATTTTCCAAAGTAGCATCAGAATGTTTACTTAATGTACTCTGTGTTGATCCACAAATTTTAGCACAATCTGGAAGTGTTCTAAAATAAAACAATTCTCCCTTTGGAGATTCAGAAATAATATATTTTCCTATTGTACTTGTAGCAGTTAAAACTTTTTCATTTATATGATTTACTAAATCATTTAAATATACAAATTTAGTTTCACTTATACAATACCTTTTTTTATATAATTTATTTTCAGAATAACTTCCATTTTTATCACTTAAAAATTTTAAAGCTGCTTTATGATAAGGAAACTCTCCAACAAGTGTTTTTGTAATAACATCATAAATATATGTAGTCTTCCAATTATGTTGTTGTTTATAAGTTTCTATTTCTCCAGATTTATATTTTTCTTTTAAAGTATTACTAATTTTATTTTTAGTTTCATCAGAAACATTATGTCCAAAATTAGCTACTACATTTAAAGTTAAATTATACTCTGGTTTTAAAGTATCTATATAATATTGTTCTCTTGAAAACCTATTTTCAGGATTACAATATTCCAAAATACAATAAATAAAAGCATCTTCTCCATATTTATTCCAAGAAGATTGAAAATGAGCATTATGTGACTTATTATTTTTTAAGTTATGATAATGCTCATGTATTCTATTATAAATATCTACTGATGATCCTACATATCTTTTTCCAGATTCTATGTTAAAAAACATATAAACTCCAGATTTTCCCTTTAAATTAAATTCAATTTTATTCATATACTTATTAATTTTTTATTTTAATAAATATATCATTAAATTTAATTTAGGCAAAATTAAAAATATAACAGGATATTTATTCCAGTTAAAATTTATTAACAACCAAATCCTGTAGCAGCTTCTATACTTCCTCTACCTTTAGCCTTGATCCAGTTCCTTACAGCTTCTTGTTGTCGTTCTGTTCTAGTCATAGTTAATCATTTAACTTAATGTTTTTGCTTTTTGCAACAAGTTCTATCTGTTTTTGGAGACGTTTCCAACTAAAAATGTGTCCATCGATTTCTCTAGATAATCTTAAAAGAACTTTATTTCTAAGAGTAACAAGTTGTTCAGTAGTCATATCAGAATATTTCTGTTTTTTGGCTAAAGTTAGCATAGCTCTCATTTCATGATAAGACAAACCTTTTTCACTTAATCTCAGTACAAGTTCAGCAGGAAGATGAAGTTTTTCTTTAGCAGCTTTAAGTTTTTCTACATTAGAATTAGCACTTCCAAATTCATTTTCTTCTGATTTAGTAAACCAAATTCCCATTTTTGTGATAAATGTCATAGTTAGATGTTGTTTTGAGAAAACACCTAAATTATCAATACATCCATCAAGAACATCTGCGATATTAATACTTTGAAATTCAGCTGGAAATTCACCTCCATTCAAATGGGAAACAGAAATTTTATTCCAATCTAGAGTAATGTTTTGTTCAGCAGCTTCCTTTTCACTATTAGAAATAAATTCTCTAATAGCAATCATCATTTTAAATCTAGGAGTAGGAATATAATTCTCACGTCTCATATAACTATTCTCTAAATATCTCAAGAATAATTCAACATTACATTTATTAATTTGTGAAGTAACTTCCTCTAGAACATTATAACGACCAAGATGCTTTGGATCATTATTTCTAAGCATTTTTTCACAATGTTGCCAACATTCTTTCAGTCTTTCTGGACTCATTTCAGAAATTTTTTCAGAATCTTGAACATATTTTTTTCCATTCTTTTTCTTTTCACCTTTCCAAATAAATGTGGAAAAATCATTTTTCCTAGTGTCTAGAGCTTTCTGTAAAGCATCTCCTAAAATATTATTCATTTACAACTTATCATATTACAATATTTTTATTTGAATTATCTTGTTCCTTAACAAATCTTTTAAATATTAAATTTGAAAAGTTATATTTTACAATAGAATCAGTTCTTCTATCGTAATAAGTATCTACACCAGCTTCTACAACATCATACATTAAAAATCCAGTTTCTCCTAATTCAGGAATTCTAGATTCCCAATTAGGAAAAACTGTAACCATTATATATGAATGTCCAAAAGGTGGACTATTTTCTAAATTTTTAAAAACTAGAATATGATAATCAAGTATATCATGTTCTATTGCTACAACTTTACATTTTACAATATTTGTTGTCAAAATTTCAATTGCTTTATCGAAATGGAATCTACCTCTGTAGGAATAGCATACCATCTCATCATATCATTAATATGATCTTGATATAATGTTTCAACATCTACTCCTGTTATTTCGGATTCTTTTGAAATTTGACTATAGGAAGGAATTCCATATTTACCTTCATATTTATAATAGTACGAAGCAGCAGAATTTTTAGCAAGTTCATCAGCTTCTTGATCAGATTTGCACCATTTAGTAAAATGATATTTACATCCTAAAGTTTTTCCAATAGTTCCAAAATAAATATTATATTGTGTCATAATAATAAACCTAAAATAAATAAAAGAATTCCTCCTACAGAAGATCCTATTAAAGTCTTCTTTTTAGAGGATTTTAATTTTTTAATTGTTTTTTCATCATCAGTAACTTTTTTCTTATATAAAGAAATCTCTTCTCTTTGTATAGAATCAGATTTCATATAAAGATCATTTAATTCAGTTAATGATGAAATTTGTTGTTTCAATAGAGGATTTTCAATACTTAATTTCTCATGTTCAATAAAAATTAATGCTGTCTCTTTTGCTGCGATGCTGTCTAATGTAATCTGTGATAAAACTACTGTCGGCATCACTAGATTGATTAATAATAACATTAATCCTTTCTCGATAATGTTTTTCATTAGTAATTATTTTAACATGAGTTGAATCAATTACAATTCTAAGACTATCTTTTATATTAGAAATAGAATCTATTTTAAATTCAAGTTGTTCTAATTTATCTAATATTATATCATCCTTAGTTTTAATATTTGGAGTATGAAATACAACCCATAAATATAAACTAATTATTCCTATAATAGATAGAATAATAACAATGTAAGTTTTTTTATTCACCTGTATCAAATTTTTCAGGGAGAGATTCTCTACATAATCTAACTATTTCTTCATAACTTTTTTGTAAAGTTTTAAGATATGTCATTAATGAAATATTCTCTTCCTCATATTTTTTAGCAACCCTTTTTTTAGCAATTTTGGTTAAACAATGAGAAAGAGTAAGTCCATACAATGTATCTCCTGGTTCTATTTCATAATTACCAGTATCCCTTTTCTTAACTCTTTTCATGAAAGTCAAATCATAGAAATCACTACATGAGCCAGAGGGTTTTATTATAAAATCTTTCTCTATTATTTCCATTATTTCTTTTCACTTCCAGGTTTCATATGAAGGTGGCCAGACTCTTTATTTTTTCCACCTCTTGCCGTCCAATCTTTAATTCTGGCATCCAAATACATTAGTCTTTTTTTATACTTCATCGCTTACAATCCCTAATTTTTCTTCAAGATCATTCAAATAGTTTGGATTATAAATTCTTAGATTATTCAAATCCATTCTAATATTACTATCAATTTTATCAATGTCTACATCTAGTAAATCGAGTAATTTACTATACTCATTCCAAATTCTCACCAAGAAATTATGCTTCTTAATATTAGCGTTTAACTTAGCTTTCATAAAAGCAATGTTATTACCAATTTCTTCATCGAAAGCATCTCCTAAGCAAGGCTGTGAAATACCTGTACCAATAATCAAAGAACCATGACATTTACCATAGTCTTTATCAATAGAATTAATAATATCAACAGAGTTATTATGGACTTTATCCATAGACTCAATTACTCTATTCATAATCTTGTAGACATCTTCTACACAAACCTTGGTAATCTTGTTACCTTCCCGAGTTGTTTCAATCGGAATTCTTACATTAGTCATAATATAAAATTATTTTAAAATTATTATTTAAGCTGTTTGAGCTTAATTGTTCCTGCAAATAAAAAATATTATACTTTCTGCAATAAAATTCAACAATTTTCGGCATTGCTTTTTGAATTAATTGCGGATTTTGTACTATTAAATATATTAATTTATCTGAATTTTCAAAGTTATTTTCTGTTAAATAATCAGAATATAATGGAAGTAATTGTTTTTCAAATGATATAGGAGTCCCTCTAATCATTGCATTAAAAATAGATATACATTCTTCCTTAGTTACCATTTGTATATTTTCTTATCAGATTTAATAAGTTTAATAATATCATTTAGTTTAGAGTTTACTTCTTTCCAAATTTCGTTTCCAGGATAAGTAATTTCTACAAATTCTGCTCTTTTCTTTAAAGACTCTAACTCCTTAAGAAGTTCATTACCTGTTATCATAATAACTCTAATCTTTTTAAATAATCAATTTCACTTTCATCAGTTACGGTATATATTTGATACTGAAGTAATCTTTCTGCTACATTTTTCATATAATTATATTCTTCATAATAATGAGGCTGAGACATCCACCACTCTTTAGGAATCCAATCTAAAAATTGTTTAAATCGTACAGCAAATGTATAACTACTAACTAGACGATTATCTATAATCGGATTAGCTAATTTCCAATGATGCAATTGCTCATTTAAAATAATATCACGTTCTTTGTTGATATAAACACTTATACCATTTTTTGTTATTTGTCTAACGTAAGCAATTCTATCAGGATCGTGAATTGATACTAAAACATATCCAGATTTTATATCTTCTTTTTTCATAATATCATTTTAGATTCATTACTACAAAGTTTATCTACATAATTATTCCATTTTACATCATCATTATCACCTTTTTGGTGTCCATCTACATGACGATAAGTAATTGGATTTTTAACAAGAGATTGAGTAGTTACTAAAATATTTTTAATTTTAGCAATTAATTCAGTATTCTTTTTAGGATTCCACTTTTCATTAAATATACATCCTAAGGCATATTCAGAATCAGATACTATTTCTAAAGAATCAATAGGTTTTTTAATAGATTTCAAAGCATAACCAATAGCAGTTAACTCCATTATGTTATTAGTTACATTTTTAAATCCTTTAGAAAATTCAAATACTTTTTCTCCATTCTTTATCCATACTATTCCGATTCCTCCATTACTATTGGCTCTACAAGAACCATCAGTATAAATTATCCAGTTATTCATCCCATTGCATCATTTAAATCACCAATATCACCACCTAACCCCATATTATCTGGTTCCCAATCTTCTGGGATTGCCCATTCGTTTTTCTCTGAATCAAATAAACAATCATCAGGATAACCTGGATTATTCATATAGTCCTGAATTTCAGGCCAACCTACTTTAATGTATCTCATAATAAATGTCTATAATAATACTCTCTCCAATTATCAATTCCATTTTTACTTACATAATCAGCAAGTTTTTGAAATTTATATTTATAATTATTATACTTACTATGTCCTTTAATCCATTTTAAATTATATTCTCTATATCCTTTATTAATAGCTGTTCTATTATCACAATAAACAATAATATTTTCAGTATTATAATGTCTTTTTACATATTTAATTGCCCATATAATAGCAGCTCTTTCATAATAATTTATAGACATTTGTATTTCTTTACATTGTCGTTCTTTATAAATAACATCTGTTATATGATAATTTACTACAATTACAGCAGCTCTAGTATGAAAATTTTTCAAAGGTAATAAAGAAACATCAGTATAAATATAAAAAGTTCTCATTTTACTAAAAATTCATCTGACCATGTACTTTGTTTAGTTTTATAATTCTCCCAAGGCCAACTTTCTTTAGCTTTTTCTATATTGGGTTCATCACATCCATATGACGTATTGTTATAATAGTATAGATACCAAAGAACTTGTTCCCAATATTCATCTTCTCTATGTTCTTGATGTGGAAATAAAGTCCAATACCATATAAAATTCCATTTAAATAAATGAATCCATATATAAGGTGCTCTTTCAAATCTAGGACTATCATATTTGTCTTTCCATCCAACATCATTAAAGATTATATGAATTAAAGCTGGGTTAGAACACCATAGAACAGGGCTAGGAATTATATTTTTACTAAATTTAAATTTACATTGTAATGGTTTAAAAACATTTTTGACTTTATTTAAAGTCTTTTTTGGATTTCTAATATCTATATAAAGATATTTTCTCCAATCTAAATAAAACCAATCTTTTCTTACATACATACGAAAAAAGGCGATCACTCTGGATCGCCTATAATATTTATATATTCACGTTTCTTATCTTTTTTATAACTATTGTACCATAATATAATATGATACTTATCTCTATAATCTTTATAAATATCCAAATAAGGACTATAAATTATAAATAATGCTAATAATATTAAAAGAAATATAATCATATTATATAATATAAATCGTTTCGATTACTTATTCCATAATTTCCTTCTAGTTCAGATTGTGACATCACATAGTTATCTTTAACAAACTACAATTCGTTTAAGGCATAATTCCATTTGAGATAACCATCCCATTTCGGAACAATCCCTACTTTACCTTTTCTACAAAGTTTTTTTATTTCGTTATATGTCATACTCTATTTTTAAGTTTTTGAATATACATAGGATCTTCTGCATATCCTATTTTTAATAAATATTCGTAATAATCTCCGCCTTTATATCGATTACTAAATAATTTTTTATAATCTGATATACATTCTTTCCACGTATTATATTCTTTATATTTATTACCTTTTCGTATTCCAAATAAATTGTTCTTATTACGACAAAGTTTACTTGTATAATTTCCAGTTTCAAGTTTACTTTGTGCAAGAACAATTTTAGAATGAGGAATGTTTTGCCTTTTTAATTCGGCTAAAACATTTCCTTCATTTAAAGGTACTATTGTTTGATGAACATAAAGTGTATCTCTACTAACAATAGTATCCCTTTTAACATCAATACTAATTACTCGATCAGTTGGGAGAGAATCAGGAGTATATCTTTCTATTCCAACTCCAATAAAGATTCCAATAAAGAGTAAACAGAATTCTTTCCAATAATTTTTTCTCATAATCATCTAATTTTAATTAAAAAATCTTTAAATAAATGGGTTAATTCCATAATTAATTGCAGGGCCATACATACGATTAAATCCTTCAATGTAAGCATGACCAATTTTCTTAAATAAATTTTTTACTTTTTTCATAATTTACTACAAATTTAAAGTTTATAATATTAATTATCTAAATATAATACTAATATACTCATTTTTAAAAAATATCAAATGACTTGACACTTGATCTTAATCAAGAAATGAATTTACAAACTTTTAAGATATGTAGTAATAATATTTTTAAGCTTTAGTTTTGGGGTGTACTGTGAAATTCGAATTCACGTGTCTATATTTCAAGAATCGGGGCCACAACCCGACGGGATCGACCACTACCCAAAGTACACCATATAAATATTGCGGGGATAGGGGGAATCGAACCCTCTCCTAAAAGTTAACAGCTTCTTGCTCGACCTTCGAGCTATATCCCCATATACCTTTTTATTCTTTCCGTATAAAAAGGCTTTTTCAATAAGTTTATTTTTACTAATGTAAGGTTAAAACACTTATAAACACCTGTCTTGTTACATTTGTAAGACTATCAGTTTGGCAATTTATTTATGTCTCAGCCATTTCGACAGGAAATAGAGCGGTATACGGGAATCAAACCCGTGCATGCCTTCGGAGTGGAGGTCCGATATGCGCCTTCAGCTACACCAATACCGCATAATAAGTAGGACAGGTAGGATTCGAACCTACAACGTATCAATGTATATGCTCCTAAGGCATACGCGGTTCACCAATTTCGCCACTGTCCCATGAATAATAGTCTAAATTTCCTTTCCTCACTTAAAACCCTTCTCGCGAGCATAAACGTCTTATTTTAAGAATATTGAAAGTTCTATACCATAATGGAACAAACCCCGAAGCTTCTTTATGCAAGTTTGTATTTAGACTATTTTGCGGTGAGTGTAAGATTTGAACTTACGATACATTTTTGATGTACGGATTCTTAGCAGGAATCTGGTTTAAACCACTCACCCAACTCACCAATATGAGGAAGCAAAGAGATTCGAACTCTTGAAACGTGTTACCGTTCTTTTGTTTTCAGGACAAACGCTTTCGACCACTCAGCCATACTTCCTTATTAAATTATAATAACTTCCACCATTTTTATAACTCCCACTATACCAGCCTTTTTTCAGGTTTCCGAGTATCCATTATAGGATTTTGTATTTCTACAACCAGTTATTATAATAGTTCCAGTAGAAAAATTCGAATTTTCGATCTCAGCATTATGAGTGCTGCGCTTTAGACCGCTAAGCTATACTGGAATTTAAAAACCTAATTCTTCACTACACCTTTCGGAAGTAGATAAACTAACTGACCCGTCTTACAGAATATATGCTTAAATTGCCGGCATACATATATTAAGAATCGTTGCTCTCAGTATTAGGTTTTATATTTAGTACTCCATGAGAGATTCTAACTCTCGACCCTATCGTTCGTAGCGATATGCTCTAATACACTAAGCTAATGGAGCATTAGTAATTAAATAATTGTTCTGGATCTTTAAAATCTTTAAATAGATATGGAGAAACATAATATTTTCCTATCTTATAATCAGCATATTTTACAGTTTTCTTTTGTAAATATACTTTAGTGTTTCTATCTGTTTCTGGATATAACCACCAGTAATATATATCTAAGTCGTCTGTTGGCTGATTATTAAATAAAGAATACAACTTTGGAATTATATGATGTTCCTCAAATTCTACATAATCTCCTCTTCCACCATGAACTATTCTATTATATCCATTAGCAAAGAGTGTTCCATTTTTTAAATATATATTCTGTTTCATAGCACTCCGGGTACGAATCGAACATACGCTTTCTTGATTTGGAGTCAAGCCACACTTCCAATTATGCTACCGAAGCTTTTATAGAATTATAAAAAGTCAAGCGCATTACATACATTCATGTGGCAACTATTAAAAAACTAATTCTATGTCCGTTAGGAAATTTTTGCATGTTGGGCAATCTAGAGTCGAACTAGAATCTCTTGATTTTCAGTCAAGCGCGAACTGACCACCTGCGCTATTGCCCAAAATTACGTAGATGTATCCAGACCATCTACTTACCCTTTACCTTAGTTTTACATTATAGTTTCCAAAACTTAGCGACGGCGGTTTTCTTACCTACAAAAAGCTCATTACATTCAGTTGCGCAACCTATCACTTCTTGAGTCTAAGTGAGAATTGACATAACAGCATTAATGTCTCGTTACCAGACAGATTTGGATTAGTGGGTCCTGAGAGACTCGAACTCCCCATGCACGATGCAGCTGATTTACAGTCAGCCCCGATGCCATCTCCGGTCACGAACCCATACTAGATTGTTAAGTACAATCTAGAAAACCAAAAATCTGCAGCCTCTTCACCTGCTGATTAGTAATCATAGAATAAGATTAACAGCGCTCCTATGGAGTTACCCAATGGTCTGTCACCTACTAACTTCACATCTTACTAACATTATAAAGGTACATTGTTAGAAGGTTCAGGGTTTCTGATTCTTATTCTTATACCTACTATAAACCCTTTTTCAGTAACACGACAAATCGTATTTCTTGGCTTCCTCGAACCTCTTAAAGTTAATACTGAACTACAGACAATCCTCTGTCGTACAGGATAGTGGACTTACGATTACCCTAGATGGACAAAGCATCTAGCCTTACGTCTTATATACATTTGCAACTATATATAAGCCAAATGATCCTCCTGCCGGGTATGATCCGACGACATCCACATTACAAGGGTGGTGTTCTACCAACTGAACTAAGGAGGAATAAAAGGAGCTAACTCGTAGCTCCAATAATTAAATTTATATTTTATGATTTCGGATTAAGGCCATTCACCGAGTGGCATTTTAAATCCTAAACTATCTGGAAAAGCGGGATTAGAATTCTTAGCTTCTCCAGTTACAGCATCGACCCAAATTTGTTCATGAATATTACCAAAAATCCATTGTGTATTAACTGCTATAGGTCCAATAGGATTTCTTAAAGTAACATGTCTTGAATGAGGTTTAGGGAAATTGACTGCCATCATTTTATCCCAAGCTTCTGCATATTTAAGCTTAATTACTTCATCATTTAGTGAATAATTTTCAATCCAAAAACCTTGAATAGAATCATGTACAACTGTGCCATCTTTAAAGTGTTGAAATTTATGTACCCATACATCAGCACCATTGCCTTCCTCAACAACACTTTGTAAAATATTTATAACCATTTCTGGACTACTTGTTGCACTATCCGAATCCATAAATTCTGGAAGAAGAATTTCTGTTTCGTACCAACGATAATTATCTTTATAGTTTGCATACATAGTTTGTCTGTCTAAGGCAATCGAATGTTCTACATCTATAATGCCTTCTTTCGTACAAGACACAAAAGACATTACTAAACCAATTAAAAGTGTTAAAATAAAACTCTTTTTCATTTTACATTAATTAAGTTAAAAGAACTATCTACTGATATTATTTTAAATTTTTTATTTCTTCTTTTGTTGTAGGAAGTCCCTAAGCTTTACACCATTTTCGTATAGCATTATCAGTAACTCCATACATTCTTCCAATTTCACAAAAAGATCGAGTCTAGATCAATCGTAGTAATTCTTCTCGTTCCGGTCTTTCAACTTTTTGTAAACTTTTATGGTAACATTCTAAACATCTAGCTCCTTTAGTTGGAATTTCCTTTCCGCAATCAGGACAATAATAATGTTTAGTTTCTTTTTTCTAAGATTCTATTTTTTCTTTATATTTTATATAAGAATCTTTAAGTTTTTGCGTGTGTTTAAAAACATTTGTAATTAAATAATCTTCTGCTTTGCTATAGTTTTGTTGTCCATTTGCAGGAGGTTCTAATCTTAATGTTTTAGAAGTTTTACATTCTTCAACAGGAACCACATAAACCTTTCCTTTAAAATAAGTAGCAAAATAATCTATTTCTTTATTAGAATAAGTATATCTAATAGTTTCTTTAGTATTAGTAGTTTGACAAGTAGTACTAAAACTAAATGCATCTTCTTTTATTTTGCCGTGGTCATTAACATAATTAGAACATTTGCATTGGATTCTATAAAGATGTTCTCCATCATCTGCTATAAAATCATACTTTGCTCCATTTCCATATGGAATTGAACATTCAAAACCTAGCTAAATAAAAGATGTAATACACCGTAACTCATTTGAGTTACCCAACATTTGTGTATAATCCATAAATTAAATAAATTAAATAATTATTATAACTATCTACTAAGTCGGGAAGCCAGAATTCGAATCCAGTCCGCAATCTCCCAAAGATTTCATGCTACCATTAAACACCACATCCCGATAAGTAAACTATTTTCACAAACAATTTACTTTGGATTATACATAATTTTAAGAATCAAATAGGGAATCGAACCCTATACTAAATATAACTTATAATCTTAAAGTAGCTACCCAATAAGAAGTTATATTCTACAGATTTTTCCTCCTGCTTTACCCTTTTCGCCATTGATTCTTAATAAATAATCCTCTCAACGTATTCCACGAGCAGTTTAATGGTCTATAGATGCCATAGTTGAGCACTCTTTATAGTGTATTCTCTACACAACTGCTAAGTGTTTAGGATTATTATAGACTCGGAGGTAGGAATCAAACCTACACAAACTGTTTTTGCAGAACAGTGACTTAATCATTCATCCACTCCGAGTAATAAAAATAAATAATTCCTTCCATCGTGTATAGCTTTCCTATACCTTACTTGGGCATTGAAACTGTTTAGCCGGCTTTCCCCGTTGACCAGAATTATTTATTTATTTTTATAAATCACAACAAGTACGTACTTACATTTATCTACCCTCAGGGAGAATTTACCTCTTGCGTTGTCCAGCAACTGCCTTCAAGCACCCAGAAAACTATACTCTTGATAATGTTTGTTGTGATTTTAGTGGGCCCACCGGGGTATGATCCCAGAATACCTGATTATGAGTCAGGCGTTTTAACCACTTGAACTACAGGCCCTGTTGAGGCATTATTCTTTTTATCTATAATATGTATTTATATTATGTACACTATACAAATAAATATTAATAGGAAGTGTGTAGCCTCCAAAACACTTCTGTTCTGACACCTGGACTTGAACCAGGGATCTCTTGATTATCAGTCAAGTGCACTAACCTACTATGCTATGTCAGAATTTGCTAGGACTTCCTCTACCTAGCTTTGCAGATTTTCCTATGAAGGAAGGTTTACTCATACTAAAGTAATGAGGACTTCTCAATATATTTTGAGACATTATATATTGAACTCGTAGGCTCTGCTTAACCTTACCCGAAAGGATTATTAAGTTATTATATAATAAATTATATTCAAAATAAAAAATGCTAAAATTTGTTAATTACAAAATTTTAATAAAAGGTCTAAACATCCTCCTTGTTTTTCGTAAACAACAATCTTAGTTCCTCGACCTTGTCTAGGAGCAATTTTATGAAATTTTTCTATAGCTCTATTATCTACTCTAAAACAACCGTGAGATATATTCATTCCATTAAATAAAGGATTTCCTGTACCATGTAATCCTACTCCAGATCTTCCTCCATTATGATTAGTTCTATAGAAATAAGTTCCAAATGACATAGTACCTCCATCTTTGGATTCTCCGTTTTCTGGAGCACCTAATCTAAAAGAACCATTAGGACTTTTATTATCTCCAGTTTTTGATTTATCACCTTTAATCAATCCTGTTCCTACTGGGGATGATATTTGTAATTCACCATTATTATCGTAATACCTAGCTAAATGATTTCTTTTATCTATAGTCCAAGTATTCCTTGGATTATTAACTTTTTCTCTTGTGAACCAAGGAAATACTCCTGTTACCATAGCATTAGCTCTATTTTTCAGAGCAACAGGTAATTTAACAACACCAGTAGCTGCAGCAGAAATATTTCTTAATGCTTCAGATCCAGTATTTACTGCTGCCTAATTAATTATATCAGTAGTAGGTTCAATTGGTTCATTAATAAATTCAAGAGCTTTCTGTAAAAAACTTTTTTCTTTATCCATAGGCGTAAATATATATATTTCCTTTTTTATAAAAATATTTTAATACTCCAATTGTAGTAAGACTGACAGTAAAACATCCTCTACTTTCAGAAGTTATAGGAATTAACACCCCGTTTGGAGTAAGTGATACTCCAAATCCAGGGTGTATTAAAATTCCTCTAGTTTCAGCATTTGAATTTGTATTATTTAAACCTCGTAATCTAAAACAGTCTACCATTTTATTACTACGCATTTTATCTAAAGTAGTAATTTTATATAGTCCTAAACTAGAACAATTACTTCCTATTTTATTACTAAATTCAGGTTTAAATATTGTACTTTTCCCTCCGTTTCCGTGCTGAACTTGAGCTGAATAAACAATCATTTTCTTATGTACATCATATATGAATAGTCTATTCATACAAGATAATCTTCTAAAATCTACAAAACATATATAATTTGCATCTTTAGGAATATTAATCTTCGGAATACCAAAGGGATAATAAATGATTAATGATACTATAAATATAAATAATATTATTAATATCTTCTTCATAATTTAGTTATAGTACATTTCTTAGTATTAATTTTAAATTTACCTAAAGAAGAATCAACAACATATACATTTCCTTTTTTAGAAATAATTTTTGCTGTTATTCCTAGACATTCGAAACTTCCATCAGTATTCTTTTTTATGTTGTATTCACCAAGAGGAGTATTTACAACATATTTTTCTGGAGTACTTTTTATAATTCCATAAATAGTTCCTACAGGAGCTTCTTTTACTTTGTTGATAACTTCATTTTTAATAGTTTCAAAAACACTTGTTTCGGATTGTGCAAACCCGTTAATGCTCATACCTAGTACAAACATTAATAAAATTAACATTCTTTTCATATTAATTAATTAAATTAGATAAAAAATTCTAATCTAAATTATTTTCACTAATTAAATTCTATAATAAATTCTCAGACTATTCAGTCATATGTCTTGTATTATGTCCTGTTCCATATTTTGTTCTAACTGGAGTTTTATCAGCTTCTGTTAATCTATCTCCGGTATAGAATCTTTTACCATAAGGATTATTTACAGTATAATCCCACCAATCTCCATATCTAAGATTTGTTCCATTTTCATCATCAGCAACAAGAGATTGATTTCCCATATATCCCATGTTTGGTAATATATAAGCAGTATGATCATCATTCCAATAACCTTCTTTACTATGACTTAAGAAATAATTAGCCATTTCTGAATTAATCCTCTCTCTTTGTTTAGAATCCTTAATTCTATATGTACTAGCACCTCTAGCTTTTGCAGTAGGAGATTCGTAATCAGGATTAATTTCATAAGTGTCCCACTACTAAGGTCTACCAGCATACATATTCATTTGATCAAGTCTTGCTCTTATTTCAAATTGATTATTTAAAGGATCACCAATAATTCTAACAGTTCCATTTGGTGCGTTTCTTGATAAATTACGCCATTCAGCCATACCTTCTGGAGTAGATAAATCAAGTGCTGCCATTCTTTCGACATATTCTCTTCTAGGATCTTTTCCTTTAACTCCATTAATAAATTTAGAAATTAAAGAACTAGCTTGCAAAGTAGCGGGATCATCAGCAGTTGTTTGTCTTACGTGTCCTTTAGAATCATCACCTGTATAAGGTTTTAATCCATCTTTTGTCTATATTACATCGCCATAACTATATGGATAAGCATTATCAAAAGATCTTTGAACAACCTTACCAGCAATCCAACCAAGAGGAGAAGCTTTAACAGCTGTAGTAAATAAATCTTTTCCTCCTTCTTTTATATTTCCACCAAGAAGTTTATCTAAAGACTAATTAAATTCCTCTCCTACTATCGTACTTCCTTTTCTTTCATCTTCTTTTTTCTAAATAGGCTAATTACTAATTTTCTTCTATCTTCTTCCACTATGATTTTTTATAGCCTATTCAGTCAAAGAACCTCTAACTCCATCAACAGCCTATTCGTAAGTTATTTCTCTTCCTTTTTTATCTTTTAATCCTTTATATGCTCCGTTTTTCCATAAATAATCTTGAAGTATTGTAATACTATTTGACTTTGGTTTATTATTCAACCTCTAATAAAATATTCTTTGATTATTTAAATTAGATTCTCCTCTATTTAGAGCCTATGTAAAGTTTTGTTTTCTAGTTGATTTTTTATTTCCGGAAATCCTAATATTTTGTCCAATTTCAATTTTATTAGGATCTTTAATATCAGAATTTAATTTTAATAATTCCTATAAAGACATTCCGTTAGTCTTTGCTATTTTACCTAAACTGTCTCCTTTTTTTATTGTAACAAATCCTCCACTCTAAAAGAATTTTATGAAATTTTTATTTTTAAATCTTTCAATAGGATTTTTATTAACTATTACATTCATATTATTTTTCATTTTAGTATTAAAAATTAAAATTATCTATTTAACAATTAATTTTATTACTAAAATATAAAAAATCAAAATTAAATTCCGGTAACTAATTCATCAAGATATTCTCTCCAATATTCATCTTCTATTTCATATTGTTCAGCCAAAAACTGTTCGTATTTGTCAAAATCTATTTCTATTTTCATATTATTAAGTTAAAATAAACTAGAGGTTGTCTCTAGTTTAAATACCCTTACCTTTTGCCAGAGAAGGCAGTACTCTGCGTTTGAATTCTTGTTGACAAACAGCTAACTGTCACCGATCGATTTACAGATTAATCTGAAGGTTGGTCGGACACAACCTTATTCATTATAATTCATTTCTTTTAAGAAAATTTTGAGAGCTTCTATAGCATCTTTTTCTCTTAAGAAATAAGGAATACCTGTATACATGACAGAAGAATGTTTAATAACAGTCCAACCGTCATATGTACTTTTACCTATGAAATATTTATCACAATTTGGTTTTATAACGTCTGATGGTCTTTTATAAAATTCAGCTAAAACTTTTAATACTTGTTCTTCTTTAGAAATTGTAAATGGCTTAACCATCAAAAATATTTGCTGATAAGTTGGAATTTCTAATTCCTTTTTAGTAAAAGCTTGTAAAGCTAATTCTTTAAGAATGGGATCATCACTAAAATACCATTCTTTGGCTTTATTATAACTTACTTTAATAGTTCTTGTCTCTTCCATACTATAATGTAATTACATTTATTATTTTATTAGCTCCTTCAACATATCCAGTAAACAATCTTGGATTATTAGCTACATCAGTATTTACAAAATTATTATTCCAAATAACTTCTCCATAAATTACGCCAAAATGTTTAATAGCATTTTCAATTTCATGACCTTCTTTAACAGGCTCTTCAATCATACCTGTTTGTGAAATTCCAGTTAAAGTATCAACTATTTGTACATAAACCTTTTTCATCTTTGTATTCATTTTTTAATCTACAAAATATTCTTCTATCATCAATTTGAAGATCAGGCTTCCAATCTGAATCCCAAGGAAACCAATCTGTTAATATTTTACCTTTATTAGACCAATATTCATATCGTTTGTATGTCATATTGTTAAAAACCTTCAATAAGTCATTTAATTATCCTCTTTTGAGTTCAGTGAAGATAATATCTATTATTTCATATTGTTCAAGTGTAATGTTTTATAACTCTTTTAATTTAATTAACCATTCGATTTCTTTATTAAAAGAAAGCATTTTTTCTTTCTCAAGAGTATTTAGAGCAAATATAATTTCTTCCACAATACCTCGGTCTGCTGCTGACATTTGAATAAATGCACCTTTACCTAATACTTTCATAAGTCAATCAATAAATTTACCACCAAATAATTTCTATATTTTTTAATAGAGCATTATATTGCTCATCAGATAGTTTATGACCATAATCATCTCCAGCAGCATTAGTCCAAATATAATGAGAGGACTTTTTACCAGCTATTAAACATATATTATGTATAGGAATTATAGTCCCATTTTCCGATATAACACATCTAATTTTATCCATAATCACAACATTTTAAGTTCTTTCATAATTATCATAATTTATATCCATATTCATCTTCTTCATCTTTGATAAAATATGTATGAGATACATCTTCTTGTTCATCAAGAACCAAATCTTTTAATTCACATTCAGTTATTTTAACTTCTTCAGTATATTCATGAGAACTATAATATCCACCATGACAAGTTCTTATTATTATTTGTTTACCTTGCTGCTCTGCTTGGTAAAGTTCCATCAGTCTTCCTAAAGTCATAACCACAACAAACTAAGTTAAATATCGTTTCAACACAAGTATCAACATGGCTATTTGATGGTTCACCTAATATACAAGATGTTCCTTCTTTATTATAAGAATCACATCGCCAACCACTAAATGTTTTATGTAATGAAGGAAATGGTAAAACATCAAGCAACGCTGCAAGACTCCAACAAGGAAACATTTTATAATATTCAGCTTGTTTAATTAACATATCCTTTTCCATTCTTCGAAGAACACCGATTGTATAATTATTACAAGATGTTTCCATATAATACATATCCGCACTTTCAATTGGTAGTATCTTAGCAAGTGCCTTAGACTGTTCTAAATCTGTATATGATTTCATAATTTTTTACTTTCTTTTAACCAACAAATCATATCAAATGCAACATCAATTAAATTTTCTTTTTCTGCTGTATTTATCATATCTTTCCAAGAAATACTTCCATCTTCATAAAGTTTATAATTACCATAGGCAATTTGATATAAATCAACATTATCTGTAAATTTATATTTACGAATTTCGATTTTGTATTTATACTTGCCAAATTTGTTTTCTGTCGTAAACTCACTCGGCAATAATTTCAATAATGCAGCAAGACTCCAACATGGATGTATAACATAAGACACACCATCAACATCTTCATCGGAATTACTCTCTATGGTTTTATTTTGAAAGTCTGCAGTTTCAATTGGTAGAAACTCTGCTAATTTTTTACTTTGCTCTAAATCTGTATAACTTTTAATTGTTGTCATAGTTATTTAAATTATATTTTCAAGACAATATTTTATTGTCGATTTTTGCTTTAAGCCCAAGTTCAAAGAAGTGCTTGGCAATCCATTCAATATCATGCTTATTAAGTTCTACTCCACTAAATTCTCTTATCCTATAATTACAACAAGTAGATATAATCTCTTTCTCCAAGTCCACCTCTTTTATTTCAAAGTTTTCTTTATAACGTGGGTCTCTTGCAAGTTCAACACCATCATAACCACCACTAATACAAGCTTGTTCAATTTCCTTTCGCCACAGCTTCTGTTGTTCTTTTGTCAGTTGATTAAACAACTTACTTTCTACGTTGAAAGAATAATCTTCAGCATGCGCTTCTATACCACTTTTAATGCTTTCATATTGAATACGCTGTTCATAAGGGTCTTTCACTTCGAGGGTGTCAAGAACACAAATAACATCATCAAATGCAGTAGTTCTTCCTTCCCAAAAACCTTCATCATATTCATTGAAAATATTTCCAATGTCCATCTTTAATTTTTTTATCTCTACCACTACAGCGGCTTTGTCTATCAATTCCATAACACTTATTTAATTAGTTTAAAATGACCTCTTGTTGTGCCTTCTGGAAAACTAATTCCGCATCCATTACAACCACCGCAGAAACCTTTTACCCGTTCCATTCCTTCTGAATAAAGGTCGCACCCTTCTCCTGAATTTGGAACAATGGCTTTAAAATGGTATTTCTTTCCATTAACTTTTACTATATCGCCTACAGCAAAATTCTTTCGTCCATATTCGTCGAGTTTCATATTTTGTTCTCCATATACTTTTTAAATTGTTCAATAAACCAATCTTTATGCCCTTCAAGACACACACGATAAGCATCCCATTCTTTTAGGAATCCCACTGCTTTCTCAATAAAGGCATCCTTGCGGACATATTCAATGCCATTTTTTGTTATATTATGCCTATTTGCCATTAATCCATAATATTGGCTTTCATGAATATAAATTTTCTCTGGTATTTCCATAATTAAATCAAGTTTTCCAAACAATATCTTATTGCTGCTTCAGCAGCTTCTTCATATTTTTCTGAAGGAAAATCTTTATCTGAAGATAAATCTTGACCAGTATTTGAATTAAATATAGCACAGGAGTAAATACCTTTACCAATCTTCCAAGGAAATATATCAATATCATGTACTTCTCTCAGCCACTTCATTGCCATTTGAAGAGTTGGACAATAACATTTAGGCTCAGGAACTCCAACAGGGTATGAAGATAATGTTCCGGCTTTTACAATTCTGGTTTTTACAATCATTCTTTGGACTTCATATTCATCTTCATAATCTTCTTCGTTATATACCATAGAATGATATCTGTCATATTCTTGAGTAAACCCCTTCTTTTTCAATAGTTTCGCAACTTCAAATGAAACGTAATCTTCTGTAATTGTTGCCATAGTTATTTCTCTTTTATATTATACATTCCTTTAGGTGCTTCAAGAGCAAGTCCCTTTTCAATCAATTCACGATAGTCAAAATGATGCTTGTTAAACCAATCACATAAATCATAATATTTGTATTTGCTTCCAATATTATTTATGCCATACGAAATATTGTAATATTCCTCATATTCTTCCTTAGTCATACTTGACATTGAACGAAGATATGGTTTAATTATCCAATATGCTGTTTCTGACTTTATATCTTTAATCATATCTGGTGAAAGAAAACAGTCAAAATTTGTTTTCTCATCATCTTCTTCAGTACAATTAATTATAACATTATAAGGCAATCTTGCTGAAAGGTCTTTTAACAGTATTTCTTTATCTTCTTTATTCATGTTCTTCGACATAATTTAAAAGTCTATTTGTAAAATCATCAACACTATCATAGTGGTCTTGGGTTTCTACATATGTACCTGTCCAATCTGTATAAGTATCAAGGTTATCTTCACAAAATTTCCTTATAAGTTCTTTATCTTCTTGTGTCATACTATTCTCCTTTCTGTTTGTTGAATCGGTTTAATACTTCTTGATAGTACTTATTGGTTGTCACATCAAAGCCATCTTTAAATACGTCAGTAAATATCTGGTCTATTGCCTCAATATCTTCCCAAGTAAGTTCCAAATCTTTCTCCGCTTGCTCGTACCCTTGTTGATATATGATTCTTTTAACTACATTTAAATCATAAGAACCACGACTATCCCCATTAATGTTTAGAGGAAACGCTTCTAATGCTCTATCTTCTGCCTTACTCACAATTCTATTTCTTTTGGAAGTTCAATATCAAGCCAATATTTGATATTAGGAATATTCCATCCACCTTTGTCATAGGTCTTAGGATAATTTCTTGTAACCTTACCTGTAACAATATCCTTACCATCCCAATACTCTGGAGGTCTATGCCCAAATGCTACACTACCATTATCAAGCAACACAATAACTTCTCTATCAATCTCTGGCAAATCCTCTCCATCGGCAGGCTTCCAAAGATGTTCTTTTTGCCACTTAGCAACCCTCACAGCAATCCTTGATAACTTGGCAAATGACACCTCTGGGAACTGCTTGGATAGTTCATTGATATAATCACCTAAGTCCTCGCTTACAGGCTCTTCTTTCTTGCGATATTTCAAAGGACACCTACCAAGTTCTGATTGTTGAAGAGAATTAATGAGAACAAGAATGCTTTCATAAACTCCATTTTGAAGAGCACAATCTCGTTTCATATTTATTTGTTCTGTATTTGATAGAACAATGAGCCTTCTTTGTTGCCTTTCTATTTCGGATATTATCTTTTCTGCATCAACGTATTTCATATTATCCTCCTTTCTGTGCATTAAGTCCAAGTTCATAGAAATGTTTGGCAATCTCTTTTAATTGTTCAACTACCAAATAGTTTGATGCTCCTTTAATTGCAATACCATTTAATTCAAAATAGATATTATCAAGAGTATTCAATTCCTTCTCCAAATCCACCTCTTTCACTTCAAGATTGTTTATGGATGACATTATACTCTTAACATACCATAAAGCAGTCTGTTCTTCGCTACTTAAAGAATCAAATGGCAGACCTGCATATATTTCATCTATAAGTTTCTCTATCTCCGCTACTACAACGGCTTTGTCTATCAGTTTCATAATTGCCCTAATCCTTTAAAGAATAAATACATTTGCTTAACTTCCGAATATCCATACTTTTCTAATAATGCAGCCGCAATCATATCACAATCTTTCTTTGTTAAGATTACATCGTATTGCTTACTTTGTAAATCATGGACTATTGCCAATTTTGCCTTTGCTCTACTCATATTCCATATACTTTTTAAAATCTTCAATAAGCATCCCCAATGTAACACAGCCATTACGAACTAACACACTATTGACGTTTGGATTGTTTGTTATATTTTCCTTTAGCCAATCACAGGCCTTCTTAACAAAGGCATCCTTGCGAATATATTCAATATTTTCTTGACCTAACTCAGGTTCTTCTGTCCAAACATCATCAAAGTAAAGTTTCCTTGCAAATTTTGCATCTTTTTCACTGACATTAAAAGATTGAATATATATCTTCTCTGGTGCTTCCATAATCAAATCAAATTTTTAAGACAATACTTTATTGCAGATTCACATGCTTGCTCATAAGTTTGGTGATCTTTCGATTTAATATTGTCGTAATAATTATCTCCTTGCCATAATGATGCTATATAACTTGAATATTTTTTATTAATATAATTATAGGCACGTGGCTCAATAATAATACAAATATTATGCACTTCTCTCAACCAGCGCATAGCCATTTGAAGAGTTGGCATAGAATACCACATATCATGTACATTCCAATTTCTGAAATCTCCTATATTATAGGTTATATCATCATCTATCTTTTGATAGTAATAGCGCACACTTACATCAAATCCTTTCTCTTTCAACAGTTTTGAAGTTTCAAAACTTACGTATGCTTCTTCTATCATACTACTATTTGTTTAAATTGTACATTTCTTCTGGTGCTTCATTTGCTTTCATAACTTTAATCTTTTAGTTTCTTTAATTGTTCATAGAGCGACACTAATGTGGCTTTATACCCTCCATAATCAAAGTTAGTAACATAACGTAAAGCATTCATTTGTTCTTCACTCGGCTTCCACATTGTTGTGCAATTTGTTTTACAACCAATTCTGTCTTTTAGGGACTTAAGCCAATAGTAAGCATATTCATTACCGCACTGTTCACATGATTTAATTACCATCTTTAGCATATTTTCATCCTCTTCGGTCCACTCAACTTTAGGCTGTACTCTGTCCTTTAGGGATTTGAGCCAAGTAATTGTGTCCTGCAATGTTAAATACCCATAATACTGAGTTCCATATTCTTCTAAGAAATGACATAAATTATTTATTCTGTTATTATCCTCTTCATCCATAATATTCTTCAACTCTTTCTTATCGGCATCCCACTCACAACCCGCTTCTTTCATTTTAGCAAAGAGAGTATCACGCTGTTTTTTGGCAGCAGGACATATCTTATTTCTTGTAGTTAATAATGTATCGTCCACTTCTTTACTGTGGAAATTATTTGTTTGCCCGTTATACCAACAGTATAAAGAGATGCGACCTTGCACTGAATATGATTTAAATAGTAAAATTTCTTCGTTGCAAGCAAGTACATCGCCATCCTTTGCATCTTGGATAGTCCAAAGATGATAAGAACACATATGACCTTGCCCATTATCAAACTGATAAGGTATTTTTACTTCCTCATTGCTTGGAGTAACTGCTATATAACAATTTAATTCATCATTTAATGAAATTATTTTAAATACATTATTTGCCCCAACAATCCAATCACCTTCATGAAACTTTGATTCAACCTTATCAACAGGTTTTCCAATAAGTTCCCATCTAGCAGAATTTTCAAAACTACAAATAAACAAATCATCTGACCAATAACCAAAACAATCAATTCTAGTGATAGTCAGTGATCCTTCATTGGCAGTCTTTATTTCATCACCAATTTGGAATTTTAATTTTCTTAGTACCTTCTTTTCAAAATCAAAGGTATATCCCGCATCTATCATCGCATTTTTAAAAGTATTGTACTGTTCTTTGGTGGCTGGATGTGGGTTTATTGTATCAAGGGCATAATAGTTTCCGATTTTAAACTTATTACCCTCCAACAAACAAGACACATCAATTTTTCCTGTACTTTTATTAACATAACTCACAATACCAACTACAAGCCTTCCGTGGTCACCAAATTCAAGTACATCTCCAGCCTTTGCATCGACAATATTCCATTCGTGTGCATCGTTCAATGAACTTGCATCAAACACATGCTCGTTACCATTAGTATCAATAAGTGTAACATTAAACCCATCTATTTTGGATATAAGATATACACATTTCCCTGTTGCTACAATCCACTGCCCGACTTTAAAATGAAAGTTTGGTTCAACCTTATCAACAGGCTTGTGCTCAACAATCTCATTTTGGAATACAGAATTACCATCCTTATCCTCATACATTGGGTTATCTGTTCCGTCTTCAACAATATTGGCAATGGTAAAACTTACTAATCTTCCGAATGAATCGTAATATATAGTATCGCCAACTTTATATCTTGCAAACGACTTCTGCTCATCTTGCTTTTCAGAACTAATATAAGGATTTTTATCTGACCATTCGGCACCTTTAATAAACCATTCCTCTTGCTCTATGATACCTGTAGCGGACATTGCTGCCTTTTCTATCTCTAATTTTCTCGATTGATTAGTAGGTTTTTCCATAAATTTATCATTATATATTTTACCATCAACTTTACTTACATACCAATCCTTTGCTTTGAAATCAACGACAGCAGGCTTCTGCTCACTTTGCTTTTCAAGCCAAGCAAGAATCTTTTTAGGTTCGAGACCTGCAAATGTCTGTAGATGAAAATTATTAAAATAATCAATAAGGCCTTCTTTTATCTTTTCATCATCACTCTCTTTGAGTTCGGGGAAGATTCTTTCTAAAGTTGCTTTAAGATGCCTATCCTCATCTTTATATGCAACAACTGCTATTTTAATAGCCTCATCATAGGCTTTTACTTTTTCTTCTTGTGTCATAATCTTACTTGTTTACTTTAATATGTCCATGTTCTATTAGCCAGCATATCATTTCAAAGACTGCGTCAATATAGGTTTTATCTTCTACACGTTTGTTGCCTGTTACTATTCCGTTATGAACAAAAGTTATATCAATTCTAACATAGTTATATTTTTTGTAAGTTTGAATATGATCAGGCATCAACTCTAAAAGGACTGTGAGAGACCATGCCGGCACATATCCTTTGGGGATTTCTCCCCTCATATCCAGAAATGGTCTTATCTGAGGAACGCATTGATTCTCTCCGTTGTAGAAATAACCCCACATCATATCAGCTGTACTTGGGTCAAGTCCAAGACTAAGCAGTTTCTCTGACTGTTCTATTGAGGTACATATTTTATTGTTCATAATTCTATAACATTTACAACAGTACAATTTTCATACTTTCTTTCAAAATCGCTTATAGCTTTAGTTTTAGAAGTACTATTAACATAGTGATGTATAAACTTCCGTGTAGATTCATCAAATGCAACTACAAAAAAATGTTCCATAATTTAAAGTTGTTTAAGTTGTTCATACAAAGTTTCAAGGGCGTTTGGATAACTTGTAAAATGTCCTTGATCTATTACTTCTTTGACTGATTTTAATTGTTCCTCAGTTGGTTTCCACCTTTGCTTTGGCTGTGGCTGCACTCTATCTTTGAGAGATTTGAGCCAAGACTTTAACTTTTCCGCGTATTCTTTTCTAAAAACATTTATTTTGGTAAGTGTTTTGAGTTCGCCAGATAGGGCATAAAAGTTATCTATGACCTCAATACAAGCTGCTAAATATTCTTTATCCTCTTCACTCCAATTAGGCTTCTGTGCATTTTCATACTTATTGTCTTTATGTATAACAAATACTTCCTTGATGCAACCTTTCGGAATAGTCGTAATATTAGAATACTGTTCTGGATCATTACCATAATTTTGTGCTATAGCAAGAAACTCATCAGTATCCTTGACAACTACACCAAAAGAATTAATATATATCGGTTCTACCTCAATGTCCTCTGCAACAGTCCAATTCATATTTGAATTACAACTGTCTATCCATAAAACCTTTACTATCTTCATATCTTTCTATTTTTTAATTGGTCATTGAAAAATCCTCTACTTTTCGCATTACATCTCTTAGTTTGACATTGTACAGTCTTTGAGACTCTTCAATGCGTTTATCTATTTCTTCAACCTGCTCTCTGCTAAATACAGAATTAAAATCTTTTTCTTCAGGAAATAGTTTTTCTGTTAATTTGTAATATTTTCGTTTTTTCATAATTGTGGAGCGTGTCAGAGTCGAACTGACTTGGAATCACCCATTACCAACACTTGTACTCGGTTCCCGATTTAAACAATCGTTACTGATTGTATACTTACGCCCCGTTTGTACCTGTCGATAGAAATACACATACGTGCAATATGTAAATCATATTCTGCAGGTACTTTGCACGATTTAAATCACTGACCTTTTATTTCACACTCTCTCGCATGAATCTTTGTGATCACTCTATACCTTTTGAGTATAGTTTCGGGAACAAAGTTTGTTGGTTGTCAACACCACATCTTCCGACTTGGTTACATAACAATAACCTTTCAAACGTCTCTTTGGTACTTTTGCAAGGTATATTCTAAAACACAAGCACCTTTTCCCAAAGTCTATTACACAACTATTAACAAAGTTGTATGTAAATCCGTATAGTCTTGTCATGCTTTATTGTTATTTCTTTTTAAGTTCGTTATATTTATTAAGTAAGGCTTCCTTACATTTACTCAACCAATATTCTCTTTCTTCTTCTGTATCAAAAGAACCTTTATATTCGTCGTCTACTCTTTCGTTGAAAACTTTGTCACAAACTCGTATGTCATTATCTGTAAGTTTTCCTTTTGGAAGATAATCGCAAGTCAAATGTCCCCAACGAAGCCTAATATATCCTATAATGTGAGAACCCTTATACGCCCAATATTGTTCTGGGCAACATCCGCACGTTTGTTCTAATATAATAGTATTTGCCATAGTTATTTCTTTAAATTAGTGCATCCATTTTCGCAAGCAAGCACATCACCCTCTTTTGCGTCTTTAATAGACCAAAGATGATGTAGTCTATCGTATTCTTCTAAATTAACAGATTCTCCATCAACCACATAATAACTATTATATTCATCAAAATGAACTTCAGAAATTCGTCTTGCCTTTTTGTCTAAATTAGATACAGCCCAGTCTCCTTCATGAAACTTCGGTTCAACCTCATTAGCAGGTTTAGTTCTTCTCGGCTTAGCAACTCTCTCTAGTTGTGAAAGATTAACAAGTATTCCAGCCTCATTGCGAGTTACTTTATCGCCAACTTGAATTTTGGAAAGGAAATTGGCATGCTCACCTTGTTTTTCAAGCCAAGCAATCCATTTTTGCATTTTACCTACAAGAACCTTTGCATCATGAGATATTATTTCTTCACTTCTAATATTCTCTATAGTTTCCTTAAAATGACTTATTAGTTCTTTCCTTATCTTATCGTCCTCGGACTCTTTGAGCTCGGGAAAGACACTTTCTAAATCATCAGCATATAACTGATTATCTCTTTGTTTATAACCTTTATAAAAATCCTTTGCTCTTTCAATAGCCTCGTCATATCTTTTAGCTTTTTGCTCTGTTGTCATAATTATTCAAAATTAATTAAATCCTTCTCATATGCCCATCTAAATTCTCTATTAACATTAAACCCCAGATGTGCAGACCATTGTTCAGGTGTATAGGTATGTGCTTCCCCTTCTATATGTCCGTAAGCAGAACTAACAATAAAATCAGTAATACCATTTAGATTGTACTTAGGAACGACATTTTCACTATTCCAAACAGTGTTAGGGTTTAACTTCCTTTTAGCAGCAGCAATAGTAACCCAATCAGATGCAGACATATAAGGAAAATCTATTGCTCTGCTCTCAATACTTTCAAGACCTTGTATTATTTCTTTTTGTGTCATAATCACAACAAATTTAATTCATGTAACTTTAATATCATTTCGTAGCAAGCATCAACGGGATTTTTGGAATAAGGAATTAATACAATATCTTTATATTCGATGTAATAATAATATCCATTATATCCATCCTCCGCTTTAATTTTTTCAACCTTAAGAGGAATACCATTTATTTCTGGTAAAAAATCAAGTAATGCTGCAAGTGACCAACAAGGAATAAAAATGTAACAACATTCAGGTTCTTCAAATCCATCCTTAACAAATGGAAAATTACTAACTTTGCTACCATCTTTTTTTAAGAACATATATTCCATATCAGCACTCTCAATTGGCAATATCTCTGCCAACTTCTTTGACTGCTCTAAGTCTGTATAAGATTTAATTGTTGACATAATTACTTATTTTAATTACTAATTCAATATCATAATTATCACTGACTAACATTTCGGCATTACGTTCAAGACATCGACATTGTATTTTAAATATTTCTATTTTTTCTTCTCTTGTTAAATTAATTATTGCCATAGTCAATCGTATTTTTTATCTGAACAATATTTGCCTCTACATCTATCTTGACAAAAATGCCAATGCTTACAGAACTCTGAACATATATGGTCCATACCTGCATCACTTGAACATAATATATTGATATTATTAATACTTACAATAGTTATGCAGGGTCTTATATATTTTTTAATTGTCGTCATAATTATTTCTCTTTTAAATCCATTGTTCTTCTATAAAGTTCTTTGCCTTAACAAGTTCATCCTTTATAAGTGAGACATTAGAGCCTGTTGATATATTAACATGAGTAAGAAGTAGCACTAACTCATTAAGTTCTTCTTTACTTAGTGTAAGTGTTGTTTCTTCTGTTCCTAGGTTTACTACTGCTTTTGCCATAGTTATTTCTCCTTATCTTTATAAACCACTACACTATCAACTGGAACTCCATCTTTGTAGGTAATTTCAAGAGTAGTTTTATCTTGATATACGTCCATTGCTGTAGGTTCGCAACTTTCTTGACACATCATTACACCACTTGATAAAAGATATGCACCCGTTATACCCAAAAGGAAGGACTGAATATCTCTATTCGTGACTAGACAAACTAAGCCTATCATTATCATAATTGAACCGATTATAATAAATATTTCCATAACTATTTCTCCTTTAATTTCTGCTTTCTATAAATACAACCTTACCTTCCCATACTCCATACATGGAACTCTCCTGAAAGACCTTTATCTTTGGTTTATAGTTAGAATCCATTGGTTCTGTGAGATACCATAGGTTTGATTCTTTCCATGTTGCCTCAATAAGTTTTTGTCCTGGTTCAAGTTTGATGTTTGTAGTTCCACCAATATTACGTGCTACATACTGATCACATCCCACCATCAACAATGCTATAAATACTAACAATATCAGTTTCTTCATTTTATTTTTCTTTTAATTACCAATTCTTTTAACAGTTATCACTAAGGTATCTCCAATATTAAAATCTGTAGTATCACGGTAAGAATAATCATACCAATTACTACCACCTACTTTAATAAGATTATAGGTGAACTTTTCAGGCCTTTTACTTTTTGATATTACTACATATTTTGCTCCGTTAATAATATCCAAACCTTCCATTGTCATATTATCACCACACCCAAACATCAAGACGGCAAGTACTAATAGAATAATCTTTTTCATAGTCTTATTTTTTTAGTTGTTCAATAGTATCTTTGATTATCCATAAAAGAGCCTTACCGTAGTCATTGAGAAGTTTGTCTTCTTTTGGAAGAACCTCCTCTATTTCATCAAGCACATAGTTTGCACCTGTCTTATATGCCAAAAATGCAGCATTGTTAGTTACTGGATTTGTTATGTCAGAAGTATATTCTTCTGCCTTTTCTTTTATACTTTTCATACGCTTTATTTCTTTAGTAGTTCAAATTTTCACTTAATTTATAAAAAAAGAAAGGGAGTCCAATGGAAAACTCCACCGAACTCCCTTAAAAATCTATGTACATAGGGTAGGATTCGAACCTACGAAAGCTAGTTTGTAATACTAGATGCTTAAACCACTTGCATACCTATGCGTTAAGAGAGATACTTTATAATAATCAATGCAGGATTTGAACCTGCTACTTCAATTTTAACAAAATTGCGCTCTATCCATATGAGCTAATCGATCAAAATCAGTGTTGTAAGTATCTCTATTCTCTAAAACAAATAGCTTCAAATAAAAAAGATGATGTTTACCAGACATCATCTGTTATTTACCAAAAATCTAGAATTTAGTAAACCTATTAGTTTTCGTCACGCAACCACTAACAAAACTCGTCTCTTCATATGGTCAAGAAATAACCCCGATTTCGCTCTTACATTGCTAAATCTAGTCACAAATTCTGTTTTACATCTAGAATTAAGATGGGTGCGGTCTATGACGGTTACGATCCGTCCTCACTACTGTGACAGAGTAGTATCCTAACCAATGAACGAATAGACCATTATCTTATAGATTTATTAAACCTTTTTCTAACATTGCATGATGATTAGGGCATAGCCAAACTAAATTATTTTCATTATTTATTTCTTTAATTAAAGTGTCTTCTGAAAATTCTAAAATTCCTTTTATATGATGTACTTCAAGTATTTCATCAAATTCATGATTTTTACAATAAGCACAAACTTTTTCTTTATCAGATTTTTCTAATATTTTTCTTGCGTTTTTCCTAATTTCTCCACATTTAGTTGTGAGATATTTTTGTCCTGAAATATAATATCCTAAAGTTTTTTCTCCTATTGTTCCCCTTTTCTTGTTATAACATTCCAAACATATTTCAGAATGTACATCTTTAGGCTTTCCACATATAGGACAAATCTTATTAGGATTTTTTTCATGTATATCTGTTCTGCCTTTGTTAAAGGTTTCAGATTCATTAATTATTCTTCTTCGAGGTAATTCAATTCCTAATTTTCTAGCAACTTTTTTAATATTACTTCCAGAACAACCATATCTTCTACCTATTTCTTCATAACTGACTTTTTCTATATTTATAAGTCTTTCTAATTCTTCTTTTTCAGAATCCCATTTTGACATATTTACAAACGAAGGGTTTTTAATCTTCGTACTATAAATATACATTTTGAGTTCGAAAAATCAAACTTAAACTTATAAATTTAAGAAATTTTAACAATTATAAAATAATACAATTTAGTACACCAGGTAGGATTCGAACCTACGACCTACTGCTTCATACTACTCTATGTTGCCATAGCCAAACAATGTCCTATTCTTAGACGATTAGATTTCCATCCTGCTAGGCATTTCACCACGCATTTTGTTTGTTGTAGTCTGGAATACATTATTACCATATTGAAATCCTTGCAAGTAACTAAGTCCGTTCATTCCCTTCTCATTTCCATCATTTCTGATTTCTCGGGTGTCTTCTTAGTAATTTCAATTTAGGTATCTCCTCTATACTCTCTACACGTTTATAAGAAATAAGTGTCCACTCCTACAACACCTTTCGCTATATAAGCTAATGCTTCCATCATACAATACAATGGTATTTCTTAATTTAGCACGGTATTATCCTTACACATTATTGATTAGTGTTGTTAATCCTGTACTGATTTAACAGCTTAATGAGCGAATTGTTAACATCATTGCTCACACTCTTAGAAAAAGGACTTCCACCGTTTTAGGGAGATTCTACATAGGACTTTCGTGCCCATGCATCCAATTTATTTATAGAAGGCAGTTGCTCTAATCCAGCTGAGCTACTGGTGCTTAAAAAGATACTTATTTTTATAACCATCCTATATTTATGTTTTATTAAAAATAGTTGTAAGTATCTTTATTAACTCTGGATTATCCAAAAACTCCTCTGTTAGGGAGAGGTGAGTTAATTACTCCAGTTAATAGTGGACCTGGAGGGGCATGATCCCTCAACCTTCTGGTTGCAAACCAGACGTTCTAGCCAAATTAGAACTACAAGCCCTTAAAAGTGCGATCACTGGGACTCGAACCCAGGCCACACGGATTAAAAATCCGTTGCTCTAGCCTACTGAGCTATGGTCGCAACTACCCAAGTAAATAAAATTTAAATAGTCATCCATTTTGTTTGCTTTGGGTACTACTAGTTTATACTAGGAATTTAATTGATTACTCTAGTTACTATGTGGTAATCTGGGTTATTTTCCCTCTAACACGGATAGCTTTTAAGGTATTAACTATCAGAACTCCTTTTATTCTTTAACGAGTTCAAAGGCTTACTCGGACTAGTCATCGGTAAGGGAATTGAACCCTTCTTGGCAGGTTGAAAACCTGTAGTCCTAACCACTAGACGAACCGACGATACAAGATACTTTCAACAACTAACCTAAACAATTTACAAACTATGAAAGTAATAAAAATTGTAAGTATCTTATATTATAATTATGCCAAAAAAGGAGTTGCGGTCGTGTGATTCGAACACCGTTTCAAGGTTATGAGCCTTGCGAGCTACCATTGCTCCACCACCGCGATATTAAAAAAGAATATTTGACATTACATAACGCTCTATGTATTCAATTGTTATGTTCTAAGAGTAATTTCACTTGTGCACAACTTTATAGTTACTCTCACCGGGTATTATGAGGCTTGATTCGCGAAAAACCCATAACTCTAACGGCAGTCTTTACCTTAGTTAGAGGGTCTTAAATATTCTTTTATGAGAAAGTTACTTAATAAATATTTGCATTAAACCACTATGCTAATCCGCAAACATGGAGCAGATAATGGATTCGAACCACTGATACTTTTTTAAGTATAATATTTTTAACTAATATTGTAAGTAACTTATAGTTGGAGATAGAGGAGTCGGACCTCTCTAATCAGGACCAAAATCTGAGGCATTACCGCTATGCTAATCTCCAATTTACTACTACTTTTCATCTCGTGAGTAGCCAACGAGTGTTAAAACAGTTTAAATAGTTTATTAATGTCATCACGACATCGTACGACAGGCGGGGATCGAACCCGCAAGATCTCTACAGACCTGAGGGATTTTCTTACCACTCTATGTTACCATAGCCAAACAAACACATTTTGTCGTTTAAAGCCGAGCAAGTTCTTAACTTCCATCTGATTTCACCCTTCAAAGAAGTTAATGCAGGCTTTTGTTTGTTGTGGTCTGGACTGTCTCTTTACCATATTGAAATTCTTGCAAGTTCGTGACTTATCTCTATATATTGAGGGTTATCAAAAACCATTTTCTTTTGTCCTTATAAATTTCAACTTAGGTATCTCCCGTTCAGTCTCTACACGATTATAAGAAAAATATTCCTAAGAATATGGGTTGGGAATCGAACCCAACTTTACGCACCCGTAGGTGCACAGGATACCATTACCTGCCTACACTTCTTATTTTCGCTCGGTATAGTCCTACACATTATTTGTTAGTGTACAGTATTGGATTAAATTATGCACTGCTTTCACCTCAAGGATTTCCACCGAATTTAGGAGATTCTACTATGGGATTTCTCGCCATAGCACTCAATTTTCTAAGTCCCTTGTGTACACCATTCCACCACTGTCGCATTTGAGATACTTAAATTTATCTTTTACCAACACGTTGTTCCTATATTTATGTTTAATTAAATAAATATTTATAAGTATCTCAAGATGAACGTAAATAAATTTATTACTTAATTTTTAAAATCTATAGTTAAAAGATGTTAAATCAGTTTAGATAGATTCTGTTTTATGCTAGCGATTTCAGTCTTTAATCGTTCACATTCTTCATTATAACTACGTCCTTTATGATAGATAGTTCTACCATTTCGTGTTGAAGTCCAAGGTTTCTTGTCTTCACCAGCAGCTTTAAATTTTTCGTAAACTACTTCCAACCTTTGTAGTGCCATTCTTCTACGGACTACAATATTTCCTTTTCCTTTTGACATATTTTAAAAATGTTTTGTTATTAATTTATAAGAATAGTTATCAAATTTTCTCATACATTTAGATTCAAATTTAAAAACTTTCTTAATTTCTTCTTCACTCATTCTAACAGACATATGTACTCTGTAAAATTTATCCCAAGAAAAAAGTCTATGTTTTATGACTTTAAATTTAATATTGTATCCATTCTCTTTAAAAATATCTGGAATAGAGAAAAGCATTCTGTCTTTAATAGAGTAATTCGGATTAGTCCCGATATAATCGTAATAATCCTGAACTGTAAAAGCAATTCTATATTTTTCCATTAAATATATTCTATGATCGTTGTTACTTTTTTAATTTCTATAGTATATTCTATAATAGTATGAAAATAATCATTATCTGGATAAGTATCATATTTATACTTATGAGTTTTAATGATTTCTTCAATATCATCTTCTTTAGGATTTAGTTTTTCCCATAAAGGAGCAAATTGTTGTTTAAAATAACGATGTCTCCATAATTGGAAATTATCATCATTAATACATTTAACAAAATATTCAACTTTTTCCATATTGTTTGTTGTTTGTTTAAAAATAAGAAGTGCGTTTCACAACGGACTTCTTTCTTGTAGATGAAAAGCCACTGCTTCTCCATAAATTTTAAAAATTTGAATTAGTTCTATTATGATTTTCAATTACATTTTCAAAAAATTTTTCACTATCCTCACTTCCTTTAGAATCTAATCGCAGAACTTTCGACCTTAGAAGATATACCAACGTACCCACCCAGGTTGAATAGGAAAACCACACTATTTTTAACGCGTATATTATTAGTGTGTAAAATAAATAGTCGGGGGACCAGGAATCGAACCTGGGACTTAGATTTATGAAATCCTTATTTTATTATGCTTTAAGATGTTGTAGGTATCAAAATGATACTAATGCTTTTATTTTCTTACATGTTACCACTACACCATCCCCCATATAATAAATCGGAAGGAGAGTTGGACTCGAACCAACAACACTTTGTTTAATAGACAAATACTCTAACCTCTTGAATTTATTAAATTATAAGTAACTCACGAAATTACTAGAATCAATTTTTATGTTGAGTTATCCGGCCAATTTAATCCAAACTCTGTACAGAAACAGTTTCTTTCTTCATTATAGGTGCGTGTTATCCTAATTTTTACAGATTCAATGAAACTACCTACGTTTAGTTACATTATATCTGACCGCCAATTTCAATATCGCTGTTAGTTTGGATTAGTGGAGGGAGCAGGAATCGAACCTACATTATAGTCATTTTACGCATGATTAGAAATTTACTATGATTGAATGGTAAGTATCATATGATACTCGTCGTTACCAATATTTCAATCCCTCCAAATTAAAATTAGTAATCTATCTTCACAGACCAATTACTACTGTCAAACCTTAAAAAACATAACAAATTATGCAGCGGGGAGTACAAGAGTCGAACTTGCACTTCTGGAAAATCCCAGAAATTATGAAAGATGTTTTTGTAAGTAATAATTTACTACTCAACATAATCGGGCTTAACCATGCCCAAACTCCCCTAATTAAGATACTAGAAAATACATCTTGGAATCGAACCAAGTACACTCGGCGTTACGGCTGATGCTCTAACCAAATGAGCTAATGTGGTTATATTATTGTAAGTATCTTATTCGTCTCAAATAAAGAAATTATGATGCAGTTTTTCTTTTATCTGATGCACATCTAAATCATTTTATACTATCATTTTTATTAATAGACCAACTATCTACCCATTTGTCTAAAGCTTTTATACATTTATCTGGAAGTTGTTTTGCAGTTGGATTTGATTTAACATAATCAATAGTTCCACCAACTCCATAAATAAGAAGTGCTTGATTTGTTGTAGGAATAAATATTTCTCCTAGACAGCAAACAAAGAAAATAGGTATTGTAAACCTAAGAATTTTAATTGACAATTTTTGATACATTTTGTATTCAGTACGTTGGTCCTCAACTTCATTGCAATAGTTTACTAAATATACTATAAAAAATGCTATAGAAAGAATAATACTAGTAACAAGGAATATTGTTAAAACAGTACTGATTGAATCAAATCTTGTAATCCAATAAATTTCATTCATATTATTAAATTTGTTTAAAAGGATACTAAAAATGTCCCAATTAAAAGTTAGGTGCTTACTAGCAATTTAGTATTATAAGTATCCTATTTATTATGAAAGTAATTATTATAAAGTAAAAGTTACTTAGTAAAAAACGTTGCTCTAAACCAAGCTGAGCTATCCCGAAACCCTCAGGAGTTGGATTTGAACCAACGACACACGGCTTACAAAGCTGATTCTTGATATTGTAAGTAACTTAATTAGAAACTAGAGGAGGAATCGAACCTCCTCTAGTCGTGATGCTTATTAAAAAAATCAAAGGGTATTTGCTCTCACGAGTTCATACCTATTGCTTCTATAGAGACTCAACAGTGGAGTATAGACATCAAAGACATCCATATCCTTGAAGTTAGTCAGGAATTGCTCAATCATTGCTGGATTCGAAGGTATGTACATCATGTTGTCAATTCCACTAAATCGGTCTGCTCCAGCACTAGCACGAGAGCCAACAGCACCAGTAACATCCATAAGGATTACGTAAGGACGGAATCCAAAGAACCCCTCACACTGACGGAAGAAATCGTTCATACTCGCCTCTGGTGAATACATATTATTGAACATACCATCAGACATGATTGTCCATACAGGATAGTTACGAAGAGCATCCTTAATCTCAGGATTTGCCTGACAAGCCTGGTTCAATCCCTTAGGAATACATGAAATATCAGTATTCCATCCCTGGAACTTACTTTGAAGGAAAGCAGAAATCCTCTTGTAATTATCCAGGAAACTAAGTTTAGGATCAACGAATGGTTGTGCCTTAGTCTTAGCTACCTTACTTCTTAAGATTGAGTTCTGAGATGTAGCCTGAGAATCAATGTAAGAATAGAAACGAGATGTTCCATCAAACATACCAACGAGATTACGAGCATCATCATCGGGATTCTTAACCATACATACTGCAGTAATAAAGGCAGCAAATCTGAATGGTGTACCACTCATAGAACCAGAACTGTCAATAATGGTCAGTGAATTATAAGGAAGATTAACCTTATTCATAAAGGACTCAATCTTCAACTTATCAATTGTGCCACTAAGAATCTGGTTGTAGAGTTCAGTAAAGTTAGTAGCACCAATTGTTACCTTGGCCTCTTTCTTCACTTTCTCCAATTTAACCTTATCCTCCTCACTAGCCTGACCTTGACGAACCTTCTCTTCCAGAATACGTTGTTCTTGTTGCTTCTGCTCCTTATAAGTTTCCCATTCCTTGATCCAAGGCTGGAACTTAGCCCACTTAGATACTTCTGCAATAGCTACATTAGACTTTCCATCCAATCCAGCTGTCTCACAGTCTGCACCTACTACCTTGGAATAGAGGATTCTGTTCTTAACCCTGAACCTAGCCTGAGATGGGAGCTTGTCAAACCAGTCGATGAATTGCTGCTTGTCAAACTCATTTATCTTGCCAGTAGAGAAAAGTACAGATTCAAGAGAGCCATTGTACTGCTTTCGCCACTCACGATAACCCTTAAAATATTCCAGTTCCCATCCCATCATCTTAGAGAGTTCAGTTAAGAAGTTCTTTTTCTCATTCATTACCTGAATAGTCTCAGGAAGAACTCTCTTATGACCTTGACGCTTACTGGTTCTTGGGATAGTCAAGAACTTGGCAATCAATGTCTTATTGAACGGATTAGAACCGTTAATCACAGCATATGTATAGTCAAGAAGAGCCTTCACATACTCTTTATCTTGAAATGCATGATATATTTTCAGTACCTTCGAACCCTTAGTTTGAACTCGATTACGGAACAAAACATCAAAGCATGTATACTCATTAAAGAGTTGTGCATTTAAAAACTTGATGAATTGTTTCTTATCTTTTTTCCAAAGCCAGGTTGTGATAGTATAGAAAGCCTCACGATTGGCATTACCACCACTGTCAACCTTCTTCTTTTTAAAGATGTTGTGCTGACGATTAGTAATGTCTCCAATAGAGAACAGGATTGAGAAGAAAAGTTCTCTCTTTTCTTTAGAGTTCTTTACTTCAAGCCATGCATCATTCAGAAGAACCTCTGAAATAACTGCATCAGTTGATGCCTGCTGAAGTTGCAGACATCTGCGAAGTCCGTAAAACGGATTGTTACTTTTTTTATTAAGTTCTACTTGTACCATTGTTTTAAATTTATTATTTGTAAGTAACTAATTAAATAAATTTCCTACATCTGTTTTATAGCAATTAACTCGTTCAATCTACTAAAGAGATTCTACTAAAGTGCAGATTCTCACTGCTTTTCTATTTTACAGTCTCCATCACGTTGCTTTACGTATCACAATGACCTCAATCACATGTTTGCCACTACAAGGTCTTTCAACTGTCAATTCAGTATGCCCATTGAAGGTTCAATATTGGAATTCCCTTCAGCCCTCGGAAATTTATTATAAATTAAAATACTATCTAACGCTATAAACGCAGGAGTTGGCAACACCCTTTTCTCCCTAGCATAAGTTAATATGCCTCCAATTCGACCAATAGATAGTATTTTATCTGAAAAAGAGTGGCTTCGAGCGGTTTTATCTCTACTTCACCCGCGCTATAGTTTCCGCACACGTGGTTCCGGTATCAAGCTTCACTCTTATTCTTGTTTAGTTGAACTCTTCCGTAGAATCCATAGCAGCAAGCTCTGCCTCCATCTCCTTAATACGATCCTCAGGAGTTTTGGTGGACTCTTTAAGTTCAGCGAGCTTCTCAGTAAGCTCTGCCTTCTTACGGCGACTCTCTGCGAGTTCAAGATGGTAGCGCTTGAAACCTACAATGAGATTTACAAGTTCCTTCATCTCCTTGAGAGAATCGAGTTCAGTAGTGTTAACTTCTACCCATTCATCCTTGTTCTCAAGATTCTGAATCTTAGTTGAAAGACCAGCCTTGATATTGTTCAGGGTGTTAATACTTGTTGTGTGAATCAACTCTACAATGTTAAGTGGAGCACCCATTTTAGTAGAGATTGTACTGTTTGTCATGAGCATCTTAAGAGCAAGCTCACACATCTTGCTGTAATGCTCTTTTGTGAAATTTATTTTCATATTGTTAAAACTTTTTTAATTATTTTAATTATAGTTAGATTATCTGTATTACATTTACGAGCAATATCTGTAATTGCTCGTAAAATATAACCTTCAATTTCCTCCTCCATAGCTTCCAATTTTTTGATAAATCGTACCACCATTCTCCTTTTTAAAAGAGAATGCCTCATACAATCTCTCAAAAGGAATTACTTTATAATTTGATGTTATTACTCTATACATTTCTTCAGATTCTTTAATCAATTCCTCTAGCTCTGGTATGATGCAAAATTCGACAATTACATCTAATTCTGCTACTAATGAATCATCATCATCTTCAATATATCCTTTGAATAGACGATTTTGAGCATAAGCAATAACCTCTTTTCCTGTTGGAAAAAGAGATTTCTCAGATAAAATCACACAAGACAATTCCAAATCATTGTGTGTCAAGAGAGTTGAAATTCTTTTCATATTGTTTGTTGTTTATTATAGATTTGTGACATTACATTCAAAGAATGCTCTATCAATTCGTTGTCAATACCTTGGTAATGTTCTACAAGGTAGTCTTCTGCTTCTGGAATTGTTCCAGTAAAAACAGCATTTGCAACAAGTGAGATTAACTCACAAGCGAATTTTCTTTCTGTTGGTTTCATTCGTTTACAATAATTAAGTTCTACTTTTGATTTTATTAAAATAATTTTGCTTTGTCTAATTCCTTTAAGACAAGGTGATTACAACTACCAATTTTCTTCCATTGCCAATCAAAATCAGCATTATTGGGAAACAAAGATTTCCAATATTCAGGGATGTGACCACCACACCATAAATTAGTAGTAGTAACTTTTCTACCATCCTTAAAACGGATTTCAAACTTATCACCGCCAAATCCTCTAAAAGGATCTTTAGAGTCTTCGTCATCAATGGTATAAAATATACCATCAATGATAGCTACATCAGGTCTTCCTACTAAAGAAAGACGCTCACGCCAGAAAGAACATTCAAAACATTCTCCACGCTCTTTTATAGAGCGTCCATCAGAACCAATGAAACTATCAGTTCCTAGTTCTTTACCGCAAGTTGGACATTTCATATTGCTGTTTGTTTTAAGTTATTAAAAATAAATATAGGAGTTTCTCAGTGAAGAGGTCTTCTCATTACTCTATTGTGAATTCATTATTCGAGAATTCGGTATAAAGGCGAGTAACATCTACAAAGCTACCAAACATGCTATCCGGACATACCGGTCCTATATTATAGAGTGTAGATTCTCTTAGTAGCCAGAGTTGGATTTACACCAACGACCTTTCACCCTCCCGGGAACGCTCTTATATTATCTGAGCTATCTGGCTAAATTGTACGGCCTTACCATACTTTATCCGTACTTTTATTTAATTTTCGGAGTCTCCTTCATGTATGGCTTCCAGTGCATGTCCTATCTGATTAGGTTTGAATTATGTAAATATAATTTTTACTCAAATACCTGCAGAGTCAAAAGTCTGATACACATTTCGTGGTCACCTAAGCTCAAGCTTCGCATTTTTTATCTTCTTATTATGATTCCGTATCAGTTGAATCACATACTGAGGAGTTTGTAACTTAATTTAACAACATCTGAATTACCAAACTTTTCCGAAAATAATCAGATGGGGCCCAAATTTCTTCTTAAATGAAGTCCAAAAGAAATTATTGAAACAGACTTCAAGACTTTAGAGTATCTGCAATCGCATTTATATTTGATCTTAAATGTTGCCTATACTGCTGCATAATAAGATCATAGACTTTTTTATTGGGATCAATTCCGAAACCATTTCCAGCCATAGTTTCATCCTTGTGTTCCTCCCAGAACTTACCAGTATTAGTCCATAAACCCCAAATATCTCCAAGATAGAGATTATCTAGAGTTAATGCTGAAATACTGTCACAACGAAACATTCCCCAAGAACATGGTGAAAGATTTGAATTTCTATATCCAATATCCCAAGCATGTTTATGGACATTAATAAGATCTTGAAGAGTTTTAGCTCTCCTAAGATCTTCATTTAACTGCTTATTCCATCCTATAATAGAATCCGCAGTTTCTTTCCACTCTTGATATTCTTTAAGAGCTTTTGAATGGAATAATCTATTCCATAAAGTATCTTTAATCTTTTTCATATTGTTGTTTTGTTTATTTAGCTATTTTTGTTATCTTTCTTCAAATGTTTTTATTTCTTTTGATGAAACATGAAATTCCATATCATATAATGTTTCACTTATGTTTTCCTTTAACTTATCCATTTCTTGATATGTTAAAGGTGTATCTACCTCAAATTGTAATATTATTGTTCTTTTCATATTATTTTATTTGTTTATTTAGCTATTAATAAAATCTCAAATCCTTTCGGATTATAAGATGTCCAGTAAAAGCAGCACGCCGAAAACCTGGACTCTCTATTGACTAGAGTAGCTAATTCTAGTTAGAGATTTTTAAACCCTTGCATTTTTTAGTTCCTGCAATGATTTAATAGGAACACTCTAGAGCTCGGATTGGTTACCGAAAACTAGATACTTTGGACAAGCAGTCTAATATCAATTTAGGTTTTACTTTCAGGTTTACATCAGATTAATTATCCAAATGTCTATCTGCCTAAAATCTAATATTGAGCCTCTTATGTCTGCTGTAATATATTGTACCAGCAAGTTAAAGATATTTTTCTTTGGCAATCTAGTTTATATCCTATTCTTGAACAGATTGATTACCGAAAATCATTTACTGAACATTCATCAATATTCATCATCCATGCGTCTGGTGAATTTAGGGTAGGAACACTTTTAAAAGGTATTCTTTGATGAATTCTCTTCTTGAGTTCTTCTGTAATTTCTTCTTTTTTCATAATGTATCCTTGATTATCGGTTTTTATAATATCAATACATACTATAAATATATCCCATTCCTCTAATGTTTACTCGGAAGATAATCTTGAGTTGAGTTCCTAACGGATCTCATACTCAAGATTATACTTCTTTGCTATACTTCTTCGTAAATTAAATATTTACTCCAAAGCTGAGGATAATCCTTTTTAAAGGATTCCTCATCAAAACCTACACATTTTTTGAGCTGGTATCCTTGCTGCTTTAAGTAAGTAGCACACTCAGACTCGAAGTCTGCGTCTTTTTCTGAAACTTTGGACTTCTCTGAATGTGGAGGATAAATCCAATTCTCAAACCAAGTTTTATGGATTGGATTATATGGAAACATATATCCAATATGATTTCCTCTACCCATTCCCTCTCTTTTAAATTTTTGAAGAAGAGTAGGATTAGCAACAATTTTTGATGCCATAACTCCACTTAATCCAGCTTCTTTTAAAAGCTTAATTACCTGTTCATTTGAGAATTTTTTCCCTTTGTTCTTATCTCGAACTAAGTTATACCTCGCTGAGACTTCTTCTGTGTTAATTTTATTTTTCATATTGTTTGTTGTTTGTTTATTTGGATACCACATGGTATCCAAGATTAGATACTATTCCGTTATTTGTTTTTCTTGTGACCCTAATTAACGGACCCTCAGGATCAATTCCAATTAAATCTTCTTCTGAAAATTCAACCGGAACATCATTGAATCTTAATAATTTCATTGCGTTATATAGACAATTACTGTTGACAATGCTAATATTACAAGTACATAAATCGTACTTAAAACTAATTCTAATTCTTTTTTCATAATTGTTTGTTTTTAAAGTTTCATATTATTAATTTGTTAAAAATGTCTCCATACCCGTATTGATATGGAGACCAAACAAACTTAACAATTTCGGCCGATTATTTATACTCGGGAGACGGCCTACCTACATGTTATCCTGAACATCGTGGCAAATCTGCCCATTAATTGGCAGTAATCATCAGTGAAATTCCGAGTTTTTCAAATTGTTAATTTCTCAGATTGTTAATTTTTAAAAATGAAAGTCTAGGCTATCAACTTTCTGGAGGACTACGAAACCCATGATCTCCTCTTTGACATAACTAGGTATGCATGTTTACCCTTGTGTTTACCTTCCCACAACTGGTGTATCCATTTTCAAGATACTGGTTCGAACTAAAATTTTGCCGTCTATTCCGAGCTGCCAACTTATTACTAAGTATAATAACGCAAGGGAAATCAACACTTACTATCCTTCTTGCTACTTTTCGTATAAGCCATGTGTGCAACTTCCAACTGCCTCCTCCTCAGCCATATGAACTCCACCATTCAGTTGGTAACAAATGAAGTTCGGCTACACCTTTTAAATTTAAAACTAAAAATCCATATTATTAAAAATTAATCCTCTCACGTACATTTGAGGGTTAATGCCTAATATTACGACAGAGCCTATAATTTCAAGGATGTAAATAGGTCATTAAATATTATCTCCTCACTTCCTTGGAGATCGAGCTTAACATTCAGAGACTCTTATTGAGTAGTTAAGTCTACTTACGTCAATTCCATGTGCCAGCATGGACAGATACGGAACACAATATACTGGCATATATTGTGAACATTCGCTAAGTATTTTCATGTGCATTTTATCACATGCTGCTCTGTCCGCCCTTAGCTTCTGAGGCCATTTTACACATTTATAGTACGCAGTCCTATAATGCGCCAAGCTTTTTATTTTACTTCCCTTCTTGGTTATAGGAAGTTTTTATTTTAATAACCTTAACAACTCTTTATCATCAGGTTCTGTTGCACCTGCTTCTATAAGACCTTCATATGTTCTTAAATCCTTAGATAAATCTATTGCTCTCCATCTTGAAAGAGAAATGTAAAGATTCTCTGGAATAGGTCCACCTACTGGTCTAGTTTCAAATTCATCTTTTTTAAGATGCTGAAAGAGCCAGTTACCAATACTTAAATAATCAGGATATTTCATATTGTTAATTATTTGTTTTGAAAAATTATTTGAGAGTAACTATCTTCACAGACTGTTACTCTCTAAACTATGAAAAACACACTCTTATTTTATACATTCTGGAGGAAAAGCTTGAAGTTCACAAAGAACACTTACAAGCTGTGAATAACGAAATCCACCCATATCAGAATGATCCTGTTCTGTATCATTGAGAAGAGCTTTAAGAGTTTGATCAATCCAAGATCTTCTAGTACAGAATATCTTAAAATCAGAATTCTCTAAAGCTTTTATACATTTCTGCATGGCCTCAAATGATGGAATATTGAAATCACCGCCAGTTCCATCCTTACGACGCCAACAAATATGTTTTCCATCATTATACTCAATGTCATTGATATGAGCAATGAGTAATGACTGACATGCTTGCATGCGTCTCTCTAATGAAGCAATGATACGTGGTGAAAATGCTCCTATGATATCTATCATAAGATTAATACCCCTCTGCTGTGCTTTATCCAAATCAAAGTCAGAACCAGCAGGTTTACACTTTTTCGGAATAAGCAGATCAAAAGACATCAACACACCTTTTTCAGTCTCTGAAAATGTTGTATTCTTCATATTGTTAAGTTACTACAGAATAGAGCTGTAGGACCTCAGATGGCTAATTATACCGCTAACCTAACGTACCCTCATATTGATGGCGAGTCACAACCCCTCCGACTGTGGACTAGGGAAACCTTACTATACTTCTGGTTTTACGAATTGTGTTTTACACCTAAAACTTGTTCAATATCCACGGTAGAATATTATTCTCCTTATTGTCTTGATGGAGCTGAAAGAACAAGAAACTGGCGTCCTCAACATCTTGGAAATCCTAACTGTTTTACGCCACATGACCATATAGTATCTATATGTTAAGCCAGGACAACTCCACGTTAGAATATTTTATATTGAGTTTTTTACAGGCTTAACGTACCTGTTATGCTCATTACGGAAGGTTCTATGTTGTACTGAAACCTACAAGCCTACATCGTAACTTTTACCACGCTCTACGATGTTCGCGTGAAACCTAGGGACGATAGGAAATACTGCCCTTATATGGTTAGCATGCCCTCATGGCACAAGTCATAATTAATCCATTTTATGAGTTTTCCAATATCCGAAAGGAATTTTCTCGTTAAAGGGATATTCTCCCATAGAAGAATTGTCTAAATCTTCCATTGTTACACCCAAAAAAGAATATGCATCAGCAAGAGTTTTAAATGCTTCTACACCATATCTACTATTTTCTAATGTGTCAGCAGTATAGCATTGATGTGCTATATACATTGTACTTCCACCTAAAACAGCTGTCCAATCACATTCAACTACTCGAATAAATCCAAGTAATTCACCAGAATTAGATTCTACTTTGGTTACAAAGGTCCCACCTGCAGGACCTGTTGTTACAGGAATTTGTTTTGCTTTCATATTGTTAATTGTTTGTTTGTTTGTACGAATATATTTTTTCGTTTCGTTCTGGCCTCATCAGCAAACCTTTTTAATGTCTTCCAGAATGACGGAGTCTTAAGTTTGGAACAAACTTGAGACCTTGGTATTTTTACAGGATTTTAAAAATTCTGTTAGTTTATACTCAACTAATTTTTTAAAAATTTTCTAACACTTCAGAAATAAATAATTTTCAAACATAAATTTTCTATCTTATGAAAATATGTATAAGATAGCCAATTTTCGAAATCGAATTGTTTGAAAATTGTTAATTGAGTTGGCGATGTTGACAGTCCTTTTGAGTATATCTCTTACATACAAATTTTGCATAAAACATACTCTCAACACTGTGGAACATATACTTAACTTGAGTTATTGTGAAACTATATCTTAGTATTAAATAAAATTAGTTCCCTATTCATCTCGAACTGGGAACTAATTACACTAAAACATTATTCACTCATAAAATTCAAAAATTTCCAGTAGAAACCCCTCTTCTCGAGGAGAAAGTAACCGGACTTCCCAACAATCCAGTCAGGAAGCCCGATTACTGAGAGCACATAATTATCGGTAATGATGTGGCTACTATCCTTCACCACACCAAATACTGTAATCATATGACGATTACTTACCGAAAGTGAATACCGGCAGCTTACGGTCGCGAGTGCCGGTAATCTGGCCGTCACGGTTGTAACGTGCGGCCTTCACCGGAACAAGGTCAGCAACAACCAGAGTCTTACCCTTGATTGCATTCCAGACCTCCTGGTCATTGGCGCAGGCGGCGACGGCGTCATACACATCGTGATGCTCCTTAGTTGAAGCAGGTACAATACGACCCGAAGGAGTCAGATCTGCCTTGTACTCAGGAACGTTACGATCGAGCGCACTGAAGAACAGGTTCTTACTGGTAGCTACACCAGCTGACTCAGCGGGACAAATTACACCATAACTCTCGCCTCCCCGGAATACACTCTTGAACAGAGTATCACCATTTGCAGGAACATACAGGATGTCACCCTTCTGATACTGAGCACCGGCAGGATCGCTCTTGGTACGCTCTACCAAATCACTCTCGAGACTAGCGCCAACATTGTTAACGCCCATACGCTTAGCAGCAAGCTCAACTGCAGCCTTGCTACTCTTAATAACATCTTCTTTCTTCATTTTTTTGAAAGTTTTAATTGTTAATAAATGTTGTTAATTACTACTATTAACGTAAGCATAAACGGTCCGCTGTTCAAAGCACAACGGACGAAGCTCTATTTCTTTTTGGTAAATTTTCTTAGATAAGATGGACTAGTGTTATCACCATCATGTGTCTCACTGCACTTACAGAGACTTGTGGAACGTTTCAATTCAATTACGGAGTCTAGAAACTTCAAAAACTTCTTACGTACTCCAACCTCAATCGCACTCTTCTCGTGAGGATGTAGTCTTTAAACTACTACAGAAAAACAACATATATATGCTGCTCTGCTAAAGATATTAATATGCTATACATATGGCTACGTTTTACCTATTGCCTTGGGGTCGGTGGAAAAAAATGGGGCGGTCGTATGCACCGCCCCAAATGTTTAGATGAATGTAACAAGCGCCTTGTTCATAGCACGGCGACCACCAACACGACGCAATTTCTTCACATCGAAATTAAACTTCTTGGTGGTAGCGTTGAGTGCTTCCCAACGTGAGGCATCATCGTCTTTCTCAGACGTGAAACCTTGCGACACCACGAAGTTGTTACGGTCATCGACATAGGTAGTTTGTTCTAAGTTAGCCACGGGAATTAAATCCCCTGTTTCCTTCAGACAAACAGCCATAAAAGAATGTGGCTGTCCATCAGTACCAACGTACTCGGGATAGTAAATGTTGACTTTATTTTTGTCAGCCCCTGAACCACCCTTGAGTTCAAGAGTGTAAGTCCCCTTGGGAACGAGAGTTAAAGCCTGCTGATAACGAATTTGTTCGGCAGACTTGGTATTAATTTCATCAACGGTTGCAGGGCGAATGCCTGCGATTTCAGATTTCTTCATAAAGCGATTAAATTTAAATGAATAATGTTGTGTCGGCAGAGCGGCATACGCGTTCATACCTGTAGGTATGTACACACTTTACACATTGACTACGTTTTCCCATAGCGGGGCCCAGGGGGCTACCCGCTAGGGTGTCGTCTTAGTCATATAACACAAAAAATTTTTAAAAAAATTAAAAAATTTTCAAAAAAAAATTAAAAATTTTGAAATTCAAAAATTAAATATAAAATATGAGTTATGAAAAAAATATTAATTTTATTAACGGCTTTTATGTTTGTAGGATGTAACAAACATGAGATACTTTATAATTCACAAGCAGAAGATAATTATAATAAAGCATTTATAACTTCTTTTGGTTAGCCTGCTTTAGATCAAGATTGGGGATTTGGAAATACTTCTACTACTCGTGGATATGATACTAACGCAAATAACTGGGCATAGAATGGATGGACAGTTCCTTTAAAAATAACAGATGAAGAAAGAGAAAAAGTTAAAACCTATTTTTCACAAGAACGTAAAATAGATATTTCAGAACAAGTTAATTGGTCAGATTTCTTTGTACAACAAGTTTATAAAGGAGAATCAACTTATACAGCCAAGAATAATGGAAGTGTAGGAAAAGGTTCAGATCATATGGATTATTTAACATGTGGTAATGATGAACATATTTACAATTTTAATAATGGCAAAGGTAGTAATACATATGTTAATTATTCATATGTTGAGATTCCAAATGTAGATAAAAATAATTGGAAAAAATATTGGAATGATGAAATTTCATTAATGACTAATTCTTCTACTTCTCGTTTTGGTTATCATAATTCAACAGACAATAAACAGCATTATGAATATTTAATAGCATTTATTGATGGTGCATACTATGTAGGATTTGATTTTTGTGCAAATGGTACTAATACCAATCAACAAGTAGACAGAGATTATATTTATAATGATTGGATTATAAAAATTAGTCCAGGAAAGGATTTGCCAAAACCAGCAGTTCGTATTATATGTGAAGATTTAAGTGTTGGTACTGATTTTGATTTTAATGATATTGTATTTGATGCAACATATGAAACAGATGGTAAGACAAAAATTACAGTTTTAGCAGCAGGTGGAACTTTACCTTTATATATAGAAGGAAAAGAAGTACATGAATTATTTGGAGTTCCACGTTCAGTAATGGTGAATACAGGAATATGTTCTAGAAAACCAGTATCTTTTATACTTGATAGAATTATTGCTCCTTGGAATATCGAAATAACAGTAATGAAAGAACATCAATTAATTCCATTAAAAGCTGAAGTAGGTAATCCAGCATCAAAAATTGCAGTATCTCCATCATTTAATTGGTGTAAAGAAAGAGAAGATATTAGAAGTAAATATCCAGATTTTTCAAAATATGTACAAAACACATCAGTTAATTGGTATTAACATTTTTTAAATTTGAGTTTTATAAATTGATAATAATTTAATATCATATGAAACAAGAAGAAATGATTAAAACTCTTGTGAAAGAGTTGATGGAATTGGATGAACTACATCAAGAATATCAAGATAAAGATACTCACTTTGTAGTAGATTCTTAGAAAGAAGGTAATACTTTAACAATTAAAGTACAACTTTTAGAAAATAAAGATAAGGAACAGTTTGAAAAATGGTTAGAAAGTATAGATGATGATATATTATCTGAAGTTTTAGAAGAAGTTAATAGTGATGGAGATTTAAATGAACTTTATAATTCTGAAAATTATAAACAAGCTATTAATAAAGTAAAATCTAAAACTAAAGAAATTATAGATGAAAAGATTAAATATCTTAAAGCAATTAAATTTTAATATTGGCCAGTGATGATAAATATTAAAATTTTATACTCTTAGAAAGGCATCTAAGAGATTTTATTGGGGCGTAGTCGAGCGGCTTCAGACTGGAGACTCTAAATCTCTGCATTACGCGGGTTCGAATCCTGCCACCCCAACTAGACGTAAATGAATTATGTTAATATATAAACCATTAAACTTAATGAAATTCATATATAATGGAAGGATATATAATCCTTCAAATTTAGAGAAAAAACTTAAAAAAATGGGAATAACAATCAATGATATTGAAATTATTCCCGAGAAAAAGAAAAATGATTCTGGAATAGAAGATTATATGCTAGACAAAGAACAAGTTATTATACGTTCTACAAAAGATGATATTAGAAGAATATGTTATGTTAAAAAAGGAGAAAGACCTCCAATTAAAGATATTTTAAACAATTTATATTTTGAAGAAGAATTAATGACAATGTATTATGAGAACTGAATTATTTCGTTAGCTTTATGAAGCTAATATTGATGAAATTAAAGCTATAGAACAATTATCTATAGATCACAATATGCTTGATAATGGATATTACCTTCATTGGAAAGACATGTTAAATAAATATAGTGAAGATGTTGATAGACAATAAAAATAGGCAGCCTCCTTTTTAGGAAGTTGCCTATTTTTTATTTGATAATAAAGTTCCAACTGTTCCAAGTCCTTGAGCAATAATATCTCCAAAAGGTGGAGTCTGTTGTAATAACTACTATTGAATATACTAATCTGCTTCTTGAGAAGCTTTTTGTCTAGCAGCTATTAAAGCATTAGAAGCTAATCGATTTCGGTTATATGCTGTAACAATAGGACTAGAATTATAATCTGGATTTTCCTATTTAAGTCTTTCTTCTTCCTATTTTATCTACTAAGAAAAATCTTCAGGTTGAATAGAATTAATATAAGATTGTTTCCATCTCTATAATTTTTTATTTAATTCCTATTGTTCAATACTAGATGAAATTCCATTATATAATTGAGATCCTAAACTAATAATAGATTTTCCAGTATCGCTATTTAAAAAGTTTCCAATTTTCTATCCTTCCTAAGCTTTAATAATGCCTCCAAACTTATGTTTTCTTCCTTTAACAGTTACTTCAGGTAAATATGTGGAATGTGTTGGGGTTTTAACTCCATAATAATCATCTAAATATATTCTATCATAAAAAGAAACTGGAGTACCTATTCCTCTAGAATCATCTCTTTCTCCTGCGGATCCTCCAAACGGAGATAAATCCCATTTATCATAATAAGAAACATATTCTCCTTTATCATCATATCCCCTACTTATAGTATGGTTTCCTAAATCCTAAGATAAAGAGGTATCAACTCTAGATTCTCCTATATTAAGAGGTTTATCATATCTTCTTGAATTATACATAGAAGATATTAAATGTGATATACTTCCCTAATGGTATCCTTTTTCTCTCCAAGCAGTAACAGTAGGAGAAGCATAATATTTACTTCCTGATTTTCCTATAGTCGGCTAATATTTGGATTCTACTAATTTATACTCACTCTCATGTCTGTCCTTTTCTGGAATATTTAAATACTCTGCAAAAATGGGATCTCTTTGTTCATTTAAATAAGCATGTTTATTGTCACCCCTTTTTATTCTTCTATCTTTTTCGTTATTAACTACAGCATTTCTAAATCTACCTATTACATCATTATAACCGTGTGGATATAAATTATTATATAATCTTTGTCTAACAATAGAAATAGGAAGTCCTCCGGTCATATATCTATATCCTATATTTTCAATAGTTTCTTGATTAAACTATGGAAAATATCCAGAACCTCCAGTAGTAATTGGTTTACCCTATTGATATTTTCTAACCATATTAAAAATATTTAATTATTCAGTAAACTTGAACTTTTCCATCGGTAAAATTGGATTTTACTGATGGTAAAACTAATTCACTAAATGTGTTAGTTAATTAATAAATTTCCTAAGTTACTATAAATCTATCTCTTTAATTTGAATTCATCTACAATACTTCCTCCGTTCCTATGTTTGAAGTGCCTTGCGTTCTAAGCAAAAGTAGCTCTTTTTCTAATAGCAGGATTAGAAGAATTTTTACCCTTCTAAATACATTCTTGAGTTACTTTTCCTCCACAATATTCTGTAAACTTTCCTCTATTCTCTTTCTTTATATGAATTCTTCCACCTTTCTTAAATTCATGAGGTCTCCACCCTATAATAGGATGTTTCTTATAATATTTAAATCCAGAATTTATAGGTTGTGAATTTACAGAACCATTATTATATGGAAAAGCTTCTACTCCAAGAGAAGCATTTGAATCTAATACTTGAATTGGATTATACCCTTCACCATACATTTCCTTCATCTATCTAGGAGTAGCATCTCTTAGATTATATTGATAATCAACATATTTTCCACCATTAATCCAAGTAGTTGCATCAGGTTTTCCTTCAATTACATATTTTTCTGCAAACGGAACCTCTCCTTTTCCAAAATAAGGACCAAAATGTAAATCTGGATTATTAGTTCTAATTATTCCAGTATTTTTAGCATCTTGAATCGCATCTTTTCCTACTGTTCTATAAAAGTTATTAGGATTAAATGGCATATGTCTTTGAATAATTTTTCCTTCATTCCATAGAAATTTAGCAGGTTTAGATGCTAATTTAGATATTTTAGAAACACCACCTACTTTAACCGTTGCTGCATTTAAAGCATCCATTGCTCCAGAACCTGCTCCTTCTAAAATTTTACCTTCGTTTAAAGTATTAATAGTTTTTCTAAGTCCATTAGATCCAGCAAGTTCTAAACCTGCTTCTAAACCAAACCAAGCAGGAGTATATCCTATAGGAGTTTTTGATATTAAATGATATAACCCGTTTTCACTATTTGTTCCTCCTATATTTTTTATATAATCAATAGTATTATCTATTACATCGTTAGTTTTCTATGTTATTTCACCTTGATTATACTAGTTACCTGTAATATTTCTACCTCTAACATTATTTAATTGAGTCGCATCATCTAAAGGTATTCCTAATCGATTTGCTGTGTCATAATCTTCTACAATACGGTTTGTCCATTCATCTGCCTTTTGCTAAGCTCTTTTTTCCATTTGTATATCCGAATTAGTATATTCTCCGGCCTTATTTGTAGCAAATTGATAAAGACCAGGAACAATTCTTTTTACCTTTATTAATGACTATTTAGCATTTTTTTGCCAGTTTTTATCAAATATTCCCATAATTTTATTTATTTTTTGTTTAATTTTATTAATTATTTTGACATTAATAATAATATCAATAATTTAGGATAAATACAAATATTTTTTATTTAATTAGATAAATGTTAGAAAAACTAAAAATTTTAAAAAATGTATGGGAATACATTAATAAAATAAATCCAGAAACTAGAAGTTTAATAATTATTTTACTTTTTGGATATATTTTGTATTCTTAGATAACTGACTTTACTGAAAAAATGATTAATGAAAAATCCAATCAAGAAGTAATCTGTAATAAAAAAGCAGAACAATATTCTATGGAAAAATCAATTGAATTAAATGAATAGGTATAGTTAATAGCAGAAAAAGATTAGGATGCTTTTGATGTATTACTTTTAAATTATCATAATAATACTCAAAGTTTACAGGGCTATAAATATTTGTATTTATCTTGTCTCACTGAAGCTCCAAGAGATTTAGATACTCCATTAATGAAATAGTAGTGGAATAGAATAGATTATATCTATTATGCAGATGAGTTAGCTAAAATACACAGTCAAAGCTTTGTTAAATTTGAAGATATTGAAAGAATGTAGTATTAGTTACCAAAACTATATAGATTAGTTAAATCTAGTGATGCTAAAGCTATTACATTTTTCACAATAGAAGGGCATAATTCTCCAATAGGATTAATTGTAATTTTATACAAAACTAATAAAAAATATGATTAGGCTTATGCTAAAAGAATATTACCGTGTATTTAGAAATTAGCTATATTATTAGATTATGATACAATAAAAGAATGAAAACTATAATTTTAGGAACAGCTCATTTAAAAAGTACTCCTGGAAAGTGTTCTCCAGATAAAAGTTTTTATGAATATCAATACTCTAGAGAAGTATGTAAAGCTATAAAAGCAATTTTACAAAATATGGATTATCAAGTTTTTATTGATATTGAAGATGATGACTTAGATGTTAATCAAAATAGAGAATTAAATTTAAGATGTAAAATTGTTAACGACTTACAAAAAACATATAAAAATTGTATTTATGTTTCTATTCATGTTAATGCTGCTGGAAATGGAACTAACTGGATGAACGCTACGGGATGGTCTGCGTATACATCGACTGGAGTTACTAGTGCTGATAAACTAGCCAATTGTTTATATGATGCTGCTAAAAAGAATTTAAAAGGAAAGAAAATAAGAACTGAAATGACAGATGGAGATCCTGATATAGAATCAAATTTTTATGTTCTCAAACATACAAATTGTCCAGCTGTTCTTACAGAAAATTTCTTTCAAGATAATAAAGAAGATGTTGAATATTTAAAAAGTAACATCGGATTTCATTAGATAGTAAGACTTCATGTAGAAGGAATACTAAAATATATTCAAGATAATTAAAAAGAATTAAAAATGATTATGTATTATGAATTATGATAAGATAAATAAAGATGTATGGTTTAGAGAATCTGATCATGTCTATGGAAATATTAACGATTCTTCAATAAAATATACTAGTGTTACTACTTTAATTGGAAAGTATGAAAATGAATTCGATAAAGAATTTATAAGTAAATATAAAGCACTTGAAAAACTTCTTCCTTCAGATATTTGGAAAAAAGAAAAAGGAGCTATTTGGAAAAACCATAAAATTCCTAATGATTTTTTAGAAGTATATGAAATATCTGAAAAAGAATTAAATAAAGTGCAACAAGATATTCTTGATGAATGGGCACAAGTAAATAGAGAATCTTGTGAAAGAGGAACTAAAATTCATGCTCAATTAGAAAATAGTTTTTACAAAGCAGGTTCTAATGTTACATTAAATAAATTCGGAATAGGTGGAAAATTTGTTTGTAAAAAGAATTATTCCGAACTTGACTTAGAATATGGAGTATATCCAGAATATCTTATTTACTATGATAATCCTAAAATAAATTTACATATAGCAGGACAAATTGATCTTTTAATAAAAGATGGTAATGATATAATTATAGGAGACTGGAAAACTAATGCTAAAATAGATCAGAAAGGATTCTACAATACTTCTACAAGAAGTACAAAGAAAATGAAATATCCTTTAACTAATATAGAAGATTGTAATCTTTGGCATTATTATTTACAACTATCTACTTATGCTTGGATGATTCAAAAAATCAATCCTAACTTTAATATTAAAAGATTATTTATATATCATTTTGATCACGAAGGAAATGAAACTTTATACGAAGTTCCATATTTAAAAGATGATGTAGAGAAAATGTTAAAACATTTTGCTAGACAGCAAAAACTTGAAAATCAGAAAAAGAAATATGCAAGAATTGAATATTGATGAAAGATTAGCTATATGTAAAAAATGTCCGATATTTAATAATGGAAGATGTAACTCTAATTTATGGATTAATCCTGATACAAATGAGGTAAGTACTTATGCTAGAATAGGATTTATTAGAGGATGTAATTGTATTATTTCAATAAAAGCGAAAAATCGTTATAATCATTGTATAGCAGGAAAATGGTAAGAAATCTCTTTCTTAAAATACGAAATATAATAATTGGTAACTGGAGAAATTTAACCGGTTATACTTCAGATGAAATAAAACGTAGAAGATAGATATGTAAATCTTGTGAACACAATATTAAATTTAGTGGGACAAGAATCTGTGACCAGTGCGGATGTATAATAAATAGTAAAACAGCAGTGGAATCAGAAAAATGTTTAATGAATAAATGGTAATATGAAAGAAAAATTAGCAATGGATTTAGCAGGAGAAAGCACAACAAGAATCGTAGCTTTAGATGGAACAACAGCAGAAGATGTCATTAATAAAAGAAATACTGAGAAACTTAATGATATGATAGATCAATATTCAGAAAAATTCGAACAAAGATCTACTAACATTAAAGAATTTGCTAATAAAATAAATGAAAATGTCCAGAATATAGAGATAATGCCTCTTGGTAATTATGTTCTTGTAAAACAATTTGATGAAAATCCTTTTCAAAGAATTGTTAGAGATTCGAAATCTGGACTTATTATTGATACAGGCGGACTTGCTCCAGAATATAAAAATACAGATAATGGAGAAATTGAAGAAGAAAAACCGTTTATATTAGTAGGCGTTGTTCAAGAAGTTGGACCTGAATGTAAATATCTACAACCTGGAGATGCAGTATTTTACACTGTTCCATCTGCTGTACCTGTTCCATTCTATAAACAAAAACTTATACAAGTTAATGAAACTAGAGTTCTTGCTGTAGTAAATGAGTTTCTTACTGAAAGATTTAATAAGATAAAAGAAAATGGAAAATAATTATGTTAATTCTCCAGATGAAAAAACATTTTTTCAGCCTGGAGATATATGTCAAATAAAATAGGATATTCCTAATAAACCTAAGATGATGGTAATAAAAATAGAGAGATCATTATTAAAAAAAGACGAACAAAGCTATTTAAGAGGAGTTAAGTGTCGTTGGTTTACTATAAGTGGATAGTTACAAGAAGCTATCTTCTCAACAAAAGATTTAATTAAATTATGATAAACAAATTTCAACAAGGTGGAATTTTAGCGCAACTTCAACAGTTACCTTAGGAACAACAGTAGTAGATTATGTAGGCTTTTGCACAATGGGCACAATAGAAAGGTGTAGATATTAATTAGTTACAAAATAACCCTCAAGCTTTAGAGCAAGCATTAGGTCAATTTATGTAGGAAATGCAATAGCAAACTCAATCAGCTCGTCATGGTGCTAAACTTCAATATATCAAATCTTTAAAACATCAATGTGCAGAAGATGAAGAAGTTGTTTATTTCAAAAGAGGTGGTTCTGTAGATTGCGGTTGTAAAAAGAAAATGGAAGAAGGTGGTCCTGTTGAAAAAAAGGATAATCCTATAAATAGATTTAAAAACAGAAATCTTGATAAAAAAGAACAAGGTGAAAAACCAAAAAGAGAAGAACCAAAAGAACCTAAAATTAAAAGACCTAAATTATCTGATAAAAAAGATACTAACAAAGGAACAGTAAAAATTGATCACATGTGTGGTGGTTCTAAAATGAAACTTCAAAAGAAAGGCGGAGAAGTATGTCCTAAATGTGGAAAAGTTCATTCTGCGGGAATAGGATGTGCTATTGCTAAATTTAAAATGAGAGGTGGAATCCTTTAATTAATTAAATAAATGTTAATGTAAATATGAATTTAAATGTTTTTGATTATGATTAGAGAACTGGAAAAGTAATTCTCAATTCAGCGGATCTTGCTCTTATTGATGAATTTAAAACAATCATTAAAAGAGATAAAGATCGTGCTGATAGAGAATTTACTTATATATATTTAGCAATTGATTGGAAATCTCCTTATAATGGATATTCAGAACAAGAGAGACATGAAGCAGCATTACAAGATGCTCATATTACTGAAGAAGAATGGAATGATCCTTCTTTTAGAGCAGCTTGTAGAAAATACAGAGCATTACAAGAGTCTAATCGTTACGTAAGACTTCTTAAATCTGCTGAATTGGTAACTGATAAAATTATCGATTATTTTAATAATGTAGATTTAGAAGAACGTGATGAACAAACTGGTAAATATGTTAATAAAGTAGCTGATATACAAAAAGCTATGGAAAACGCTTCTAAACAAATAGAAACATTAAAAATGATAGAATCTCTTGTTAAGAAAGAAATTGCTGAACAAAGTCAGATTCGTGCTGGAGCTACAGAAGGATTTGTTCCTGATTTTTAATGGAAGAACAAATTAAAAAGAAAAGAGGTAGACCTCGTAAAAATCCTATTCTCCCTGAAGAAATTTAGTCTTTAGTAAATGAAGTTCAAGAAAAAAGTTAGTAGCTCCAAAAAGAAACAATAGTTAAAGAAGAAATTCGTTCTAAAGAAGGCGAATGGGATGTTAAAATAAATGATTCTATTGAATATTTTGATAAAAGATTATCTTATGAAATAACAGGCTATAGACCTATTACAGAAACACAAGGATTAGATTTTGATCCAAGTTGGTTTACTGAAGCTAGAGATAATAAAATAAAAACTGGACATTATACATCTTATTATTTTGGTTCAAAAGCATATAGAGATTTTTGGAATCAAGAATATAAAAGATGTAGAGAAGGAATGACAGTTAACGGATATACAATTCCTGGAACATATTATTATTTTCTTAATTATTATCAATTGCCTCAGACTGAAGTTAAAAAACTTGGTACTAGTCGTTCTGATATATTTCCAGAGTTCTATACTGCTCAATATGAGTTTTTTCATTATTTTGAATTATGTAAAATACTTAAAAAAGATGTTTGTATGTTTAAATCTAGAGGTATAGGTTTTAGTGAGATAAATGCTGCTATTTGTGATTAGATTTATAACTGTTATCCTAATTCAGTATGTATGATTTCAGCATTTGCTTAGAATTATGTTGATAAATCTCTTGATAAAGTATGGGGAGGTCTTACATTTGCAAATGATAATACAGATGGAGGATTCTTTAAACTTCGACAAGTACTTGACAAACAAATGATTAAGAAAGCTTCTTATTATAAAATAGTAAATGGACAAAAAATTGAAGATGGATGGATGTCTATGATTGAAGCAATTGTTGCTGATAATGATAGAAAAATTCGTGGTGATCGTGTAGATTTATTAGTATATGAAGAAGCTGGATCTAATCCTGTTTTAAGAAAATCTTATATTAAAGGTAATGCTCTAGTAGAAATTGGAGGTAACAGGTTTGGTATTAGAGTCGTTGGCGGTACTGGTGGTGATGTTGATGGGCTTGAAGGATTATCTGATATGTTTTATAATCCAGAATCTTACAACATTTTACCCTTTCTTAATAACTATACTGAAGATGGAGAATGGGTAAAAACTGCATTTTTTATTCCAGCTAATATTGCTTTCTATAGAGATGGTTATGTAGACAAAAGAGGAGTTTGCGATATAAAGAAAACTACAGAATTTTATATGAATGAAAGAGCTAAACTTGAAGCTACTCCAAAAGCTTTAGTAGACTATAAAGCAGAATATTGTCTATATCCATCTGAAGCATTTGCTCTTGAAGGACAAAACAATTTTAATAAAGTAAAATTAGTAGAACAAATATCTGCAATTAAGTTTAAAAAAGCAATTGTTCCAAATATCGAAAGAGGATATATGGAATTTGTATATAGTGATCCAAATCACAAAAGAGATAGTATTAAAGGAGTCAGATTTAAGCCACATCCGAATGGACCTGTTTATATATTGCAACATCCTCTTTGGGAAATCCCAACAGGATAGGATATAGAACCTGGTGAAACAGATGAAGAATATTCTTACAGAAAATCATCAGAAGAACAAGTAGCTTATAGTAAAATGAATAATTTGTATGTAGCAGGAATAGACGGAATTGATTTAGGATAGGAAGATACTTCTGATTATACTAAAAATCCATCTAAATTTTGTACTGTTATTAAAAGAAGAGTTCATGGAATGAAAGAGCCTATGTATGTAGCATATTATTTAGATAGACCTTAGCGAATAGAAGAAGCTTATGAGTAGACTCTAGCATTAATGTATTATTATAATGCTAAAGGAAATATAGAAGCGTCTAAAGTCGGAGTTTTAACTTGGGCTAAAAAAGAAAAATGGATTAATTACTTTATGCGAAGACCAAGAGTATGTTCCGGTGATCCAGCTAAAAGACCTTCTGGTAATGCACCTTATGGAACAACGACTGCTGTTGCTATGATATAGCATGGACTAGATTTAATAGCTTCATATATAGAAGAATATTTTCATAATATATGGTTTTTAGATATGCTAAATTAGTTTCTTAAATATTCTTACGAGAATAAAGGAAAGTTCGATATTGTAGCAGCTTGTTAGATGGCTGAAATTGCAGATGAAGAACTATCTGAATTAGTTCCAGTATAGGTTAAAGAAGCTAAACGAAAATTTTAGGATATTGGATATTATAAAGATAAAAATGGATATACTCGTTTTGGAATAATTCCAAGATAGGAAGAATAGAAAATTCAAGTTAAATGGGATAATTCTGATGGAGGAAATAGAAATAGTAATCCTGAATATAGATGAATAATTTAGAAAAAGCTATCTTAGATATTATTGAAAATCGTTATAAACGAAAATATACTGGAGGTATAATTGTAACTAGATTAATATCAGGATATAAATTAGTTTTGGATTTAGGTAATCCAGATAAAAGGATAATACAAATATCTGTTGATTGTAATTCAGAAGAAGATTTTTTAAAATATATCGAACAAGAACTCATATCTAGACAATTAGAAAGAGTACAATTTTTTAGAGGAGTTGTAAATTATCCAGAAGATGAATAGAGAAGAATTGATTGCAAAAACTAATTTGGCTATAGGTGAACTTGTTTATGATAAAGAGAAATTAAGAAAATCTTATAACTATTATAATTGTAAACGAGATCAGGAATAGTTTAAATATTTGGAAGAAAATTATGGAATAGGACAACCTACTGCTGTAGAATTTATTCCTTTAATAAGAAAACACGTTGATGCTCTTGTTGGAGAATATTTAGATATTCCAATTCTTCCTAAAGTTTCTTGTAAAGATGAAGAAACTATAAATAATATATTTAGAGAAAAGTAGTTAAAAATATCTACTGAATGTTTTCAACTGTTACAAAGAAATCTAAAAAATAATTTATTAAAGGTTCTTGGTAACAAAGATATGACAGATTTAAATATAAAAGAACAATTAGATAATTTAATTGAGGATATAAATGAAAATTTTATTTCTCAATATGAAATAGCTGGACAAAATATAGTTGAATATATAATTCAATCTAGAAATACAGATTTAGTTACTAAATTAAAATAGTTATTTATAGATGTTTTAGTAACTGGGTTTAATTTTTATAGAGTACTTCCCTCTCCTGCTGGATAGAACATTTAGATAGAATGTTTAAATCCATTAAATGTATTTCCTGATTTGAATTATGATTCTCCTTATATTAAAGATTCTTATAGAATAGTTGTACGAAAATATCTTACTAGAAATGAAGTTCTTAATAAATACGGAAAAGATTTATCTAAAGAAGATATTTCGAAAATAAAAGAATTATGGGAAGACCATTTAGATTATTCGAATTCCATTTATGTTAGAGGTCTAACTAATTCTTGTGGTGTTCCAGCTACAGATGGTATTAGAGCAGGAGAGGAAGTTACTCCAGGTTATCCAGAATAGCACTGGTATAGATACGATAATAATATAGTTCCTGTATATGAAGTAGAATGGATAGAAACAGATAAAAATTTTATAATGCAAAGATATTCTACAGTACGTATAGGAGAAGAAATATATATTATTAAAGGTAAAGATGATAATGTTATTAGAACTAAAGATGCTCCAGATAAATGTGGATTGAGTGTTAACGGAGTTTGGTTTAATAATAGAAGTGGAGAACCATATTCAATGGTAAATGCTTGTATGGTTTTGTAGGATAAATACGATTTAGCTTGTTTTTATAGAGATAGATTAATAGCTAATTCTGGTTCTGTTGGAGACTGGATTAATATGCCAACATTACCTACTTTTTTAGGAGATAGTCTTGAAGAAAGAATTATGAAATGGTTAGCCTATAAAAAGCAAGGAATTGGATTAATGGACACTTCTCAAGAAGGACAACTTAATACGGGATAGGCTCCAATAAATACACTTGTTAATGGATTTGATGATACTATAAAAGCACAAGCAGTACAAGCGATTCAAATGGCAATAGATTCTATTGAAGCTACAGCATCATCTATTACAGGAGTTTTTAGAGAAAGACTTAATGGAATACAACAGAGAGATGCTGTTACAAATGTTCAAGTAGGAATTAATAATTCTTTTACAATTACAAAACAATGGCAATTTCAGATGGATTTAGTTACTAGAGAAATTCTTTTAGATTGTTTAGATTGTGCAAAAATTGTATATAAAAAAGGATTAACTGGAACATTAATATTAGGAAAACTTCAAAAAATATTCACAGCACTTCCAGAGCATTATACTTTAACAGATTTTGATATACATCTAACTACCTCTGCTGAAATAACAAAAGAAATAGAACAAATAAAAGCCGTTGTGCCTGAATTTATAAAAGGAGGAATAGTTAGTCCTGATATTATAGTAGATATTATGACTTCAAAGAGTTTAACAGAAATGAAAACAAAAGTTAAACAATCTATTAAAAGATAGAAGTTAGAAAACAATTAGATACAACAACTTACTCAACAAGTTGAAGAATTATAGAATAATTTACAACAAGCCCAACAATAGCTACAATAGGCTCAAAGTAAAATAGAATCTCTTAATGAAGCAAAACTTCAAATCGAACAATAGAAAATTCAGCTTCAATATCAAATTGATGATTATAAAGCTAAGACCGAAAGAACTTTCAAAGAAACTCAAGCTGAAAATGATACAAAGAGAACTCAAATTGAACTTATGTAGTTATATGATGGAAATCCTTATAATGATGAAGTAAGAAATGTTTAAAACTTGTTCAAAAAATAGCAAAGACTAGTTTTTACTAGATGAAATAAAAAAATGGGTAGCACCTTGGGCATTAATATATGAGTCATCTAAAATTCCAAGCAACAAACTTCCTAATTTTTCTGAAATATTTGAAGTAAAAAATAATATTTTATATATAGACGGAAAAAGTACTGGAGTTAATGTTGCTGGAATTGAAGGAAAATCTGCATATGATATTGCTTTAGATAATGGATTTATTGGTTCGGAATAGAGCTGGTTAAAATCTCTTAAAGGAGATTCTGGAATAAGTAGTTATGTACATATAGCATATGCAAATTATAATAATGGAGCATGGGAAGATTTCAGTACTACTAATTCCACTGATAGAAAATATATTGGAATTTACACAGACAATATTATTTCAGGCTCAAATGATCCAAATGATTATAAATGGAGTTTATTCAAAGGTAAAGATGGAGTAAATGGAATTGATGGTCATGACGGACAAGATGGGTTGAATGGTAGAGATGGTGTAGATGGAGCTAGTGGAACAAGTGATTATTTCCATGTTGCTTATGCTAATAAAGATGAATTTGGAAATATAATATAGTTCAGTTTAGACGATCCTACTGATCGTGAATATATAGGAACTTATGTAGATCAAACAAGATCTGATTCTCTTGATTCAAATAAATATCATTGGATGCTTGTAAAAGGAGCACAGGGTAGAGATGGAGAAGATGGAATTCCTGGAGCTAATGGAACAGATGGTAAAACATCATATTTGCATATTAAATATTCTGATGACGGAAGAACATTTACTTTAAATAATGGTGAAACTCCTGGTAACTATTTAGGTCAGTATGTAGACTTTAATCAAAAAGATAGTACTACTTTTAGTGACTATAAATGGGTGCTTATTAAAGGAACTCCTGGTACTGATGGTAAAGATGGACTAGGTATTAATATTAAAGGAAGTTTTGACAGTACTGATGATTTACCAACATCTTATAATAAAGCAGGTGATGCATATACTGTTGGACTAAATATATATGTTTGGAACGGAGAAGAATGGAAAAACTGTGGACAATTTAGAGGAGAAAAAGGTGATACAGGTAATGATGGTGCAAACGCCTATGTTCATTTTGCATATTGTAATGACTTAACTAATTATACTGATTTTACCACTTCCATAGAAGACGGAGATGATTATAAATATATTGGCGTTTATACAGATAATACTCAAGCTGATAGTGATGATCCAACAAAATATTATTGGAGTCCATTTAGAGGTAAAGATGGTAAAAATGGAGAATATGTTGAATTTATTTATAAAAGATTTGATTCACCTCAGACATTTATAAACGATAACAACAATCCTGCATATTGGTTAGCTAATCAAGTAAAAGATTATTTTGGACCTTCGGGATATGAATGGAGCGATAATCCACAAGGAGTAAATAATACATTACAATATGAATATGTAGCAACACGTACATATGATGGTAATTCGTTTGGTAAATTTACTACTCCTGTAATATGGTCTAAATGGGGTGAGAAAGGACAAGATGGAGATGGATATGAATACATATACAAAAGATTTACTACAACACAGACTTGGAATCCTGACGATAATAATCCAGCAAATTGGCAAGTAAGTCAAAATGATGAATTTTATGGACCAACAGGATATGAATGGAGTGATGATCCACAAGGTGTTAATTCAACATAGATGTATGAATATGTATCTACACGTAAAAAAGTAAATGGTTTGTGGGGTGCTTATTCAACACCATCGTTGTGGAGTAGATATGCACCTTCCGGTTCTAATGGTGGACATTGGGAGTTTGCGTATAAAAACAGTATAACTGATCCTACTCCTTTAACAGAAGGTTAGACAATTAATGATGCCATTTCTGCTGGATGGACAAGAAATCCATCATCCCCTAATTTTAATATAGGAGAATATACATGGATGACTCAAACATTCGTATCTGGAGAAGGACAATATGGAACATGGACAACTCCTATTAAAATAACAGGTGAAAAAGGATAGAAAGGTGACGATGGTGACAATGCACCTTATGCAGATATAATGTATGGCAAAAGTAGTTACTCTACAGCAGGTGCTTCTGGTCCTTCTGATATATCAAGTTGGCAAACGACACCTCCACAAAGAACTTTCGGAACCTTTATTTGGATGAGAGTTCAAAATTATGATAGTGCTGGAACATTACAATCTGTAAGTTATATCTGTTTAACTGGAGATAAAGGAGATCGTGGAACAAGCGGAAGTGTTAGTAAATGGTATGAATATGCTGGTGTTTGGGGACCAAATGATATAAATTCTGTAACTAACAGTGCTAACATTGGATATTATGTAAAGTACAATGATGGTTTCTATATGAATCTTGAAGATGATGGAGTTGCCAATACAACTACTCCTTCAGCAAGTAGTTCTAAATGGGAACAAATGGCTGGAGATAGAAATTATTATATAGCGAAAGCTTTCTTCGGAGATTAGGCAGAGTTTGGTTCTGCTATCATTAATGGCGACTGGATGATTAGTAGAGTAGCAACAAGTACTTCTCCAAGTTCTGAATATCAGCATTTTGATCCTGCTTGTCCAAATAGTAGATGTACTGATTCAACTCATACTTATTATAATGATAATTTCATCCCACAATTTGCATTAGATATGAGGAGTGGTAAAATCTATCTTAATGATGCAGAACTAAGTGGATATGCTACTTATTCTGATGTTAATAGCGAATTAGACGACTACCTTAATACAAAGAATGTTACTATAAATAGCCAAGAAATTACATTACATGAAGATGACGATTCTGATGAATGGTTTACCGCAAGTCTTTTTCCTAAGATGCTTATGATTGCTGCAAATGATCCTACTCAACGTAGAGATGGTATTGTCGAGTTGGATGGGGAAGGTTTAAAGTTCTTCGGATATGTCGGAGGTACTCGTGAAGGTTTTGAATATGATTATGATGGAATTTATTACTCCGTCGGATCTGGTAATAAAACAGAAATTTTAAAAATAAACCATACTTCTTCTGGTAACGTTCAAAGTATAAATTTAAGTGCAGATGTAAAAATAGGACCAGCTTACTTTAACAATGGTAATCTTTTTATTGACAACGGAGCGTCTGGAAATAATTATAAAGAAACATCGTTAAGCTCGGGTGGTGTTATAATGATGGCTCCGGATATATCAAACATGTGTTTTTTACATGTAGATGGAGTTACAAAATCTGGTGGATATGCCTCTTGGTCAGATATTATAGATGCTGCTAATAATGCAGTAAAGACTTCAGGAGGCAATCTTGATGTAAATAGTATAACTACCAAAGGTGTAACAATGTATGACGAAACCCAAGGAAATTATACAGGTACTTTACTCGATGGTTCTCGTATTTCATGCGAACAGTATACAGACAGTACTAAGGCTAATACAGATGCGGTTACAGAAATTACTCCAGGTCAGATTAAATTAAATTCTTATTCAGACGCAGCTATAGTTTTTCAAAGTGGCAGCTCTCCTGTAAGCATCACTCAAGATGGTATTACTTATAACGGCACTACTAAAACATGGGCACAAATCTTTGCTGCAATACCTTAATAAACTATGAATAACTGTAATAAAATATATTTTGATAAAAATTGTAATACTATAGTAAATGATACTTTTGAAGAAGGATACGTTTATGTTTACATATTACAATTAAATCAAACATATGATACTAAAAATCAAACTATTATTAGAACAAATATTGATGATGAAATAAAGTTTGATTTAGGTTTAGACGGATTTTATACACTAATTACTATCAAAATATCTACTGATATTTCTAAACCTTATTATTATAAGAATGGAAAATTTTATAAGAATATAAAAGAAGTAGAACTATCAGAAATTATTAATGTAAATCCAGAAATTTCTGAAGTTGAAGTTAATTATGATTATTACTTCTAGACTTGTCATTTAAGACAATGCTATGTTTCAATATGTTAGAAAATCTTTGATTCGTAGGCTAATATAGATTGTAATAAATCAAATTTAGATAAAGAATTGGTGTATAAAAGAGATTTAGTTTGGTCTGCTCTTAATGTGATAAAATATATGGCAGAACAAGATTAGTTTGAAGAAGCAGAAAGATTATTAGAAAAAATAACAAGATGTAACGGATTATGTCCTAATAGTGGTTGTGGATGTAAGTCTGTTCCTAAAGATTGTGGATGCAAATGAGTTTATTAAAATGTTGTAATCCGATATAGGAGCCTTTTGAATTTAGTATTCCTTGTGATAAACCAATTCACGGGAATACTAAATTTCCAGAATTGTTTCCTTTAGAACATAATATTTGTGAATTAAAAGAGAAAATAATTTATGAATATTTAGATATAATTAATAAATTAGAGTGTGGAATTCAAGAAGATTTAGAATTTTTACTAGAAGAAATTTCTTTAGTTGATATAATGGAAAATGGATAAAAATTATTAGTATTATAACAATAGAAATAAAGAAGCATAGTAGTCTTGTGTTTATCCTGATTATAGAAAAGATATGTTTAAATATCTTCTTAAAGAAAATTACTTATCTGATTATAATTCTGAAGAAGATTAGTATAGAGTTTTATACAACTTAGGAATATTAGACAGACTCGAACTTTTAAAAAATTTAATTGATTCAAAAGTTATATAGGCTGGAGGAATTACTTGGGATTCTTAGCCAACTTCTGGAAATTATGATAAAGTATTAAGTAGTGATTCTGTATATAGATCTTTGTTGAAATATTATACTAAATAGGAAATTGATAATATTACACAAACTTTATGGGATACTATTTTACAAGCAGTTGAAGAAAAAATAAAAGCAGATTCTTCTTTATCCCTAAATTCTGAAAATCCAGTATAGAACAAAGTAATAACAGAAGCTTTAAACAAAAAAATTGATAAATCTAATTTAGAAACAATTATAAATGAATTAAAAGATGAAATTATATCTGAATTAGATTAGTCTGAATCTATAAGAAGATTAAATGAGGGTTTAAACACAGAAATAAACAGAGCTACAGAAGAAGAATAGTCTTTAAGTAAAAGAATAGAAGAATTAGAAAAAAATCCTTCACAAGATAGTATTAAACATATAATTCTTACTTAGGAAGATTATGATAAAATAGATATTCCTGAACATAATGTACTTTATATAATCATAGAATCTTCTGAAAGTAAATTTGGAGATTCTTTTCCTTTTATACTTAAATAATTATGAATAAATTAAATATACCTATTAAAAATTCAGGAGATGCTTTAGAAGCATCCGAATTTAATAGTTTAATTAGTAAAACTAATGAACTTGTAGATTCAGTCAATGAAGGTGGTTCTGGAGAACCAATAGATACTTCTGGTGTTATTTCAGTAAGTTCGAAAGGAAATGTTACATTAGGTAGTACTAAAAATGTTAATATTGAACCTGCTTGGAATAATAATGAACAAAGTTATACTGGAAATTATGGAGATATTGCTTTAAAACCAGGAGATGATATTCAACTTTGTTCTCATCATAGAGAACCTAAAAAGAGAGATAAAATTGTTGTAAAAAACATTGATGGTTCTGATAATCCAGTAAAAATGCAAGTTGTCGCAGGAGAACTTGATTTAGCAGTAGGTACTTCAAAAAACCCTAAAACTGCTACTAAAAAGAAAGATAAAAATACTGGATTAGATACTTCTGAACCAATGTTTAAAAGTTCAGACGCTAAAACTTTCGATGTCAGAATACTTACAGGAACCACTTTAGATGCAGGAACTGATGATGAAAGAGAAGAAAGGGGCTATTTAAAAGTTCGTGCTCAAGCTATTGACCTCCGGTGTGAAAAACATGGAGGAATTGCATTATAGCCTAAAGGTTATGATGAAGATGGTAACATGAATAAAATTAAATTTGAGCATGGTGGTGGAGACGGACTTGAATTTGGAACATTTAACACAGAAAAAACTTCACTTTATACAGACGAATATCGTTTCAAAAAAGATGGTGTTTGGAAAATGGCCACAAGAGAAACTACTCCAAATACTAAAACTGTATATGATGATAATACTCCTACTGGAAAATAGTCTACTGCTGCATAGAAATATGTTAAACAAGCAGATGACTTCTACGATATTATAGATGTTGCTGATGAACAATGCACTACAAAAGATATTATCAAGACAGCTGCTGCATTAAACGGAACGTCTGGTATTCATACTCATATGACAAGTAAAGGCAACTTGGAGATTGAGAGTAATGCTATGTGGCAGGTACTTGAAGATCAGGAACTGACGTATACACAAGTCGGAATTGTTTCTGCCGATCGTCTTACAAAGTTACATCCTGCTAATCTTCCAAACACTCCTCACACACTTACCGAACTTTTATCTTGTTTTGGCACTGAGACATATGAACTTATCGATAGTGAAGACGTCGTATTAAGCGTAGATACAGTAAATCAAATGGATGCAGTAGAAATCGTCTATGATATTTTACAGAGTATCGATGAATCGAGTTCAGACTTTGTGAAATTTACCAAAGTGTCTTCACCAGACATAAATATCGAAAGTGATTCAAATATCAAAATTACTGCACAAAATAAAATTAAGTTTGGCGGCGAACTTGACTTCGGAAGCTCATTTAATTTTGGTGAGACAGATAACGGTATTGAAGTCCAATATAAGCTCACTAAAAAGGGTGCTACAAAGAATTGTGGTATAGTTAAGGTAGTCGGTGTGAATAATAACGCTACTAGTTAGTTAGTTGTGGAAGGAATAACCATAGAACCTGGACAAACCGCAGAAGTAGCTTCGTGTTCAATTTTGGATATGATTAAGCTTGTAAACTACATGAAAAATAATAACTCTGGACCTTGGGCTACGGTATGATTAAAATAAATAATAAAAATGTAATTGCTATGTATATAAACGGGTAGAGTGTTCTATCCGTTTATACATAGAGATAGTTAATTTGGACAATAAAAGAGATAATTGATGAAATTTTATCTTGTTATTACAATGGATATTGGATGGATGAATATCCTTGGACAGATGATACATCTTGGAGTGATTAATTATGGACTTATATAACGGAAAAATAAATGAATTTATAGATTGGTTAACAGGAGATAATATTATAACTGGACAAAATGAAACCGATCAATTAAAAGTATCTGGAGGAAGTATTAGATAGTTACTATAGGAAAGATTAAGAAGTCCGTTTGTATTAAAAGAAGATATTGAAAATAACTTGTATAGAATGTTCTCTAGTGAAACTGCTTATTAGATGTGGTTAGAAAATCCGTCTGATAATGCTGATCTCGAACTATTTAATTTTGTTAGACCTAGTGATTATAAATTAAACATTATAATTAATAGTAATAATAGGTTTGTAAGATATGGAGATAGTTCAAATTTAAATACTAGAATACAATATACTTGGGATATAAGAAATGATGAAGGAGAGTCTACAGATGGACTTACTGCAACATATACAATTGTAAACGAAGCATCAGGTAAAACAACAACATTTACAAGATGGTATAACAAAGGTGAGGCTGTAGATTTTAGTATATATCAATACCTAGAACCAGGAACAAATACTATAACTATTTCAGCTAGAGGTTCTACAACAGGTGCTAGAAATAGTGCTACATTCAATATAGTATTACTTTAGCTTAATGTAAGTAGTACATTTGATTTTATGGAAAAATATGCTAACGGAGATCAAATTACTTTTCCTTGTACATTTACTCGTAATAATCAAGATGGAACTGCTAATATACATTTTGTTATAGATGAAGGCGGAAACGGAAAAGAATGGATTTATCAAGTATTGAAAAATACAGGAACTCAAATTAATGCTACTCAAAGAGTTGTTCCAAATTTAGATCCTGGATTACATACACTACAAATATGGGCAGAAGCGGCTTATAACGATGGAACTATTATTATAAATAGTAATATGTTATATTATACATTTGTTATTGCTACACCTGAAATTTCTGTTCAAAAATATATATGTATTTCTACTTCTTTTGATTCTGGATCATTTCCAATGACTAATTTGGTTTTACAAGCTAAACAATATCTTCCTTCAATTCTTAATTGGGGATATTATACTGATGCAGAACAAACAGATACTTAGATACAAGTTACATGGAAATTATATGAAAATTAGGATGATGAAAATCCTGATTTATTAGGCAATGCTACTGCAAATAGTAGATAGATTGCTCCATCGTTATCTTATATTCCAACAATATATTCTGAATATGATGATGGTTCTCAACCTCTTTCATATTTATCTGCTCAATGGAACAATAACGAATTAATAAGAATTCCAATACAAATTCAACAAAATAGTGATATATAGATATATGAAACTGGAGCATTTGTTCTTAAATTATCTGCTTATGGTAGAACAAATGATAGTTCAGATAAAAATGAATGGATAGATTCTGAACATAATATAGATACTAATTTTACAGGTATTCAATGGAATACTAACTCTGGATGGTATAACAATACTTTTAGAACTGTCGGAACTAATGAATATGCAGAAATAAATTATAGTCCTTTTTATGGATTTTCATTTAATAACGGAAAAACTATTGAAATTGAATTTGAAACAGAAAAAACCAATTCTGATAATGATAAATTAATTATAATTGGAAGTCCTTATGCTGCTAGAATCGAAATTACTCCTGTAAGAGCATCGTTATATTCTAATGATGGAACTGAAGTTGTTCATACTAATTATAAATCAAATGAACGCATCAAAATTGCATTTATTATAAATCCTATTTCTGTAGGAGAAAAAACTGTGGAATCAGGACTTGCTTATATTATCAATAATGGAATATTGGAAAGAGCAGCTTCTGCTTCTGGATATGCTTTTAATACAAGTGGAAATATTAAAATAGGTGGGTCTAACTCTGGAATTAGAGTATATAATATGAGAATTTATAATTATGCTATTACTTATTCTGATGCTTATAATAATTATGTTTATGATAGTGAAAATAAAGTTGATATTGTAAATGATAATAATGTATTAGGTACTTCTGGAGAAATTAGTTTTGATTTATGCAAAAATAAACTTGATACAATTCTTATATCCGGAGATTTAAGTAATATTCTTAATTAGAATAGTGATAAACAAGATTCTACTACAGATGTAACAATTGAAAGAATATGTCCTTATGATACTACTAAAAATTTTAAAATTAATAATGCTTAGCTTAGAAAACATGGACAATCTACATTAAATTATCCTATTACTTCTATGAAAATGTGGTTTAATAAATCCAAATCTGGAATACAACCCATATTTGAAATAGTACCACAATAGAAATACTCTTATAATAAGAATAGATATAAGATGAAAGAAACCTCTATTCCATAGAATAAGTTTGTTCTTCAAGCCAACTATGCTGACTCTTCTGGAGTTCATAATGGAAGTTTATTAAGACTAATTCAGTCATCTTGGTTTAATGCTAAAATTGATGGAGAATATAAGTTAAGAACTTTACCTCAATTATTTACAACAAATCAAACAGTTACTCATAATTCTGTCGAATTAAACGATGTTAATGATAATATAGATGGTCTTAATGAAGAAGGACATAATTGGAATTATTATTCTCCTAGAACAGAGTTTCCTTATGATATAAGAATCTCTCCTGATTCTTTCCCTTGTGTAGTATTTTATTATGATGAAGCAGGAACACAGCAACGTACATTCTTAGGATAGTATGTATTTATGGATGATAAGAAATCTGATTTCTTATACGGTGAACGTAGTATATATAAAATTCCAACTGATCCGTTCTGCTTAACTACTACTCATGCTAAAGATGATACCAAAGAAAATAAAATATGGGATAATAAAAATGTTCTTAGAATAGAAGTACTTGAATCTAACAATAGATATTCATCTTATATGTCTACTGAAGGATTTAATGAAAGAAATGGAAGTCGTTATGGATGGGAAACTGCTTTCGAAATGATTTATCCCGATCCCGATGATTTAAATGAAAAAGATACTAAAGAAGGTAAAAATAAATTTGATCCAGATTCAGCATTTGCTATTGCAGCTAAACCTTTTGTAGATTGGTATAACTGGTTAGTAAGTACTAGAAATAATCATACTAAATTTAGACAAGAAGCAGCACAACATCTTGATTTGTATAAGATAGCTGCTTATTATATTTTTGCATTAAGATTTGGTCTTGTTGACTCACTTGAACGTAATGCACAAATAAAAACATATGATGGAATTCATTTCCATTATGAACCATGGGATATGGATATTGCATTAGGTAATAAGAACGATGGTGGTATTGCTTATGATCCTCCTATCGATCGTAATACAAAACTTCCTGGAAGTATTTCTACATATGCATATTCTGGAAAAAGTGGAAATAAAGATACTGGAGAAATAGTGACATCTAACTGGTTATTTGATGCTCTTGAAGCATGGCCTTATTGGATGAATACAATAGTTCCAAAAGTTGCTGATGCATTATATAATGCAGGACTTACTTATGATAATATAAGTAAAATGTTCGATGAAGAATATGCTAGTGCTTGGTGTGAAATAATATATAATAAGAGTGGATTCTTTAAATATATTGAATCTGGTAACTTTGATACAAAATGGTTATCCTGGTTACAAGGTTCTCGTATGACACATAGACACTGGTGGTTAAGCACTTCTATGGACTATTATGATGCTAAATGGTTCTGTGGTGATTATAAAAATCACTATATTTATATTACAGCTAACGTATCAGAAGGTAGTGGAGCAAAAATAAGAATTACTCCTAACAAAGATACTTATATGACTACTGCTATCAACTATATGCCAGATGAACAAACTGATCCAGATCCAGAAAGTGTAGTTGTACAAGGTACTGTTCCTGTTACACCTAATAATCCACTAGTTTATACAGTTCCTAATTTAAATACAAAAGCTCCTTTCTTTGTATATGGTGCTAATTTTATGGAAGATATAAATCTTAGTGAAATAGCTACAGGACTTGATACTATTGATATTAATGGTGTTTATTCTAATGTATTAGGTTCTCCTTTAAAATCTTTAAATATTGGAGTAAACTTTACATAGACTGACGATACCTATACAGGAACCGTTGCTACTCTTGGTGGTAGTATTCGTGGTAATGCTAGAACTCTTTAGAATTTATAGACTTTGAATGTTGCAGGATAGAGAAACTTTATAGACACTAGATTTATAAGAGATTATGATTTAGTAGAATTGAAAAATTTCTATGCTATGGGATCAGGTATTACTAATTTCTGGAGTTCTGAATCTGGTAATAAATTTAATATTTTACAATTACCTGATACAGTTAGTATTTTTGATATAAATAATACTAATTGGAATAATCTTACATTCTGGCATACAGAAATAAATAATAGTGCTGCTACTATTACACCTACAGGAATCTCTTCTAATTTACAAACCGTTAGATTAAATGGAACAAGTTGTCAAGACTATAATTCTATTTAGTTTATTAGAGAATGGTTGTAGGCAATAATTACTACAGAAGGAGTTGAAGGATTAAAGAATCATACTTTCGAAGCAAATAAAATATACTGGACTTCTGATTCTGTAGGAGGTGATAATAATCTACTTACATATGACGAATTAGCTTTAATTGCTCAATTAAATGGAGATCCAGATCCTGTAACAGGTAAGAAAAATCATAATCTTAAAGGATATATTGTTCTTAGAAATGAAAATGGAACACATCTTACTACAGAACAACTTACTCAAATCAAAAACTGGTTTGGTGATACAGTCTTTACTAAAAATTCATCTGGACTTGTAATTGATCATATGTTAGAATATGTTCAAATTAATGTTGGTGGTGATATTTAGATGGATAATAATGAACTTTATTTAAACGAAGATAGTAGAGCTTCATTAAATGCTACTAAATTTGCACTTGCTGAAAGTGATACAGATGATGGAATTTGGACAGTATCTTATGCTTCTGTTACAGATGTACAATAGTCTTCTAATGGTATTACTGATAGAGGAATACGTATTATAAATGCAGAAGAAAGTGCTGACGGACACACTTATTTATAGACTGCTGAATCACAACTCGGAGGTAATTATGATATTAAAGTATGGTATACAGCAAATGGACAATCTGTTTATGTAATAATTCACATGATTGGAGTTTAGTATCCTAGTAATATAAATTTTGCATTAGATATTAAAGGACAATATAGACCTAGATTATCTACAGGAAGTGCAACTATTTATCTTAATGGAACACAATTTGATTTGTATTTAGATTTAGACTCTATACAATATACCGCTAAAATAAGAAATATTACTTATAGAATTACTGACGGAACAGATGTGTTTACTTATGATACTTTAACAGATTATGCTTCCGATTAGAATTGGAATAATCTATATTTAGAAGTAAATAAATCTACTAGTAAGAAGGGAATATATTTGAATTGTTCTAGTGGTGTTCCTAATGATGATACAATTTATCAATATTAGGTTACAGCTACTATAAGATTCTTATCTGGAAAATCAATGCAAATAAATTATAATATTATTATAATGAACGACGCTGCTATCATAATAAGTGTTCAAACTGCTATGTATAATGCAGTTAATAATAGATGGACATAGAAATATGGTGAAGCAATAGGTCGTAGTACAATATATCGTAGTGATTTAATGTAGTTAGACGGAACACTTACATTCGATTCTTCTATATTAAATGTATATACTAATAATGGTAGTACATTATTCAATTATTTACCTAATATAACGGGACTTGTATTTACAGGGTGTACTTCGTTAACTAGTACTTATACTGTTCCTGGAGGAGAGACTATAAACTTGTTCACATTTGATAAAATGACTAATCTACAAACATTAGTATTATCAAATTGTTCTAGTTTGACAGAAGATATAGATTTAACTAATTGTCCGAATTTAATATCAGTTATTGCCGACGGAACTACTATAAATATAGTATTACCTGAAGGTACTGGTATTACACAATATGTATTAGGTACTCCTACAGAGATAAGTCTTATCAATCCTACTGCAATTACTACAGATGATAATCATTTGCATGTAGATGATTCTAGTAATATAGATTCACTTGAATTGGTAAATATACCTAATGTTAAGTCATTTACAGCATTTAGTAGAATAATGGGAATATCATGACAAATTTAAAAATAAAATAGACAAATAGTAGTATAGAAATAGTTACTACTCCAGTGATTGCTAAATTATACGAATTGGCCAAAAACGGAGAAAACGTAGAATTATCTGGATATTTAAAAGTAAATAAGGCTTATGGAGATTAGGTTGATTATTTAAATGACAATTTTGGTCCAGATTTAGTTATTGATGCGACTGTTAGATATATATCATTTGAAGATCCTGTCGTTTAGTAGATATGTGTTACTAATTGGGGAGATGGAGTTGGAATAACTGAAGATCAAGCAGCAACTGCAGAACTTAGTAATAAATTTAAAAATAATACTAATATAACTACTTTTAAAGAATTTAAGTATTTTACAAAAGCAAATACTAATCCACCTCGCGATTTATTTTCAGGATGTAGTAATTTAACTGATATAGATTTATCTAGAGCCGTTATAATAAATAATAATTTTAATGGAGACTAGAATCTCAGCATTGCTGCAATTTTACCAAATGTTACATAGTTAGGAGAATATTGTTTTTATCGTACTAGTATTTATGGAGAATTAAACCTTCCTAAATTAATAACGTGTAATGGACTTTCGTAGTTTAGAGAATGTAGTAGTATTACAAAAGTTAAAAATTTAGGAAAAATAAATAAAATATCTGGGAGTATGTTTTATCAATGTACAAATTTGTAGGAAGTATGTTTACCTTATGAATGTACTGAAATTGGAAGGTATACTTTTTATAATTGTACATCGTTAACTACAATAAAACAATATAACTCATCAGTGGATGATTGGGCAAGTGAAGAAAGTAATTCTTATTTTCCTAATTTAAGTAAAATTACTGTTGTGAATGCTGGATCTTTTGAAAATGTTCCTATAACTCTAACATTAGACGATATTATAAATATTATAACATTTTATGGAAGTAGGGATGGAGGATTTTGTGGAAAAAAACAAAATAATTAGATATTATAGGTAGAAAATCTAAATCTTCCTAATTGTAGAACTATAGGTGACTGTACATTTCGTGGAATAACTTCTATAAAAACAGTAAATCTTCCAAATGTTACTGAATTTGATGGAAACGGTACGTTTGCATATTGTACTAATCTAGAAGAAGCTACATTAAATGATAGAATTACTACTATTGGAGGAGATTTTACATTTGGTGGTCTTGGTGCATTTGAGAGTTGTACAAAACTTGAAAGAGTTGTTCTACCATAGAATTTAACAAATACTACCTATCGTATGTTTGCTGGATGTACTAAATTAACAAATATAAACATCCCGACTACATTAACTTCGTTAGGTCAAGCTTCATTTCCACACACACTTACATCTTTGAAAAAACCTTTGTATTTTCCAAATGTATCTGGAGAGATGCCTCGTTATTTAGGTGGACCTAATTTTGCTATCTATCTTCCTAAAATAACTAGTACAGTAGTCGCTGACGGAACATGGTTTAGTGGACCTTAGAGCTCATAGTTCTCATATAGATATGAAAGTCATCCTATGTAGTTATTATATTTAAAAGATATTATAAGTTTTGGAGTATGCACATTTAATAGTGTTAATATAAATACACTTATAATAAATAATACAACTCCACCAACGCTTGTAATAAATAACGCACCAGTAAGTGAATGGACCGGAATACCTACTGCAACAACTGATGTATTTGCAAACATTACTGATATTCTTAATATATATGTTCCTGACAGTGCTGTAGATGATTATAAAAATAATTCTTTATACTCTTCATAGGCAAGTAAGATAAAACCACTTTCAGAATGTCCTAGAATAACAATAGCACAAGCTGAAGCTGGATAGATAGGTTTAATAGAAGAATATATGTAATTACGGCAAACTTTCTGAATAATACGACAATATAAAGAATTTTGTTGTTCATTATAATTATAACAAATTAATTCAAACATTTAATAATATTATGACACATTTAAGAATAGAATAGAATGAAGGCGTAGTAGAATATGTTGATTCTTCTGTTGTAGAAGAACTATATGATAAATCTAAAAATTCTTCTAATAATTTTATAGGAACAATCAATGTACCTGCTTGTTATAAAGAATAGGCTTTATATTTGACAACTACGTATCCTAATTTTCATATATAGTCACAAGATTATTGGGTTTGGTTTTAGGATAAAGAATTCGAAACTTATATTTCTGGCATAGCCGGATCTGGGGGACATATAACTGAAACTCAAGCTAAATAGGTTACATCTTGGTACTACACGTTTAGAAATAGCTTTTAGAACAAAGAATTTGAATATGTAGATTTTTCGTCATTTACGAATATGAAAAGTATTTATCTTAATACTAATTCTAATGATATAATAAACTATTGTAAATTCAACATTCTTAATTTCGGTAATATAGAATCGGCAGTTAATGGCGATTATATTATGAATTAGAGTTTTAATGCCAGAATTGCTAACGAAACATATGCTAAAATTATAATTGGTGAAAATATAAAAGCTATTGCTGATTATGCTACACGTTCGCTCGGTTTCGAAGAAGCATATTTCCCAAATTTAGAATATCTTGGTAATGGTACAGGATCGGCTTATGGTACAGCTAATGGTATTTCATATCACAGAAAATTTATATTTGTAGGAGATAAATTAAAAGCTTTAGGAAGTCCTTTTTCAGAGAGTAATTAGGAAGATAATGGTGGAATTTTTGTGTTAACCGCAACTACTCCGCCAAAATGGCAAAGCTGGAATAATGGTGCAAAAACAACTGAAGGCACTGATAAAACAGCAGTACCATCAGTTTATGTACTCGGTGCTTATACATACTACGTACCCGATTCGGCGATAGAAAACTATAAAACAGAATTCGTATGGAGTACTATTGCTACAATGTTTAATGGAACAAGATTAAAACCTCTTTCAGAACTTCCAGATTAGTATAAAGAAAAAATAAGTAAATGGTATACTTTTGAATAATTATATGAAAAAATTTTATAATTGGATAATAAATATTCCAAAAGATAAATTATTACACTTAGATATAGAAATGTTAATTACACTTGTTTCTATAGTAATATTTAAACTTTTTGGATGTGGATTAGAGTCATGTGCTTATGGATGGCTCGTAGGATTTTTATTCGGAATCGGAAAAGAAATTTATGACGAAATAAAATATAAATCGTCAACTTCTTCTGATTGGTTTGCTGATGTAATCAGTTGTACTTTTATTAGTATTTGTGCTTTATTGTTATTACTATAATTAAAGAGAGTCAGAAATGGCTCTCTTTTTTTGTTACTAAATGTAACTATCTGATAATCAATAAGTTAAAAAATTTTTAGTAATGTTTTCTCATTTATAAGGTCATAAATAATTTAATTTTAGTTGCAACTAGATACTTTATTTAAAATTAAAACTAAAATTATTTATTTATGTCTGAAACAAAAGTTTTTAATGTTCCCGATGGAAACAACAGTATTAATCCTGCCTTAATGTTAGCACTTTCTCAAAACGGAGGTTTTGGTAATGGAATGAATTGGATGTGGCCTATGTTTCTTTTCTTTATGTTCCCTTGGATGTTCAACGGAGGATTTGGTGGATTCGGAGGCTTCGGTGGAGCAGGAAATGTTATGGGAACTGGATTCTTATCAAATCAATTAAACAATGATGCTGGTAGAGATTTACTTTTACAAGCAATCAATGGTAGAGCAGATTCATTAAATCAATTAGCAGGTATTCTTAATACTAGTGTAAGCCAAGTTTAGAATGGTGTAAATGCTATTCAATCAGCTATTCAGAGTGTAGGTGCTCAAGTTGGTATGTCTGGACAGCAAGTTATTAATTCTATTTAGAATGGAAATGCAGCTCTTAGTCAACAATTATGTAATTGTTGCTGTGAAAATAGATTAGCTATTGCAAATCAAACTAATGCTATTCAGGCTCAAGCTGCTGCTAATCATTCTGATGCTATTCTACTTGCTTCTTAGAATCATGCTGCTGATCAATTACAAAATGCACAAATTGAAGCTGCAGATCAATTAGCTGTTTGCCAGTAGACTAATACTCTTACTAATTAGTCTGATAGAAATACTAATAGTATTCTTAATGCTATTGCTGGTCAGAATACACTCATTACAAAAGAGTTCTGTGACCTTAAAGAAAGAGAATTACAAAATAAGATTAATACCCAAGGCGATATTATTACTCAGTTAAGAAATCAAATTAGCAACGATCATCAAACTCTCCAGTTTAATGCTGCTTTCCATGCTCTTGATGACAAGATCGATGCTATTGCTGCAAAACAGCCAAATACTGTTCCTGTTCAGTGGCCTAATCTTATCGGTGTAAATGCTACTCCTTATATCGGAGGAGCTTGGGGTTATGGACAAACTAATTTTTGGAATTAATTAAAAATAGGAGGAAAGAATATGTTTGGAGCAACAACTAATTATCCATTTAATTTTGCAAATAAAATGGGAATACCTATGATTGAAAGTAGTTCAGTTAATGTTACAGATACTAATGTTGTAATTAATATTCCAAGTAGAGCATTTAGATTTCTTAGTGGAACTGGATTGATTCTATTTAGATTAAATACTGAAATTACTAATACCACTCTTCCCATTCTATTCTCTTCAAATGAATTTACTCAACCTCTTACTTTAGTAGGAGGTACTGCTGCAACAGGTACAGATATTTCTGCAGTTGGTGTTTATATTATTTATTATGATAAAAACGCTAACTTAATGTAGTTAATAAATATATAATGTTTTCAGCATTAACTTAGGGAAGTTCTGTCTATATATTAGACAAAACTTCCTCTCCTAAATATTCAATAGGAGAAGTTGTTGGAGTAAGTTAGCCTAAAATTAATTTTAATGGTTAGTCTACTGTAGATTTAAGAGTTAATGTGGATAATACTACATAGGAATTCAGTAACTTATTAAGCATTAATAGTATAAATACCTATAATGGAGGAAAAGTTATTATTAGTGAAACTAAATAGGGAATTCAAAACGAAGTAGAATCTATACTTGAAAATAGTAAGAAAATTATTGATAATATAGATGTTTATAAGTAGAATATTTCGGATTGTGAAGAAATTCTTAAGTAGTTAAATCCACAATTTGCTAAAGATAAGGAAAGAGACGATAGACTATTAAATTTAGAAAATAGATTTGATGGTGTCGAATCTAAATTGGATAAAATTTTTAACTTAATATAGAAATGATAGTATTAGAAGTAACTGAGGATAAATATGGCAAACTTATGAAAGCTGTTTCTGAAATTGGAAAGCATTCTGAATGCCTTGCTGCTATATTTGAAGATTTAACTGAAGATTCCGAATATGACGAAAGAATGGGAAATCGTAAGCATTATGACGATGATGATATGTACGGTTCTCGCTATGGCAGTCGTCGTGGTGGTAGACGTTATTAATCATGACTAGAAAACCTCTTGATTATTACGACGATAGACCTACTTCAATGAAAAGATATTTAAAATATTACGGACAACACTTTAATAAAAAACTTTGTGAATTTGCTATTTCTAAAATGGATCATGGAAAAACTCCTGTTACAAAAGATAAAGTGGATGAAATACTTAGTAAATATAATATTAATTTAGAATATAATGAATTATATGACTATGTATATGTCTATAATATGGGAAATAATGATTTTCTAGGAAGTAGTATTCCAGATGAGAAACATTTAGCATTATATGTAAAAGATGTTATTGACGATAAAGATGGATATGATGGAATTGTATTCAATAGATGGTATGCTGATACAGTAACTTCTGGAACTCCTATTGAATGGGAAGAAATGTTATGATTAAAGATTCTTTTTCAATTCATGACTGGGAAGTAACTATATTGTATGAATGTACTTGTGATGATATTGATTATATAATTGAAACTTTAGAAGGAATTTATTGTCCTAAAAAATATATAAAAGAAGCAATAGAAAATTTAGAAACTTGTAATTTAAATATAGGCTTAACATATTCAAATTTAAAAATAAAAAGTTCTGTTATAGTAGTTAATAAAACAAGTTCATTTGCTCAATTAATAAATACAATTTCACATGAATATTTTCATTTAATATATCATATTGCAAAGGCATTTAAGATTAAAGATGAAGAAGAATTAGCTTATTTAAATGGAGATTTAAATATGCGTTCTTATAAATTTGTAGAAAAATTAAATAAAAAAGTAGGTTCTTATTAAGAATCTACTTTTTTTTTGGTCTTATCTTAATATATAATATTTTTGAATAAAAGATCTAAATTTATAATAAATATGGCTAGACCAAAACCGTTATCTCACAAACCTGGAATTAGTAAGGGTAAACCTTATGGAAAAGGAGGTAGAGTTGGGAAATAGACTTCTAAATAAGATCTTTCTTATTTATACTAAATATATTCCACATATAGTTGCAATTTTATACGCAATTTATACTTTATTAGGATTTTATGGAATAGATTGGAATTTAATGGGATGTGTATTTCATGTATCATTGTTAATTTGGATACAACTTTTATTCACATCATTTAGATTCAAATATTGTTATGTTCATAGACTTCCAATATATTATATTGGATTAAATGAATTAATAACTTGTGTAGATTATTATATCGGAATTCCCATATCTGAATTTAATTTATTAGTTATTCATATACTTTTTATTTGTTTAATGATTATAGGGTATTCTTTTTATTACGTTAAATTTAAATTAAAATGAAATTTATTCAACGATTAGGAGGACCTTGCTATTCAGTTTCTGATAATATTATTCCTCCCGTTACAGAATATTAGAAAATATTAAATATGCTTGCGGAATCCGGATATACAAATGATTATAAATTATTTACAAATGGAACTTATGTTTGGATAGAAGGAACAAACAATGATAATTAGATAAAGGCTATTGTATTAGCTGATGAAAATTCTTACCTAACTCCAACAATAGCAGGAGATTCGGAAAATAAAGTAATTTCATCATTAACTTAGGTAGAAGGTACAGTTAATCTTTAGCTCTTTATTGGAAAGAATGTAAGTTTTTATATACCTAATTATACAGGTTCTTTTATAGATAAAAAAATTAGGGAACAAAACTTATCGGAAGAATAATATCATGTTGAATATATTAAAAACTTTATTGTTATAGTTATTAAATGACATCGATTCTGAAAATTCAAATATATCAGAAGATGAATAGTAGTAGATTATTGAATTATTTTAGAAAATAAATTCTAAAGAGTTATCTAAAATAGAATCTGCTAACTATATTGGAGTTTCTAGAGCTACTTTTGATAATTATATAGCGAAAGGATTAATTCCGAAAGGAAAGAAACGGCAAGGTTTCAAAGAACTTTCTTGGAATAAAAATGATTTAGACAAATTTCTCAGAATGTCCTGAGAATTTAAAAATATTTAAAAATTATGAATATAGGTATTAATGATTTAGATGATGATGATTTCGGTATGGGATTTGAACCATCAAGTTAGACTCCTCCTCCAGGTTAGGAACCTCGACATTAGGAGCACGACGATGATGATGATTTCTTATCAGATTTTTTGAAAACTAGAGGTATAGATGATCCTTCTAAAATCAAATTTGAAGGAGATGATGGAGGTATAGAAGAAAGAGATTGGAATTCTTTATCAAAAGAAGAGAAAATTAACATTTTAAATACTCCTCTAGAAACTCATGAAGATAATAAGTCTAATGAATTAACTTAGGAAGAAATTGATTTTATTAATCAAATTAGACAATCTAATCTAACTCCTAATCAATTCGTAGAAGGAATTAAAAATCAACAAGTTTAGATAGAACCTCAATATAAAGTAGATGATTTATCAGACGATGAATTATTTTTACTAGACTTAGAATCTAGAGTTGGAGATCTATCTGAAGAAGCAGAAGCTTAGGCATTAGCAAATGCTAAGCAAAATGAAGATTTATTTAAAAAACAAGTAGAAGGAATTCGTAGAGAATATAAAGAAAGAGAAGATTATGAGACTCAGAGGGAAGAAGCTAGAGTTGAACAAGAAAAACAAGAAGCTTATAATCAATTCTAGGATACTGTTATTGAGTCTATAAACCAATTTAATAGTATTGGAAATTTAGATTTAAACTTTGATGATTCAGATAGAGAAGAACTTGCATAGTTTATGTTATCTAGAGATGAAGCTGGAAATAACTATTTGTGGTAGGCTTTATAGGACCCAGAAACTTTAGTGAAAGCTGCTTGGTTTATTCTTAATGGGGAAGAGGCCTTAAATGGAATTTCAGATTATTTTGTAAAGTAGATCAAATTGGTTTCAGATAACCAATACAAAAAAGGTTTTGAAGAAGGAAAAAATGGATAGACTCCTTCCAGACCTTAGGTAGTTATTAGTAAAAATAATAAACAAATAAATCGTCCATCTTATAAAACAATAGAAGATCTAGATGATGACGATTGATATAATGGATAATAGAATATATGAAAATTGCTTCATTTACTTCTAATATCCCCACAATGGGTGATACTAGAACTTATGAGGACTTTTATAAGTACCTTGGATTTAAACCTCAACGTCTTGGTGTTGTATCAAGAATGTATGATGATTTAACAGCTTCATTCCTTACTGAATCTTTAAAGAATATTTTCTATCAAGATGCTAAAGGAAGCGGTAACAAATATCAAAGTATTAATGCTTTAGCATATGACTGGGATATAACTAGCAACTATATCAAAAGAATTGAATTTGCAGCAGTACCTGAAGGTGATGGTGCAGGTGGTACAGAAATTGTAATGGCTTTCAGAGAAAGATATTACGAAAAGTATGATACCTTCAAAATTGAAAATTCTGGTCAATAGTGTATGGTAGTAGGTCGTCCTGTAAGAAAGGGAGATAATTATTGGGAAGTAGTAGTAAGATTAGTTGATAATAACTATGATACTGTTCTTGATGTAAGTGCTTGTCAACCTGGCGACAAAACACGTTGGATTAGTGCTCATATGCCCGAATTACACGAGGAGGGTTTAGAAATCCTAGCCATTGGTATGGCTCTCCTCCGCTTAGTTGCTTAAGTGTAAAATTAAATAAATATTCTTAATTGCTGGAAAGCTAAGTCTTTTAAGATACGCTAATCAGCAGCGAAGCCTAAGATAACATGAACTCATAGAGAGATGCTTAGGAACGTTCATCGACTAGTCTGAATAGACGTAGGAGAAGAATACTCCGAAATGGAATAAATCTAAAATTTAAATATGGAAAAATATATTGTATATCAAACAACTAATAAAATTAATAATAAAATTTATATTGGAGTTCATTGTACTAATAATCCTGATGGATTTGATGGTTATATAGGTTGTGGAGTAAGAATTACTCAACCTTGTACTTATATGAATCCTAAAACTCCTTTTCAATATGCTGTTAAAAAATATGGAACAGGAGCCTTTATTAGGACAACGTTAGCTAAATTTGATACAGAAGAAGAAGCTTTTGAATTAGAGAAAAAAATTGTTAATGAAGAATTTTTAAGACGAGCAGATGTATATAATTTAGTTGAAGGTGGAAAATTTCATATAACACATCAAACTCCAATATATATGTATGACTTAGAAGGAAATTTTGAAATGGAATTTAAAGGGATTAATGAAGCAGTAAGATATGTAAATCCTGACCATAATCAAAGAGGAGGAAGTCATATAATAAGAGCAATAAATCAAGGTCATCAATATCATGGACACCAATTTTCTTATGAAAAGGTTGAAAAATTAAAAAATTTAACTAAACATAGAAAAATGTCTACTGTTGAAAGACCTTATGTTGGAGGAAAAGTTGGAAGATATGATGATGATGGAAATCTCTTAGAGACATTTGAAACAATGACAGATTGTGTTAAAGCTGGATATAAAAATGCTAAATTAGTAGCTTTAGGACAAAGAGAACATTGTAAAGGATTCGTATTTAAATATTTAGATTAAGATATAGTCAGGCGACGTGGAAACACGATCGGTTATGTATACAAAATGGCAATCTAATGTAGAAAAACACCGTGGTTATATACAGACCCACAGATTTGACGCTTCTTATTCAGCACAGTATGCTGCATTAGAAGATGTATTTATTAAAATTTCAGAAGGTAAAGATTAGGGTAGTCTAACTGAAACTATTTATAAAATGGATACAGTTTAGAAGAACTTACTTGAAACCTTCCTTACAGGACGTAACCAAGCTTTACTTTTCTCTAAAGGAAACGTAAATCCTCAAACAGAAAAGCCTACTATAGTTGATCCTGATACTAATAGACCTATTTACATTTCAGATGGACTTATTCCTCAAGTAGAAGCTTATGCAAGTAAATATGCTTACAATAAACTTACTATAAATGTATTTAAGACTGCTTTACAAGCACTTAATGAAAAAGCAGAAAAGCCTACTGGAAACCACTATATGTTTATTGTCAACGAAAAAGCTTGGTATGACCTACAAGATGTATTAGATACATACTTAGCACAATATCATACTGATGGAACTTATCTTTGGTCTGCTAAGGCAGGAGATTATGTTTCTGTAGGTGCTAAAGGATTCGATACATATAATTACGGTGGAAATTCTATTAGCTTTAAAGTTGATAGAACATTCTCTCGTGAATATGGTTATCAAAAAGGTTATATGTTAGCATTAGATTTAACAGCAGACAAGACTTCTGCTCAACCTCCTATTGCATTATTTACTTTAAAGGGTGGAGATATGATCTCTAACAAATATATTGGTGTAGGTGGATTGAACGGATTATCTTCTGGTGAAGTTTCTTCACCTGTAGCTGGTTCTAAACTAATTATGTGGGGATATTCAAGCTTAGCTGTATTTAATCCTTACAGATCGTATGTTATGAGAGAGCTTTGATGCTTAAAATAATTGATTAATAATAGATAATGACTAGACAACCACTCAATTGTGCTTGTCTAGTCATATTTTAAAATTTTTATATGTTAATAAGAAATAATATGGCAGAAAGTAAAAAAGAAATTGATTTATCTTCAAAAATCATACTTAGAAGTGTACGTGGTAAAGTAGGAAATGTAATAAAAATTCAACCTTGTGTAGATCCTGAAACTGGAGAATATGCAGATTGTGTTAAGAGAGTAGATTCTAACAATGATATGATTCTCTCAGAAAAGGAGAAAAATGATCCCAATAGAGTATATTTTATAAAAGAAACAGCAACATTTGATGTAGTTGATGGAACTACTTTCGATTTAACTGATACTAAACAAAGATTTATTTGGGAAGCTATTCGTCATTGTCCGTTAATTGCTCCAGAATATTATGCTAAGGACAAAAATGGAAATTCATTAATTAACGGAACTCCTGGAGATTATACCTTAAAAGATTATTTAAATAGAAATCCAAGACGTTTTGGTATTGCAGAACTTTATGTTGAACGTCCTGGAGTTGAAGCTAATCGTAGAGTATCTCGTAAGAAACTCAAACACGATGCTGAAACATATATTTATAATGATGAAAGAGGTTATGATGGAAGAGTACTTAAAACTAAGTTACTTGGACACAGAATGGATGGAATGGCAGATGCTGATGTAACAGATTATCTATTACAAGTTGCTGAAAAAGATCCTCAAAAGATTATTAATCTTTATACAGGAGGAGATTCAGCTGTTAGATTATTATTTATAGAAGCTAGAGATAAAAAAGTCATTCGTTATAAAGATAAACTTTACATGTATGCAGATATACTTCTAGGAGCAACTGATGATGCTGCTATATTATATCTAAAAGATCCTAAAAATGCTAATGTTTTAAAACTTATTAAAGAGGAAACTTTTCCTGAATTAATGGGTAAAAAAGAAAAATAATTCTTAGCATGACAGCGAGAGAACTTTATGAAGGGGTTCTAATAGAATTACAAAAAGAAAGTGCCCCTAATATCTTACTTGAAGACTTTAATTATTTTGCTAATAAAGCTGTAAATCAGTATGTAAATAAGCGTTATAACATATATGATACAAATCAACAGACTACTGATGATTTAAGAGTATTAAAATCAAATGCTATTTTAATCCCTAAAAAAGTAAAAGACATATATGATGGACTAACATTAGTTGATTCTGGAATGGCTACATATTATGTTGAACTACCATCTGATTACTTACATTTATTAAATTGTATTTGTATATATAATATTACAAAAACATATAAATGTTATAATGCTGGAGATACTTGGAGAGCAGCTGCCACAAAATTAACCGCAGATGCTTATTCACAAGTTATTGATAATTTTTGGACTAAACCTACATATAGAAGACCTTATTATTATATACATACTGTAAATCAATATAATACAAATCCAACTAATCCTTATAATTCTGATAATGAATTTGGAACTGATATAAATGCAGTAAAAGATACAACAAAAAAAGATGCAAATGGTGTATCTATAGTAGAATAGGATGGAGGTATAATTTAGAGTATTGATTTAAGAAATAGTTTGTCTAGTACTATACAAGCTTCTTTAGTATAGAGAACTGCTGGAGTACGTTACGGAAATGTTTCTAAAGTAAGAATGGAAATTCGTTATGGTACTGATACTTCTGTATTTACTTTAGATCACTCTGATAATCCAAACTCTCCACTTAATAAAGGAGGAAAAATATATATTGATTATATAAAAGCTCCTTAGCATATACGTCTTACACAAAAACAAATTGATTATACAGAGGATCAATCTCAAATATTAGAGTTTCCAGATTATGTATGTCAAGAGATATTAAATGAGTTGGTAATTCTTATCATGGAGCATATCTCTGATCCTAAGCTCCAAACATTCCCAGTAGTTAGTTAGTCTATTGCTAATCCAGCTCAGGCATAGGCCCCATAGGCACAGGGTTAGAGTGCTCAATAAAAATAATTTTAAATTATGTTTAATTTCACAACTCAAACAGTTTACAATTAGATTTCTACTACAGGTGCAAATAAAAACTTGTATGTAGCAGCAAATGGAAAAAAGCCAGCTATAAGAGTTGGTAATACTAGATTTGATGCAGATAGTATTTTAGATATTCAAGTTAAAAATCCTACAGTAGAAAATCTAGCTAAAGTAACTTTTGATTTATCTAAGGTTCTTATTCCATAGAATTCTACTGATAATGAAATAACAGCAAGAATTGTTCTTTATGTTGGACTTTCTATGAATAGTCAAGATGCTTTCTATGCAAATGACTTTGTATATAAAGGAAAACCTTTATTCATCGAATTTCCCGTTAAGAAAACTGATACTGTTGATTTACTAGCAAAGAGAGTAAAAAATATCGCAGATAAGTATCTACTTGTTATGATGGGTACTGAAAAGATTCTTGATGTAACTTTTGAAGGTACTGCTGCTTCTGGTGATGATCCTGCTACAGGTACAATTACATTTACAGGTGTAAATGGTTATCAATAGATTAAGAAAGCTATTCTTCAGAAATATGATCCTGAAGCTAAAACAGTAGATTGCTGCTCTAATCAAGGTGAATATATTGATGTAATTACCGGTGTTCCTGTAGTTTATACTACAGATGCTGATGGTGTAGTAACTACAAGTAATAATAAGATCGATGCTGATGGCAATACAGTTGCTCTTGAAGAAAATGAAGTAGCAATTACTCCAGGTCTTGAAGCATTTGGTGATTACAATTGGTTAATCCATAACCTAAGACTTCCAACTGCTGCAAATTATTATCCCTGGTCTCCTGCAAATAGAATGGGAGAAATTCCTGTTCCTGGACAACAATATACTTAGATTATTATTCGTATGATTAAGGAACGTGATGGAATCATGGGAGAAATTGTTGGTGCTAGAGGTACTTCTGTAACTACTCATGTTCTTTATGTTGCTGGAAAACCAACAGCAGGTGCTGCTAAGACCGTATTAGACGCTTTCAAAGCTCTTGATGGTGTAACAGCAAAAATTAAAACTGATGCTGATACTGCTCTTCAAAGCCCTTTTTAAACGGGGGAGGTGTAACCCCCTCACCAACACCTACGCCTATCCCGGTAGAGGGTGACGTACAAATCTTTGACGACCCCGAATGCACACGATACGCTGACGGCTCTGTCGCAACGGTTTATGCTCGAATTAATGTGCCGTGGGGATTTAATGGAGGTTGGGCTGTAGGAAGTACACAGCAAGCAGGCACTCTCCTGGAAGCATTTGGACCAACTACGGCAAATCCAAACGACCCTTACGCAATTTCAGTGTGGAATTATTGGGTCTCAAACGATTTTGACACACCTTTTGAGGCAGGTCAAATCGTTGAACTTCAACCAAATCCGAATGCTGACCCCATCGCTAACCCGAACGTCATCTTTACCAAACCGTAATGACACACTCAAGTCGTCATCTAGAAAAAGCAATCGCCGCGGCGTAAACAAATTTTAGTAGATACTTATAATTATTTTAATAAGCTAGACCAGGCCTAAAAAGGTCTAGTCTAGCTTTTTTATTTTATATGGCTTGGACATCAATTAAACGGCTAGCTGATGCTGTATTTAATGATATAGTTAGTGGACTTCGTGGTTATCACTAGAATATGTCAATGTCAAAAGAACAATTAGAAGAAGAAATTGTTCAAATGAGGCTAGCAGTTATTAAAGAATATATGTTAAAAGGAATACTTCCGATAGACGATTTATTAATGTCTATTAATTGTGTTCCAGTAGATTGTGATACTTTAGACAAATGTAAATGTGGAGGATTAGTTTGTGGAGAACCTACAGCACATTTTCAAATACCTTAGATACTATTTGATTATGGTTTAGGAAAATCTATAAAATATATAGGATCTTCTGATAAAAGACATTCTTTTTTAGTATATACTAAACCTATAGATAAAATAAATACATATCAAAAATATAGAAAAAGAGGAAAAAATAAACCTTGGGTTTATGTTGATGTAACTCCAAATTCTGAAGGATTATTAGATTGTTATATTTTTGGAGCACCTCTTATTAAGCAAGTTTCTGTTGTAGCTATATTTAAAGATCCTAGATAGTTAGAAGAATTTCAGTGTAATTGTGACGGAAGTGAAGATAATTAGATGGATATTAATTTTAATTTTTTGGATATTATTATAAAAGATAGACTTACATAGCAAAAATTAAGATATTATCGTCAATATTAGGCTCCAATTCTTCCTAACGATTAGACTTATAGCGCCGGATGATTATGAATTTAAATAATTTTCATTATATAGCAGTACTTCTAGATTAGTTTTATGGGTTAGAATTAGAAGATGAGGAATTAGAAGAAATGGGTTTAATGGGATGGGAATTAATCGGAAATAAAAATACTAAACTTTATCAATTTAGGACTTGTCCCGATTCTAATAATTCAATAAAATTACCTTGTAATGCATCTTCTGTAGAATCCGTTACAACTTCTTATGAAGATTGGAAAAGAATTACAAACTATTCAGAAAACGGAGATCAAAGAACATCATTCATAGAAAATCATATAGAAGCAGAAAAAATTTACAGAAGTCCTTATTATATGTCTGGAAAATTAATTCCTTATGAATTAGTAGACGATACTTTATATTTTACTGGAAATTATGGTACACTGAATATCTTATATAAAGGTATTTTAGTTGACGAAGAAGGTTTGCCAATGCTTTCAAATAAAGAAGCTATGGCAATAGCTACTTATATCGCATATTATTTAAAATATAAAGAAGGTTTAAAAACAAATAATACAGGAATAATTAATCTTGCTAATAATTTAGAATAGAAATGGCTTAAACAGTGTGATTAGGCAAGAGTAACTCCATTAAGTCAAAATGATATGAATGAAATACTAAACATAAAAGATAGTTGGAATCGTCACAATTATGGTTTATCTTATAAACCTATACATTAATGCATTGGGCGTTAGGTTGGGCTTGTAATCTTAATGATATTTTTGTTCGATTTCCATACGAAAAATGTAAACACTTAATTCAAATTTATAAAACTAAAAATGAATAGAGATAGAAAATAAAGCAAATCTTTAGAACGGGAGTTGAAATAATTTTGAATGATATTATAGAAAATAATTCTACATTTCAACTTCCTTCTTTAGGTTATTATGGTGGAGAAATTCACTTTGAACCTGTTAAAGGAGAAGAATTTATAAATTTAAGATCTAAAGGTAAATTCTCTGGAATAGATTTTTTAGAGACTATGTTTACTGGATATCAGCTTTATCTATATTTACACGGAAAAAGAGACAATTTCTTAGCTAGAAGAAAATATCCTATTTATATGAATAAATTTTATAAAGAAAAATTAGAAACTCTTGCCAATAACGGACAAATTTATTGTTAATGAAGATAACTACTATAGATGATTATGTTGATGCTGTATGTGAAAAATATCCAGAAATTCCAAAAGATGAAATAAAAAGAATTTTAGTTTATGGCTTTAAAATGATATTATAGTATATAAGTTTTGGAAATGATATATCTATCATGTCTAATAAATTCTTTTTATTCATTGGTAAAATTCCAAGTTCTGCTTTAGCTGCTTTTAACACTTATTGTTATAAACTTGCAAAAAGAATACAATATATGTTTAGAAGAACTAAATCTAAATGGGATGGATATTATTATTTTGCTAGAACAGAAGATTAGTATTTAAATTACTTAAGTTAGAACAAGAAAAAATATAAAGTATTTCAAAATGTAATGCTTTATAAATTATTAGATGAATGTAAAATAAAAGAACACTCTAAACAATATATATTTAGGTTATCAGAAGATAAAACACAGTGGATGTAGAAATTTTACAAAGAAATTAAATCTGATAAAGCCGAATTAATAATTTAGAGAGATCCTTTAAAGATGAAAGATTTACTTACATCTTAGAATAAATTTAAATATATACAATAGTAATATGGAATAGGCAACGAATACATTTAGTAAAGGTCTACAACTTGATACTAACCCTATGATTTAGGGAAATGATTCATTGACAGACTGTCTGAATGGTACAGTAATTACTATGAATGGTAATGAACTTATTTTACAAAATGATATGGGTAATGGAAAAGTACACAAAGCTTTTTTACCTGCTGGATATTAGCCAGTAGGAATGAAAGAATATGGAGGCATTATTTATGTAGCTGCCTATAACCCCATTACTAATAAATCTCAAATTGGAAGTTTTCCTTCTCCTCAAATAATTTTCGATGATAACACAGAAAATAAACAAGAAATCGAAAAATCAACATCATTAGAGTCTAGATTAATTAAATTGACTGATGATATTCTTCATGCTGGAGATAATTTTCTAGTTTATTCTAAAGACAATTTAGATTCATCGAATATTACTAACTATAATAACATATATGGAAATAAAATAAAATCTCCGAAAAATAAACTTTATACCTATTCAATCGGAATATTAAATTCTTAGAATCAATTTGTAGATATTACATCTTCCTTAAAAAGATATAATGCTAATGGAAATATAATTAAATTTACTGATAACGATTCAGAATTATATAAATTTAATAGTGGATATTTTATTCCAACAATAATTGATCCAAAAAATTTAGATTATAATAAAGTAGTAAATATATATTCATATAAATTAGTTGGTCCTCTATATTTAAAGATTCAAACTAACTATGTTTAGGATTTTAGTTATAGTATATAGGATGCTGAAATAACAACAAAAGAAGATAAAAAATGCTTAGAATTTTCTATATCAGGAACATTAATTTATAATTGTCCAGATGGATATGTTGTTCCCTAGAACGAGGTAGAGAAATGGGAACCTGGAGATGATACCTATTATACTTATGAAAATGGTAATGTAAAAAATTCAAATGTTTTTGGATTTGATTTGTTTATTGATGGTAAAAAAGAACCACTAAATAAGGATAAAACTTTTTCCGTAACTTATAATAAAGAAACTAATTTATATTATACAACAATAGAAGGTAAATATAGAATAGAAGAATTATCACCTGATAAATTTGAAATACCTTATACTATTAAAGTAAAAAGTCCATTATTAACATATACAGGTGAATCAACATATATAGAAAAACTAAATGATTCTGGAACAATAGAATTATCTTTAATCGGAACTGATGAAGCAAAACTTTCTGCTTGGAGATATAAGTATGATTCTGGAAATATAATGCTTACTTACTCATTAGATGTATATCTAAATTCTAATAAACAATATAGTGAAATTAATTTTGAATTTATTGACGTTATAGATAATAATTCACGTCATAAATTAAATTCAACTTATCCAGTTACGACTGGTAGAAGAACTATTTATTTTAGTAATTCTGATTTTGATAGTCCATTAACAGAAAGAAGATTATATAAAATAAATATGTTCTACAAAATCGGTAATAAGAAAGTACAAATTTTAGGTGAAAACACTAATGTTAATAGATGGATATTAACAACTCCGTTATTTAATGATTGTTATAATAAATTGTAGGATTATGGATGGGAACATACTGCTAATAATGAACAAGATATAATTTATAATAAACTAAAAGTAGAATTAGAAACTGATGGTGATATAACTTTTAAAAAAGAAGATACTACAGTTAAAACTACTGGAAAATTATTTCCTCCTAAGTCTGGAAATGTAGAATATAAATATACTACAACTACAAAATATTCTTTAATTAATAAAAAAACAGCAAAAATTAAAAATGAATATCCTTCATTCTTAAGTTTAGAAGATAGTTCTTTAGAAATACAAGGAGTTAATATTATTTCTGACAATAATATTGTAACTGGAAGTTATGGTACTAATAAACTCACATTAACAGTTACTGATACATTTACTGGAAGTAGAGGAACATAGAACATTAATATATCAAGAGCATTTGATAAAATTATTAATTGTAAAGACATCATAATAGGAAATCCTTCTTATTCTGGAATATATTTTCATCCTTCTGGTAGCGGTAAACATTATAAAAGAGTTATAAATTATTATAATAAAACAGTTAATATGGATGATAATATATCTGGTTATACTGAATCGTTTTTTATAGAAAATCATGTAATATTGAATTTTAATGATACAAGAATAGCTGATTATTATCATGATATTTTTAATTCTGTTAATCAAAACTGTAATCTTGTATATTTATTTGTAAAACAAAGTAGTGATAGTGGTCTTACTGATATTTATTATGTAAATGAACTAAATGATGACGGACTTCCACATACAACAGACTATAGTGCTAGATATTATTCAAAATTATGGTGGAGAAATAAAAATCACGAATGGACTTTAGTAGATGGATTAATTGAGCGTAATAAGAGTGATAGTATTATAACTACAATGTTTGGAAATAAAAAAGATAATTATGTTTATTGTGCATATAATTAGTATGATAAATTTAGTAATGATTTTAAAATTCCAATCAATTGCAAGTATAATGAATATTATAAAGGCAATGTTAATTGTAATATAAATATAATTTCTTCAAACAAATTACAAAAGGTTGATGATGAAATTAGTAAAATATTAGATTTTCATTTAGAATCTACTCCTTTCTCTGAAAATATAGAAATTCCTGTTGAATCTAGTCTTGCTTTCCAAGATGATATACAAAAAGCAATAACAGGTAATGTGGATGGAATATATCTAGAAACAGGTGCTATAAGAGATGCAAATGGAAATTTATTAAAGAGAACTTAGATATATGATAATAATTTAAATCCAATTTCAATTCCAGTAGTTGTTGAAACAAGTTCTGCTAATACTGATCATAATATTCTATTATGTTCTCCAACTAATATCGAAAGAAATGATAATTTTAAATATTTACTATCAAATAATAGTGCTATAAAAGGAGGACTAGAATTTACGGGAAGTATAATAACAACTATTGGAGCTAGCGATTTTACATAATATGAATTTACAAATTTATTAGAAATCCTTAAAACAAAAAGGAAATATAGCATACGAATATCATCCATTTCACAATTATCAAACTAGTGTAGACATATATAAAGTAGAAAAAGATGGAATAGAATATTGTATTCCATATAAACAAGCAATAAATTTAGATAATGGTGAACTCCTTAATAAAATTGAAAATGGAAGTTATTGGGTAGATAAAAGAAGCAGAATAATTGAAAATTATATTACTTGGGATGGTCATTATATTAATGGAGGAAAATTTGAAAGTGTTCCTTCAGAAATATTATATCCAGCAGGTTCTTTAATTGATTTAGATACTGACAAATTAAATTTCGATTTAAATCATCCTGTTGATATAACAATACAACCATCTTATGACGGTTCTGTAAATTTAATTCTTAATGATGACAAAAATATTCCAAGATTAATTAATTCTAGATTTTCTGTAAGAGAGAAAAATACATACGAAATAGTAGATAGAATAGGTGAAAATGATACTAATATATATAATTCAGATACTTTTGATAAAGATACTTCATTATATTTTTAGTGTGAAACAAATCCTGTTATAAAATATTTAGGATTTATAAATGGAATATTACCAGTAGGACAATATTGTTTTTATTTTACATATTGTGATGCTGATGATAATGAATCCGATTATATTGCAGAATCTGGATTAATACCTGTATTTATTGGTTCAGATTCTGATCCTAACTCAATAGATGGAGGGATAAAGAATCAAAATTCTAATAAAGGTATTAGATTAAGACTTAATAATATAGACAAATCTTATAATTATTTAAAAGTATATTATGTAAGATATTTTGCAGATTATGAACAAAATAGGGTTTATGAATGTAAAAAAATTTATCAAAAATATCCTATAAATTCTAACCTATTATATCTTCAAATAACTGGAAATGAAGAAGCTGAAGATATTGATCCAAATATCTTAAATATACAAAGATTTAATCCAAAAAGTATATTAACACAAGCACAATGTAAAAATATGTTATTTTTTGGAAATATTGTAAAAAATACTGATAATTATACTGAGTTATAGGATTGTGCTTTAAGAATTATTCCAAAAGTATATGAGAAAGACTTCGAGAAACTTAATAACGATTATGAATCTAATCAAACATATTGTTATTATAATTCTATAAATATATATAATCAGGTTGGATATTTCGATCAAGAATTCTATAGATTTGGAATAGTATTCATTTATAAAAACGGAACATTATCTAATGTTTACAATACATTAGGATGTACTTTAAGTCCAGAAGATAAAGAAAATAAAGAAAATAATTGCAAAATAAAAACTCAATTATTTGTTAATAATAATGAAGGTTTAAGAATTAGACAATATATTAAAATTGATGATTTTGGATGGATTAAAAATGAAATTGGATAGAATTTAAATGCTAGAGGTGTATGTTAGTTTAAATATAACAAGGAGTATAACGATTCTAAAATTTTCGGAATTAAATTTGAAATCCCTATAGAAGTTATAGATTATTTAAAAAAAGATTTAGGTGTAAGAGGATTATTTTTCGTAAGACAAAAAAGAATTCCTAATGTTTTAGCTCAATGTTATCTAATGCCTTTAGATAAAATATTAGAAGCACCTGTAATTAAAATTGGAAATGAATATCAAACTGAATGTTTTGTAACACAAAATGATAGATTGATAAGACATGATTATAAATCTAGACTTTATAAATATTAGAATAAAACAGATAATATAAGTAAAAATGCTTATGCTGCTATTTGTCCTGATTTTCTTTTAAATTAGCCTTATTATAATCAAATTTTTAACGGAGGAAAATTCAGAATACAACAAATCTCAAAATCCAATTCTGAATTAGTAAGTAATTCAAGATATTATAAAGAAAAAGAGGATACTAAATATGAAGTAAATAAAAATCTTAATTTAGTTAAAATATGTTCAGTTACTGAAAATGTTTCTCAGGTTGCTATAAATGATTAGATTTTTAGTTTAAATAAGGGATATGCTGAAGAGGTTTTTAGATTTAAATATGCTGAATAGGATAATAGTAGTTATACTTTAGGAGAAGGTTCTTCAGAAGATGTAACTAAAGCAACTAATATTGTAAGAGGAATATATTCCCCGTTTTTAGCTATATATTCTTCTTAGCCGTTAAACGTAAATGCTCTTTATAATATATATCGAGAAAATGTAATTAATATTATACAAGAATTTCAAAATAGAATGGATTCATCTGAACCATTTTATGCTATAAGTGATAGATATAATTTTGAAGATTTAGATACAATCTCAAATACAAAAATTGTAACTTGTTGGAGAGGTGACTGTTATTTAAATACTTTTACTTATAGATTAAATAGAAATTTCAATGATCCAACTTTACCAAATAATGATACTATTATTGATGAAAAAACTTGGTTAAATAATTATGATGCTGAAGACTAGACAAAATGGGAAAAAATTTCTAGGTCTGATTTAAATGCAATTTAGATGGGAAGTTGGATTACATTTAAAGTAAGAAGTTATATGAATTATGCTCTTCGTTCTGAAGATCATTCATACGTTTCTGAAGAAGCGTTGATGGGAAGTCCTAGAAGTTTTTATCCTCGTTAGAAAGTAATGTGGAAAGGAAATAATAAATAGCCAGATTCATATTTATACAATGATGCATATAGAGCATCACTTGGATTCAAATGTTATTTTACATTACAAGATATAAATTATTTAAAAAATTCTTTTTCAAATAGAATATAGTATTCTGCAATATCTATTTAGGATTCTTTTAAAAATAATTATAGAGAATCATTATCGACATATTTTAGAGATTATTCTCAAGAATACGGAGGAATAACTAAATTAGTAGGATTTGAAGGATACTTATTAGTAATATTCGAACACGCCATTGCTGTCGCTGTAGTTAACGAAAGAGTTTTAGCTGGAAATGGAGATGGTGAACCTGTATTTATTAATACACAAAATGTTCTTCCAGAAGAATTAACAATAATTTCTGATACATACGGAACTCAATGGGGAGATTCTGTAATTAAATCTGAAGTCGGATATGTTTATGGTGTTGATACAATCGCTAAAAAGATATGGAAAGTTAAAGGATAGTAGATAGAAATATTATCTGATTTAAAAGTTAATAAATTTTTAATTGATAATATTTCTTTAGGTGAAAGAGAAGTATATCCAATAATAGGTCTTAAAAATGTAAAAACTCATTATAATAATAATAAAAAAGATATAATATTTACATTTTATGATGATATTTACAAAGATGAAGAAAAAGTATGGAGTCTTTGCTATAATGAATTATTAAATCAATTTATAACATTTTATAGTTGGATTCCGAGTTTTTCTGAAAATATTGATACTTAGTTCTTTACTTTTAATAGAAATACAGCTAAAAAACTTTCATTATTAAGTAAATGTAATTATGCTATTCCAGAAAATACTGGAGTTTTAGTTGATACTCCAATATTAAAAGAATCTGATAATTATTATCAAACACAATTATATTATTGTACAATTAATAAAGAAATATATGGTGTTGGAGATAATTTAATTACAAAAGAAATTAATAGATATTTATAGAAAGACGTTAAATTCCATTTAGAAAAAGATCATTGGAAATACTACGAATAGGTAAATATTAATGAAAATACCGGAGAAGTTAAAGTTGCTAAAGGATTATTTAATAATAATGATATAATTATAATATATATTACACCTTATATAGAAAATAATAATGGTAAAATTATTTTATAGACAGAAAGTATAGCTTTAACTATCCCTGATAAATTAAATGAATATACAACACATTTTTATATTCATGGATAGTCTGGTATAATTACTGATAAAGACCCTATTTATCCAACACACTGGTATGATGAATATCATCCATTCGAATTTGAATTTGTTGTAAATGACAAAATTGCACAACAAAAAATATTTTAGAATTTGATAATAATATCAAATAAAGCTGAGCCAGAATCTTTCCATTTTGAAATTGAGGGAGATAATTATGAATTTTCTTCTGATAAACGTACAATGTATTTTAGACAAGAATCAACTAAAAATTTATTTTAGAACCTCGGCTCTGATATATTATATGATAGAGATTTTGAAAATGTAAAATCGAACGGATATACTTATGAACAATATTATAGAGGTAATGGAATAAATCCTGACAATGGAACTAAAAATAACTATGAAAGTTATAAAAATTCATATCCTGTACAAAATAAAGGATTAGTTAGACAAGTAAAATCTACTATATTTCCATTATACTATGAAAGAATTGATACATACAATGATATTTATCATCATTATTCAGAAATGAAAGGTAATAATTACGATTTTAAAAATCTTTCAGGTTCAGAAATAAAATGGATTAAAGATTCAAATCAATTTGATATTGTTACTCATATTAAAAATAGTCCAATTGATTTAGTTGGAAGAATGAGAGGAAATTCTATGTATAAAGAGGGAAAATGGAATATTCAAATTCCTTCAATTATATTTAGTTAGAAAAATGAAAATTGGACTGACTTACCTCCTATAATAGTTAATTCTCAAAATATTCCAAATGATTTAAGAACTGAAAAAGTATCTAAAGACAAACTTCCAAACATTTATATAAATCCCGAACAAGAAGATTTGGATTTAAGAAATTATTTGGAAGTTGGAGAATGGACTAATAGAAAGGAAACTAAAATCAGAGATAAATGGATAAAAATAAGAATTAGATATAGTGGAAAGAACTTAGCTGTTATACACAGTTTAATTACTTTATATAATATAAGTTATAGTTAATAATTATGGCACTAGATATAAAATTTGAAATACCAACAGCTGATCAATTACTCAAATAGACTAATATAGGAAATTTAGGACTTGACTTAAATAAAGTTTATCCTCCTCCTAAATTAAGCAAACCTAACAATCCATTAGCTCCAAGCGGTACTAAATTAAGAAAACAACAATTAAATAATCCATTAAGTACTGGAATTAATGCAGGAATTAGTTTTCTATCCGATAAAGTTTCTGATAAAATATTTGATGATTCTGAAATTGGTAGAGCTACTGGAACTTTATTTAGTTCTGGAGTAACAGCAGCAGGAAATACTATTGTTGATAATTTAATCAAGGGTAATATTTTTTCTGACGGACTTGCTTAGAATGTAGGAGCTTCTTTAGCTGGTGCTGGAGCTGGAATTGCTGCTAATTATATGGGAAAAGGAATAACTTCTTTAATGGGAGATTCTAGATTAGGTAGAGCAGTTGGTTCTGGATTTGCTACTGCTGCTGGAACATTAGGTGGAAATGCTGCTGCAAAAGCTTTAGGTACTACAGTTAGTGCTATTAATCCATATGCTTTAGGAGCACAAGTATTAGGTTCTGCTTTAGGAGCTGCTACTGGACCATCAAATGAATATAATGGTGAATACGGTGGAATTACAAGAACTATGGATACAGCATATGATGTTGCAACTATAGGAGCAAATTTTATACCAGTTGGTGGTCAAATAATTTCTGGAGCGATGGCTCTTAATAAAGGACTATCTAATATATTTGGTTCAACTGATGGAATGACTGTTTAGGATGCTATTCTAGGCTCTGCTTTTATGCCCGCTCCTGTTAAATGGTTGAATATGGTAGGTTCTTCTAAAACCGGAGGATTCCAAAATTAGTCTTGGTAGAATTCCGAAAAAACAAATTCTTTTATGCAGAATGCTTTCGGAGATTTAGGTGATAAATTTGATTAGGCTAGAAGAGAAGCAGGTAAAACTTATGGAACTTTTGCTCAAGGAGCTAAAAGAAGAGCACAAGATAATCTCAATTTTGCCAATTATGCTTGGAATAGGGTATTATCAATGGCTGATTAGAATGAACTCCAAAATATCAGAAGTTAGGCTATGTCATCTATTAATAATTAGAGATATGCTCAAATGATTCAAGGTGGCTATTCTCCTTTAGCGATAGGTAAACAAGGAATGAAGATATTTGATAATGCAACTAACCATAATATAGGAATGAGACTATTATCGGCAGCTGCATTAATTGATAATAAACAAATGATATTATGTAGCGCAGTAGATTAAAAAATATAATTAATAAATCAAAAACTATTTCCAATAAACAAGAAGTTGGAAATCCTTTTGATTAGTTTAAAAAATCTCTTCCTATAGAGATTGATGATAATTATCGTCTAGAGGCTGCTTGGAAAGCTTATGGCAAACCTAAAGATTACAAAGAAGCTTTATGGTAGGGATTGATACAACCAATAGATGAAAATAATATTAAATTACCCTCGATTGGCTACAATGAAGAAACAGATGAATACGAGTATCTTAATAAAGGTAAAGAAAATGAAACTGTGGCCAAAGATATTCGAGTATGGGATAATGATGTAATTCCATTAGTTAAAGAACTTAAACTTGGAGGATATATTAGAGTTTATAATGAAGAAAAAAATTGTTGGATATACAGTAAAAATAAACCACAAGAAACCTAGAATGAATAGAGGGAAGTAATTGATAGTTTTTAGAAAGGTGGAAAACCTAAACCTAAATTTGAAGATTGGTATAAAACTGTTCCGAAAGAAAAAAACGATACGACTAATTATGATTTAGAAAAAGCATATAATGAATTGCCTTTTGAAGAATTAGAATAGTTTAGAACAATTCCAGAAAAACATCTTGATGGAAGATTTAAAAAACCTAATCATATTACATATTCTGATGAGGGATATGGCTGGATAGGTTCTGATAAAATAGGGTGGACATTTTATCCAAGTCCCAGACAACAGCAATTATATCCTTATGAGAAATATGTGGAATATTGGAATCAAAATGAACCTAATTCTATATTAAATTATAATGGAAAAATATATAAAGTATCTCCACAAGCTTTTAAACAAGGTGGACAAATGAATGTTATCCCAGAAGGTGCTCTTCATGCTAGAAAAAATAACATGGAAGGTGCTGGAGAAGATTTCACTGCTAAAGGTATTCCTGTAATTGATAATAAAGGAGAACAAGTTGCTGAGATTGAACGCGAAGAAATTATTTTCTGTAAAAGAGTAACAGATAAAATAGAAGAAGCTTATACGAAGTTTAATTCTGAAGATATTTCTAATTCTGAAAAAGACGAATTAGCAATTAAGATAGGAAAATTCTTAACAAAAGAAATACTTGAAAATACTGAAGATAATACTAATTTAATATAGGAGGTGGAATAGAAAATGTAATATGATAGAAGCAAAAAAAACTAAAAACATAGGTAGTATAAAACTTGGTGGACAAGAATACGATATATTTATTGCTAAATCTGAAGAATAGAAAAAACAAGGATTACAAAATTTTGAATCGCTTCCATCTGATGAAGGAATGTTATTTGTAATAAATGAAACTAATCCAGTTGAAACATTTTTTCATATGCATAATGTACCATTTCCTTTGGATTTAGTATTTATGGATGATGAATTTAAAGTATTAGACGTTAAAAGAGGTAATCCAGAAGATGATAAAATTGAAGGAATAGCTTCATATGTACTTGAAGTAAACGCTAATTCTGGAATAAAAAAAGGCGACGAAGCAGATTTAGATGATGACGATTCTACAAAATATGTAATGAAAGTATTAGGTCCAACAGGAGAAGTTCAAATGCATTTAGAATCAGGAGAAAGAATAGTTAGTAGAAAAGAAACTAAAATTCTTATTAAAAAAGCTTTAAAGGCTAATTATTCAAAAGAAGATAAAGACTATAAAGCACTTGGAAAATATATATTTAAAGTATTAAAAGGATAGAATGAACGTCCTGCTGAATATGTTGAAAGTCCAAAAGGAAAGGATGGTGAATAATGGCCGATTTATAGTATAACTTTTTAGATAATAATTTTACTACATATGAAAATGTAGAAACTCCGAAAGTGGAATTATTACAACCTTTATCTGATGATCCTATTGATATTTCTGATTGGGCTGTAGGAGTAACAAAATCCGGAACTCCAATAGTTAAAAATAATATTAGTAGCGAAATAAAAATTAACAATAATCCAGAAATATCATCTACTAAAACAAATAATACAGCACCTTCTCCTGAATAGAAATCAGAAGAACCTAAAATAACAATTGATAAATCAGATAAAAAACAATATGCTAAATAGTTCTTTATAAATAAAGGACTTTCCGAACATACAGCAGCTGGAATTGTAGGAAATCTTTTATAGGAAAGTAATTTAAATACTAAAGCTAAGGGAGATAGTGGAAAAGCGTTTGGTATAGCATAGTGGCATCCAGATAGACAAAGAGGATTAAAAGCTTTAGCTGATTCGAGAGGAACTGATATAACAGATTTTGATACACAGCTAGAATATGTATGGTAGGAATTGAATACTACAGAAAGATCTGCATTAGAACATTTATTAAGAACAAATACTATTGAAGAAGCTACAATATCTTTTATGGATAGATTCGAAAGACCTAACAAAGATCCAAGAATAAATAAAATAAAGAAAAGAATTGAATACGCAAGATCATTATATGGATAAAATTAAATTAATAACTGTTTTTCTTAAAAATAGTGGAGGAATTAGTTCAAAAAGAGTAATTGCTTTGACAGGATGTTATATTTGTTTTGGATTATTAATTTTTGCATTTATTTTTAATAAAGATGTTCCCGAATTTGGAGAAGTTGTTTTCATAGGATGTTTATCCTTATATGGAATAGAAGTAGTTCCGAATTTTGGAACTAAATCTATTAATAAATCTTAAAATTTTGATTACTATTAAAAAATAGATATTTTTATTGAAATGATATTAAAAAATTAATATATCATTTAAAATTTATTTAAATATTTAAATATTATGAAATTTAAAGTAAACAATCAAGAATTTATTAAATTCATGCAAGAAGGTGGTGTAGCTCCGGAAGCAGCAGCACCAGAAGAAGCTCCAGCAGCTCCAGAATAGGCTGGTGGAAGTCCAGAAGAATAGATTATTCAGGCTGCAATGCAAGCTGTTCAAACACAAGATGGTCAATTAGCATTATAGGTATGTCAAGCACTTGTTGAAATGGCTGGTGGTGGTGCTCCAGCAGAACAAGCTGCACCAGAAGGTTAGGCACCTATTTATAAAAAAGGTGGAAAACTTAGTAGATGGATTTAGAAATGATTAACTAAGGCAAATACGACACGTTAAAAGTCGTGTTTGCCTTTTATTATTTAAAATATATATAATATGGCTGATATACAATATTTAAATTATGGTGATTAGCAAATAGAATAGTAGGCATTATTAAATAATTTAGCGAATGATGTACAAAATTATGTATAGAATTAGCCCTGGAGTAGAAAACGTAAAGAAAAATTTATGTCAGCTTATTCAGATTTAATGAATAGAGGTATTATAGGTGCTTCAAACAATTCAGGACAATGGATGTTAGATGTAAATGGACCTGATATCCAATTTGATACTATGGATAAAAAAGACAAAGAAATGTATCAAGAAGCTGCCTATTATATTAGACAACAAATGTCCAAACTCCCTACTAGAACTAGTCAAGAACAACAATAGCAAAAAGAACTTCCGACATTTGAATTTAATAATAGTTTTAAGGCTCATGTAAATAAAACCTTTAATGGTGGACAACCTTTACAAATTGGAGGAAGTTCAGATTAGTGGAATTATTTAGATGAAAGAGACCCTAATACTGGAATTAGAGGAAGAAAAAACAGAGCCGATAAATTAGCAGGACTATTAAAAAGTTATAGAAAAGAACTAGGAGATGGTTCTAAATATAATTTTGAAGGTAGTCCTTATAAAGATATTACCGATTTTGATAGTAGATTAAACAAAGCTATAACTGCTTTAGAAACTTATGATAATCCTAATGATGATAGAGAAGCATTATAGGCAATAGGTTTAAATTCTGCTGATTGGCTCAACGATGGATCTGGTGATACTACTACATATAATGGACAACAAGTAACTTACGGTTAGTTAAATTAGTTGAAATAGGCTGAAGAAAAAGCAAAAAAAGAAGAATTAGAAAAAAATAGATTGCATTTATCCATATCTCCAATTGCAATGAACGGATAGGATTTAATAGCATTAGGTAAAAAATATAACGGAAATACTAATGCTTTACTTTCTAAAATGAATGAATATTCTTAGAGAGGATTAGAAAATCTTTCAGGAGAAGAACTATCTGAATTAGTAGGAACATTTAAATATGGTCATAGAACATCTATTGACGAAGACTTATTTAATAGAATTAAATCTTCTTCTCAAATGTTTAAAAATTCTAAAATATAGGATTTTTAGAAAGTTAATGGAATCGAAGGTGCTGTTTGGCATGTTCCTACAGGAAGATTAATAGGATATTAGACTGCTGAACAACAATAGATGGCCGCTAACTAGTTTAACGATTTTTTAAAAGGATATTCTGCTGAAGAATAGGACTTGTTAAGAAGAGCAAATGCTGGAAAAAGACAAATGTTTACTCCGACATTTAATGAAGATGGCTCTATAGATTGGATAAATACAGCAAAAAATGGTGGAATTGATGGTGCTAGATTAAGTGCCTTAGTGGAAGACATAGGTGCTGGAGTAGCTGCATTTATACCAATGTATGGTACTGCTATTTCAGCAGGACTTTCACTAGATGCTCTTAAACAAGAACTTTTAGCAGATGTTGCTGACCCAAGTGTATCATGGGGAGAAGTCGGAACAAATGTCATCTTGAATGCAGCATTTACTGCTTTAGGATTATTTCCTGGAGGTAAATTATTTAGAGCAGGAAAATGGGGTAGAACATTAGCAAGAATGGCTCCATCACTTATTGGAATAGGTATATCTTCTGGAGCATTTGCTTCGTTAATGGAAGATGAATCATTTAGATAGTCTTGGGGTAAAATAGCTGATGGAAAAGTAACTGATTTAACTGTCGAAGACGGTAAAAATATAATTAAAGGAGTTAGTTCAGTAGTCGGAATATTACAAGGAGGAGTAGGTACTTATAATGCATATAAATATAGAAATGCAGGAAAACAAGCTGCAACTAAAGTAAAAACTCAAACTGTAAAAACTAATAAAGGTGAAATTCCTGTTAATGATGAACAAGTAAAAGGTCTTAACGAAGCAGTTCAAAAAGGAGGTAAAGATGAAGCAAATAAATACTTAAATAAAGAAGTCAAAAACGATGAAAATGCAGGACTTGTATTAGAACAAGAATTACCTTCAGCAACTTCTGCGAAAATAAGAAGTCATGCATTTAATCCTTTACGTGGAATTACTAAACCTACTGTAAAGGTTTAGAGAACTTATGAAACTCCTTCTCTTAGTACTTCAGTACAATAGAATTTAGCAAGGCTATAGCAATAGAATTTAGATGCGAAAGCAGGAAAAGGAACGTATAGATATATTCCAAAATGGGTTAGAGAAAATGTTCCAACTGATTATGATTTATTGACTAAAAAATTAGGTACTTCTAGAACAGATTCTTCAACAGAACCTAATTCTTCTTTCTTTCCGAATAAAAATATAGGTAAAAATGAAATTACTCCTTTAAAACCATATAATCCTATTGATATAAGAAAACCTGTTTATGAAAATAAAAATTTAGATCCTTTCTCAGCAGAAGCTAAAGCATATAGAGATATACTAAAAGGACATTTTTCAAAAAATCCTTTGTAGGATAATAAATCTATTACAATAGGAGATTATATTTTTCAAGTTACAAAATAGAAAGATGGAACTTGGTCAATATAGGCAACCAATAAAAGTATGACTGATAATCATGTGTAGCATAATTTAAAATCTCAAAAAGAGATTCAAGAATATATGTCTAAAGTTGTTCAACAAATTCGAAAGAATAATTCAAGTTCCAAATCTGGTAATAGAATGTCTATGGAAAATGTAGGAAAACTTCTAAAGGAATTTAAAGCTAAAGGATGGCTCAAACAAGGTGGACGAATAGATAAACAAAGAATACAACGATATAAAAATTTTATAAATAAATGAAAATAAGACCTAAAATACCTATGCTTTAGGGAGGTAATAATATTTTGTACAATGGAATTAGATATCCCCATGCTTATGATACTTCTAGATTAGTCAATCCGTTAAATTTTGGAGAAGCTTGGGCATCTAGAACTAATGGCTATGGTAGAGGTCGTTATGTTCCAAATCCAAGTTTTTCTAGAGATTATGTTAGAAATATAGAGTTAAATAATACTTATTATAAAAGATTTACTGATGCATTGTTTAATACAGACGGAACTCTATCTAATGTAGGTAAGGCATATGCAAGATTATCTGACGATCTTCTTCCAAAAAATTCTTTAGCAAGAGTTTATGATGGAAATTAGATGAGATCTAATTGGACTACTACAAACAATGATACTTATGGAAGGCCTGGAAAAAGTTTTAATAATGTAAAAGATTATTTGTACTATGAACGTAATGATAATTTACCTGGAGGAAGACATAATGTTTTCTTAGATAAAGGTAAACGTTATTTTTATGTAGATAACGAAGGAAAGTATCATTGGGTAAGTCCAGAAGATGCTGGTAAATATTAGGTTTCTAAAGAACCTGTAGAATATGGTTGGGGAGATGATGGAGTTTATTGGGAAGACTACGAGATTACTCCGTTAAAGATTACTCCAGTAATTAAAGAAGAAAAATTAGGAGCACCAAAACCATTAGAGATTGATGATAAAATACAAAAAGTAATAGAAGAAAGAAAAAAGACACAAGTACCAGCCGGTGAAGGTGGAAAAAAATACGGTTTTGATTGGAATAAAATAAAAGAAGGTCTTTAGGGAATATTAACTAATCCTAATTTGTATGCTATGGGTAGATTAGCTGGAAATTTAGCTAATAACGAAAGAGTATATGATGAACAAATTCAAGGAATAAGACCTACATTAAAACAAACTTACAATACATACAGACAAGTTGTAGGTGATGAAGCTACTAAGCAAGCATATTACAGGAGAGCGACACAAGGATAGACTAAAGCTTCTAGACCATTTACTTCAGATGCTGATAGACAAATGGCTTATTAGCAAGAGGCTAAAAGAACAGGAGATGAACTAAAAGCACAAGGAGACTTAGCTGATAATCAAAGGATTAGAGAAACTTCTGAATAGTCTTCTCAACATTCAGATGCTAATAGACAACGTGCTACTGAAGTAGCAAACTATAATATAGCTTCTATAAATCAAGCAAATGCTTTAAAACATAATCTTCTTTCTGAGAAACATTCTGCATAGTGGTCTTCTATTGATAACTTTTTATAGGGAATTGAATATAGAAAAAGATAGCAATTAGCTGAACAATAGTCTTTAGAAGATTAGATATACTTATTAGGTCAAGAAGGTTTTCAATATACTCCTGAATATAGAGATGCTTATAAAGCTTATAATGATGTATTAGAGAAACATAAAAAATCGGATGAAAGTTATGATTATGATGATCCAGATGTAATTTAGGCTAGAGGAATATTTTAGAATTTTATAAATAAACATAAAATAGAATAGCTTAAAAATTTACGAAATTATAGAAGAAACAGAAATTCATTTATAGATATTGCAAAATCTGGAACTAAAATAACACATAAAAAGAAAGACGATTTGTTATATAAATCAACTAAAGATGTTGTAGAACACTTTAGAAAAATGTCTAAATTATCTTCAGATGCTTTAAATAGAAAACAACCTAAAATAGAAAAGCTCGCACCACACCCCAAAGGAAAGACTAGACGATATTAGTAGGGTGGAGTGGCCCCTTTTACAATTTACAAACCAGTAACTCTTGGTGGAGAAACCACAACAACTTCACAAAAAAGTACTTCAAGTACTACTAAATCTTCTTCGGGAGTTTTAGATTTGATGAAGGATTTATTTAAAAGTTTATCTAGTGAAGGAATTCCTTCTGATGTAAATAGTCTATATATAGCAATGAGTAATTTAATGTAGAAACAAAATTTATTTGGAAATGAAATTAGTTCCGATGATCTTGCTAGTATGTATTTACAACAAATGTAGAAAATAAACAATATTAAATTCTTTAAAAAATAGTATGATGATGTTTCTAAAATTGTAAATGAAAAAGGAGCTATATCTGAATTTGCTATTGATTAGTATGGAAGAGTTGCTACTTAGAACGTAGAGAATGGAAAAATTGAATATAAAAAATTAGATGATATTGATCCAAAAAAGAATAATCCTCTTACTAACGGAGATTTATTAAATCTAAGAGCAGTTGATCCTAACTTAGCATTTAATTCTAATGTATTACAAGTTGTTGGAAATGCAACTAGTATGGAAGAAATAGCAAAATTCTTAAAAGCACAACTTCCTAAAATAGGTTCTTCTGAAATAGAAGGATATACTAAACAAGATGCTAATTTTATTAGACAAGGTATTCAAGTATTAAAAGACGCTCCTAATGGAGATTATAAATATAATGATAAGAATTCTGTTTAGTAGGCTAAAATGGCAATAAATTATTTAACTTCTATTTTACCTAGTAATATGAAGAATTTATTAAGAGTAAATTCAGCTATGACTGGAACATCTCCTGATGCAATTATTGCTTCAATGGTCGGAGCAGAACTTGATGAAAGCAATACTTTAGATGCTGTTAGCGGAAAAGCTGCTAGTAAAGATGGAAGTTCTAAAGATGGTTCAGATGGATTAAAATTAAATGCTGCTACTGCATTAATTACAGGAAAAGGATATAAATCTGAAATAGAATTAAATCCTGGAAGTAGTTATGCTGTAAAAGTGTTAGGAAGGTATTCTGAATTTTAGAAAAATAGTGGAGAAAATATGGGGGCTGGAACTTCTATGCAAGAAGCAACTGAATCTACAGTAAAAGGAAATTTAGATTGGAATAAAGCTACAATAGGAGGTTCTAGAATAATTCCTACTGCTTATAATCAAGTAATATTAAATAACGGTGAAGTTGTAGGAATGGATTTACCTGTTGATCCAAGTAATCCAGATATTCCAGATTTTGAAATATTAAAACAATTAGAAAATCTTGATAAATAGTTAAGATTAAATAATATTGAAGACAATGGAGAAAACTGGCAATAGATAAATGAAATATGTGATAAATTAGGAATTCCTCATAAATATAATTCTTCTGGAAATCTTAATCAATAGAATTGGAAAAGATTTGCAGCATTTCAAGTAACTACTCCAGATACCGCATTAGTTGATAAAAATGTAATTTTAGATATGGTAGGAGTAGCTAATGATTAGGAAAGAGAATTATATAATAATTTTATACAACAAAAAAATAACGATAAAAATTTTGAATTATCAGATAGCTTCTTAGGATTTATAGGACATAGAGATGAACTATATAAAGGAACTGTGTTTGTCCCAATAAAAGAAAGTATAGTTGCTTCTGCTATTAGTAGTGGACAAGATATATATATGACTCAAGCTACAAATTTAGAACTTCGAGAATAGAGATATGATTAGTCTAAGATAAATTCATATAAAAAACCAGAACATAAATTATGAAAGAACATGATTATTTTTTAGAATTAATGTCCAATCCAACTTTTAGTCCAAAAGATTTTTAGTTGGTTGGACTAGATTCTTCAAATACTGAATTATTAAACAAAGATAAATATAAAAATTCTCAAACTGTTCAAAATTTCGATTTGTTTTAGACAAATGGAGAATTTGATGAAAAAAAATTCGACTTAGCCTATGAATAGGCATTATAGCAATATAATGAATTATCAAACTTGACTGAATCTTATAAACCGTTTTATAGAAATGATATATTTGCTCCTGAAAATTTAAAAAATAAAAATTAGGAATTTAAAATAACTAAAATTGCAAATCCACTTCGTTAGTAGAGAGGTTTTGTAGATTTTGGAATATAGGAAAATCCAACAAAATCAGTTAGAGAATTAGCAGAAGCTAATGTACAATATGATTATAAAACTGGACAATGGCTAGAAAGTCCTAATGAAAGATGGTGGGATAATTTTTTTAATCCTAAAGTATTGGCTTAGTGGGATTTTGATGCAGATGAAAATGGTAATCCAACAACCGATAAAGATAAAATAGTATATCATAAAGGAGAAAAGAAAATAGATCCTATAACTGGAACATATTATTATGAGTCTTTAGGTGATAGAAATATATATGGAAGAGATGTTCTTTCAGGATTTGATACTTTGACTACTGATGGTTCTGCTTGGAATGAATATGATTTTTTTGATTCTGATGATATTGAAAAATCTACTTTTGGAAGTTTAAGTAGAACTGTAGCTCAAATAGTTCCAGTATTCATACCATATGTCAATACTGCATATATGATAGCTAGAGTAGGACTTGGACTTTCAGAAATACTTCCTACAATAGGAAAAATTTTCTTAGGAAGTGATAATGAATTAATGTCTCAAATAGAAGGATGGAATAAAGCTTTTAGTTTCTCCACTTCTGATTCTACACAAGGTTCTGAAGAATTAGGAATAGAGGCTGATCCGTGGACAATGGAAACAGGATTAAAACTTATTTCTGATGTATTCACTCAATTAGCAGAACAAAGATTTTTATTTAAATATGGAAACGCAATTGCTTCTAGAATAAATCCTAAATTATTAGGAGAAGGAAAAGAAGCAGAAAAAGCTAGACGAGCTTATTTAGAATCTCAAGCAGCTTTAGAAGGATTTAATTTAAATGTACTTAAAAGAGCTAAATCTAAAGAAGAATTAGATTTAATATTAAAATCAGAATAGGGAATTAAATGGGCAAGAGCCAAAGCAGCTTTAAACGAACGTTTAAAAGTTGGATAGAATATTGCTAAAAATGCTTCAATGGCGTACATGACAGGAATAACTACTGCAAGTTCTTATGGTGAAGCAAAGTAGCAAGGTGCTACAGATTTTGAAGCAGCTGCTTTTGCTATAGGCTATTCTTTAGGCGAATGGCAAATATTAAGAAGTGATATAGGTAAATGGATTCTTCCAGAATTAAAACTAGAAAAATTTGAAAATTAGAGTATTGCTAAAGCATTAGAATCTGTTACCGACAAAGAGGCAAAAAGTTTAATTAATCAAAAAACTACTAAAGAAAAAAAGAAAAATCTTTTTAGAAAAATTGTTGATTTAGGAAAACAAGCTGCTACAGGACATTATGCAGATAGTACTATCACTAATACAGCTAAAATAACTACAGCTGCAGCTCTTTCTGAAGGAGTAGAAGAAACCTCAGAAGAATTATTACTTGACTTTTCTAAAACTGTATTTAATATTGCTACTGAATTAGGAAGCGGTGCTAAATTTGATGATAATTGGAAAGATATGGCTACTCGTTACGGAATGAGTTTTATAGGAGGTGCTATTGGTGGTGGAATAGCTACTGGACTTCCTGGATATAGAGCTGCCAGACAAAGACAAAAAGACATAATTGAAAGTATAAATAATCCAGACGCAAATACACAAGCATATAGAAAACTTGTAAATAAAGCATTGAATGGACAATTAGATGAATATAGAGATACTGTTAGAAAAATGAATTTTGCAAAAGAGTCATTATCTGATAGAGAAATAATAAATTCTGATGGGACTATATCTTATGAACCAGCTAATTCTTACGAAGATAGTTAGGATTATAAAGTTAAACAAATACTTATTAAACAAGCTGATATTATTGAAGATATTTTAAATTCTCATGGAGCAGAATTTAAATTATCTGACAATCAATTACTCGATGAACTTACTAGAAAACAATTAAGATTTTATAGTTTATTAGGTAGTAATGTTTTAGGAGTATATACTAATGAATATTAGAATTATATTACTAAATTAGTTGATGTTGCTGCTAAAGTTGATTAGTTAGAAAAAAGAAAAAACGGAGTTCCTAAAGGAGAATCGGATTCTGCTGAAAGAGAAGCTAAAAAAGAAAAAGAATAGTGGACAGCAACTGATGAAGCAGAATTAAAGAAACGTAAAGATGAATTAAAGGAAATCCAAGATAGACTTAAGATGTATCGTGATGGTACAATGGCAAATGAGTTTATTGCTGAAGCATTATTTGAAATGACTGTTCCTATTTCTTCTGTTTATGGACCTACAGGATTAGTCCAATGGATAGAAGATGTTGAAGGTAAAAAATATGAAGAACTCAATTCTACGGAAGAAGGAAAAGCTAGAATAAAAGAATTAACAAAATAGTGGACAGATGGAAGTATTGCTAGAAGAGAAATAGTTCATAGAAATTATTAGGTTTTTAAACATAATCAACAAGCATTTAACAATCTTCTTAAAAAATACGAGTAGAATTATTTTACTGATAATGAAGAAAATGTAATAAGAAATCTTGAAGAAATATTTTTAGGTGATAGAGGACGAGAAAAATCTTTAACATAGTCTAGAGATATTATAGGAACTACTGAACTTTATGCATTAGATGGTTTAAGAATAGCTGGAGTAGCTAATTTTGGACTTACTGAAGATATTCTTAATACTTTATTATAGGGAATAAAAGGAAAAGTTGATTAGAATACATCTTCCGACTTTGAAAATAAATTAAATTCTTTTAAAGAATCTTTTGAAGAACATTATGGATTTAAAGTACCCTAGACTATAGAAGAATATTAGAATTTAACTTCAGAATAGAGGTAGAAGTTAAATGATGATTACAAAGAAACAGTATTACAATGGCAGCCCATTCCAACTAATACTGAAGAAAATTTTTAGAATATTATAAGAAAAATTTAGGAATAGTTTGTTTAGGAAAAAATTGAAAGTTATGAAGACTTTATATCATAGTTTATTCAAAATGTTGATGTATAGGATTAGTTAATTAATATATTTAAGTAGGCTAAATATATAACTCCAGCTACAAAATAGTATTTAAAAACATTTATTAACTCAGCAAATGTAACTAATTAGAAAATTAAAGATAGATTAAATCAAGCAATTAATTCTATTAAATCTTCTCCACTAGAAGAATTATTAAGTCAAATGGTTTATTCTCTAACATAGTCTGGATTTGATACTACAGGAATGGTTACAGATTTAGCTTAGTTAATGAATGATTTAGCACAGGGAAGTAACTTAGGAGAATTTTCTTATTCAGAAGAAGTAGAAAGAAAAATAAATAATACTATTAAATTAATTGATATAGCTGCTGCACATATAAATGCTGCTAAAACTGAATATTATGGAACAATAGGTGATACTTTTGGATATAATAGTACAGTAAATGAACTAGCAGAAAAATATCCTCCAGAAACTGAAGAGAAATCTAAAACTAAAAAAGTTGAAAAACTTCCAGAATTACAAACTGGAACTGCTGATAGTATGCTTCATGAATTAGCTAAACTTAGAAATGATTTAACTTTTTATAAAAAATTATATGATGCTAATAGTTCGACAAAACTTACAGAACATTTAAAACAAGAAGCTAAAATAAATCAAATTTATTATGCTAATATATAGAAACTATCTGTAGAAATTCCTGACGATTGGGGAGAAGAAAAATCTGAATTAATTAAAGCTATAAATGATGCTACTACTTTAAAGAATACTAAGGATAAAGAAGAAAAACTTTCTTTAGAAGAGAGAAAAGCTATATTTAAAGAAAAACTTAGAATAGAAAAAGCAATATATAATCTCTTTTAGAAACATCAAATTAAAGATTTAAATCAATTTAAACAATTATTTAAAGAATTCTTAGATTTTGATGAGGAAAAAACATCTACTATAAATGTAGATATGAAAAGAGAAGACAATGCCGACTTTATCTGGTATATAGCATCTTTAATAGCAACTGATCCAGAAGCTGTCTATAAAGAATATATAGAAGCTACTGACGATCCAAGATATACTCCTGTTATAGGTCAAGAAGAAGCAATAAGAAGAGCTTATTCTTATTTGATAAATCCTAAAACTTTTGAAGAATTTCAAGGATATGTGAATCAAGTTGTCGAAGAATAGGTTACTGCCGAAGGAAAAATTAAAGGATTTGATGTTGCAAATTATATATTATCATCAAGACATTTTTTAATTGAAGGTGATCCTGGAAGTGGTAAAACTTCCGCTACTTATAATACTATTGTAAGAATGTTAGCTAAAAATCATCCAGAATTATTAGAAGATGTTTGGATAGTTAGTAATTCAAAAGAAAATGCGGCTAATACAGCTAAAGAATTAGGGTTAGAGCATGTTACAACATTATCTAAAAAACAGTATTTTGAAGAAATTAATGATGGATATTAGAATAGAATAGTAAATGATGAATTTATACTATTAGAAGATGATGTTACGAAAGATAATAAAGGAATTTTCCATTATAAAAACGAAACTTTAAAGGAAGTAAAAGTTCCAAAACTTATCCTTTTTGATGAGATTTCTTCTTTTTCACAACAAGATTTATTATTGTCTGATAAATTCTTAAGAAAAAATAATTTATATTCATTAGCTGCTGGAGATTTTAAATAGTTGGGAGTTTCTGGATATATATTAAAAAATGATGGACCAAAAGATAATAAAGGTAATATTATTAAATATGACAAATATTATGATCCAGAAGATAACAGACCAGTTTTTGTAGGTTTAGGAAATGCTAATTTTATAGGTTCTTGGAAATTAGGAACCTCTATAAGAAGTAATAATTCTTATAAATCTGGAAATATATCTAAAATAGGATTATAGTTTAATACTATATTTGATAATATGGCAAAGATAGAAAATGGAGTTTCTCCTATTGTTCTTTCATATTATGAAGATCCTAATAGAGGATTATTTGGAGATAAAATAGAAACAGATATAGATAAAGCTATAGAAACTATAAAAATAATGTTAGATACTCTTGCTCCTGATACTGTAAAAATAAATAAAAATGGAGAAAAAGAAATTGTAAAAAATGTAATTAATTTTATAACTGATAATCCAGGAAGTGAATTAGCTATTGCTATTAATAATTTATCTAAATCAGAAAAATATAAAGATAGAATAAAAACAGTAACAGCTGGAGCATCTTAGGGGCAAGAAGGACAATATTATATTATAGATTTACAAAAAACTTTTGGAAGTGCATTAATAGATGCTGCTAATAATCAAAATGAAGGGTTAAGTGAAGCTACTAAAGCACAAAACTTTATAAAAGGATTTTATACTGCAATATCTAGAGCTAAACAGGGTTCTTTAATATTTGGACATTATGGAAATCCTGGAATGGATAATATAAAGATATTTACATCTATTCCACAAGCTAAATATCAAGAAAATAATTTATCTCAATCAGTTAAAGATGCTAATGCTAAAGAGAGAAGAGATATAATTAATAGTGCTATAGAAAATAAAGATGCAGCTACTCCTTCTATAAACTGGTCTAATACTGAATAGAAATAGCAAGAAGAACCCGAACAAGAAGAAACGGTTCCAGATGAAGAAATAGTTTCTAAAGAGGAAGTTCAGAAAAGAAATATTGATCCTCCAGTAGTAATTAAAAATGAAGAAGAAGGAAAATTAAATATCCTTATTCATACATTTATGTGTAATGAAACTGGATGTAAAGTAATTGATAGTTCTGGAAATCTTAATGCAACTATGGATCCTATGGAGAATGAGGCTTAGTTGTAGTTAGGTGATTTTCATGAGGATAGAATTGATAATATTCATGGACTTGTTAAATTATTTGAAAACAGTGGAATTAGACTTCCTTTTGAAACATATGATGATGAAGGAAAACTAGTAAGTGGAGTAAAAATTAACAATTAGGGAATTATTACTGAAGGTAAAGAACAGTTAATTACTTTACTAAATCAACTTAGAGAAGCTGGACGTAATTGTGATGATTATAATACTTTAGTGACTGTAGTACAAAATTTATTAGGAACTGATAAAGCTCTTGGAATAGATTTTATATATGACTAGTATTATGAGGATTATAATGGAAATACTAAGGAAGCTTTCGAAAACGATGAAGAATTATCTAAATATAGAGAGCGTTATAAAGGACAAGATGAAAATCTTTCTGGAATAATTAACGATGATAATGAGGAACCTATAATACGTCAACCTAGAAATGCTGTTATTTCTATGGTAATTACTTTAGAAAATGGCAAAAAATTAGTAAGAATTCCATTAGCAAAACTAACTTCTCCTTTAACTCTTTTAGGTCAAGAAGAGTTTGAGGAAATAAAAGAAATTTATGATAATGTAGGAGGAAATTTAACTAAGTTTAAAAAAGCTATAAAACAAGCTTTAATAAATAAAGAAAATATTCCTCATTTAAAAGAGTTTGCTATGTTACTAGATATTTATCAAGGTACAGCATTTAATAATATTGCATATCTTAATAAATTATTTAATGGGACATTGGCGGGATTTGCTAAACCTACAGGAATTACTATTACTAATAAACCTAAAGGTGAAGAATATCTTCAGAATGAAAAATATTACTATAGAGGAAAATGGGTTAATCTTTCTAAATATAAGAAATTAATGCCTTGGAGAAATGTTAGTCAAATAATGGTTTGTGTTGATAAAGATCCTATAAAGAAGAATAATAAACAAATTACTCCAGGTAAACCTTTTGTATTAGTAACTGATGATCCCTTATTGCAGGGTGTTAGTTCTGAAGTATTATTAAAAGAATATGTTAAACAAATAAAAGATTCTACAGCTAAACCTAGAATTAAATTAGTTGAAGTAATTCCTCCTTCATTAGAGACTGAACGTTATTTATTTAATCTTTATACAGCTTTAAATACTCATAAGGATAAAAATAAAGAAGTTGATAAAGATTTAGGAACTAAAAATACTGCTTTTAGATTATTATCTTAGGCTATATTAAAATAGGATAGTCCTTTCATAACTGAATATGAAAAATTTATTAAGGATAATATTAAGGATAAAGTAGTAAAAATAAACGGATAGGATGTAAATTTATATAAGAAAACTGTAGCAGAATTCAAAGCATTACAAGAATTAGTAAAAGCTTTGTTAGATTATGAAAAGAAAAATAATACACATTCTTTATATAATTTATTAAATAGTCCTATCACTTCTTTAGATAAGAATAATTCAGAAATAAAGAGTATTTTAGATTTACTAAAATATAATGTTGAAGGAGAATCTAAACCAAGATTTTTATAGCCTACTAATAATGATAAATTAACTCTTAGACATCTTTTTTAGAGAAAATTAAATGAAATGATATTTAATACTGCTCTAGGCAGTTCTGAAAAAGTTGTTAGAAAAAATGGAGATAATATAGAATATTTAAAACCAGAAATAGAATAGAGGGTTAAATCATTTATTGATACAATTGAATGGAAAGAAGTTCAATTACATACTAGAGTAAAAAATGGAAGTAATTTTGATCCTATTGAAATTGACGATGAAACTAATTTAAATGTTGCTTTAGTTGAAACTAATTATGGTAATGATTATGCTATAGGTAAAAACGGAGGAGAATATCAAATCAATGGAAAAATTGATTCTACACAATATTCATTAGATATTGTTCCAATGCTAAAATGGATTCTTACAGGAGCTTTAGGTAGAGATTCTGAAGTTATTGATACTAATATGGATAATGAAAATATATTTGCAGTTACTGACAAAGCGATGCAAATTAAGAAAGGTAATAATGTTCATTATTATGAAGAAACTCCATCTGAAAGAGAAACCGAAGAAGAAAAGTTAGCTAAAAAATAGTTAGAATAGGATACTAAAAAATTGAGGGAAATTACTCCACGAGATTTTTCTAAAAAAGGTTTAGGAAAGAAAAATGATTTTATTGATAAATTTGCTGAACTTGATGAAGAGTCTCGTAAAAAAGTTTTGGAAGATCCGAGAGAATTTATATATTAGACTTTAGGTATTTTATGTTCAAAATAGGATGATGGAAAATATAAATTTTTTACAAGTGAAGAAATTAGAAAAGCTCAAAATGTTAAATTTAATTCTGATGGTACTACTTCATTTACTTTAAATGGAGACCCTTGGATTTTAGATAGTAATGAGGCTAAATTAGATGATAGTAAGTTTATTATACCTGAAGGAGCAGTAAAAATTATAAATAACTCCATCTATAGTTCAAATGCATATTCTGCTAAATTGATAGACCATGGAAACAATAATTTTGCTATTGAAATATATGATAGAAATGGCAATAGAATAGCTGTAGGAGATAGTAGTATATCTGAATATAATACTCTAACTGGAAGTAATTTACCTGAACCTCAATAGAATATAATAAAATCTAAATATAAAGTAGGAGATATTATTGATATATATACATCAGAAGGAGAATCTCAAGGAGAAGATGGACAATGGACTATATTTGAAATAATAGATCGTCCTAAATATGGACCTGTTTATAGACTTAGAGGAAACAAAGGTCAAACATTAAATCTTGCTATAGAATAGGTAGATAGTAATTCTAATAAATATAGATTATATAATCCTTTTACAGGTTTTGAAGAAAGAAATCCTGATGTAATACAATCTTTAATTAATGTTGATAAACAAGGAGATAAAAGTATGTTGTATGGATTTATATTCCCTATGAATGATACTAGTAATGCTGACGTTCTAGCTCTTAATTTAATGTTTAAACTTAAATTACCATTCTGTTATCAGGCGAAGTTAAATCCAAATATTCCTATTAAAGGTACTGATAAAACTTTTGCTTAGTGGAAATAGGAATTATTAAGTACTTCAGAAGGAGTTAAATTATTAGAATCTGTTTAGACAGAAATGCAAAAATACTTATCAGAGAAAGATATTATCGAAAAAGATAATACAGATAATAAATATGTAGAAGATGGAAAAAAATACATATCTTGTAGTAATGCAAAATTTTAATTGAAAATTTTATGGGAAAAAATTGTAGATTAGGAGACGAATTAAATGAATTCATATCCGATATGAATAAAATTATAATAAATTCTTTTAATTCATTGGATCCTGTTAATTATTTTAAATCAGAGTTATCTAAATTAATTCCTAAATATGAAAATAGTTTAGATGATTTCAAAGAGTCTGTACAAGAATATTTAGATGATGAATATGGACAATATGCAATTACATTATTAACATTTGATAATTAGGAATTAAATAGTATTGCACAAGATATTATTAATTCTGTCGATCACGTGTTTGATGATATAAAGCAAGAATCAGAACAAAATCAAAGTTCTCCCAAAGATAAAATCGGGAGAACTTTAAATACTGATTTTAAAGAAAAAACACAAATTAGATAGTAGTTTTTAGATAAATATTTTAAATATAATTCTTCAAGTAAATTACTTTTTCAAAAGTGGTTTAGAAATTCTGCGATTCGTTCTTTATTTATTGTAGAGGATAAAAATAATAAATATTTAGCGGATTCTGGTGAAGAAATAAATGAATCTATTTAGAATTTTAGATAGAGATTATTGAATGATATTATAGAAGTACTTAAAATACGTACTAATTCTTAGACTATAGAACAATTTGAATTTGCTTATAAAATTAATTCTAATGAAGCAATAAAAAATTTTCTTGATGAAATATTTAATGATGAAAATGTTTTTCCTAAAATATTAATTGCAAGATTACCAGAAATTAATTCTGATAGTTTAACACAAAGTGGAAAGATATTATTAAAGGGATTTTAGGCTTACGTTGCTTTAAAACATTTTGATGAATTAATGTCATAGACTTTTTAGAAGGCTATTTCAATTAAAAATTTTGGAGAATATAATTTAAATAATTCTGATAAATATTCAATAAAAACTGCTGATAGGGTTATTCACCAATGGCGTGATGATGATGTTGATGCAGATGAAACTGAAGAATTAGGTAGTTTACCAATGCTTTTTGTTTCATCTCTATAGGTACATGATAAATCAGGAAGGGCTACAGATGAAACACTAGAATTTTCTAATGTAAAAGTAGCTATTGGACATTTAATGAAAATATTAGATGTTCAATCTGGATCTGATTTTTTAGGAAATCCTTTTCCGAAAGATATAATTGATGATAAGATAACTAGTATTATAGAAAATGAATTTGCTTCTTTATACAACGGAAAAGTTGAAAGTGGTTAGGCTGTAAATTCTTTTAGTAAAAGATATGGAAGATTAAACTAGAAAGAAAATGAACAAAAAACAGTAAACTATTTAAGATGGATTCTTGATACTTATGTAAAAGGAAAAACATTTAAATAGGTTCTTGCAGCTGCTAAACGCTATCCTGAAATATTAATGCCTATAATATTTAGACTTACTCAACCAGTATATTAGATAGGACTTGATGGAAAGAAAAGTGATATTGATATAAATAAATATTCTAGTATATTTAGTAAATAGAGTAAAACAGAAGAAACTATAAGGTCATTATATTATGAAATGTATTCTCCAGAAAGTTATTCAGTTTTTTCTATGAATACTGGAGAAAAAGGTTTTGATCCAAATAATAATTCTATATTTCAACATGTTAATACAATGTTTTTAAATATAGAAAATAAACAACAATTAGAGTATCTTAAAGATGAAGAAAAAGGTATAATTACTGTAAATCTCGGAGATAAAGTTGGAAATACTAGATTAAAACTATTTCAGAGAGCATTAGAAACTAAATATGATAAACTAAATCCACTTAGTTAGACTAATAGTAGTGGTGAAGAACAATTTTAGGAGTTTTCTATAATTGATAATCTTGAAAAAGAAGAAAATAACGAATCTCCTTCTGGAAAGTCTATTACTATAAAAACTAAAGATGGAAAACAAATTGTAGTAGATTCTGATTTAACTTATAAAGTTTTAGATGAAAATGGAAAATCTTTTCCTATAACTGAATAGAATTTAAGACATTTTATTCCAATATTTAATGAAGTATTAGATTTAGATTTTAACGAAGCTTTTATTAATATATTAAGAACCTAGAAAGGATAGTTAAAAGAAGTATTAGGATTAGTATCTAGAATGTTATACAATTTCTAGGTTAGTAAACATATGATTAATACTAGTAGTAGTAAATATGATAATGTTATTAAGAGTTATTATACATTAAAAAATGCTAATGATAAATATCCTACTGTCGCTTATTCTTCAGTTCAACCTAGAATTATTTCTAATTTTGATTATAAAGGTATATTATCAAAAATATCTAAAGTTAAAGATATTTTAGAAGGGTATTCAGAAATAAATACTGTATAGGATGGAGAAAGAAAACAAGTTTCTACTTTAGGATTGTCTTCATTATTATCTAAATATAATGAAATTATAGAAAATTATGGAAAAAATCCAGATTCTCCTATAAAACATTTCTCTATATACGGAATGTATGAAGGTGCTGAATTAATGCGTGATTATGCAGAGCCTGGAAATAATAAACAAGCTAAAAAATTTACAGAAGAAGAATTAGTGACTGCATCCTTCTTATATGATATGTATGGAGATTTAATGGAACTCAACGAAGAGGATGGAACACTTGTTGAAAAAGGTGGAGGTATCTTAAGAGTAATGGGTCCTGTTGTATCTGATAAAGGTAATCTTATTAAATTAAAATATAATTGGGATTCTCCTATAAAAGAAAAATACAATGCTTTATTAAGACCTGAAGATCCAAATATTAAACTTCGATTAAGAGATTTAACTGTAAATGATTTAAAAACTATTATTAAAGAAGAATTTGGAGAATATTATCAAAATGTTCTTAATTATGTACAATCTCAATATGGGGTTTTAAATAAATCAGCAATAATTTGGGCACATCCCGCAATGGGAAAATCTTGGTCAGTAGAAAATGGTAAATACAAAGACCAATTAATTGATTGGGATGTAGAATTTAATAAAAAAAGAGATGCTTGGATAGCAGAAAAATCTAATACTGAAATAGGAAGTAAAGAATTTAACAAAGTTAAAAAACAATATTTAACTGATTCTGTAAAACATCCAGAAAAATACTAGGATTTTATAGAATTTTATACACAAGAATGGAATAGAGTTAAAAATAAAGCACGTTTAGAAGGAAAAATATTAGTTGCTTCTCCACATATATTATTAAAATTGTTTCCACAAGATTTTGATAAAATTATTACAATGGATGATGAAACATTTATCCAAAGAAATATGGAAAGAGGAGGCACTGAAAAAGACTCTATATCTTTAAAACAAGATTTAAATGCAACATTATCTCAATTACAAGAATAGAATAAAATAATTACTGATAATAGATATTTAGAGGAAATATTAGAAGAAGGTTCATTAAGAACTAGTTATGTTGATATGGCTATAGATTCTTTAGGATTAAATTATCCTAAAGGATATGGTTTTGATTATCTTTCATCATTTGCTAGATTTAACGAAGTATTTGGAAAAGATGCTCAAAAAGTTCTAAGAGAAGCTATTTATTTAGCACAACGAGCCGGAGAAGAAATCGAAATAATAGATTAGGTTCATTATATTGTCAAAGATGGGCAATTACAAAATAATCCTTCTTTAATACATCAACTTCAAGTATTTGGAAAACTTGACGGAGGAGAATAGTATGAAGATTTCTGGAAAAGAAAAGAGGATTAGTTATTTGTAGATTTCTTACAAACAGAAACTGAACTTCAAGTTAAAGAAGGAGTAAATGATAAAAAGGGAATTGCTATTCAGACAGCTCTACAAAAGAATCAAGGATGGATTAAGGGAGAAAATATAGCAGTTGCTAAAGTTTCAGAAGATGATAGAAGTTTATTAATTGCTACTAAGGATGATTTTAAGAATTGGTATCCTTATAAATCTTTATTAAATTGGTATGGTAAAGAAATTCCATCTGAATTAAATATTGATAGCCCTGATGCTAATTTATAGGCTATAATGGAAGCTATAGATTAGTATAGTATTGTTAGAAAATTATCTGAAGAAGAAACTCTTGATAAAATTATAGAGTCTAAACCAGATAAATGGAAATCTAATACAAAAGGAGAATATCTTTTATAGTAGGCTTTTATATTATATTCTATAACAAGACGGAAATATAATAGAGATATTCCTGCCGAAAAATTACAGGAGGATTTTAATAAAAAGATTGAAAAAGAGTTTACTAAAGATGGAAAACTTGATAAAAAGACTCTTGTTGATTATATAAATAAAAAGGAAACTATTAATGATATTGAAGCTTTGATGGATCCAATGTTATTAGGTCCAGATGGTGATAATTCTTATTTAAATCCTTTTATAGAATCTATTGAAAAACCAGTACATAATATAGAATTAAATCCAGAATTTGTAAAACATAATCTATATGATTTCTTATTAAGTGAAGAATTTGTTCTCTCAACTACAGGAACTCATGTTTCTTAGCCTGGAAAATCTTCTAATATTACTGAAAGAGAAGCTGAACAATTTGGTAATGCTGTAAAGAGATATGTTGCTTATACTGCTTCTAAACATAGAGAAGAAGCAAATGCTTTAAATGGAATTACTGAAGATATAAATCTTGCTATTATAGAAGATGATAAGGATTTTTCATTTAACTTTGTAGGAGAATCGGGAACTGATAAACCATTTGATGGTGCTAGTTTCTATAATATTTTAATGAATTATCTTGATAATAATTCTCTTGGTGGAGATGCAATGGGTGTTGATAAAAAACCTTTTGCACATTATCAAGGAACAAAATCTGGAATTGGATTTATTCTTAAAACTGCTGGATTTGCTCATACTAATGATAGAATTAGAAATAGTAAATTTGATGCTCGCTTAAATAAACAAATGAATGATATTAAATGGGATTCTCCGAAGGTCCAAAAATTAATAAATCCTAATTGGAAACCTGGAGATCCAGTAGTTACTCCTAATTGGACTGTTGATTATTTTGGAAATAGAATTAATTATGGAGAATGGTTTGCTTATAGACAAAATCAAGATGGAACTTGGTCTTGGTATAAACATAGAGTAAATGGAAATAATATTGAAATGATTAAAGTGCTTTCCAATGGAGAAATTCAAAATAATCAAGAATGGGTTAAATATCCTAAATCCATAAATTCAAATTATGATTTATGGGAAGCCTTCGGAGGAGCTTATTCTGGACATTTATAGAAAAATTCTGATGGAACAGAAACTCTTGTTTATGAAAATGATGAAAGTTCTATTTTAAGACTTCTAAAAGCAGTAAATAATGTAGGAATTAGAAAAACTATAAATGGAAAACCTATTAAGAAAGTATTTGATTAGAATGGAGTAAATTAGTATCTTAAAAAAGCTTGCATTCACATAGTTGCTACCGGTGGTGCTGTTAAATATGGTGGAGCTAATATTAATCCTAAAGAGGCTTATTATAATGATGATTATCATCTTACACATATGGTAATAAAAAGCTATGATTTAGGAGAACAACTTGATGCTGAACATTCTGCAGAAGATGGTCATGTATCACTAATGACTTAGGTTATTAATGCTTTAGGAGCAAGAGGATATACTTCTCAAGAAGCTATGTAGTGTTATGTTGCCTTATCTAATATGGCTGAATATATTACTGGAGATATTTTAAAATCTATGGAAACAGACGATCCAGAACTTATTGATAAAGTAATGGAAAAGAGTATATATAAAACTCTTTTACAAGCTTCTGATAATGACGGAGATATGTTAAATGCTTTAGCAGCTTCTTTATTAGACAGAAAAAATCCTTCTTCTAAAAATATATCGGAAATAGCAAAAAATTTTCCAATAAGTCATCCTGCTGTATTTAATAAAATATTATCTAGTTTAGCATCTTAGTTAGAAAAAGGTATTAAACTTAAATTCGAAGGAGGAATGTTTGTATTAAATCCCTCAAATAGAAGAATGACTGTTATTAATGGACATTTATCTGGATATTATGATACACACAATAATGAATGGTTACAGTTAGAAGAAGAAAGTAAAAATAATCCTATAACTTCTATAGCTGATATTAAATTAGGATATAATTATAGAGATTCTGAAACATACGAATTACACATAATAAATAAACCTACTGATATATATGCTATCGGAGAACTTATAAATCAAGGACACACTTTTTATGAAACTTTTATTGATAAGGATAATCAACCATTGGGAAGAGATTTAACAACTTATCAATTAGTTTTTTCAGATATTAGTGGTAATAGATATAGTTCTTGGGAATTAGATTCTGTTAAAATGCTACAATATCTTCAAATTGATAAAAAAGGTAATGAAATCGGATTTAAAATTCCATCTAGAGAAACCGAAGAAGATAGAATAGCATTTATGGTTAGACTACAAGCTAATTGGGATACTCTAACTGATTTATAGAAAGCTTTTAATATATTTAAAAATAAATAGTTATAGTAGATTGATCCTAAAAAAGGAGGAGTTGATTATGATTTATTATCTTTATTAAGAACTGATTAGTAGGAAGAAATAGAATAGTTACTATTACCAGAAGAAGTTCGATAGTTTGGAGTTAAAAATTATTTGACTAGACAATTTCAAAGAGAATTAAATGCTATTAGTTCTGGAATTGAAACAGAAGTACAAATAAACGGTAGAAAGATAAAAGTTGATAAGACTAAAATAGAAGTTACTCCGTTTGGTATAATTCTCCCTCCTATATATAAAACTCAATTTGGATTAAGAGAATAGGATAATTTATCCGATATAGAAAAAGATAAAATGTTCTTTGTTAGAAGATAGTTATAGAATTGGAAAACTAAAATAGCTAACTAGAATACATATGATTTAGAATTAAAAACATTAAATGGAGAACATATTTATTTAGCTCGATTAACTAACGATTTTATTCCTAATAATTAGATATAGTAGGAAGTTTAGTTAGAATTTCCAACTAACTTTGAATTGGATGGAGAAGTATTATATAGAATAACTCCTTTAGGAAAACGTTTATATTCTGTTCCCTATACTACTGATGAAACAGGAAATATAATTCCTGACATAAGAGTATTTAAAGATAAAGCTACAGGAACTGAAGTAATTTATTCCAGAAATTTAACACATTTCTTAGATGAATTTAATTATACTGGAATAGTTTTTTCACAGAGAGTTCCATTTACAAAAGAGGATTATGAAGAAGAATATGAACAAGCTCTTTTAACTTATAAATTGGATTTATTAAAATAGATTAATTCTAGTAATAATAAATCTGCTGTGAGAAAAATAAATAGTCTTGCAAAATTATTTTCTGATATAATTAATAATAATGTATCTGAAGATTTAAGAAGTGATTCCTATGATATTGATTATTTAGCTAGAATAGCTCCAAAGACATTGATAAATTTAATGGACGGAGATTATGATTTTACAAATAAAAAGATTCAATAGTTGGAAGATGATTTATCTCATTCAGAATTAACCATAGAAAATTTATTATCTAGAAATAAATTCTTTACAGGATTAATAAATTCTGGAATAGAAGTACATACGTCTTTCTTAGAATCATTAGAATCTGTTGTATCAAGAACTCCTGCTCAATCTCAACAATCTTTTATGGCAATGAGAATAGAAGCTTTCGGATTAGAAAATACTAATTCAGCTTATGTATCTAGAGATCAGTTATGGTTACAAGGTTCTGACTATGACATTGATAAAATCTCTTTATTAGGTCTTAAATTTAATCATGGTAAATTAGTGGTTTGGAGTCCTTTCTTTAGTTTAAAAACTAGAGAAGCATTTTTAGCATCTAAAAAATTACCATTCCCTACTAATAAAGAATTACCAATGTTACCTATTGATAAATAGAGTAAAATTCCTTATAATGTATTAAGAAATAACTTAATTGTTACTAATCCTGAAGATTCAGAAACTGGAGAAATGACTATCGAAACAGCTTCTGGAAGTGGTTTAATTATTAGACAAATTCCTGGAATATTAGGAAATAAAGATAGTATAGAAATTACTGCAAAAAATTGGGATAATGCTTCAAAATTAGATTAGTATATATTAATCCATAGAGCAATGGAAGCTCTAGAAAAATTTGATGGACAAATATTCTTTACTAATTTTAATATTTTCTTTACTACAAGACTTGCATTAGGTTTATCTGAAGATGGATTTTTAACTGAAGATAAAGATATTGAATAGGACTTTAAGGATTTTAATGAAGCTATTCTCGGAGATTATATCAATTATAATGGAATAAAACAAATTCAAGATAATATATTAGAATTTGCTCCTAACCTTGGATTATTAATACAAGCATATAATGATTTAGGATATATCCCAGAAAATTAGAATAATATATTTATTAAAACCTTAATTGATATACACAATACTTCCATTTAGAATAAATCATTAATAGATGCTCTTTATAACTTTATTTCTATAAAAGTAAAAGATATATCAGCTGATCCTGCTAATAGAATACAAGGACAATCCCCAATTGATCCAGAAATGGATAAAGTAAAAGATTTAGTTAATGATTCTGAAACTTACCCAGAAAATTAGAAATTAGCTGGATTTATAAAGAAATTTGATAGAGGTTCTATGTATTCTAAAATTAAAATGCTTACGCTAACTCTTGGAGGTAAAGAAGGAGTAGGTATTGAAGCTTCTTCATTGAAGAATTTCGAACTATCTAGTTAGTATAATTATGAAACTCTAGATAAAGGAACAGAGGAGGATTAGGAAGATTTATTATTTAACGTTAAAATTAACGGAAAAACTTATGAAATCTTAGCTAATTCGAGAGCTAGAAACATGGATACTGTGAAAAGTAGAAGAGTTAGAGAAGTTCTTAAAAGAGTAAATCAATATCAAGATACATACTTAACTAAATCTGGATTACTTTCATTAAGTACTGATAACGCTAAAGATCCTAAGTTACCACAGCTTAATTGTGGTCCTAAAATGATGTCATTATATGATGCAGGAGTAATGTTAGGAATGTCAGTAAATGAATTAGCTCATTTAATTTTAACAGATACTGGAATACTTATAAATAAGATTGCTCAAAGTAATATATTTACTGGAAAGCAAGAACAAGGAAGAGTTATTGATGTAATTAGATACTTATAGAGAGCACCTCAAATTAATCTTACTGATTCTCAGTTAAGTGTTTTATAGCCTTTATTTGAAAAACTCGGAATACTAAAATATACAATAAATCCTAAGACTAAGCAAAAAGAGTATGAAGAATTAAATAAAACTAGATTAGGAAATATTCTTTTAAATAAATCTCTCAGAGCACAACTTAAAGAAGTATTTAGATTTTTATAGAGTCCTAATGAAGAGTATAGTTTATTAGAGTTTAAAAAGAATAGAGTTGTTGATAATATTATATCTTCTCTTTATGGGAGTAAAGAATATAAAGGATTTTCTAATAGAGCAGAACGCTATTTTAATGAACTTGAATCTTTAGATAAGAGATCTGAAGAATAGGAAAAAACTTATCAAGAATTATTAAAAAAGAAAAATGAAAAAACTCAAATATTGGAAGAAATAAAACTCTGGGAAAATTATAAAAATGGAATACTTCCAAATGCTTCTATTAAAATAGGAGAAAAGAAAGTTGGTTAGTAGATAAACGACTTAGACAATACTTTAAATAATTATACTAAAGATGATTTTAAATCTGAGTTAAAAAGAATTCAAGGTAATATATTTTCTGGAAGATAGTATTTAGGTGCTATTAAAAATATATATAAATGGTTAAATTATCAAGATATAATTGAAGAAACTGTCAAAGATGAAGAAGGTCAAAAACATAGAGTATTATATCAACTATTGAAATTAGCTGAAATTGCAGAAGAACAATCTACTTTAAGACCTTTAATGAAACTTAACCAAGGTCTTGAAAATAAAGTAGAAGATTCAATTAAATTTTATACTGATTTTAGTAAAATTATTTCTGATAGAATAGAAATATTAGGAAAAGAGGAAGCTTTAAAAAGAGGTAATACTTCTGAATTATTAGCCAAATTAAAATAGATGAATGATGATTTAAGAACATCTGGAGTTATTAATTCTAAAGAATATTATTATATAGATTTACATACATTTTTATATAATCCTGAATATAATAAATTAGTTAAAGATATCTATGGAAATATAAAATGTACTACTAATATATTTAAAGTCATTGATAGTATTCCTAATTATAGAAAATATTTGAGATTGGCAGATGCTTGTACTACAATTTCTTATAAAAAATCTAGACACTATAAAATTCTAAAATATATTGAAGATAGAGTTATTCCAGAATTTGGGGTTAGAAAGACCAAATGGTTGGAACAAATGAGAAAAAATGCTACTTCATATATAAATAGATAGAAAAATAAAGAATTTTTAATATCATAGAATATAGTATTGAAAATTCCTAGTTTTAAAATTGAAAATGGAAAATTAATCTATTTATCTAATAAACCAGAAACTATTCAATTAGGATTAAATAAAGAAAATGATTTAAAATTTAAACAATATATTGAATTTATATTATTTCCTAAATTAAAAAAGAACTATCCTGGTAATGCTTTCTTATCTTATTTAGGATATAGAGTATTTGATTTTAATGATGACCATAACTCTTCTATCGATTTGTCTAAGATTAAAACTAATAATATGGATAATCCTTCTGATTTAGCTCAATTCAATCTCGCTAAATTAGATATGTTAGAATTAGATAAGGAAGATATTAAAAAATTGTTTTATTATAATCTTATTGCTTATAATAACTAGTCTGGGTAGTCTTCACTAACAATAATGTTTGATGATATTATTAGAAATAATAGTATTGATACTATTGTTGATTATAATAAATTTATAACAGAATGGGATAAATAGCCTATTAGTACTTTAAATATGATTGAAACTATGAAAGCTATTGCTCCAGTACTTAAATTATATGAAGTAAATCCTGGATTAAGAATTAAATATTTCTATGTTCAGAATCCTGAAGATAAGAAAACATATTTATGTTATAAATTAACTAAGCAAAATAATTCTTATGATGAAGATGATCCAAATGAATTTAATAATTATGGATCAGATGAATCAGAGAAAAAAGTTATTAAATCCTTTAGAAAATCTATAGAAGATGCTGGATACGGTATATTTGGATTACCTAAATAGGAAATTAAAGGTAAAGAAGTTTAGATGCTAGAATTTGGTAAAAAACATAAATATAAAATAAGTAAAACTACTAATTTTGATAATATCCAAATATAGGTTGATGATGATTGGAAAAGTATAGAAGAAATTTTAGATATAGCTGAGAGTAAAGGATTTTCTATTGGTGATGATGGAGATTTAATTAAAGGTAAATCTGAAAAAGGAATAACTCCAACAAAATTATTTAATGGAAAAGCTAAAGATATTGAAAATAATCTAAAACTAATTTAGTATAGATTAGATACTATATTAGACGATGATCCAAACGGATGTAAAAAATAACAATGAATTATTGTGAAATTAAAAATTCTTAGAAAGGCCAGACATTAAAGGAAATGTCTGGTCTTTCAGAATTTTCCTCTTATTCTTTTATAAGGGGTTTTGAAGAAGAAAATGGAAGAATGCCTGAATTAGATGAAATTCCTGGAGCTAATTCAGAGCCTTATTTAGATAAATAGTTAAAAATAAAATAGATAGGAAATACTAGATATACTACAATTAAAAAACTTTAGGAATTAGGATTGAATCAATCTATAGAAGAACTTAATCCTAAATTAAATCAAGAATATTCTGACTTAGAAATTCATCTAAATTAGATAGGAGATTCAGTCACTATAGAAACATTACATCGTCCTTCTGAATATGATGACATTGAAGAATATGAAAGAGATATTGATTTTGATGGAACTACTGAAAGTAATGCTGTAATTTTAGGAAATGCTCTTGATAGATTACAAAAATATTATGGAATATCTATGATTCCTATTACTACTCAATAGTTATCTGAAGATCCTCAATTTCAAAATCTTCCAATATTTCAAGCAGAAGCATTCATATTTAATGGAAATATTTATATAAATACGGATAAAGCTACAATAGACGCTCCTATACACGAATAGCTTCACTTATTTTTAGGTTCAATTAGATATAATCATCCTAATTTATATTTTCAATTAGTAAGTTCTGTCGAAAATCTTTCAGATTTTTAGGATAGAATTAAACAATATCCAAATAGGACTATGTCAGATATTCAAGAAGAAATATTTGTAGAAGAACTTGCTAAATTTTTAGTGAAAGAGCCAAGTGTTTTTGATGAAGTAGATCCTAGTATTATGAATTTTGTAATGTACAATATTAAAAGAGATATAGATTCAATAGTATTTGGAAAAAGAAGTGTAAAAACACTAGAAGATCCTTTTCAGTATTCTTTACTTTAGTTAGGACAACAACTAGATTCTAGTAATTTTGAAGTGAATAATCCTGGTATTATAAATGATGCAGCAATTCATAGAATAATGGCTAATACTAAAGAAGAACTAATGAAAAATAACGAATTAATTGAAACTTGCTCATGACTTGTAGATATGAATATAATGGACTTACTTTTGAGTCCGAATTAGAATTAGACCATTATTTACTTTTTAATAAGAATACTAGTAAAAATATATTTGGAGATGCGGTCTTTAAACTATCCCCAGAAAATGATAAAGATGAAAAAATAGAATGGGGAAGTGATGAATAGAAAATAATAGGTAAAAAACTTAAGGATAGTTCTAATGAATATAATAGAGCTGTAGGAACTAAGCAAGTTACTGATTCTAAGGGGGAAGAAGGAGAACCTTCTGATTTAGACAATGTAAGAGCTAGAGGAAGATATAAATCTATTACTGATATAATTCATAATTTATGGTCTCCTAAAAATGGTGAATTACATCGAGTTTTTCCTGAATTTGAACCAGATAATTATTGGAATGGAACTCCTGCTAATCCTGTTGGTCAACTACAATTATATAGAGAAGGACGATTTGATCATGAAAATGTAATAGATTAGATTCCCTTTGTATAGGATTTATTAACTCCACAAGGAGACTCTTTTGCTCCTGTTACTGATGAAACTACTCTTCGAAAAATTCGTGAAAGAATGGAACTTGTTTGGAAACAACAAGCCTTATGTGGAGATTTAGTACATAATTTAATGTCTGACTTCTTTAAAGCAAAAACTGAAGACGGAAGACGTTTTATTAATTTAAAAGGACAAGAACTTGTAAAAGAACTTGAAAAGAAAATTCAAGAATCTTTTTATAATGAAACTAGAAAATTTTGCAATCGAGAAATAGTAAAAACTACTGCTGAAGCAGCTGAAAAACTATTATCTGAAATTAGAAAGGATGAAAATTATGGACCAGATTGTATAATTTATTCTGAAAAATCATTATTAGGACAAGGATATTCTGGAGAAACTGATACTTTTCCAGTTGTTGGTAGAATTGACTTATTAGTAGTATCTAAAACTGGAAAAATGGGAGTACTAGATTTTAAATGTTCTCCTAAAGAATATTCAGAATTTAATGAAGAGAAAGATAAAACTAAATATGATCCAGCTAAAATATTAACTTTTAAATACCAACTAGCTGCTTATAGAAGATTACTTCAAAATATCACTGGAAGTGATAAACAAATTGATTTATCTGTTATTCCATTAAAATTTGAGAATTTCAGATGGGATAAAAATAAAGTAGCTTTTGATTCTATATCATTTATTAGGGATCAACCTATACAAAAATTATCTAATTCTACCGGAGGAGATAATTTATCTAATACAATAGAAAATAATCTTGATTAGATTTTTCCAAGAAATAGAGCTTCTCAAAATATAGTAACTGGAAAATTATTAGTAAAAGTAGCTGAAAATACTAAAAAAATATTTAAAGTTAAAAATGCTAATAAAACATTATCTGATGAAGAAATTAAAGAATTAATTAAAGAAAAAGGTGGAATAAAAAAGAATAAAATTACCCAAAAATGGGAATTTAAAGAGGATAATAAAACAATATATAGTGAATCAGGAAATAAAACTAAAGAAGAAGCTGAAATAGCTATATTTAATAAAATAAAAACTTAGCATGAATATAGAGATAATTATGTTTAGAATACTACTGAAAGTTTAAGAAAAGATATTAAAGAATATGAAGAAACTGGAAAAGAACCAGACTTTCAAAAAAAATATTCAACAAAAAAATCTAATAATTAGAAGGATCCTATTTGGATTCAAAAGAAATTTAAAAAATATTTAAATCAAAATAGATGGAAATTAATTTCAGATGCTAATTTTAATCCAATATTTGATGAATTAGGTATTTTAATGTTTGAAAATCAAGTAACTCACTTAGTAGATGTTATAAAAATTTCTGATTATTATGATCCTACTTAGAAAATAAGATTTGCTACAAAAGATAGAACTACTATATTAGGATCTTTTTTGCCTGATTCTGTAATTTAGTCTGATAGTAACAACCAAGTACTTGAAGGACGTGGAGGTAACATGGAATTAATGGAAACTATGATTACTTTAAATGAAATTTCTGGATTCTTTAATGATAAAGGTGTTGGAAATATTGAAGTAATAAGTCCCAGAGCACAAAAAGGATTAACTGCTACAAACGAACAATTACTTTATAATTTTAAAAGACTTTGTGAATTAGGAAAAATAAAAAATAATTTTAGGATTTCTAACCAAGAAGGAACTATTAAAATGGTTGACAGAATTAGTAGTTGTAGAGAATTATTTAGTGAAATCTAGTAGACAGCTTATGATGAAGGTGGATTAGGAAAAATTGCTAAAACAATGAAAGATAAAATTATATCTTGTATTAGTGATTTTGACTCATTTGGAGAAAATCCAAATATATTAAGACAAAAATTAATAGATTTGGATAAATAGTTAACGGGAAATGGAAATGATTTTGAAGGATACCAAAATTTAAATAGAGAAACTTCTGAAATTCCTGACGAAAACGATAATCCAGAATATCTTTTACATAGACAAATTCTTTACGCTATATCTCAATTATCTGGAGTAAATTTATTATAGCAAATCGAAGATCATGCTCAATTACAATTAGTGTCTGAAGGAATTCAATTTAAAGGAATATATGGAAATATTACAGATAATCCTGGAACAATGCAAAGTAGAACTCTTAACACATTTACTGATTAGGTAACAATAGCATATCAAAATACTAGGGATAATATTATAGCTTTTAATTAGGAACTAAGGAAACGTGTAGAAGCTCTTAAAAAAGCTAAAGGATTTGGGCTAATTCAATAGTATGGAATTGGAAACCAAGTGGAATCTTTATATAAGGATATGTATGATAAAGAAGAATAGGATGATTTATTATTTTTAAATCCATGGGATAATTCTACTGAACTTACTGATGAGGAAAGAGATTTTCTTAAATTTGCTTTGCTTAAAATTAACGATAACAGATTTAAAGATTTCGATCCGTCTAGAATAGAAGAGGAAATTAAATTGGACCCTAAAAAATATCTAAGGGTTCCTCTGGTTAAAGGGGATTTATCTTCTGAAGTAGCAGTAAGAGATGGATGGTTAAATTTTATCAGAGCAAGATTTGCTATGTTATCTCCTAAAAAACTATTTGCTCGTCTAAAGGAGAGATATGATAAAGAAGCTAACGGAATGTGGAGTTAGGAAAAATATTAGGCTGAAGTATTAGATAGAGGACAATTTTGGCAAGCTCTTAATGATTTTGATGCTACCGAATCCGATGAAGAATATAGATTAGAACTTTTAGGGGATGAAAATCTAGGCGGAAAAGCGTATTTCGAACATAACCTTGAAACATTATTATTAAAACATACTTCTGCATACAAAATGGCAGAAGAATTAAATAATATATTTCCTGTTCTTAGAGCTTTAACTCTCCATTTAAATCTTCAGGGTTCTATTTTAAATGAATCCTTTCAACATGATATGGAATATATTCTTAATTATGTAAAAAATAGAATTCATAATAGAAGTATTGAAAATAGAGAAAATGTTGTTGAAGCTGTAAGTGCTGATGTTATAAAGAAAATGATGTCAACTGCTTCCAAATTATCATTAGCATTTAATCCAAAACAATGGTATCAATTTATTGATGGATTATGGAAAGATATAACTTTATTTTTTAAATATTATAATGATGATGATAATCCATTTACTAAGGAAGGATTAATTAAAGGTTGGAAAAAGGTTATTACTGAAGATTTAGCTCATTTAGGTAATAATTTTACTATGTCAGAATTATTAAATCAACAATATGGATTTAATGATATGGATACTAATAGTTATATAGATAGAATTAGAACTGATAATACTGGATTATTGTATCATTTCTGGAATGTAGGATTTAGATTTGCATCTAGACCTGACTTTTATAATAGAATGACTCTTTTTTATGCTCAAATGTATAAAGATGGAAGTTTAGATGCTCATAAAATAGTTGATGGCAAATTAGTTTATGATTGGACTTAGGATAAAAGATTTAACATATTTGCTAAATATAAAGGAAAAGACTCTGATGTCCCTGCTTCAGAAATGAAAAAATATTTAGAATAGAAATCAATGTATATAACTTTAGCTAGACAATTAGTTCAAGAAGGTACGGAATATTCTGATAAAAATTTATTTGAATTAGATTTGAATAATCCAAAACCTCTTCCTAAAGCTTATTCTAATAGAGATTCTGAAAGTTTTAAAGCTGTTTCAGATAGAATTTATGGATACTATTCACATGAAAAAAGGTCTATGATTCATTCGTATCATGTGGGTTCTTTATTTATGCAAATGAATACTTATTGGTCTGCTAAAAAGAATCAGTATGCTCAAGTTCGTTCATATACTTAGGAAGGAAAATGGGAAGATTATACTGAAATTGGAGCTAATAATGAAGAAATTAAATACTGTTGGGCTGAAGATGAAGATGGTAATTTAATTCCAAAAAGAATTGAAAAACCGGAAGATGATACTCATGTTCCAGTAAAAGTATGGAAAGGAAGGCCTCAAGAAGGTATTTTTGTTACTGCGTGTGAATTAATATCAGCAATTAGGGGAAAATCAGAATTAACTTCTGAATCTGGTTTAAGTGCTGCTTGGAATATTTTATATGGAAATAATCCTAATATAGATCCAGAAATAAGAAGGCTTTATTAGGCTAATATACATTAGTTAATCGCTGATTTATTAATTTGGTTATTAGTAGGAAATCTTATGATAGGCTCTCTGTAGGAACAAGTTAAAGAACATATTAAAACTACAGGAAATACTAAATTAAGTAATGCTTTAGAAAACACCTTTATGAGTTTGGGAACTAATATATTAGAAATGTCTACAACAGATGCTAATTTCAAAGAATCTATTTTTGGTAGAGGACGAGATTGGACACCTTTTGCTATAAAATCTACAGATAGATTATCTTAGAATATAGTAAGATTAGGTACAGGTAATCAAGATTTAGTTGATTTTATAGTAAAATCTTTCGGTGCTGCTAAAAATACTCAACCTTTATGGGATTATGTAAAATTAGAAACGACTGGAAGAAAAATAGGTCAAAAACCAGAATAAAAAAATAATCTCAACTGAACAATATAACTTAAAAAAATAAGGGCTAACCAAGGAGATTAAACTCCCTGATTAGCCCTTTAATATTATATTTCTTTTCTAAAATTATCTGCAACATCTAAAAATTTACTTTCTTCCATATAATGATTCGTATATATTCTTTAGTTGCCATTCTTCTAATTCAGATAAATCAAATTCTTCAGAACAACCTTCTAGCATATAACCTATTTCTCCAGATGAAGGTTCTTGCCAAATTTGAATAATATGAAGTTTTTCTAAATCAGAAAGTCCTTGATCTTTATTTGTTTCAAGAATAATATCTACATTCAATTTATTTTCGGAATTCGTGTCCATTAAAATTCCAGAAATTTTATTCCAGTAATTTTCCATAAAATTTTAATTTTAAGATAGTTTTTAAAGTCTACAATCGATTTTTATAGTAAAAATGATTAACTATCAGTCTAAATTTTTTTAAAAGATTCTAGAAAAAAATAAGCCCGAAACTATCAATTAAGATAATTCCGGGCTTTGTTTATTTATTTGCTCTACCTGCTTCAAGTACGGGTAGACCTGTTTCAGTTGGAATGTATATAATTTTAGTATTATCTGAAGATAGATTTTGTTGTCTTACCCAAAGATATTGAATATAAGTAGGAGTTACAGCTCCGTTTTCAATTTTAATAGCTTCTGCCGCACCTTTAGCTCTTTCAATTTCTGCCTGAGCATTTAATTTTTCTGCTTCAAGATTAGCTTTAGCTTCTTCAATTCTAATCTTTCTATTTTGCTCTGCTTTAGCAAATTCAGCTTTACCACTCATTTCTTGTTGCCATACACTATAATACGGACAACCTACAAATCCTCCTAAGAGTAAAAAGACTGCACAACAGATACTTCCGAAATAAATTCCAATTTTATTCATAATAATTTTTAATTAAATTAATAACATTAACATTAACATATTTACTAATATCTTCTCCGCTTTTTACTTTATTTCTAATTTTTGTAGACGAAATAGAATTTTTAGGTCTATCTACTATTAGAAAATTATAATTTTGAATTATTGCTTCGCCATTCATCCAATTTGGAATATCCTTAATAGTATCTTCTCCACATAAAACAAATATTTCATCATTACAATATTTATTCTTTAAAGCATGAAGAGTAGCATAACTATAATAAGGAGGAATAAGTTCTTTTTCTATTTCTGATACTCTAATATTTGATAAGGTTTCTAGAAACCATTTACAAAATTTTAAGTCTGGATTTTCATAATCAAAATCAGGATCGCCTTTTTCAAACATATAATCACAAATAGATTTTATTATAATTTCAATTCTTTTATCAATATCAAGAACTTTCTCTTTTTTCCAAGGATTTTGCATTGTTGGAACAATAACTACTTTATCCATTTTAAAGTCATTCAAAGCAGTTTTAACTACTTCTAAATGACCATTATGAAATGGATTAAATGAGCCAAGATATAATGCGATTTTCATCGTTTAATAGGAGTTAAGAAAATAGTTTCATCACAATCTGGACAAACAATATATTTTCTTATTTCTCCATCTGTTAAAATAGTATCTTGAACTTCTACTTCTTTAATATCTTCTTGCTCATATTGTAATTTAGCTTTACAATTAGGACAAGTAATTTTCCTTATACCATGTTCTAATACTTTAATCATTTCTTATAAACCTATTAAAAAGTTCCTCGAATCCTGGGGGTAAATCACATTTTCCTTCAGCAATTCTCTTTTTTCTATTTATTTCAGCCATTATTTGCTGAAACTCTTCATATCCTGTCATATTAATTAAATTTAATTTGTGATACTATTATAATAACTGATCCTATAAATATCCCAAATATTATCCAAGGTACATTTAACATAATCCTAGTTCTTCTTTAGTTGGTTTAATAGGTAATTCTTTTCTTTTATAGTTAGTATTCTGATGGAGCATCATTACTTTATCAACTCCTTGTTCATTGTAAGAATCAATAAGTCGAATAAATTCATTAGAATTAGCCATTCCGTTTTCATCCAATTTTGGATAATACATAGTTTTTAGAACATCATCAACTTGCTCATAGTTATCTAATCCAAATTGATCACAATCTGAATTAGAAATTCCATTACCATCTGTTGGAATAAGTTTAATAGATTCTATTATTACATTAGATTCTTTTAACTTATTTTGAGCTGCATAGTTAGTTACTAAATATTTAGCTAATTCATATATTTCAGTTTTCCAAAGATAATGTAGACCTAAGTTAATATCCATAGGAGAATCCCCTCCAACTGTCCAGAAACCTAAATTCCATTCAGTAAAGTTGTCATTATCAAGAACTACTCCTTTATGAATTGATGCAAGATGTCTAAGATAAATCATACGAAGTCTAGCTTTAATATTACCTTCTTGTAATGGAGTAATACGTCCTTCATTTAACGCTAAATCAGAAAAAACAAAATTAAAACTATTCTCAATAGGAACTTCCTTAAAATCATTACAGAAAGCTTCTCCTACTTTAAAGGCTGTAGTAGTTTCACCTATTTTATTACTAGTAGTTGGTAAACTTCTACCTATTAAAGGAATGTTAAGTTCTTTACATACTGGAGAAGCAATAGCACAACTAACTGTGCTATCAATTCCACCAGAAACTCCTATTATAATACTTTGTAAATGGTTATCCTTTATATATTGAGATAACCATTTACGAGAATTTTCTATAAATTTACTATAATCAATCATAATAATTTACCTACAGTTAAACATTGATTGTCAAACTTTTTATAAGCATCAAGATACCAACGATTTTTATCTCCATCATAAGTCATTTCATAATACATCCCATCAGGAAGAGTAGTACTTATAAGATATTTCCAATTTTGAAGAATCTTACATTTCCATACAGTAAATACTTCAAATTGAGGAATTTCATCTGACTTATCAAGGTGTGATAAGACATAATCTGTTACTAATTTAATCGCTGTTTTATCCATTATTCCAATGTAGTCTTATATAATCATACATATTGATCTTTTGTTGTTCATAAACTCCTAATTTAGTATATTTTCTAAATAAACTAAATACTTTGTCTAATTCTTTATCACTTGGTATCATTGGTTACAAATTACTTCAAAATGTTGATATTGCGGTTGTTCATATGTAATTTGAGGCCAATTCGGCGGAATATATGGAATCGGAATATATGGAATATACATTCTATTATTTTTATATAAGTCCTCAATTAACTGAACAGCTTCCTCTTCAGTTATATGTTCTTTTTTATATTGATTTAATATAATATAAAGACTATT